>ENA-OSEO01002951-OSEO01002951.1-sediment-metagenome-genome-assembly--contig:-NODE-2951-length-21796-cov-7.701414_pt1 | contig 21796 bp, 18 predicted proteins | sample MGYA00237883_ERZ534232 | MGnify/ENA metagenome assembly ERZ534232
GCAAGCCTGGACGCCACACCCCTCCAACGCCGAATGCCCCGGGGCCCTTGCGACGTCCAAAATGGCCAAAGTCGAGTAATAGACAGTTTAATAGCCAGGGTCGTAGCGAGGAATGGTATCGATCGAGGCACCTTGAGCGAAGGCCCCCGATGGAGGCGACCCAACGCATCGAGCAGGGGGTGGGAAAGGGAGTGCTGGAGTTTTCCAGCAAAGACCTGGGTGGGGAGCACTTTGACGTGGGGACCTCTCCTTTGGTGACAGAAGGGGTTGTGGAGCCTGTTCCTTACAGGATCGACTACTATCGCGTGCGACCGATCTACGTGGACGCGGTGCGCCTGCGAGGGCGAGGAAATGGAGGCACCCATGGTCGATGAAGTCAGAGAGCCGAGCCTGGCGTTTCGGGCCGCCTCGGATGCACAGGCGCTCGCGCGGAAACGAGAAAAGGTGGAGAGGCTGCTGGGCCGCATGGCCGCGGCCCGGGGTGAGCAGGCGCGCCGTGATGTCGCCCTGGATCTTGCCAGGGAGGTCCGGGGCATCGAGCTGCTCGGAGAAGCCTTGCGTCATGGAAAGCGCGAGCTCTTGGAGCTCCTGGAGGCGGGTCGGGCCACCGAGGAAGAGGCCCGGACCACTCTCGAGCTGGCCGAAAAGCCCCAGGCGGTTCGGGCCCTCCAACACGCCATGCCGGGCTCGTTTGGAGATGCCCAAACGGTGTCACCGGCTACCGCACTGCGCGTGAAGGTCGCAAGGTCCCCACAGCATTACCATGTGAACGCTTCCACCGAAAGCGGCGATGCCGTCGGGCTCTTCACCGAGGAGGACCTCACCCCCCTCGTGAAAGAGCTGCCGCGCATCGGTGAATGGATCGAAGGATACCCGGAAAAGGGGGAAAAGGGTCCCCGGGAGGACGGGCCGCTGCGGATGTTCGGCGGCCGGTTGTTTTCCCTTCTGTTTGCCAGGGACACGTTGACCTTCTTTGAGGCCTGGCAACGGGCCCGCAGTCTGGAGCATCCGCTCCTTGTGTTCATAGAGTTCGACGAGACGTCCCACGAGCTGGACCAGCTTCCCTGGGAGCTCATGGCCTGGAAAGATAGTTTTCTTCTCGTGGAACACGGTATCAACGTGGTGCGGTTGGCGGGCTCGTCGCTCCTGACCGGCCGGCCCGTCATCGAGGGGCCTGTCACCACGGTTCTCATCGCGAGCGACCCCCTGGATGCCGATAGCAGAGGGATGGCGCCCATCCCCATGGAACAGGAGTAGGCGGCCATCCAGGAAGCCTTGGCCAAGGCCATCGACCAGGGCCGCGCGACCCGGCCCCAATTCGAGGAAGACGCAACGGTGGGGTTCATCTCCCGTCGGCTCTCTGGAGGTCCCCAGGTGGTGCACGTGTTGGCGCACGGGTTCGATACTTCCGTGGCGCTCCAAGACGACGATGGTCGGACGAGCCCCATGGATATCCGGCATTTCGCGCCGCTCCTTACCACGAGCCCTGCCCTGCGTCTTGTCTTTTTGAGCAGTTGCCGCACGGCCCGTTCTTCGGAGGCCAACCGATTCATGCCCCTCGCGTCCCGGCTGGCGGAAGCGGGGGTGCCGGCGGTCATCGGAATGGGCCACTCTATATCTTTCGGTGACAACCGCAAACTGCTGACCAACTTCTACGAAGCATTTGTCCTTGCCGGCACCTCGGTGGCACAGGCCCTGCTGAACGCCCGAAAAGAACTGTTTGCAGCTTCCATAGGCAGGGGAAGCTGGTCCATTCCCGTGCTTTACGCCGCGGGCCCCGAGGCCGTCCACCTGACGGTTCGGCCCGGCGGGCCGGGCCCGGAATCGCTTACGACCCACATGCTCACGGGGTTACCATACGTGGGGGAGCGTTTTGTAGGCCGGAGAAAAGATCTGCGGGAGCTCCGGCGTTTCATGCTCGGCAGGGACGGGAACCGGATCGCCGTCGTGAAAGGCATCAGCGGCATCCGCAAGAGCGCCCTTGTCCGGCAATGCATCGAAAAGGTGAAGCCGGACCTGGCGGGCTCTCTGACGCATCCGTTCGACCCGGGCCGTCCCGACCCTGTTGAAAGTTTCCTGGAAAGTGCCGGCGAATGGCTCGAAAGGCTTGGGGCCTTGGACCTCGCGCGCAAGGTACAGGACCCTGACCTGGATGCGGGAAGGCGCGTGCGTGCCTTCATGGAGGCGGTGGGGAACAGGGATGTGGTGCTCGTGATGGACAGCTTCGAGCACGTTCTCGAGGGCGAGCAGGTGCCCGGGCCCTTTGACACGGTTTTCACGGCATTCCTGGGCGAAAAGCTCCGGGCCAAGCTGGTGGTAACGACCAATACGGCGTTCGAGGTCCCGAACGCGGAGCGTCTGGGCGCCTCGGGTGCCACCGCGGAGCTGAACCTGTCGGAGCTGGAAGGCGAGGAGCGCTATGAGTACCTCGACCTTCTCCCCAATCTGCGAACCCTCAGTCGAGCACAGAGGGATGCCGTGCTCAGGGCCGTGGGAGGGGCCCCCATGTGGTTGAACTCCCTCGACTCCCAGGTGGGAAACCTGAGCACGATGCCCTCGGCTATCGATGCAGCCGCTATTGTCAGGGCCATCGACAAGACGCGCCCGGCTCAGATGGTCAAGAACCTCGATCCCGGCGTGCGAAAAGGGCTCGCCCGTTTCAGCGTTTTCCGACGCCCGGTGGATGCAATGGCCCTCGGGGTCGCGGGACTCGCCGAGGAGCAAGTGGAGGCCGCGCGGGGGAGCTTCATCCTGAATCGTGACCCCGACACCAAGCTTTACTTCACGCACCAGTTGGTGAAGACAGCGCTCCGGGACGAGCTGACCGAAGCGGAGAAAAGACGCACACACCTGGCGGCCGGTGCATACTACGAGTCGTACCTTTTCCCCGAGATGACCAAAAGGCTGGGGCGGCTGCAAGAGCTGGGGGTTTCCGGGGTCATGGAAACGCTCGCGTTGGTCCCAGGAGGCCGTCCGGTCAACCTTCACATCGAGGCCTGCGTGCATTACTTGCTGGCAAGGGACTACAAAGGCGCCGGGCGGCTGATCGAGCAAATGAGAAGCCATCTGACCGAATCGGGCCGCTCGAAGGAGCTCTTCGTCCTGCTGGAGGCCGTTCCCGAACACCGGACACGCCGTCGACCCGAGATCGTGCGGCTGCGGGCGGACCTCCACGCACGGTGGGGCCGGTGGGACAAGGCGAACGTCCTGTACGCAAAGCTTCTCGACAGCCAGAGGAAGGCCCTGGAGCGAAAACCCGGCGATGCGGGGCGCGTTTCCAACCTCGCGACCACGGAGAACAATCTGGGGAATTTGCTTCTGCGACAAGGGCGGCTGGAGGAGGCGGCGAAGCACTACGAGGAGGCTCTGCGCGCATACAAGCAGTTGCTTTCTCGGGACCCGGAAAGCGTCACCTATCAGTCGGATGTGGCGGGCACGGAGAACAATCTGGGGAATTTGCTTCTGTGGCAAGGGCGGCTGGAGGAGGCGGCGAAGCACTACGAGGAGTCGCTTGTACTCTATGGCGGCCTTTACGGCCGTGATCCCGGCAATTCTCTGATTGGCCGCCATCTGGCAACGGCCACCCTCAACTTCGCACGCTTGCGGATTCGGGCAGGCAAGACCTCGGACGGGGTGGAAGGAATCAAGCAGTCCGCTCTTTTGTTCCTGAGGACAGGGTGGCTCCAGGGAGTCGGGAACGCGTTGGAGGAGCTGGCCTCTCTTGCCGGAAACGAACACGCCGAACCCGCTGCCACGGAGGCGGCGCTTGCCTTTGCCGCAAACACACCCGAGGCGGCACGCAGGGCTGCCGTGGAGAAGCTGGCGCAGCTCCCTCCGGGCGCCTCTCCCACAGCCCGTGTGATCCTGCGCCTCCTTCGCGGCGCGCTCGAGGCAAAGGGGGCGCGTGATCAGGCAATCCACCTCCTTGACGCGGACCCGGACGCCCTGGCCCCTCTCCAGGATTTCATCCGCTCCATCCTCGCCGGCAAAGAACCGCGGCCCGAAGACATCAGCCCGTGGGAGCAGTTGCTGCGACTGCACCTGACCATGATGCTTGCCCAGCGAGTCTCCGGTTCCGATAGCCATGATGGGTAAGTGATGGGTCAGTGCTGATGCTCTGACGAAAGGGTACATGGGATCAAAGGGACTTGCCGCCGAGGGCCAGGCGTTGCGTGTGCTTTGGAAGAGGCAGGAAACCCGAGTTTGGGCACTGGAATCTTTGGGTCCATGGACGGGTCGAACGGGCCTCGAGTGAGGTTTTTGGTCTTAAAAGGGGCAATGGATTGCCAAGGCTGAAAATAGCTGCATCCTCGGCCAGGGGCTGGTGGATCTCATGGACCGTCGGTTTGATTTGCGCGGTGCAGCCTTGTTTGACGGAGAGCCGTGCACGGCCCCTCTGGGCCAGGATTCTTACCGTTACCTTTTGGAGTGACACCCAGTGACCCGTTTGCCATACTTCCTGACCAGGAACGGTAAGTGCTCATAGAAAAAGGAAAACCTTCCGTATGTCCCAGCAGCAGGAATTGCCAGAATACACCCATCCGCCCGTGATCGAGGTTGTATGCGGCATACAGTTCGAACCGATGCGTCATGGAAAGCGCGAGCTACCGGAGCTGCTGGAGGCGGGTCGCACCACCGATGAAATTCGTCCAAGAGATGAGGCTGGCCGCTGCCGTCATGTGGTATGAAAACGGCGTTGTGAGCCAGGGGCTGGCCGCTGAAATCGGGGACCTTTCGCGCTCCGAATTCATGGCAGCTTTGCAGCGATTGGATGTTTCCCCGTTTCAGGTCAGTCCGAGAACCGGTGGACGAGGCGTTGGATGAGTAGCGTAACGGGCGCGAGTTCATCCCTCGTCCTTGCCCTTGAGAAGATCGGTAGCTTGAATGTGGCATGGGTGTGGGGCCGCCCCATGTCGGTCCCTGACACGGTAGCTCGATTGAATAGGAATTTCCCTCTTGAGCACGAAAGGACGAGCGGCTCTATCTCACCACAGAATCATCGAGGCCACAGGAGGGAGGCTTTCTTTTTGCCCATGGGGAGACGACCATGGGCAAAAAACACCAGGCCGTCGGACAACCCTGTCGAACCGGGCACTGGGTTGAACGGCAATCGTGGTTCAAGGCCCGCCCGAAGGGCGACGAGTTCAAAGGGCCTTCAGTACCAAGTCTTCTGGGGGGAGGTCGGGGGTTGGAATTACCGTACCAGTTGGGGGGAAAGGCCACAGAGGAGGCCAACGGGAATTGTATAAAGAGGCACCAAAAGATAGGCTTGACGTGCTGCTTTATACAATTGACGCATCCGGGCTGTTTGATAATCGATGTAAAAATGGATAGTTAAGAATTGTATAGTTCCTCGGGCATCCAAAATGTTAAACATATCCGGGGGTGCCCAGGAGGCGAAAAATGGTTGGGGATAATCGGAAATGGGACATTAGCCCAAGGGCTAAGAGGAGTTTGATTCACGGTGACATGATAAGCTCGGTCCCACCCCGGCAGGCGCTATTCGTATCCATCTGGGGATTGCTTCCCTGGGGCACCGACAGCCGGAGGAATGAGAGGCAAAGCAATGGGTATTCTTGTGGACAGGGTGAGGATTCATAATTTCCGCTCGTTGCGTAATGTCGAGGGGGCGCTGTCGCAGGTTACGGTTCTCGTCGGCATGAGCAACTCCGGAAAGACGTCGTTCCTCAAGGCCCTCCATCTGTCCCTGGGTGCGGACCGGCGCGTCGTGGGTGGGGATGATTTCCATATCGGCCAGAGTTCGGGGCTCGGGGGACAGTTAGGAAAAGACCATTGTCATTGACCTGAGGATCGTCCCGACAGGGGCGAAGGGGGAACGCGTCGACGAATTCGACGAGGCGTGGATCAACACGGAATTGGGAGGCAACTTCGTTAATTTTGATAGGGATGACCGCCAATATGGGGCGGTGCGTACCCGCGTGGTTTTTGATACGCTCCGCAACGACTACAGCATACAGCGCACCGTTCTCAACGACTGGCGAGAAGGCGAGGAGTGGCTCGCCACACCCGAAAAGCACAGGATGGCTGGGCGCTTCGAACAGTACGTAGCGAGGGCCTGTCCGTGGTCAAGAACCTGCTGCGCGATTCAGGGCTGGCTTCGGTCTTGAGGCAGATACTCGAATCCGAACCCCGTTATACAGACAGCCCGTGGCATATCCTTGCCCGCCAGCATCTCGGCGATGCACCCTATAAGAAGATCCTCTACGATCTCGACGCCAAACGGCATGGAAGGGTTGCCGAGCCTGCCCCACCTTACTCCGTCGCCCCTGAGAGTCTGGCGAAGATGAAGCAAAGAAAGCTCTTCGAGTGAGACGCGAGTGCCCTTACCATCATGATTACTTGACACTTAGTGCATGAAAGGGGGAAAATACCCCCCACAAGCTCACGAAACGTCAAGTAAGAAGGTGCCATGGGTGCCCGTCCTTGCACAGCACGGACAACCGCCGGGGGTTCTTGGACTTTCTGCAAATCCATGCAGCAGGGTTCCCCATCATTTCTGCGTGACGTTTCGCTGAAAAAAGGGGGGTGCCATTCGCCCTTGGTTCTATTGTCGGCATGGCATCATGAAGGCCCCGCCACCGGGTGGGGTGGCCCTTGTAGGGTGGGTGGAGCCCAAGCGCAACCCACCGCTTCGGGGCCTGTGGATGGGGCTGTCTACTGAAGAAAGAAGCCGTAGCCCCCATTTTCTTTCTATAGCCTCACGGACTATCAAGTGAAGACTGCTGAATTCCTTGCAAGCCACCCTGTCTTCTCGCTGGACGAAGCGACCACGATCCTTGCGCCGAACGGGGGGCGTCCTGGTATGGTGGAGCGGCTGAAGTACCACCTGAAAGCCGGCACGTTGAAGCTCGCTGCGCGGGGCGTATACGCAGTGGTCCCGCCCGGAGTGCCGGCCGCTCGATTCCAACCGGACCCGCTCCTGGTGGCATCGGCGCTTCGCCCTGGGGGGATCTTTTCACACCACAGCGCACTGGAACTTCTGGGGGCTGCCCACTCGTTGTGGCACGAGTGCACCGTTTATGTGGAACAGCGCCGCCGGCCCTTGTCCCTGAACGGGACCATCATCCATTTTCTAAATCATCCCGGCCCCATGCGGTTCAACGCCAATCCGCAGCTCGGTACGCTGCGCGTCGAGCGGCGAGGCAGACTGCTGCGCACGACCGGACCTGAACGCACCCTGATAGAGGGTTTTCGCCGTCCGCACCTGGCCGGAGGTCTGGAGGAGCTGGTGGTTTCTGCAAGCGGCTTTTCCACACTGGACCTCGACCTGCTCGAGAAGGTGCTGGATGCTTACGGCATCGCCAACCTGTGGGCTGCGGCGGGCTGGTTCCTGGAACGTTTTCAGCAAACCTTCTACGTGCCGGAACAGGTGCTGGAACGTTTGGCGCAGCACCGGCCTCGTTCGCCCCACTACCTGGAACGGGATCGCCGGGGGGGCGCCCTGGCGGCTCGTTGGAACCTGATCCTTCCCGAAGCACTGGAAAGGCTGGGAGAGCCGGATGAAGGTTAGACTCGAATACCTGGAGCGCTGCTCGGCCCAGACCGGCTACTCGGTTTCGCCGCTGGAAAAGGTCGTCCGGCTGGGAGAGATGGCCGGAGAGATCGCGCGCCATCCTCTGCTGCGCGAAGTCATGGCCTTGAAAGGAGGTTCCGCGCTCAATCTTTGCTACGGACCGCCCAAAAGGCTGTCCGTCGATTTGGACTACAACTATACGGGCCATCGCGATCGAGACAAAATGCTGTTGGACCGGCCTCGAGTGGAGGATGCTGTGGCCGAACTGGCAAGGCGCAGAGGGTACCGCGTTCAACGCTCCAGGGAAGCCTTTGCTGGGCGCAAGATGTACCTTGCTTACCGCTCTGTTTTGGGACCGGAAGAGCGGATCGAACTGGACCTCAACTTCCTGTTCAGGGTGCCGATTGCCGGAACCGAGCAGCGCGAGCTGTGGCAGCCCGGTGAGCTGGACCAGCCCAGGGTCCGGACGGTCAGCCTGAAGGAGATTGTCGTAGGCAAGATGCTGGCCATGCTCGATAGAGGTGCAGCACGGGACGTCTGGGACCTGGCCCATTTGCCCGCATCGGCCACAGGGCTCAAGGACTCGCCTTCTTTCAGAGCCTGGTTCATGGCACTGGCGGCCATCCTCGACCACCCGCTGCCAACCTACACACTGGGCCGTCTCGAGGCTCGTGTCACCAGGCGCGTTGTGGCCGAGCAACTTGCCCCGATGCTGGCCGCGGACGCGGCACCCTCGGCAGACGATCTGATCACAAATGCCTGGGAGGCAGTCGGTGAGTTCATGGCAGTGAAACCTAACGAGGAGGCCTACCTCGCCTTCGTGGAACGCGGCGAATTGCGCCCGGAACTCGTTTTTCCGGATGACCCCGAAGCGGCTCAACGTATAGCCGACCATCCTGCGATTCTGTGGAAGCTGACCAACGTCCGCAAGCATCTGGCGAGGCGTGCCCACAAGGAATAGGGGGTTTCGACCCCTGAAGACATGCAGCCGAGGATGGATCCATGGCGCTGAACCCCATTGCTTTCACGGAAAAGGTGGTTCGCAGTTTCCTGCGGTACCAGCTCACGGCCTACCCTTTTGCCGATGCAGACCTCCACACCCAGATGCGACAGCTTCTGTCCCTTGACCAGACGCGGCGTTCGCCCCTGCTCAAGGGCCCCTACATCAGCCTGTCCAGACCCTTCCGCCAGGGAGCAACCGTGGAGGAGCTGGTCAAAGAACGCATCTTCCACCCGCACATGCGTGAGCGGATCCCCCATGAGATCAGCCGGCTTTACGGCCACCAAGAGGAAGCGATCCGCGCCATCCACTCCGGAAAGACAACCCTTATCTCTACCGGAACAGGATCGGGCAAGACCGAATGCTTCCTCTACCCCATAGTGAGCACGTGTCTCGAGCTCAGGGATCAAGGTGCCCCACCCGGTATCAGCGCTGTAATCGTCTATCCGATGAACGCCCTGGCAGAGGACCAGCTCCTCCGCCTCCGATCCCTTCTGGCCGGCACGGGAATCCCCTTTGGCATGTATGTGGGAAAGACACCGGAGCGCGAGAGTGAAGTGACCGGCATCCGCCTCCCGGCCGGGGCTTCACGGGCGGATTTCGAAGCACGGCTCGCTCAGGTTCGCCGAGAAAGACGAAGCGAGACCGTCCACCCCCCGGAGGAGGTCTGCTCTCGCGAGGTGATGCGAACACAGGGGTGCCAGCCTCGCATCCTGCTCACCAACGTCAAACAGCTTGAACTGCTCCTCACGCGTCAGGTCGATGTCGAGCTTTTTGCGGACGCGCGATTGGACTTCCTCGTGTTTGACGAGGCCCACACCTTCGCCGGGGCGCAAGGGGCCGAGACCGCCTGTCTGATACATCGGCTGCGGGCCTTCTGCGGACGCAAGGAGCGCGACACTGTTTGTGTGGCCACCTCAGCCACCATCGTCGACAAAGAAAACCCGGGTGCGGCCCGGGATTTTGCTGCACGTTTCTTCGGGGTTTCAGAGCAGGACGTGGCCACGGTGGGCGAAGCCTACGAACCTGAAGTGTGGGCAGGTGCTCGCACTGTGCCGGCAGAAACCAAGAACGAACCTGCACAGCTTCTCGATGAGTGCGTGGCGGCAGTGGAGCAAGTAGCCGGGGATGCGGTGCGCAGCGTGTATCGGAAGCTCACGGGTACGGACCTGCCGGAAGGGCTTCAATGGACCGAAGCGCTCCACACCGCTCTGTCCCGAAATGAACTTGTCTTTCGATTGACCGAATCGCTGGTGACTCCCCGGGCCCTTCATGAGCTGCCGCAGGAATTGGAGGAGGGCATCGGGCGACCCGTGAGTGAGACGGAGATTCTGTGCTGGCTTTCCTTGGGGGCCGCCGCGCAGGTTGCCGGCCGTCCTCTCCTGCGCCCGGTGGTACACGGCTTTGTCCGCGGCATCAGCGGGGCTGTGGCGAGCTTTCCGAAAACGCGCCAAGGGCCCAGGCTCTGGCTGGCTGCCGAGGACGAGATGGAAGCCACGGATGGCGAGGAAAGACACGCCCACTTTCCCGTCGCCACCTGTACGACTTGCGGGCAACACTACTTCATTGCGTCTCTAAAGGATTTTGAGTTTACCGGAAAGATTCCGTCCGGGGGGGAGGCCGCGGGTGACACTTCGTACTGGGAGCCTTTGGAGGAAGCGCAAGGAGGCCGCCGCGTTGTGCTTCTGGATCACCTTGTGGGCGGAAGCGAGGACGAAGACCTCGAAGAAGATGTCCGAACCGCAACCTTGCATTTCTGTCGCCACTGCGGCGCGGCCCACCCCGGGGAAACCCGCCGCTGTCGGCACTGCGGCGCCGCTGGTGAACTCATCGCACTATACGCCGTGCGTCAGTCAAAAGACAACCCGGGTGTCCTGCGAAGCTGCCTTTCGTGCGGTGCCATCGGGCGGCGTTTCGGCAGCCTCTACCGGGAGCCTGCGCGTCCTGTTCGGGCCACCACCGTCGCCGATGTGCATGTTCTCGCACAGGATATGGTTCACCACGCCGATCGTCCGCGTCTCCTGGTCTTTTGCGACAACCGGCAGGACGCCGCCTTCCAGGCCGGCTGGATGAAGGACCACGCACGCAGGTTTCGTCTGCGCGCATTGATGGCGGAGGCCTTGAAGAAAGGGGCACAATCCATAGGGGACCTTGCGCGCAGCATCGACGATGTGCTGGGGGAAGACGAAGCCCTTTCTCGCGCTCTCGTACCGGAGGTATGGCAGGTGGCGCGCAGAGAGGGAAGCGGCGGGCGTCATGAACAGGAAAGGCGTAAATTCCTCCGCATCCAGGTGCTGCGTGAGGTGACCCTCTCTACCCGGCAGTCCATCGGCCTCGAGCCCTGGGGACGCATGAAGGTCGAATACGAGGGCCTGGACGCAGCGTTGCCGTGGATACAGGACCACGCCCAAGCTCTTGCCATGCCGGCTGAAGACCTTCGTGACGGAGTCGCCGGCTTGCTCGACTATTTGCGGCGCAAACGGGTGTTGTATGACCCTGAACGAGAGATCTTCACCAAGTACTGGATGGACGGGGACTTGGAGGTGCAGCAGGGTTACCTGCCGCAAGTCGGCAACCCGGTCGGTACAAAGCTGCGGCGTGCGGCCAGTGAAAAAAACGAACTCATCACCCAATGGCTCAGCGATCGGGGTGATACGACCATTCGGCAAATGGCGCGCAAGTGGGCAGTCGAGCCCGATGCGACGGAAAGCTTTCTCGAGAGCCTGTTCCGGTTTGTCGTCGAACAGCATCTTCTTGTGCCCGTGCGGTTGAAGGGGTCACGAGGCAACCCCCTGCCGAATGTCAGCGAGGTGTATCAGGTCGATGCCGATCGCCTGCGTCTCCAGCAGAACCATGGAGTTTGGCGTTGCAAGAGCTGCCGCCGACGGACGGCGCGTCGAACGCCGTGGAATGTTTGCCTCGCCTGGCGCTGCAGCGGAGAGCTTGCATTCATCAAAGAGGACTCCGACAACTATGATCTGCACCTACTCGATCAGGGCTACTCGATGCTGCGTCCCGAAGAGCACACGGCCATGGTGCCTCACGACGAGCGGGAACGATTGGAAAACCTTTTCAAAGGAGAGGGGGAAGCGGTCAACACCTTTGTTTGCACCCCCACGCTCGAGCTGGGGGTGGACATTGGCCAGCTCGACACCGTGATGATGCGAAACGTCCCGCCGCTGCCGTCCAATTACTGGCAGCGTGCCGGTCGCGCCGGAAGACGCCACCGTATGGCCGTGGACCCGACGTATTGCCGCCCGGTATCCCATGACCGGGCTTACTTCACCGAACCGCTCAAGCTTCTTGCCGGCAGAGTGGATCCACCGGCCTTTAACTTGCGAAACGATCTCATGGTGGCCAAACACGTCCATGCCACGGTCATCACCCGGCTCCACCAGTACACCCGGGACGGTTCGCGGTCGCAGGAGGATCGCCGCGCCGTAGAAGCTGTGCTGCAGACGTGCCTGCCGGCCCGGGTCTCGGTTTACCTTTTTGAAGACGGGCTGGTTCGCGACAAGGCCTTCGACCTCTCGCCTCTTGAACGCCTGATTCGGTCAAACGTGGACGACCTGGTGGGTTATGTGGAGGCGGCTTTTCGGCAGGGGTGGCCAGAAGCCGACGCTGAAGTCACAAGACCTGCTGCCTTGCGAGAGCACGTCGTAAGGATGGGGGAAGGGCTTCAGGAGGTGATCCACCGTTTGGAGCGACGCCTGCGCTGGGCAATGGAGCAAATCAAACGCCTCAACGCATTGCGGGAGCGGCAGGGGGATCTCGAAGCGGAGGATGAAGCGCTGTTCCGAAGAAGTGACACCCTGGTAAAGCGGCTCAAGGGGACTGCACGCCGGATGCGCCGGGAGGCCGAGGGATATGAAGATACCAATACCTATGGCGTTCTGGCAGCCGAGGGCTTCCTGCCCGGTTACGGGCTCGAGGTGGGCTCTGTGCTGGGCACGGCCGAGATACCTTTCTGGCGAACGGGCGCCATGGAATTTGCGCTCCCCAGGCCTCCCAGCGTGGCCCTTCGAGAATACGTGCCGGGAAATCTCATTTACGCCAACGGGCATCGGTTCGTTGCCAGACGCTTCCACCGTGATATTGATGAGCAAAGGGCCGAAATGCCCGTATTTGAGATATCCAGCGAGCGTCAGGCTGTAAAGCAGACCGATCTCGGTGCCCCGGCTGCAGGCCTGGGTTCCACCTTGTTGCAGACAATCGCCGTCTGTGACGTGGACCTCGTGCATCAATCGCACATATCCGATGAGGAAGAGCTACGCTTTCAGATGGGCGTTGCCGTGCATGGCCTGGAAAGGGAGCAACACAACGGTGGCAGGGCGTTCAAATGGGGTGAACAGAGCCTGCAACTGCGACACGGTGTGCGGCTGCGACTCGTCAATGTGGGGGCCACAACCGCCATCGAACGGTTCGGGCGGTTTGGATACCCCATCTGTACGGTCTGCGGACAAAGCGTCTCGCCGCTTTCTTCGGACCGCCAGCGCTTGCACTTCGAACAGACCCATCAGGACCGTTGCGGGCGGCCGGTAGTGCCTGTCGGCTTCTATGCTGACGTCGTGGCGGATGTGCTTTTACTGCCCGGCTGCCCGGATCAGGTAACCGCCTACAGCGTCCTCGAAGCGCTTCGATTTGGGGCCGCGCACGTGCTCGACATGCACATGGAAGACCTTCAGATTCTCGTAATCGGGCATGTGGACCGCGATGATGTGGATGCCCTCCTCTGGGACCCGATGCCTGGCGGGTCGGGCCTTCTGGAGCAGATATGCGAACGTTTTGAACAGATTACCGAAGCCGCCCGGGAGGTTGTGGAAAACTGCCCCTCCCTGTGCGAAACCTCTTGCATCGACTGCCTTCAGACTTTTCGTAACGGTTATTACCAAAAGCACCTCCACCGGACGGCGGCACAGGAATGCCTGAAGTCTTGGGGACCCCACATAGTCCTCTCGCACGAGATCCCTGCCAAGCAGCCCTCGAAAGAGCCCGGAGAGGGAGCCTACCCTGCTAACGAGGCTGAACGTAAGCTGCGCCATCTGCTTCGGTCGGCCGGGTTTGGGGAGGGCATCCGGGGCGAGCAGTTGCGCCTCGATCGAACAATCGGCACAAGGACGCCGGATGTCATTTACCGTGCCGCCTACCATGCCGAGGACGAGGGCATCTGCGTCTATCTGGACGGGTTGAGCGGCCACCTGCACGGCAATCCCGATACAACCGAGCAGGACCAGAGGATCCGGACCTGGCTGCGTAACAACGGATACGAGGTGATCGAGATCGCTGTCAGCGACCTGGACGACCAGGGCGCCATGACCCGGCACTTCAGAAAGCTTGCCGGTTACTTGCGCGAAGACTCCTTGCGCACACGCCTGGGCACCGACACCTCGTGGTTTGTGCGAGCGACCGAGACAGGACAGGAAAGCGAACGCACCGTTCTGCGGGTCGTACGACTTCGTCCCGGAGACCGATACGTCACCTGCGTTCCGCTGGTCCCCCTCAAGCTTGCCGCGGGTGAGTTCGGGGATCCCCAGAGCCATGATAGTGAAGATTGGGATTGGGTGGAGGTGGGCACCCACCGTAGATTGCGCCCAGGAATGTTTGTTGCGCAAGTTGTCGGAAAGTCGATGGAGCCGTCTGTTCCAGACGGATCGTATTGCCTCTTTGCTTCCCCGGTCACCGGAACGCGCCAAGGCAGGACCGTGGTTGTCGAGCTTCTTGACGACCTGGATCCGGAGACGGGTGAACGGTACACGGTCAAGCGCTACCAAAGCGAGAAGGTGACCTCCGAAGACGGTACGTGGCGTCACGTGAAGATCACCCTCAAACCCAACAACCCCGATTTTGAACCCATCGAGCTCGATTGCGAAGACGAGGGCAGCGTCCGGGTGGTGGGGGAGCTCATAGAAGTGCTTGGATGAACAGGGCATCATCGTCGTTCTTGATCGGAAATCTCGGGAGCCCACGCGGGACAGGGGGCCACCGTGCATTCAGGCACTGAAGGGAGAAAACATTGACCAGAAGGCATAAGAGAATGCGAAGCCTCGCACGGCAAGCGACTGATAAGACCTGTGAATCGATTCTCGAAGCACCTCCTACTGATCTGAGCGTCGGTAATCAAACACAGTCATCCACGGGAGAATAGGTCATGTTGCACTTTCACCTTTTCCGATTTAAGGTGTATCCGAGAGAGCAACCGAGTCTCTTTAATGAAAGAAGGACTCCTTCAGAAATACTAAAAAATACGATACGTTCCTACCCATCTGTCGAGTTTGGAAGGGGTAAGATGTGGCACATCGGGAATGTCACAGAGATCAACACAAATGGCTATATTTTCGAATCGGTCAAACATCCAAATCCACATTCGAACTTTACCAGGAAGGCCGCTTCATTGATGAGGAATTCGAAACGGCACCCTACACCCACGCCCTCACAGATGTTGAGTTGGAACTCTGGGCCTTGATCATCGTTCCGGCCGGACGGGTCTCGTCTTGTGCAGCCTCACGTTGGGAAACACCGTTCCCTCATGCTCGGCTCCGCGCCGGAATTGAGGTTTTCGTAGGGTGGGCACTGCCCACCGGAAAGACCCTTCCGCACTTGGCCGGATGCGGCCGGAACGATGATCAAGGTCGAACTCTGTGCGATCGCTCACAAACCCAGGCTTTCACCAAGTCCTAAAGGCATCGCCAAACGTCTTGCTCGGCTGCTAACTCAATCCCAAAGAGCCCACGAATTAGGTGCAAAATTCGAAATTACAGAGATAAATGATCCAGATGATTTCATAACACATATAAGATGTGCTTACGCCATTTCAAGATTCTGGATAACGTTATCAAGACCAAATCTTTTCGATGTTGATAGTGATTTCATAAGACCTATGGAAGGACTCCTATCATCACTTGATGGGCAACCTGGTAAGACAGAAATAAAGTGCAAAGCTCTCAAAAATGAGAGATTGGAGGCTTTGGCGCGATCCGCGGCATCCAGTGGTGATGACGCTGCCGTTTAATTCCAGCGCGAACCTCAAGCAGCAACCATAAAGAAAACACTTACTGGTTACTGGTAATCCTCTGATCATTCCCGAAGACAACGATTTGGAAAATGATGAACAAAAGGACGGACTCCTCCAGTGGCTCAGGAGGATATATGCTATAGATCTTCGGAGAAGTAATTTCATCTAATGATCTCGGGGCCCTGGACTTCGCTGTCCATCCGTGCCATATATCCTCGGACCGATGAACCCCTGCGAAAGGAGTCTGAGGATATGAGAATAGCGCTGACAAAGGACGTCAAGAGTCGCCTGCAACGTGAACTGAAGAAAGCACAAAGACTGAACAATCTCAGGCTGTATGAGATGGGAAATCTATACTGATGATTGCTGAAGATCTTCCCATTCAAGAAGTCGCGAGAGTTTTCAACGTAACCACAAGGACCATCTCGAATTGGGTATCGAGGTTTCTGGTTGAAAGGTTTTCATGGTTGCTTGGATACCATTATCGCGGGAGAGGCAGGAAATCCAAGTTTAACAAGGAACAGAGGGATAGACTGTACCAGATTATTGATCGCGGGCCTGAAGAGTACGGGTTTGACTGCGGCATAGGGACCTCTGGTATAGTTGCAGAGGTCGTCTTTCGCGAATTCGACGTTGTATACAACCCCCGCTATCTCAGTTCCTTGCTCAAGAAGATGGGCCTTTCGTACCAAAAAGCCCGATTTGAGTCCGACCACCTCGACGAAAAGAAGAAGGAGGGAACGGGTCGAGTTAACATGGCCAAACATCCTCAAAGAGGCCAAAGAGAGGAAGGCTACCATCCTATTCGGCGATGACGTATCCTTTGCGCAGTGGGGTTCGCTTGCAAGAATATGGGCACCGCGAGGTAAGCAGCAGAGAATCAAGACCACGTGGAAAAGAAAAGGAATGAAGGTATTCGGCGCCATTGGATTTTTCGATGGAGATCTCCACTACATGGAGACACCCGAGAAATTCAACGGTGGAACGTACATCGAGTTTTTGAAAGTGGTGTTAGGCAGATACAGTCAGCCAGTATTTCTGATAGAGGACGGTGCGAAATATCACTTCAGCCCGCCTGTCAAGAAAGTCAAGGATAGGATGAGAAGTGAAAAGCGTGTGTACACGTACAAGCTGCCATCATATTCATTAGATTAGAATCCTAATAGAGAAACTGTGGAAAAAGACGAAGGGAGATGCCACGCACAGCAAATACTTTCCGACGTTTGACCACCTTCGAATTGCCGTGCTCAAGGCGTTTGAGAAATATCTCAGAGATGCCACGAAAGTTCTCTCCGTGATGAGAAAGTTGAGAAAAACGGCTGGGGTCGCGTAGTCACGGACTCCTCGAGGAGTCGGAAATTATTTTTCTGAAAATCTATTTTTGCGACAGGTGGGGCTGCGAGAGGTGTGAAGGGACTTGCAGGCGGCGGTCAAACGTTGTGCGTGCTTCGGAAGGCAAGGAAGACGACGGGCACGGAACCTTCGGACCCATGGCGGGTCGAAAGGGCCGACGGACGGGGCAAGGATGGCGGGCTGGAATGGTCCAAGGTGACCGCCATAAGAATACTGGGGGTGGAGGACACGCATGAATGACACCTCGACAAACAGGTATCTTCCCGACTACGTGGTTAGGCCAGGGGAAGTTATAGAGGACTATTTGGAAACCTTCGGCATGACCCAGGCCGAACTGGCTGCCCGAATGGGGGTGGCGAAAAAGACCATAAACGAGATCATCAAGGGGAAGTCGCCCATCACCACGGGTACGGCTTTGAAGCTGGAACGTGTATTGGGCCGCCCGGCCCGTTTCTGGAGCAACCTGGAGCGCCGCTTTCAAGAGGAGCAGAACCGCTTGACCGAGCAAGAGCGCCTGGAGTCCTGTCTTGAATGGTTGGAGAGTGTGCCCGTGAACGCCATGGCCAAGTTGGGGTGGATTCCCACGATCAAGGAAAAGGTTTCACAGCTCGAGGCGGTCTTGAGCTTTTTCGGTGTCGCGTCTCCCCATCAATGGAAAGCCATATGGCAGGAGTATCAGGTCGCTTATCGCCAGACACAACGATTCGACGCTCGTGCGGAATCTGTTTCGGCCTGGTTGCGGCAGGGAGAAATCGAGGCACGTAACATCGCCTGCCGGCCGTTTGACAAGAAACGGTTCCAAGAAGCGCTGAACAAGATCCGCGGCTTGACCCGGGAAACACCGGATGTGTTTGTTCCGAAACTGACGGAGCTTTGCGCATCCTCTGGGGTTGCCGTGGTCTTTGTGCCGGAGCTTCCCAAGACCGGGGTTTTCGGAGCCACCCGGTGGATGGGGGAAAAGGCGGTCATCCAGCTTAGCCTGCGTTACAAGAGCAACGACCAGCTTTGGTTCACCTTTTTCCACGAAGCCGGGCACATCATCAGGCACGGCCGCAAGGAGATCTTCATCGAGAGTAACGGCTCGAACGGCAAGAAGGAGGAAGACGCCGACGCCTTCGCCCGGGACAGGTTGATCCCCCCTGCGACGTTCCGGCAGTTTGTCAAGAAAGCGCGTGTCACGCTTGCCGCCGTTGAACATTTTGCCCGTGAAATCGGGATCGCCCCGGGCATTGTGGTCGGCCGATTGCAACATGAGGGCCTACTGCCGCGGGACACGGGAAACAAGCTCAAGGTCTTTTACCGATGGGTCAACCAAGAGGCGAAGTGAACATGCTCGCCTGGCAGCCAGGATGGAGGACGGCGAAATTCCGGACATCGCTCTTCGGCAAAGGCAGTGCCTTCCAGCGCAAGGTGGCTTGTGGTGACTTGCGCGATGTCTGTCGCTGGTAGAACAACATCTCTGGCCTTTGAACCCGGAAACCACGAGGTTCTGTTACCAGCACCGGGGAAAAAGGCGGATGAGAGGAGGCACGGGCATATTATGCTTGGCGTAGTCACCCATTTGGGGTAGCGGCGGATGTGCCCCAAGGCTTCAAAGCGCTTCTATGGCCAACAGATCACGGCGTCGTCCTTTTCCGCGTTGGTGTAGCCCTCGATCGTCATGTCGCGAACGCCCTCGGGCGCTCAGGCGACCAGAAAGCCAGACCGGAGCTGACGCAGATTTTACCGGCTCCTCGATCACCTCCATGTTGGACGGTCAATACCCTCCCGGGTATCCAAGGAAGCCCGCGCACTTTCATGTCGCCGCATTTGTTCCCTTGCTGTCCGGCCGGCAACGGCCTCTTCTCCTTGACGTCATAGCGCTGTTTGCAGGCGCGCGAGTTGCGCGGATGGGTCATTGCCACGAACCCGGAATCGATCCATGGTTGCAGGAAATCATACAGGACCTCCATCATTTCCATGCTCTCCCGTGTGCCGGCTGGGGGGTCTCCAAGGGCTGCGAGGAGGTGCTCGACTTACTCGGCGACAAAGTCGATGCGTTGGTTTCCGGAACTGCCCGCGTACGCCATCGACAAAGCGCTTTCCCCGGCGTGCGAGGTGAAGCATGAAGGTGTTAATCTGTCCCGAACGCAGAGGGCCATTGTGGATGCCACGGAAGGGGCTCAGCTTGTACTGGCCTCGGCCGGCAGCGGCAAGACCCGGATACTTACAGAGCGTATCCGCTATCTGTTGGAGCATCGCAAAGGCCACTTCAAGGGCTTGGGGCTGACGTTTACAAACAGGGCCGCCGAGGAGATGCGGGACCGCTTGTCCGATATCCTCGACCTGTCGGACAAAACGTATATCGGAACTGTCCACAGTTTCTGTCAGATGGTCATCGAATCCCATGGGCACACTATTGGGTACGAGCGCCCACCTGTGATTATGGAGCGCGAGAGCGACCGGCTTTCACTTCTGGTAGCCGTTCACGGGGTTGAAATGATCCATTTTTCGGAAACACCGACCTGTAAGCGTTTGCAGGGTGCCGTAGATGCGAGGCGCCGGGCATGCAGGCGTACTGTGCGTACTGTGCGTACTTCAAATGCCCGGGAACGAAGCAGATGCGGTGCCCTGTGAACGCTTACCACTTCTGGAGGAGGTCATACTCAACAACCCCGCCTTGCAACGCTATTATCACGGATCTCTGGATCAGCGGGCAAAGCGGATGCACCTATAATTTGCTTGCAGGCATAAGCCGACGCAAGCGGGAGCTTACCGGAACCGCAAGGATGACTGAGGACGAGCGCATCGGTAACGGTGCGGCACTGGTCTATCGCGAATACAACGAGCTGCTGGCCAGCCAGGGAGCGATCGATTTCGACGACATTTTGTTGTTGGCTCACAGAACTTTGACGGAACGGCCACAGGTCGCCCGTTTGTATAACCGCACCTACAGATACATTTGCGTGGACGAAGCCCAGGACCTCAACGAGGCCCAATACGTGCTGATTCGTATTCTTGCCGCAGATAACGGCAATGTCCTCATGGTGGGAGATCCAAACCAGGCCATTTACGGGTTCAACGGTTCTGACAGCCGATTCATGTTGGAGCACTTCCCCAGTGATTTCAGGGTTCAAAAATACGAAATGCGGGAGAACTATCGTTCGACAAAGGCGGTCATCCGTGGAGCCAACACGCTCTTTCCGGAGAGCATGGACGAATTACGTGCGCCACTGGCAGGACTGTGTGAAGTTTGGGGGCTGGAGACCGAGGAAGACGAGGCCATCTGGATCGTTGACAAGATCGAGGAACTGCTCGCGATGAGACGCCACCCGGAGATCGAAGGAGATATCTCGTTGAACCGCATGGCGATATTGGCCCGGAACCGTTATGTCTTTATTCCTCTTGAAGAAGAACTCGGGGAAAGACAAATCGCCCACTATTTGCGGCGTACCGGGTCTGTCTGGGAGATGGAATCGGACATTGGGCGGGTGTTCGATCTGGGGCTGCGTATTCTTGTCAACCCGATGGACCGTCTTCATAAAGGGCGGTTGTGTGAGATCTTGGGCATCCCTTACCCGCACGGAGGCGATGGTGCAGATGGACTCGATCAACTCCGCCGGACCGGGGAACGCATCACCGACAGGGGGCGCAGTGATTTCGGTGTCCTCCTTAAGGCCTGGTCCATGCTGGATGAAGACATCAACCGATTCCCACAGGCGGTTGCCTCCCTAAAGGACTACGCTTCGGAGGCAGCAGCAAAGGCCAGCGATGGCGGCGCCGCCGAGTATGCACTGGTAATGTAGGACATGCGGTACCTTTCCGATTCCTGGCTCAAGTACGCTCACGATGCCACCATGGACCGTCGGTCACTGGGCCATTTTCGCAACCAAATGGTTATGGGGCTGGCGACTGCCCAAACGAAAGACAGTGGAATGCCTTTGGCAACGGTTCATGGGGTGAAGGGGCTGGAGTTCGACATTGTTTTTATCATGGGTATGGTTGAAGGCACTTTCCCGGATTATCGCGCGGTTCGCAGAGGCGGCGAGGCCCTTGAAGAGGAGAAAACCGAAGCGTTCGTTGCGATGACCCGTGCCAAGCGATTTCTATTCATGACTTGGCCGCAAACCAAGTTCATGCCGTGGGACAAATCGCGTCGGGTCAGCCAAAGGATGTCAAGGTTTCTGTCGTCCTTGGCGGAGTATACGATGGATCACGGTCAGCAAAAGCTCCGCGTTGCGGAAGACTGGTAAAGGTGAATCATAGTCAAGTCAGGACGAACCCGCTGGAGTTACGGGGTCCAAGAGATGGGTTGTTAAGATCACAACTGCTGGCGGATGAAATCGGGGCTTTCCCTCGTATCGAAATTCCCTCGCTGGCGGCAACAGCCGAGCAATAGAAGATAGTCCGGCCTGGCAGGGTCGTTCCCGGCTCATTGGAGATGGCAGGGAGTCAGGGGTGGAGAAACAGGAAATCACTATGAACACAAAATTCAGTTGGATCCTTTTCTGGCAAGGGATTCCGCGCATGCGGATGCCATACTTGATCATCCTTTTATGGGGCAGCCCTGTCCTTGGTCCATGGTGGGTTGGATATCGCTGAAAATGAGAACATGCTGAATCAACAAGACATTGTTCGTGCATCGTCTGATTCGCACGCTTCTCGGCGGGGCTTGCCATGCCCCATTTCTTCTGATAAAGTATTGCATGTTTTGACCCAATATTCAGTTGGATGCTATACTTTATCAGGAGCATGCCATGGAACTGCAGCAAAGACCGAGCACTCGCGTCGCAGCCCTTTTTCGCGAACAACCTTGCTGGATGATCGCACCGCTGGCGACACAATTGGACTATTCGATTCCTTCGGTTCGGCGTTTTCTCGTCGAACTGGGATACTACAGCAGTTTCACCCACAATGG
>ENA-OSEO01002953-OSEO01002953.1-sediment-metagenome-genome-assembly--contig:-NODE-2953-length-21795-cov-5.768349_pt1 | contig 21795 bp, 19 predicted proteins | sample MGYA00237883_ERZ534232 | MGnify/ENA metagenome assembly ERZ534232
GAGGTAAGACAGTGCAATACGGGATACCCATCGTCAAGGATGTCTGCTGGGTGGGCATGAACGACCGCCGGACGCCGCTGTTCGAAGGGCTCTGGCCGATCCCGCGGGGCGTCTCCTACAATTCCTACCTGATCAAGGACGAGAGGGTCGCCCTGATCGACACGGTCAAAGACCTGTCGGTCGGTGGGTATCTGAAAAGACTCAAGCACCTGCTGGGCCCGGACCGGCAGATCGACTATTTGGTCATTAACCACCTCGAACCCGACCACTCCGGCGCCATCCCCATCGTCAAGCGGATCTTCCCGGGCATCCAACTCGTGGGCAACAAGAAGACTGCCGAGTTCGTCCAGGACCTCTATGGTATCCCGGACACCCGCATCATCGAGGACGGCGCGGAGATCTCCCTGGGCCGGCGCAAGCTCAAGTTCTTCCTCACGCCCATGGTGCACTGGCCCGAGACGATGATGACGTATGAGATGGTGGACGGCATCCTTTTCTCCGGCGACGCCTTCGGCGGGTTCGGTACCCTTGAAGGCGGGATCTTTGACGACGAGGTAGACATCCACTACTACGAGGATGAGATCCTCCGTTACTTCTCGAACATCGTCGGCAAGTACTCGCCCATGGTGCAGAAGGCTATCGCCAAGGTCGCGGGCATCGAGATCCGGATCGTGGCCGCGACGCATGGCCCGATCTGGCGGACCGATCCGGGGCACATCGTCCGCCTCTACGACCGGTGGAGCCGGCAGGAGACCGAGCCGGGCATCGTGGTGGCCTTCGGCTCGATGTACGGCGCCACGGAGAAGATGGCCGAGGCGGTCGAGCGGGGCGTCGCCGACGGGGGCGTCAAGACCCTCCGCGTCCATAACATCTCCGACAGCCACGCGTCCTACGTGATCCGGGACGCCTGGCGCTACCAGGGCCTGATCCTCGGCTGTCCGACGTACGATGCGTGGGTCTTCCCGCCGATGGAGGACCTTCTGAGACTCCTGAGCGGCAAGCGGCTGATGAACCGCGTGGTCGGCCTGTTCAGCAGCTATGGCTGGAGTGGCGGCGCGATCAAGGCGATGAAGCAGTTCGTCGAAGAGAACAAGCTGGAGTTGATCGAGCCGGTGGTGGACGCCAGGTTCGCCGCCACGCCGGAACAGATCGAACAGTGCCATGCCCTGGGTCGGGCCATGGCCGCTCGGGTCCGGGGGACCCGCGCAACGGGACCCAACCGGGATTGAGTTCTTGAGAGCAGGGGACCATGAGTGACATGCAGAGAAGTTGGGAGAAGCGGCTTTCCAGCAAACCCGACGAGCTGACGGTGGACTATGTGGAGTCCTTGTCGTTCGATACGCGTCTGTACAAGTACGACATCATCGGCTCGATTGCCCACGCGGCCATGCTGGCGGCGCAAGGGTTCATCACGCAGGCAGAATTCCAGGCCATCGAGAAGGGACTCAGCGAGATTCGTGACGAGATCGAGGCGGGCCGGTTCGAGTTCGACAAGGCGGCGGAAGACATCCACATGGCCATCGAAGGCGCCTTGATCCAGCGGATCGGCGCGCCCGGTGAAAAGCTCCACACCGCCCGCAGCCGCAACGACCAAGTCGCTACCGACATCCGTCTCTGGATGCGCGACCAGATCCGAACGTTGCAAGCGGCAATCGCACGTCTCCAACGGGCCTTCGTCGATCTGGCGGGCAAGCACACGAGCGACCTGATGCCGGCGTACACGCACATGCAGCGAGCGCAACCCATCGTCATTGCGGCCTATCTCCTGAGCTTCGTGCAGCAACTGGAACGCGATGTCGTGCGCCTGGAGAACTGCCGGAACCTGTTGAATGTCTCCCCGCTGGGAGCGGGCGCTATCGCGGGTTCCACGCTCGGAATCGACCGCAAGGCCACCGCGACGCAACTCGGTTTTGCCGACGTCGTGTACAACAGCATCGACGCGGTCAGCGACCGGGATTTCTGCGCCGAGTTCATCTTCGACTGCGCGTTGATCGGGGCGCATCTGTCCCGCCTGGCGGAAGACTGGATTCTCTTCTCCTCGAACGAATTCGGGTTCCTCCGCATCGATGATGCGTTCTGCACGTCGTCGAGCATGATGCCCCAGAAGCGCAACCCCGACGTGCTGGAGCTCATGCGGGGCAAGACCGGCACGGTCTACGGCGCCCTGGTCGCCATGCTGACGATCCTCAAGGCTCAGCCCTCTGGTTACAACCGCGACCTACAGGAGGACAAGATCCACGTGTTTGCAGCGGCCGACAGCATCGGCCGCTCGTTGCAGATCGCCGCTGTAGTGGTGGCCCACACGAGCTTTCGCACGCAGGAGATCGCCGCCGGGCTCGATGCCGGGTTCCTCGACGCCACCGCTCTGGCGGAATACCTCGTGCGAAAGGGCGTCCCTTTCCGCAAGGCTCACGGCATCGTCGGCACGCTCGTCGCCTACGGTGAGAACAAGGGCGTGCCGCTGGGACAGCTCTCGCTGGCGGAGTTGCAGGAGCGATCCCCGGCTATCGCCCAGGACGTGTATGAGTACCTCGGCGCCGAGAACGTGGTGAAGCGGTATGTCTCCGCGGGCGCCGCCGGACCGGAGCAGGTGCGGCAGCAGCTTGATTTCTGGACAAAGCATCTGGCGAACCGATAGGGTCCGGAAAGTGTCGGAGAGGCTCCGTGCTCTCTTCGTAGGTCGTGCGTCCTCGCACGACTTCCCTTGCGGCGAGCGGGGACGCTCGCCCTACGAGGAGATGCGCCTCGCCGCCGCGGGGCCATTGGCGTGTCGCTATGAGAGAAGACGATATTACAGGGTGGTTCGGGCAGCAGCGCCGGCTTTCGCCTGCGGAGGTTCCCATCGGGATCGGGGACGACATGGCGCAGATCGCCCTGGACGGCGGCGCCTCCGTGCTCATCACGACCGACATGCTGCTCGACGGGACGCACTTCGATCTAAAGACCGTAGATCTCAAACGGGTCGGCTACAAGTCCATGGCCGCCAGTCTGAGCGACTGTGCCGCGATGGCGACAATCCCCCTGGCCGCGGTCGTCGCCGTTGGTCTGCCGCCGGGGTTTAGCGAACGGGAACTGAAAGAGTTGCATGCAGGGGTCGTCTCCGCGGCCGACAAGTACGACTGTCCCCTCGTGGGCGGCGACATCACGTCATGGAAGGGCGCGGGACGTTTCGTCGTGTGTGTGTCGATGCTGAGCAAGCCCGGCGGCAAGCCGCCCGTGCGACGCAGCGGCGCCAAGGTCGGGGACGTGATCTGTGTGACGGGATCGCTGGGCGGCTCCGGCCTGCGCAAGCACCTGGATTTCGAGCCACGCGTCCGGGAGGCCCTGCGGATCGTTCAGATTGCCGACCTGCATGCGATGATGGACCTCAGCGACGGCCTGAGCACCGATCTGAATCGAATCTGCCATCAGAGCGGCGTCGGCGCGCTGGTCGAAGCCTCGGCCCTCCCGATCTCGGAAGACGCTCGGACCTTGGCCGACCCGTTTGGCGCGGCCCTGAACGAGGGGGAGGATTTCGAGTTGCTGTTCACGCTGTCGCCCGAGCAGTGGGATCGCTTGCGCCGGCAATGGGACGATCCGGTGCCCATCACGGAGATCGGGCGAATCAGCGATACCAAGCGGATAGAGATTCGACGACCGGACGGGCAAGTCAGCGACCTCCAGCCCGGCGGCTATGAGCACCTGATGAGTTGATCTAAGGACATGACAGAAGTCACGATTACCTCCAACTCGGTCGAGGAGACGATGGCACTGGGCCGGCGGATCGGCGGCCGGCTCAAGGGGGGAGAGGTCTTCGCGATTTGCGGACCTCTGGGCAGCGGCAAGACGCATCTGATCAAAGGTATCGCCGCCGGCGCGGGGGCCGAGGACCGGGAGAACGTCACAAGCCCTACATTCGTCATCGTCAACCAGTATCACGGTCGATTCGACCTCTACCACCTCGATGCCTACCGGATCGAGTCGCTGGCCGAGTTCGAGATGCTGGGTTTCGATGATTTCTGCTACCCCCAGTCGGTGGTTCTGATCGAATGGGCGGACAAGATCGAGCGGGCCCTTCACGACATCGACTATGTCCGCATCGACTTGGCCCACGCGGGGGAGAGGATGAGAACCCTCCGGCTCCGGAACCTCCCGGAATACCTGAAGGTCCTCTAAGAAACCGCCCCAGAGCGGCGCGTGTCATTGCGAAGCCCGACGCGCAGCGGCGCTCCGCATCGAGGGCGACGAAGCAATCTCAGACTCCCGAGCGGGAGATGGCTTCGCTGCGCTCGCAATGACATGCCGCGCGTTTCGGATTTCGGATTTTCTTGCTTCCTTTCTTTTGCACCTCCCGGTGCATTTCTTATGTTTTCTTTGGACTGAGTGGGGGCCGCAGATAACGCGGTTCGGCTGTTCGGGCCCTCGGCGCGGGCGACCGCGACACGGGTCCCAGAGCCCTTCCCGGACGGCACCTTTAGAGCCCCCCGAATGCGTCAACGATACTGTACGCATGGAAGTATTTCGCCGGTGCGTAACATTCTGTGAAGTGTTCATTCTGGGAGGTTCGCGGGGCAAGCAGATCGGAACAGTCAAGTCGGGTGTCGATTCGGTCGATACCATCAGAGGCGGTAAACAAGAACAACCTTGTTATGAGGTTTCACCTATTCATCTTTCACACTGAGGAGGAAAGACACATGCAGGCAAAACGTGGCTTTACTTTGGTCGAAATTCTGATCGTCGTGGTCATCCTGGGCATCCTCGCGGCGATCGTTATCCCGCAGTTCACACAGGCCAGCACCGAGGCCAAGACCAACAGTCTGTGCAGCGATCTCCAGACGCTGCGTTCACAAGTCGAGCTCTACAAGGTCCAGCACAATGACGTGCCTCCGGGCAACACCATTGATCCGGATACCGGCGCGGTCACGGCGGCTGTGGCTTCCTTTGAGAATCAGATGCTGTATTGCACCGACATCGACGGGAACGTGAAACCCGGTCCCAGCAAGGTGCGCGACACCGGTGCGGATGCCACCTACATCTATGGTCCGTACCTGGAGAGGATTCCTCCGAATCCGTTCAACGACCAGAACAGCCTCGTCGAGGTTGCCGATCAGGCGGCCGCGGAAGCCCTCTCGTCGACCGACGATGGCTGGGGTTATGTCCCCGGGACGGGTGAGATCTACGCCATCGACGGCGGCAGCACGTCGAACAACATCCATCACGCCGACCTGTAATGTGTAGCGTCTCTGCGGGTCGGAGGAAGCACCCGACCTCCAGCGACGGACATCGAAGGAACCAGGCTGACCGTGCGAGGGCTCTGCTCATAGCCGGTCAGCCTTTTTGATACCCACGGAGGGCGGTCACCAGAGAAGAGGGTCAGCAATGAGATACACGAGAGGCTTCACCCTCGTCGAAATCCTGATCGTGGTGGTGCTGCTGGGCGTCCTGGCGGCCGTGGTCATTCCGGCCGTCGGCAAGAGCGGCGTCGCCGCCAGGCAAAGCACCATGGCGGAACAGCTCGCCATGCTGCGACGTTTCACGCTGGTTTATAAGAGCCATCACAAAGAGGTGGCGCCCGGTTATCCCGACGGAGATACCAGCGCCGAGCCGACCGATGCCGCGTTCCGCGCGCAGGCAACGATGTCGAGCAACTCCTCGGGCGTGACCGCGCCGCGCGGTACGCCGGGATTCGGCTATGGGCCCTATCTCTCCAGGATTCCGACGAATCCGTTCAATAATTCGGATACGATCCAGATGATTGCCGATGATGCGTTGTTCCCCGACGTTCCCGACAACGAGAGCGGTTGGATCTGCAAGCCCTCCACGGGCGAGATCCGCCCGGGCAATGCCGGGACCGACGAACGGGGCCTTGCCTACTATGATTATTGACCTGTGGCAGGCCTATGAGTCATTGCGAGGCCCGAGGCGCAGCGGCGCTTCGCACCGAGAGCGACGAAGCAGTCTCCATCCTGGCGATGGGAGACGGCGTCGCTGCGCTCGCAATGACATGCGGCGGGTGCGGCCCGGATTCACGCTGGCCGAAGCCATGATGGCCATGGTGATCCTGGGCATCGCTGCTGCCGGCGTGCTCTTGCCGTTCTCCAGCGGCGCCTCGGCGCAGGCCGAGGGGACGCACCGGACCCTGGCGACCCGGCTCGCCGGCGACCTGATGGAACGGATCCTCAGTACGCCGCGCGGGGAGATCATCGCGAGTTGGAACGGCTACGTCGAGCCGCAAGGTCAGATCAAGGATGCGAGCGGCGCCGTATTCACGGACCCGATCTATGGTCCGTTCAGCCAGGACGTGGTCTGTGAGACGGTTTACACGCCGCAGGAGAGTGGGATGCCGTTTGAGTCCGGTTTCATCCTCGCCTCCGTGCGGGTCTACTACCAGGGCAGGCCGGTCGCGGCGCTCAGCCGTCTGATCAGCCGGTGACGCCGCGAGGTGTTGCGGATGCTCTCTTCGTAGGACGAGCGTCCCCGTTCTCCGGACAGGTTTGCGGGGACACTCGTCCTACGAGGCAATGAACGTCGCGACGGACATAGAAGGATAAGATGGTGATGCAGAGAATTCGAGACATCCGGGCGTTCACGCTCGCCGAGCTGCTGGTCGGGCTGATCGTGACGAGCATTCTCCTCTCGGCCGTTGCGACGTTGGCCTTCGCGCTGAGCAGCGCCACCCGTGCGTCGGACGAAGCGGCCTACACCCAAACGCAGCTTCGCACCGCCGCGCCGCGCCTCTTCGACCTGATCCGCTACAGCCGCATGGTTTGCGCGGAGTTCGATGACACCCTTACGATCTGGCGCGCCGACGCCAACCGCAACGATCTGATCGACGTCAACGAACTGGTCTATCTCGAATACGACGGCACGGATCACGTTCTGAAGCTGTGGGAGTTCCTTCTTGATTCGTCGGAGAACACGGATGTTCTGACCGCGCTGGGACTGCCCAGCGAGCCCGGCGTCCTGGTGGAACTGGCCAAGGCGGAGACGAAGACGGCCCTCGTCACGGCGTACCCGGCGGCGGGTTCTTCCGGCGTGCGAGAGATCTCCTTGCTGCGCGGGTGTTCCCAGGCGAGCTTCACGCTGGCGCCGGCCCCCCCACGCACGACGCGCGTGACGATCTCCTTCACCCTCGCCGGGAACGAGGGCGATCATCCTTACGAAATCGACGCCACGATGCGCGTCTCGGCGCAGCATTTGCTCAACGACGACGCCACCAAACTGATCGACGATGATGATTGAGAACGGAGCCAGCGATGCCATCCATCATCCATCATCCATCGTCAATGACCAATCGCAACAAGGGGATTGCTCTGCTCATGGTCCTGATGATCGTGATGGCGATCACGATCATCTCGGCGGGCTTCATCGCGCGGACCGATATCCAACTCGCCAGTGGTGTGAACACGGATCTGCGGCTGCAAATGGATCAACTGGCCGATTCGGCCCTCGAGCATGGGCGCGGCCTGATGCTCCATCCCCACGACATTGAGCTGGGCGAAGCGACCGGGTGGACGTGGAGTGCGTCCGGACAGCAGTTGGCCGAAGGCAGCACCGATTCCTATGATGTCGCCGTGGTCCGGAATGGGTCGGACCCGACTGACTACTGCACTTTTGACGTCATCTGCAAAGCCTACCGCCAGGGAGTGGTCGCAGGGGAGACGGCGCAGACCGCCAAGACCGGTCTGGCGGCCACGCTGCGGCTGGATCCTTGCGTCACCCTGTGGACCGGCGTCGAGACGCTGCTCAGGTCTTCAGTGAGCGTCGTCGGCGACGTTCGATGTGGTGGCGCCTTCGCGAATTACGGGACGGTCGATGGCGACATCTTTGCCGCCAGCCTCCCGGTTCCCGGCAGCAAGACGGGGCAATTCAATCCCCAGACCCTCTCCTTGGGCTGGCCGGCGGTTACAGCCGCCGCCTTCACAACGAAATACGACTCCGAGAGCATCGCATTGGGGATTCTCGCGAGCGTGAACTACGGACCCTGTGACCCGGTGCGCGTCTTTCACCGCAGCGGCAATCTGATTCTCAACGGCCACGTCCACGTCGACGGCATGCTGCTCGTGGACGGCGACCTCGAGATCCAGGGCGCCGGCGTCGTCCTCAAGGCGGCCAAGAACCTGCCGGCGCTCTACGTGACCGGCAACCTGATCATCGGACCGGTCAACGATCTGAGGATCGAAGGGCTCGTCGTCGTGGACGGCAATGTCCGTCTGCGTGCGGGGGGAGCCTCCGAGGTCACGTTGCTGGGGGGACTGTTTGCGTCCGGCACGCTGGAGGAGGCCGCGCCCGACGGTCTGATGGACGGCCACGATGCGGTGATCCATGGCAATCCCGCGTGGGTCACCGACGGGTTGCACGCCGCGATCCGACTCGACGGCCAGCAAGACTTCCTGCAAACCGCCGACAGCTCGACGCATCTGCAACTCGACGTGAGCCGGAACTACACGCTCTCCGTGTGGATCAAGGCGGATGCCATACAGAAAAGCTGGGCCGGCATCGTCGTGAAGACCGATCGGTGGAGGACCACGACCCACTGGGGACTCCGCTTCAACTCCGACTTCGTGAAGAAACTCGTCGTCGATCACGGGGGCACCATGTGGAGCACCACCATCACGCTCACGCAGCTCGCCGGCGACTGGCACCATATCGTCGTGATCCGAAACGGTTCGACGATGACGTGTTATCTCGATCCCGCGGGCAGCGCGCCCTTCGCATGGAGAACATCCTCATGGGCCATGCTACCCGGAAACGGCACGGGACATCTGAACCTGGGCGCCGATCGGATGGTCTCATCGTTGTATGCAGGCGGTCTCGACGAAGTCCGGATTTACCAACGCGCCCTCGGCGTCAATGAAGTGTCGCTGCCGCCGGCGGATGCGAGTCTCATCGGGTATTGGCCGTTGGATGGTGAGGCGCCGACCGTGACCGTCGTCGCCGAGCCGGTCAAAGCGGCGATCGTCACCTGGCCCGACGGGACCGCGGGCGCGCCCGCACACTGGAGCCCGGCGGCCGGGGCCTTCTTCCGGAGCATCGAGCGACAGCCATAGGAGGGGAGACCTCCGCGCCGAGTTCCGGAGCTGACAGAGCAGTCTTTATAGGTACGTCGTTCTCGGACGTTGGCGACGACCGGAATGAATTCGTATGCTTATATAGGTTAAGGTCCATCTCGAATACGCCGAAAAAGCGGTAGAGGCAGGGTCAGAATGCACTGGAACACGAAACCGAGCATCGTTCAATACCGATTGCGGCCGTCGGGGGGCGCAGGCGGATTCACGCTGATCGAACTGTTGATCGTCATCGTGATTCTGTCGATCGCGGCGGCCATCGTCGTACCCATGGCCTCCTCGGCCGCGAGCATCCAGCTTCGCTCCGCGGTCAACATGCTGGCCGCTGATCTGGAGTACGCCAAAAGTCTGTCGATCGGCACCGGGCAACGGCACGCCGTGGTGTTCGATGCGGCTAATGAAACGTATCGAATCACCGACGCAGCCGGTACCACGATCGCGCACCCCGTCAAGAAAGGATTCCTCTATGTCATGGATTTCCGCACGGAGGGGCGCCTCGATCAGGTGACGATCGCCGGCGCCGATTTCGACGCGACGAGCACCGTGAGTTTCGACTATCTGGGCAGCCCGTACAACGGCGCCTCGACTGCTCTGAACAGCGGCGTCGTCACCTTGCAGGCCGGCGGCCTGAGCCGGACCGTGAGCGTCGAGCCCGTCACCGGGTTTGTTTCCATTTCGGAATGAGAGCTGAGAACTGAGACTATGCGGGCCTGGAACCATATCAGCCGAAATCAGAAGACCCAGCCTATCGGCCTGGATCTGGGGCACAGCAGCCTGAAGATGGTCCAACTGGCCGTCAACGAGGACCGCATCCGCGTCCTCGCGGCGCAGCGGGCTCCCTTGCCGATCGATCGCGATCTTGACGAGAGGGGTCAGGAGGAGGCGATGACGGTTGCGATACGTCATCTGCTGGCGGATCATCCGTTCCGCGGTCGCCAGGTGGTCTTCGCCTTGCCCCTCGACAAGCTCAAGATCACCTCGCTGCGGTTGTCGGAGGGCGAGAGTCCCCAGGCGGACAAGATCCTCCGGAAGGAGGCCGCCGACCGGTTCGATCTGGATCCGGTCCAGGACGTGATCCACTACCTCCATGCCGGCAGCGTTCGCCAGGGCGACCAGGTGAAAGACGAGTACATTCTCTTCGCTGCCGCCGGCGAGACGATTCAAAGCCATATCCGCATGATCGAAGCGGCGGGCCTGGAGCCCGTCGGCATCGATGCGCCGCCGTGCGCGTTGTTCCGGACCTTCGAACGTACGATGCGCCGGCAGGAGGACCGCGAACGGACCATCATCGTGGTCGACGTGGGTTATCTGTGCACCACGGTGGTGTTCGGCCGCAGCGGTGAGATCTGCTTCGCCAAGCAAATCCCCCTCGGGACCTGTCAGTTCAGCGGCGAGGTCGCCTCCGCGCTCGGCGTCTCACTGTCCGACGCCGAATCGCTGCGTTTGCGCTTGTTGCGCGACGAGCCCATCGACGCCGCCACGCGTCGTCCCGTCGTGGATGCCCTGAACCTGATGGCCGAGCACCTGGCCGGCGAAATCTCCCTGTGCCTGCGCTACTACACGGTCACGTTCCGGGGCAAGCGCGTGGAACGCGCGGTCGTCGCGGGGGGCGGCGCCTACGAACAAGTCCTCCGGGACGTCCTGCGTCGGCATCTGTCCGTCGAGGTCGAGGTGGCCGAGCCGCTGCGCGGTTTCGATCTGGGACGGGCGGATGACGGCACGGCAAGTGGATGCGCCGACCTGGCGCTGGCGGTCGGGCTCAGTCTCAAGGGCTGGAGCGGGTCCGTCCCCGACGACACGCAGGCATCTCGGCTGGAACCGGTGTTGGAGGAGGCACCGCTGTGAAAGAACTCGACTTTCTCCCAGAATGGTACAAGGCCGGCCGGCGACGGCATTCCCAGGTGCGCCAGCAGTACCTGGCCCTGGTGGCGGTGTTTCTGCTGATGATGACTTTCAATCTCACGGCCACGCACCGCGCCAGCCGCGCGGCGGCGGAGGTGGCGCACTACGAAGACCAGCGGATGCGCGCCGAGGCGGTCGTGCACGAATTCAATCGGGTCACCAAGGACCTCAACCAACTCAAAGCACGAGCCGACCTGATCCAGCGGGTCGACCTGGGGATCGATATTGGGGCGGTGCTGGCGGAGATCAGCCACGTCGTGGGGGACCCCGTCGTGCTCAGCAAGGTCGAGCTCGTCGCGGAGTCATTGGCGCCGGCGGAAGGCCGGGGCCGGGCCCGCGGGTCCGCCGTGCGCGTGGCCGGCAAGGCGACCGATGCGTCGTCCCAGGGCTTTTTGGGCCAGGCACGCCTGCGGATCGTCCTGGCGGGCGTGGCGGCGCGTCCGGCGGACGTCCCGGACCTGGTGTTCCGCCTGGAGCAGTCCTCGTATTTCAAGCAGATTCGTTTGTTGTCCTACGGCAAGGCGACGCTCCCGCGAGGGTCGGCGCCGATCGGGGCGCCGCAGCGAATCGCGGCGGACGAAAAGGCTTCCCCGATGCCCGATCTGACCGCGTTCGAGATCACCTGCTATCTGGCCAACTATCGGGAGAGCGACGAACGATGAACACGACGCGCTTCAGATGGTCGCATCACAAACAGCAGATCTGGGTCTGTGTTATCGCTGGCTTGTTCCTGTGCGATTTCGTTCTGTGTGGCTATTTGCCCTCGCAGCAGAGACTGGCGTCGCTGCGGGAAGTGCGGACTCAACAGCGGCGCACGATCGACATGGCGGTCGCGCAGAACGTGGAACTGACGGGCCTCAAGACCCGCTTGCGAAACACGGAGAGACTGATCGAACGTTTTGACGCCTGTGTGCCCGCGGACGAGGCGCTCGGCGCATTCCTGCAGCAGATCACCACGATCATGGGCGAGCACCGCCTGACCGATCCGGTGATCCTGCCGGGAAAGAAGACGGAGACCGGGGATCTGGGTTGCATCCCCATCTTGATGACGTGCCGCGGCACGCTGACTCCTCTGTTTGAGTTCTTCAACCGGCTCCAGACGCTGGACCGGCTGGTGCGTATCGAGAAGGTGACGATGGAGAATGACGCCTCTTTCACCGGGCAGCTCGCTGTGCGGATTCAAGGGGTCATCTTCTATCAGTCCCGGCCTCTCAAGGTCGGCGCCACCGATGCGGCGCCGGCGGGTGGAGGAGACTATGGCGCGTAACCGAAACAACGGCATCCGTCTCTCCGGACGGGTGGTCGATCTCCTGATGGACGGGAAAAAGACGGTCCTGGCCTCGGCGCTGGTGCTGGTCATGGCCCTGATGTGGATCCGGGTCCTGATCGGGCACCGACCGAAGTCCGCCGCCGCGGATCCCCAATCCGCGCCGGCGGCGCCGGCGGAAAGGAAGGTCGCGGTCCGGAGCCGGATCGTCGAGTTGCCCAAGGTTCCCGGACGCCATGATTCCATCCTGCAGGATTTCTTCAACATGCAGAATCGCGCCTGCTTTTCCCAGGCGCTCTCCGTACCGGACACAAGCACTGACACAGAAGTACCAGTAGTTCCTCCCAATCGTGATGAAGAAGTGGTTCAGCAAGTCGCTGGGACGTTGAAACTCGAAGCGGTGCTGCGGAGCGGCTGCCTGCGGGCTTTTGTGAATGATCGCCTGCTGGCGGTCGGCGACACGTTCCTCGTGGAACACAGCGCCGGCCCTCTCACCTTTGAAGTGTTGTGGATCCAGGATGATGCAGTGCTTGTGGAGTGCAAGGGGATACAACTGACGCTGAAGCTGGCGTCCTCGATGGAAGTACGCAAGTAAGTGAATGATTCCCAGAAGATGCGGGTGCCAGGGCCTGCGGGCCACTGGCGTTGAGAAACACAGGAGTCATGCTATGTATCAACGAAGCAACAAGAACCGAATTCTCTCATTTTCGTGGACGTACTGGCTGTGCGTCCTTCTGCTGCTCGGAGGGATTCCGGGCTTTGTCCTCGCCGCCGAGCCGAACGCCGTTGGTGAGAACCTCGTCGTCGAACCGAACGATCAGGCGGTTGATCCGAACCTGCCCACCGTGGATCCGACCAGCGGACGGACCGAGCTGATCCGGTTTCAGAAGGACAGCAACATCCGCCAGGCGTTGAGCTTGCTGGAGAAGTACTGGAAGAAGAATATCGTTCCTTCCGCCGCTGTGGATGGACCGGTCACGGTCACGACGCTGTACAACGTGACTTTCAAGGAGGCGTTGGACGCCGTGCTCGGCTATGGGTTCAAGTCCGTCCAGGAGGGCGATTTCATCCGGGTCTACACCCTCGAGCAGTACAAGAAGATCCAGGAGGATCCGGAACGGATGAAGGCCAAGGTCATTCCGCTGCACTACATCACGGCGGATGAGGCCGTCAAGCTCGTTACGCCCGTGCTGAGCGGCGCGCCCACCGCGAAGGTGCAGGCGACCAGTCCCGCCCAGAACACGATCTCCAGCAGCTCCGGCTCCGGGCTGAGCTCGTCCGGCGGGGGCAACGACCTGGCCACGAACGACATGATCATCGTGTACGATTTTCCTGAGAACATCAAGCTGGTTGAACAGGTTCTGCAGGACGTGGACGTGCGGCCCAAGCAGGTGCTGATCGAAGCGACCATCCTGACCGCCAGCCTCACGGAAGACATGGAGTTCGGCATCGACTGGAACCTGCTCAACGGCACTTCGATCACGGGTTTCCCGGTCAACATCACGGGCGGGCAGGGCGCCTATGCGGAGACCACCGGGTTCACCACCGCGGCCAAGGGTCTCCGCGTGGGATTCTCCGCCGGGAACGTCCAGGCTTTGATCCGCGCCTTGGAGACGGTCACCGACACCACCGTGTTGGCCAATCCGAAGATCCTGGCCGTCAACAAACAGGAGGGTTCCCTCCTGATCGGTCGCAAGCTGGGCTACCAGGACACGACCACGACCACGCTGACGGGAGGAACGACGGCGTCCATCGCCTTCCTGGAGACGGGTACCCGCCTGGCGTTCCGCCCCTACATCGGCGGCGACGGCTATATCCGCATGGACATCTATCCCAAGGATAGCGACGGCAGCTTGCAGCAGAACGGGATTCCGACCGAGAACACCACGGAGTTGAGGACGAACGTCGTCGTCAAGGACGGTGAAACCGTGGTTATCGGCGGCCTGTTCCGCGACAGTGTCACGACGAGTAAATCGCAAGTGCCCCTGCTCGGGAACCTGCCGATCGTGGGCATGGCCTTCCGGGGCACCAAGGATACGGTCAAACGGGAAGAAGTGATCATCATCCTGACGCCTCACATCATCGATGAGCCCGGCGAGGTCCGCGGCGACGAGCGCGCCGACGACATCCGCCGCAAGCGGGAGGCGGTCAAGGACAGTTTGGAGGGCCTGGACCGCGCCAAGTGGGCCGAAGATGCCTACGCGCGGGCCGCACGCTACTATCTCGAAGGCGACATCGAGAAGGCGGTCTTCAACGTCAAACTGGCGCTCCACATGCGGCCGACCTACCTCGAAGCACTGCGCCTGCGGGAACGGATCATCGCCGAGACCGATCCGGAACAGTTCCGTCGGCTCGACAGTATCGTCGTGGAGGAGGTGGATGCGCAGCAGGCCGAGAATTGGCAGCGGCGCTAAACGCGGCTGCGCGGGAACGTGTCCCCGCGTTGCGCGGTTTGTGGTTTCGGAGGAGTTGCGGTGAGAGGCCAACGAAGCATCGTCTGGATCGCCACATCCGTGGCGGCCGTTGCGCTGACAACGGGCGCAGTGGTGACGCTGCCGCCTGCCGGTTCACCCCTGGGGTGGCCCTCGGCGGTGTTGTGCCTCGTTCTGTACTGTGCAGGGGCTGTGGGCGTGATCTTCCTTGGCGTCGGCTACGGCCGATTGATCGGGTCGGTCACGTCCATAGCTGCACGGTTCCGGGAAAAGAAACCCGAAATCCGAAGCACGAAGTCCGAAACAAGTTCAAATGACCGAAATCCGAAATCTCAAACCGTATGTGCCGGGACTCCTCCGTTTCGGTCATTGGGGTCTCGGGTCTCGTATTTGTTTCGGATTTCGAATTTCGACATTCGTGTGTCTCTCGCGGATTTGACCCGAATCATCCAGGATCGTAATGCCGAAGACGGCCGGACCATCCAGCAGCTCCAGAATGAGTTGAGGGACTTGCAGATCCGGTCCCAGCTCGCCGAGCGCCAGAAGCGGCACACGGAGGCGATTCTGTACAGCCTGCGCGACGCGGTGCTCGTGGTGGACGGATCGGACCGGCTCCTGATGGCGAACGGCGCGGCGGCCCGGCTCTTCGGGTTCGATCCCGAGGACGCCCGGCACCGGTCTCTCGGCGAGACGATCGGGCCGGCCCACGCGGAGTTCGTCGAACTGCTGCGCCAGTGCCGGTGCAGTCGCACGGAGGCGACGAAGCGGCAGTTGGAGTTTCCGCAGGGAGACCAGCCGCACACCTATGACACGATCGTTTCCTGCGTAGAGACCGATGGCAAGGTCTCCGGCGTCGTGGCCGTGCTCCACGACATCACGCGGGAGAAGGAAATCTCGCAGATGAAGAACGACTTCGTCAGCCACGTCTCCCACGAACTCAAGACGCCGTTGGCCTCCATCACGGCCTATTCGGAGATGCTCGCGGACGGCGAGGCCCAGGACGAGGAGACGCGCAAGGAATTCTACGGGGTCATCCAGGGCCAGGCACAGCGGCTCAACCGTCTGATCGAGGACATTCTGAACGTCTCTCGCATCGAGTCCGGCCTGATCAAGGTCCACAAGGAGCAGGCCAGCCTGACGATTCTGATTGAAGAACAGATGCAGATGATCCAGAGCTACGCCCAGGAGAAGAACATCACCGTCACTGGCGGCCGGCCAATCGTCTACGACCAGGTGTACGTCGACAAGGACATGATCTGCCAGGTCATCATCAATCTCCTGAGCAACGCGGTCAAGTACACGCCGGCCGGCGGCAACGTGACGATCGGTTCGGAAGTGAACGACGCGGCGGGGCTCGCTCGGGTGACCGTCACCGATACCGGGGTCGGTATTCCCCCGAACGAAATTGACCGGGTGTTCGACAAGTTCTACCGCGTTGCCGCGAACAACAAACAGGCGAAGGGGACCGGCCTGGGGTTAAACCTGGTCAAGCAAATAGTCGAAAAAGTACATGGCGGCCGGGTCTTCGTGACCAGCCAGGTCGGCGTCGGCAGCACGTTCGGTTTCGAACTGCCGCTGGCGACCGCGTTGGAGGCCGCCGCAGGCACGAGGTAATGGGACCGTGGAATGGTGGAATGATGGGTGGACCGCAGAACGGGCGGGCCGTCGGCATAGGCCCGGCTCCTGCTCCGGCCCCGCATTCCAATGTTCCAGCATTCCATAACCTCAGTCACATGAATTCTTCAGGAGGACGGGAACCATGGCCCAGAAAGTGCTCGTGGCAGACGACGAACTCCACATTATCCACGTGGTCGCAATCAAGCTTCGAAACAACGGATACGAGGTGGTGGCCGCCAGCAACGGCGCCGAGGCGTACGAGCTGGCGTGCCGGGAGAAGCCGGACATCGTGGTCACGGACTATCAAATGCCCTTGATGACCGGCATTGAGTTGATCGAGAAGATGCGCGAGGACGAGCGCACCAAGACCATTCCCGTCGTTCTGCTGACGGCGCGCAGCTTCGCCATCACGCAGGAGATGCAGGAAACGCTCGGCGTCTCCGAGTGCCTGAGCAAGCCGTTCAGTCCGAAAGAACTGCTCAAGACCATTCAGGACATCCTGCATCAACGGGAGGTCGCCGTCAAGTGTTAGCGCGGCGTGATCGTTCGCCCTGCTTGTCCGGCAGGGCTTCGGAGAAGGTGTCAACGATTTGCATCGGGGGATAGGGAAACCCGTGGAAACGGTCATACCCAACACGACGACCCCGGCCCTGGCGGCGGCGCGGCGCCGGGAGCTGGAGAAATTCGGAGAACGAGTCGCTCGCCTGGGCGTCAACTTCGCCGTGGTGACGGCTGAGGGCACCATCCCCGTTCTGGTGAAGGCCGGTCTCTTCGAGAGCGATCCCGCGCAGGTGGTGGAGGCGGGCCGGTGCGTCCTCGATCGGATCGAGCAACAGCGGTACGAAGGCAGGGAGATCCCGGTCTGGCAGTTCGCCGGAGAGAATCTGCTGATGGCCGCGCCGCTGCTGATGCCCGCGGTGATCGCCGGCTACCGTCATCCGGGTGGTGCGGCCGTCATTGACCTGGGGAATCCGTCGACACGCGGCGCCGGCCGGGGAGGGTCGTCCGATCCCGGTCGGGACGTCGAGTACTTCAGCGAGATGCTGCGGCTCGTCGCCCTGAACCATCAGACCACGATCCGGGCCGAGGAGCAGGTCGAGACCGTCGGCGTCGAGCTGGCCCGTGTTTACGAAGAGCTGGTCCTGCTCCACCGGATCAGCACGAACATGCGGGTGACGGAGTCGGACACGAACTTTCTCCAGCTCGCCTGCGACAGTCTGACGGACGTGATTCTTGTGGAAGGGATTGCCGTCCTCCTCGAACGGGTGGTCGAAGGCGACCGCCGGCTGGTTGTGACGGCCGGCTCGGGTCTGATCGACATCGACGAACGCATGGCGAGCGAGTTGCATGGCCGCCTGGTGGACGAAATGAACCAGGGGCATGAAGCCCTGCTGGATAGCGAGGTGGATTCGCCGTTCCGGTACACGTGGCCCGCCAGCGTCAAGAATCTCATCGCGGTGCCCCTGTGCGCCACGGACAAAGGCGAGCACGGATCGATGCGCCGAACCCAGAGCGGCGTCTCCATCATCGGCCTGATGGTGGCCGTCAACCGGATCGACAAGGCCGACTTCGACAGCACCGACATCAAGCTCTTCAACTCCGTCGCCAGCGGCTGCGCCGTGTTCATCGAGAACGGCCGGCTCTTCGGCGATCTGAAGGATCTCTTCGTCGGCTCGCTCAAGGCTCTGACCAGCAGCATCGACGCCAAGGACCAGTACACGCGCGGCCATTCCGAGCGGGTGGCCCTGATCTCCCGCTGGCTCGCGGAGCGGCTGGCCGAGGTGGAGCCCCTCGAGGAAGAGCAGATTCACAAGATCTATCTCGCCGGTTTGCTCCACGACATCGGCAAGATCGGCATCGACGAAGCCGTCCTCCGCAAGAACGGCAAGCTCACGCCGGAAGAGCGAACCTGTATCCAGCGGCATCCGTCCATCGGCGCCGGTATCCTCCGCGGGATCAAGCAGATGCGCGAGATCGTGCCCGGCGTGCTGCACCATCACGAGCGGGAGGACGGCCGCGGGTACCCCGACGGGTTGACAGGCGACGAGATTTCGCTGACCGGCAAGATCGTCGGCCTGGCCGACAGTTTCGACGCCATGACGTCTCGGCGGGTCTATCGCGACGCCCTGAGCGTCGAGCATGCCCTCAGTGAAATCCGCAAAGGCCTGGGCACCCAGTTCGACGCGCGGATCGGCCAACTGTTCCTCGACAGCGACATCAGTCGGCTCTGGGACATGATCCAGGAGGGCGACCTGGAGGGCTACGACGCCGCCCGATTCGCCGATTACGGCACCGAGGCCGTGGGGACGTTGCTCCGATGAGAATCCAATGGCAGGACTACAACGAGGTGACCGTAGTCGAGCTGCGAGGCGAGGTCGACGCCGACGTCATCGAGCCGCTGCGCAACGCCATCACGGAAATCGCCGGCAAACAGAGAGCCGGCATCGTCTTGGACATGAGCGACGTGAGTTTCATTGACGGCCCCGGCCTGGAGCTGCTGCTCTGGGTGCGGGACTACTGCCGCCAGAACCGGATCCAGTTGCGCCTGGCCGGTCTCGACGAGAACTGCAGCAAGATCCTGGAGATCACGCGGCTGCACGACGAGTTCGGCTGCCACGCGGAGCTGGCGGAGGCGGTGAAGAGCTTCGCCTGATAGGAGTATGAAGTGTGAAGCTGGAAGGGGGGGACCTGGGACACCAAGGCTTCCAACTTCACACTTGAAGACGTATCGAGGCCCGTATGGTTCAGATTCTGCTCGAAAACAAGATGCAGCTCGGCCAATTGTTGCTGGCCCGGGGCGTGGTCTCGCACGAGCAGATCGAGCAGGCCCTGATCGAGCAGCGGGAGAAAGGGCATCGCAAGCTCCTGGGCGAGCTGCTCGTCGAGATGGGCTGTTGCACGGAGAACCAGATCGCCGCGGCCCTGGCGGAGGCCTACGGCGTGCCCTACGCGCAGGTCAGTCCGAAGATCTGCGACGCCAAGGCCGTCGAGCTCCTGCCGCGTGAGTTCCTCGAAGCCCACATCGTGCTACCCTTGTTCAAAGTGCACGACGTGCTTACGGTCGCGGTCAGCGAGCCGACCAACGTCTTTCTGATCGACGAGATCGAGCGGATCAGCGGCTGCCGCGTGCAGGTCGTCTGCTCCACCAGCAAGGACATCAAGGCCACGCTGCAAACCTACCTGCCCGCCGCCAACGTCTTCGTCATCGACGATATCATCGACGAGGAAGGTCTCGAAGAGTTCACCCTCATCGAGAACATCACGCAGGACATCGGCAACCTGGAGGAAGTGGCCGGGCAGTCGCCGGTCGTCAAGCTGGTCAACTACCTGCTGTACAACGCGGTCCGCGAGAACGCCAGCGACATCCATATCGAGCCGGACGACAAGAAGCTCCGTGTCCGCTACCGCGTGGACGGCAAGCTGTACGAGAAGATGCGCCCGCCGCACCAGATGCACGCCGCGGTCGTCTCGCGCATCAAGATCATGGCCGAACTGGACATCGCCCAGCGCCGGCTCCCCCAGGACGGCGGCATCCACGTCCTCGTCGAGGGCCGGCCCATCGACCTGCGCGTCTCCGTCATGCCCGGCAACTTCGGCGAAAAAGTCGTCATCCGCGTCATCGATCCGCAGAAGATCATCTACAATCTCGAATCGCTCGGTTTCACCTACGACAATCTGCTGCGCTTCCGCGAGGTGATCCAGACGCCCAACGGGGTCGTCCTCGTCACCGGTCCCACCGGCTCGGGCAAGAACACCACGCTCTACGCGGCGCTCTCCGAGCTCAACAACGAGGAAGTGAACATCTGCACGGTGGAGGACCCGGTGGAGTGCAACATCTCCGGGATCAACCAGTTCCAGGTCAATACCGCGGTGGGGTTCGCGTTCTCCACGGCCCTGCGCAGTCTGCTGCGTCAGGACCCCGACATCATCATGGTGGGCGAGATTCGCGACGAGGCGACCGCCAGCATCGCGGTGCAGGCGGCGCTGACCGGCCACCTGGTGCTCTCCACGCTGCACACGAACGACGCGCCCGGCGCGGTGACGCGGCTTCTCGATCTGGGTGTGCCGCCGTACCTGCTCAGCGCCTCGCTGCGCGGCGTGATCGCCCAGCGGCTCGTCCGCCGGATTTGCGCGAGCTGCAAGGCCGAGTACGATCCGCCCGCCAGCATCAAGCGCATGGTCGAGCACCAGGGCGGCGACGTGCCCAAGTTCTATCGTGGCGTCGGATGCAAGAAATGCCGCAACACCGGCTACGCCGGCCGGATCGCCATCCACGAGCTGTTCGTCCCGGACGATGAGATCTGCGAGATGGTCAACGAACGAATCAACACCAAAAAGCTGCGGGCCAAGGCGATCGAGAAAGGGATGCGTCCTCTGTATCACGACGGGATGGAAAAGGTCCGGGCGGGAATCGTTTCCATCGAGGAGATCCTGCGGACGACCGCGACGGACGGGCCGGGCGGATAGACGAGGGAATGGTGGTGTGACGTATGAGTCCAGTGCTGACCCAGACACAACCGACACCGACCCGCTCCGAGACGGCGGGACCGGCCGATCCGCTGCGCCGGGGGGAGCCCTTCGTCGCTCCCGCGACGCCGCGCCTATCCCGGGTCCGCGCCAAGCCGGCCGATTTGATCCTGTTCGCGACGCAGTTGGCGGTCATGCTCGACAGCGGCGTCATCCTGTGCGACGCGCTCGATGCCATCGCGGAACAGGCCGGCGACGTTCGCTTCCAGGCGGTGATCCTGGACCTCTCCCAGCGCGTCAAAGGCGGCGACACCTTCTCCAAAGCGCTCGCGTGCTACCCGTACACGTTCAACTCGATGTTCATCAGCATGGTCCGCGCCTCCGAGGCCTCGGGCAAGATGGTCGAAATGCTGACCGTGCTCACGGGATACCTCAATTTCGAGACGGACACCCGCAAGCAGATCAAAAGCGCCCTGACCTATCCCATCATCATGGTCCTCATGGCGATTGCCGCCACCGGCACGCTGATGTTCTTCGTGCTCCCGCGCTTCATGCGGATCTATGCCTCGAGAGGCGCCGCGTTGCCGAAGCTGACCCAGGTCCTCGTCGGTTTCAGCCAAGTGCTCGGCAACTTCGAGCTTATGACCGGGATCATCACCACGATCCTCGTCGTCGGCGGATTCCTCTGGTATTGGGCCAAGACGCCGTGCGGGCGTCGCGTCTTCGACACGATCAAGATTCACACCCCGGTGATCGGCACCATGTTCGTCGACATGGTGGTCACACGCAGTATGCGGATCATGGCCACTATGGTCAACACCGGCGTCCGCCTGCTCGACGCCATCCGAGTGATCCAGGGCGTTGTGGACAACTATCACTTCCAGAAGCTGTGGACCCAGGTGGATGAGAAGATCCAGGACGGCTATCAACTCTCCGAGTCCATCCTGCTGGCGGAAGACGCGAACCTGATCGCCCCCGGCATCATCCAGATGCTCCGCGCGGGCGAGAAGAGCGGCCGGCTCGGCGAGGTCTGCGACAAGGTCTCGGTCTTTTATCAGAAGAA
>ENA-OSEO01002954-OSEO01002954.1-sediment-metagenome-genome-assembly--contig:-NODE-2954-length-21777-cov-5.748018_pt1 | contig 21777 bp, 24 predicted proteins | sample MGYA00237883_ERZ534232 | MGnify/ENA metagenome assembly ERZ534232
AAGCGGAGATCCGCTCGGAAGCGCGTTTTCACCCAAGTAGCGGGAGAATTCTTCGACTTCTCTGCTGCTGCGGATTTCGGGTTCCGCCAACTTCACCTCAGTCACTTCCTGCATCCTTTGAATTTGTTCGGGTGAGAGGGGCCAAAAATACTCGAACAAATCCAGAAACCTGACTCTTGACGTACACAAAATAAGCTCCGGCAGTCCCGATTGAAAATATTGTTTGCTGTTTCTGCGCGCGGGTGGGGTGGCCTGCTGCTTGAGCAACGGAGCTGGAATCGGGCTATTGAGGCCATAAACATGCACGCAAATGCGCTCGTCGGCGAAAATATCCAGTCCTGAACAGCTCACCAGGGCAGCAGGGATCGAAGCACAGAAAAGCCGCATCACCTGTCGCCTGGTCAATGTAGACGTCATGATCGCCTCTGAAGCCGGCACGTTATCCCTGCCGGAATGGAAAGTTAAAACGCACGAAGCTGGAGCTTTCGATCATTTCACCATTGCCTATTCGGCATAATAACAATTTCTCGAAAAATGCAAACATGACGGTCGTGCCTGATCCGTTAAGCTTTAATTGACGAATCATCAATTATTGCGACGGCAGCGCTTGCGAACTTTGCGGTATATCTTTATGATTGATGCGCACTTTTATGCCCGCTTCAATCAACAACCGTTTCGAGAACACTAATGAAGAACAGCTATTACGGACAGGGAAATGTGCTCCTGTCAGTTATTTCTCTTCGCTTCGGCAGATTCATTTGCATTGTCTGCCTGACACGGAGCGAAGATCGGATTTCCGGAGCTGATGTGCGGATCGGTGAAGCTATTGGCTTGGGAGTATCTTTGCTGTACGCTTTGAGGCAAATCTGAATCGTCTAAGGAATGGCTGCCAAAGAGAGAGGAGGGGCATGACACTGCGCAAAAAAACGCTGCTTGTCACCGGCATAACACTTGTCGGGCTGATTGCAGTTTCATACGTCGCTTCATCGACTATCCTGCTCCGCAGCTTTGCCGACCTTGAGAAACAAAGCACGACCCGCAATGTCAGTCGTGCATTGCAGGCCGTAAACGACAATATCTCCACTTTGAATAAGATAACAGGGGACTGGGCATTATGGGACGACATGTATGCCTTTGTTGATGACGTGAATCCTGAATTCATCAAAACAAACTTTCCTGACGGCACTTTTTCGGAGCTTCAGCTCAACCTGATTGCCGTGGTGAATGCTTCCCGGGGATTGGTGTTCAGCAAAGCATTCGATTTATCGGGGCAACAGGAGGTTCCGCTTTCGGAGAGCATGCTGCCGCACCTGTCACTCAATGATCCGCTTTTGCAGCATCCAAATGAGCAAAGCAGTCACGCAGGTCTTATCCAGTTGCCGGAAGGGTCCATGTTGATTGCATCACGACCGATTTTGACCAGCAATGACGAGGGTCCGGTTCGAGGAGCGTTGATTATGGGTCGTTATCTGGATGCAGATGAAATCAATCGCTTGGCTGCCACAACTCATCTGAATCTGGAATTTCATCGAACCGCGGATGATCGAATGCCGGTGGATTTTTCCATGGCAAAGAAAGCTCTATCCGAGCAGAATCCGATTCATGTAAAGCCGTTGAACGCTAATTCCATTGCCGGCTATGCAGAATTGCAGGACATCTATGGCAAGCCGGCTTTACTGCTGCGGGTTGATGTGTCGAGGGACATTTACAGACAGGGACAGGCCAGTCTTCGTCATTTGATCCTGTGGTTACTCGTCACCGGTCTGATATTTGGTGTGACGGCTTTGCTATTTCTGGAAAAATTGGTCCTCGCGCGCCTGGTCCGCTTGAGTGCCGAAGTAAGTGGAATTGGAACAAGTGGAGATCTGGCAGCCAGAGTTTCGGTAACGGGCAGCGACGAAGTCTCGACTGTGGCTGAGAGAGTCAATCGCATGCTCGGAGCGCTGCAAAACTCGCAAAAAGGACTGCAGGAGGCTCTATCGCGTTTTGAAGCGGTGATCGAGAGGACACCCCTGGTGGCAACCCAGGGTTTTGATCAACATGGGACCATCCGCCTTTGGAATGAGGCAAGTAAACATCTGTACGGTTTAGAAGCCCACGAGGCGCTCGGGCATCGCATTCAGGACACGATACTTTACCCCGATGCAATCGAGGAGTTTGAGAATTCTATCGAGCAGGTATGGGCGACCGGAGAGACTGATCCTCCGGAAGAGTGGGAAGTTCGCCTGGCTGACGGAGAGTCGAGGACTCTATTCGGTACCTTATTCCCTGTATATCTGGACGATCGGGTGGCGGAAATTTTCGCCATGCAAATCGACATAACCGACCGCAAGCGGGCTGAAGAAAAGGTTGAGGCTGCCAATCAAGAACTGGAAAATGTTAACCGGCAATTGCAGGCAGCCATAGAACAGGCTCAGCAGTTGGCGGTGGCAGCACGGAGTGCCAACATGGCCAAGAGCGAGTTCCTGGCGAGAATGAGCCATGAAATTCGTACTCCTATGAACGCTGTGATCGGCTTTACAGACATGCTGCTTGACACGCCTCTTACCGAAGAGCAAATCGACTATACCGATACCATAAGAAAAAACGGTGAGGCTCTGCTCGCATTGGTCAACGATATTTTGGATTTTTCCAAAATCGAGGCGAGACAACTGGATCTTGAAAGTATCGAATTCGACCCGGAAGTAACGGCTTATGACGTATGCGAAACGATCTATCCCCGGGTGAAGCACAAAGATGTGGAGATCCTGTGTCGAATTGACAATGAAGTCCCGGCTCGTGTCACCGGTGACCCCGGCCGGTTTCGCCAGGTGTTGGTAAACCTGATGGGCAATGCCGCCAAGTTCACGGAAGCCGGTGAGATAGAGCTCTCCTTGAAGGTGGAAGCAGAGACTGACAAGAATCTCAAGTTGCATGCGACGATAAGGGACACGGGAATCGGCATACCGGAAGCCAAGCTGGAAGAAGTTTTTGAAGCTTTTCAGCAAGTTGGCACCTTCACCACACGAAAATACGGCGGCACCGGCCTTGGATTGGCTATCAGCAGGCAGCTGGCGAGGCTAATGGATGGCGATGTGCGGGCCGAACCGGGTGAGCCCGGGGGAACTGTTTTCCATTTTGTCGGCTGGTTTGGAAAGGTTGCGGAAGAGAAGAAAAAACAATTCACCCGAGGCTCCCTGGTCCGGAAAAAAGTGCTCGTGGTCGATGATAATCGAACGAACCTGGAGATCATGAAACACATCCTCGAATCGGCCATGGTGCGCTGCGAGGTTTTAAGCGATGGTGCACAAGTGGTGCCCACTCTGCTGCAGCACCATGAATCGGGGGATCCCTTCAACCTTTGCATCCTGGATATTCAAATGCCGGGGCTGAGCGGCTACCAAGCGGCACAAACGATCCGCACTCTGGAATCGCCGGTCTCCAGACTTCCTCTGATGGCATTTTCATCGTCCACCCACTTCGGGGCAAAAAGAAGTCAGCAAGCCGGTTTTGATGGATTTCTGCTCAAGCCGGCACGTCGTGAAAAGCTGCTGGAAATGATGGAAAATCTCCTGGGCAAGGAAATGAGGGACGATTCAGATAAACGTCAATCGATTGTCACCCAGTACACTCTACTTGAGGAAGCCAAACAATCGGTGCGCATTTTACTGGTTGAAGACAACCCCGCAAGCCAAAAGCTGGCCAGGATGATGTTGTCCAAGGCAGGCTACCATGTGGAGGTCGCCGAGAATGGACGGGAAGCTGTCGAGAAATATCAAGCTGCCCCGGCCCAGTTCGACCTGATCTTTATGGATGTGCAAATGCCCGAAATGGATGGACTGCAAGCCACCAGAGCCATTCGCAAAGCTGGCTTCGACCGGATTCCCATTATTGCCATGACTGCCAATGCCATGGAAGGCGATCGCGAAAAGTGTATCAGTGTCGGAATGAGCGATTACGTCGCTAAGCCAATCAGGCGAGATGTGGTTTATGAAGTGATAAAAAAATGGGTGTTAAACAAGGAGGGAGCATGAATCTTGGAGACATGGCGAAATCTATGGGCTTCGAAGAGGATGAATTCTGCGAAATGTTGGAGCTTTTTGTGGAGGCGACCATTGCAGATCTAGAAAAGCTGAAATTTGCCATCGATCAAAGCATGCCGGAACTGGTGGTGGAAGCCTCGCATTCCATAAAGGGTGCGGCCGGAAGCTTCGGGTTCGATGAAATATCCAAAGCGGCGGGAAAGATCGAGATGCAAGCACGGCAGAAAGATTTGGAGGGAAGCGCCGAAATAATGGATGGCGTCAAAGCTCAACTTGACGGGATCATTTCAACACTGCAGGATGGCTAAAAAAGGTTTCACGCATGAAAAAAATACTCGTGGTCGATAATCATCCGGTCATCCTAAAGTTCATGACACAACTTTTAAATGATGCCGGGCATGAGGTTTTGACTGCTCAGGACGGACTTTCCGCACTCGATCTTTTGCAGACTTATACGCCCGATGTTATGTTCATCGATTTGGTGATGCCTAACATCGACGGGAGAAGACTGTGTAAAATAATTCGCAGAATGCCGGATTTTGATGCCGTGCGCCTGATAATTCTGTCGGGGATTGCCGTTGAAGAACAGATGGCCCCTCAAGATTTAGGGGTGGATTCCTGTATCGCCAAAGGCAGCTTTGCTGAGATGAGTGAAAACGTGCTTCGTGCCCTGGAGAGCTCCAAACTGGAGGCTTGCACAAAACAGCCTGCGGTTTTTGGGCAGGAAGAGATCTGCTGCAGGGCTATCACACAAGAACTGCTGGCTGTCAACAGGCACTTCGAGCTCATTTTGGAAAGCATCGCCGAAGGCATTTTGGAACTGAGCTCCGAGGGTCGTATCATTTATGCCAACCCGACCGCAAAATTGATCCTCGGTGTTCCTGAAGAACAGTTCTTGGGCCGCGAGTTGTTCCGGTTTTTTGCAGAAGACGATCAGCCCCGGATCAAGAAACTGTTGAACGAGATGAATTGCACCAAAACGACGATTGGAGAAGAAGAACCGGTAAGTCTGGATGGAAATCAATTATCGGTCAAGTTTCTTCCCATCGTTGGAGAAGTGCAGGGAACCATCGTAATTCTCAACGACATAACGGAAAAAGAACGCATGGCAGAGCAGCTTCAACAGGCGCAAAAAATGGAAGTCATCGGCCTGCTTGCCGGGGGCATTGCTCACGATTTCAATAATATTCTGACGGCAATTTTGGGCAATGTCTCGTTGGCAAAGATGTATCTGAGACCTGAAGACAAATCGTATGTGAGGTTGCAGGAGGCTGAAAAGGCTTCTATGAGGGCGAAGGATTTGACTCTGCAGCTACTCACCTTCGCTCGAGGCGGCGCTCCGGTGAAAAAAACGGCTTCCCTGGCTGAAATCATTGGCGAATGCTGCAGATACACCCTGCGAAACCCGGCAGTGCGATGCGAAATTAAGCTCGATAAAACTTTGTGGCCGGTTGATGTCGACAAGGGCCAGATTGGTCAGGCGATTCAAAATGTACTCGCTAATGCTGAACAGTCCATGCCTGAAGCGGGAGTCATTCGAATCTCGGCACAAAACAGAAACTTGGAAGAAAACTACAATTTGCCTCTGGAGCGCGGCAGGTATGTGGAACTGTCGCTGGCCGACCGGGGCGTGGGAATACCCCAAGAGAATCTGCCCAAAATTTTCGACCCTTATTTCACCACCAAGAATCGGAGAAGCGGGTTGGGATTGACCATAGCCTATTCGATCGTGAAAAATCACAAGGGAAATATCCGGGTTGAATCCGAACCCGGGAAGGGAACGACCTTCTATATTTATCTGCCGGCCGCGAGCGAAGCCGGAATGAACAAGGAAGGTGAGCCCCGCATATTGCGAAAGTGCAGAGTTCTGGTGATGGATGATGAAGCTTTTGTCAGGGATATCGTCGGCGAAATACTTGAGTTCATTGGTTGTGAGGCAGAGTTCGCAGCGGATGGGATAGCGGCTATCAAGCGATATAAAGAAGCAATGATAGCGGGAAATCCGTTCGATGCGGTTATCATGGACCTGACCATACCCGAGGGCATGGGTGGTAGGGAAGCGATCAAACGGTTGCTCGAAATAGATCCAAACGCCAAAGTCATCGTATCGAGCGGATATTCGGAAGATCCTGTAATGAGCGATCACAAGAGTTACGGGTTCAAAGGCGTTGCCGTCAAACCTTTTCAAATCGAAGAGTTGAACAAAACGCTGCACGAGGTGTTAAGTTCCGATCTCTGAGTGTTGAATTTCAATTTGAGCCATCATTCGTGGCAAACTGCTGGATGGGGTCCAGCCGAGCAGCCTTTCGGGCGGGGAAGCGACCGGCAGCCATCCCGAACATAGCGGAAAATAGTGGCTTGGCGGTCGGTTCGGTTGTCTGCTCATCGGGACAGCCATGGGACACTGAACATATACACAAGCAAGGCTCCCGCCACTACTCCAATACCGAACACGGTAATCATAATGCTTTTCAATAATTCCTTCATCTGAGCTCCCCTTCTCCGTAGATCCATGGGCCTTGTTTCCATATATTTTGCGGCTCCAGCCGCGCAATTGAAAAGTCGTCGCCCAAGCCCGGGCTATGAAGTAGCAGTCAATTGTGGTGGAATTATGACGAAAACATGTAAATAATGGGGAGCTATAAGTGTATGGAGATATTATGGAGAATCGGTGTGAAGGTTATGAAGAATAACAAAACTATAGAAAAATAGGTTAATAGAAATGCCGATCGCCGTGCCTCAATGAAATGGCTGTGGAAAACTAATCATCGCAAAGGTCGAAAAGTGAGGACCAAACTTTCCTATAAGATTTTCGGAGCCTTTTTGCTGACATCTTTAACTATCGTGATCTTGACTATTGGCACCTTGCACTTTTTCGGGCGCCGCATTTTTTTTGATTACATGGATAAGATGGAAGTGGAAAAACTTTCGGAACTGTCCGAAATGCTTACTGCCGAGTATGTGGCTTTCGGGGGCTGGAGCCGACTGCAGAAAAATCCCCGACTTTGGCGCGTCATGGTTCGCTCCGCAGGACACAAAAGTACTCAAGAAGGCGAAATGCCGCCTGTGCGCTTCTCAGATTTCATTAACGCAGGCGAAAGAAAAGAAGGCGACGGTCGACTTTTCCTTCCTCCTCCCCCTACTCCGGTAGCTCGCCAAGAAAAGGATTTTCTTGACATGCCGTTCCGGATATTTTTGCTGGATGCTCAGCGTCAACCGATTTTTGGGCGTCTTCAGCGTTCCGATGCTGCTGTAGTGCGGGAGATTTCGGTGAAGGGCAAACCCATAGGCTGGTTGGGAATCAACAAAGGGCCTCCAAGGTTGACTCCCCCCGAGATTGCTTTCCTGGAGAGGCAAAACGAGCTCTTTTACTTGATCGGATGCGGAATATTCATTTTGACCGCCATCGTTTCATTCTTTTTGTCGAGGCATCTTCTGGCACCAGTCAAACAGTTGACTGAAGGCACGAGAGCGCTGACTACACGCAAATTCGCCACTCGAATAGAAGTGCGCTCCAAAGATGAGCTGGGTCAGTTGGCTGCTGATTTTAATGTAATGGCCCAGACTCTGGAGCAATACGAGGAGATGAGGAAGCAATGGATCTCGGATATTTCCCACGAGCTGAGAACGCCGCTGTCGATCCTGCGCGGGGAGATCGAGGCCATGCAGGATGGAGTCCGTGATCTCAACCGGCAAGCGCTCGATTCCGTGTACTCGGAAGTCCTGCATTTGGGCAAGATCGTGGATGACCTCCATGAATTGTCTCTGGCAGATGCAGGAGCATTGAACATGGAGCAACGAGCACTGGATCCCATCCAGATTCTGAGGGAAACGCTGCGTCTTTTCCATACGAGGTTCCAACAGGCCCAAATCACTGTCCTGGAGAACTTCAATGACGGTCGACAGGTAACCCTTCCGGGTGATGCAGTCCGCCTGTCGCAATTGTACGCGAATATTTTGGAGAACACGCTCCGTTATGCCGATGCACCCGGGGACTTGAGGGTATTACAGAGTACATCCGAAACAGACCTCACTCTCATCTTCGAGGATTCCGGTCCCGGGGTGCCCGAAGAATCAGTGGGCCGCTTGTTCGACCGGTTATACCGGGCGGACTCGGCAAGGACTCGCAGCAAAGGCGGGAGTGGATTGGGACTTGCCATTTGCAGGTCGATCGCCGAGGGCCACGGGGGAGCCATATCCGCTGAAAACGCAGCTTCTCGCGGGCTCAGGATAAAACTCGTGGTGCCGCTCACCGCAGCCAAAACTGATGAAAAACAGGGGAAACCACGTGATCAGCAATATTTTGATCGTTGAAGACGAACAGAAAATCGTTGCCCTGCTTCGAGATTATCTCGAAAAATCCAATTATAAGGTCTCTTTTCTTGAACGGGGCGATCAAGTCGTTCCTCAAGTCAAAAAGAATCCGCCCGATTTAATTCTGCTGGATGTGATGCTGCCGGGAATGGATGGGATGGAAGTATGCAGGGAGATTCGTAAATTTTCCACCGTTCCGATCATCATGATCACGGCTCGGATAGAGGAGATCGATCGTTTAATAGGTTTGGAGCTGGGAGCTGATGATTACATCTGCAAGCCTTTTAGTCCGCGGGAAGTGGTCGCGCGAGTGAAGGCGGTGTTGAGACGAGCTCACGCCGAAACGGCCGCAGACAGCTTTCGTGCCGGACCCATTAGCTTGGATGTGAACTCCCGGCAGGTGACAATCGAAGGTCAATTGCTGGAATTGACACCGAGCGAATTTGGCTTGTTGAGGGTACTCATGACTCATCCGAATCGTGTTTTTTCGCGCAACGAGCTATTGAATCAAGTGCAAGGCTACGATTTCGAGGGATATGATCGCACTATCGACACGCATATAAAGAATTTACGCAAAAAAATTGCAGGAAAGCTCCCCGACCGGGAAATCATCGCGACGGTGTACGGCGTAGGCTACACCTTCCGCCTGGCCGCCGATCCGGATTAGCGCTCATCCACACGGGTGGCTTGGTCGAAACCCGCAGGGATCTCTAATCGTTGATCCTTGCAGGTGCTCTGATTAAACTAAGGAAAAATAGCAGGAAGATTGCATCCGAAAAAACCGAGGAGTAAGAAATGGCGCATTGGATATTCATCGAGGAAGGCACTTATCCGGCTGAAGAAGCATTTTTGCTCACACCCGGCCATACGGGAATGGTCTTGGAAAACGTCCTGATTGAGGTCTACCTGGATGGCCGGAACGAAAGACGCGTGCGAGGTCAGGCTTTGGCCGTCAATCTATCCCTCGTAGAGCTGCTGGAGGATCACGATGAAATAGATATGCTGCTCGATCTGGGAGGCCAGTTCAAGTATTTGCTCAAGAACCCTGTCATCAGGGCCGGCAAAGTATTCGCTCCCGATGTTAAATCAATCTTTCACTTCGTGGCTCAAAGCCCGCTGGAAAAACTGAACGAGAGCGACTTTTCTCGTATACGCGAGCGTCTTTCACTGGTTGCTTCATAAGCGCCGGCCAAAGGATGGCCAAATTATTCTCCGAGCATTCCCTTCATCAAGGAATCGGAAGCGGGGTGTTTGCCGAACCAGATGCTCCAAAGAGCCGCCATGAAATCATGACCGGGAATAACGGCCTTTTGCTTGCCTTTGATGGAAACTTCAGTTCCCCTGTCTGGCAGATAAGACGCCTGAACGGTTTCGCCCGATTTAACCGGTTCATCAAAGCATGCCAGAAATTGGTCGATTTTCTTCTGCAGGTCCGGGGCCGGGTTTGCAGCGTTATTGGCGAAACCTTCCTTCCAGCCTTCGATCCATTTGTCCGCGGTTACTTCCTTGTAGATGACATGCAGTAGCACTGCCTTGGGTTGATCCGATTCAATCACCCGGCTTCTATCCTTGGTGGGCTCCTTGAGGTACAGTCCACCGTAGTAGACCGTAACGAAAAATTTCTTGCGGACCCCGATCCCCACCAGTTTGCAGGTATCTGCTCCGATCTTGACTTCATCGGGAAAATCGACACCGTTGAGCTCTCTGGCAAAACTCGCCTGCGGATTGGCGAGCAACAAAACTGCCGACATGAGCCCCAGCCAACATAGCAAAACCGCTTTTCCTGTTGCTTTCATGAAATCCCCTCCCATGCAAAAAGCTACTCACTGAGCCAGTTGCGAGCTTCTTTGACTCGTTGACGATCAAAATACCTCGCTTTAATCCTTCCGAACAAGCGTGCAATGGCGACCCAGGTCTCTTCCCAAGCTTGATTGCCAACAATGGCTGCTCGCTCGATATTTTCACCGTGAAGCTTAATCCAGCTCAAATCCTCTAAAAGCGCTCCGGGGTCATTCGCTCTGGGTTCATCAAGCTCCACTAATATGCGAATTCGCCCTGATTTTGCAATTTCATTTTCAATGGCCGCCAGAAGGTGATCTCGTTCTTCCCTTGTCATCAGATCTTTCAGACGCACAGCGAGTATGTTTTTCGGTGTAGCACCGAAATCTTCAGACATTTTCGTCTCCAGCTGGCCATTTGGCTCAAGCTTCCGACTTGAACCGGGCTGATCTTACAGGAGCACAGCTGCTACAAGACCTGCGAGCAGGTTATGAAGCAACGTATGCTTCCAATCCTTAATTTTTTCTGCATTACGGCGAAAGCGAAATCAACAGGTCGAGATAAAGCCGGGCAGCCGTCAGAACCTGTTCAAAAGATACTGACTCGTCTGGTGCATGAGCTTTTTCGAGCTGCCCGGAGCCAAGTAAGATGGGTTTCACACCCGCCGCCCACAGCAGGTTCGCATCCGAATGACTGCGAAAAGCTAGCGGCTGCCAGGGAAGAGATCTCTTGGCGAAAACGCTTTTCAGAGCTTCGACCATAGGCCATTTATCGGGAAGCTCATATCCGGCGTGGATGGTTGCAAAGCGAAGGGCTCCATCGAAATTTGCATTTTCCTGTCGTTCTTGAATGAGTATCTGTTCAAGCTCCAACGTGATTTCGCCAATCGCGGCAGTCGGCGGCAAATGAAGATCCAGCCATGCGTCGCATCTTTCGGGAACGGCAAAGCCGGCCTGCGAGCTGCTGAGCTCGCGCATATTGAAGACCATCTCGGGCCGTTCCGTCTCAATGTAACGGGAAATTTTCAGGAGCAGGCGCAGCATCGAATCTATGGCATTTTGCCCCATATTGGCGAGAGAAGCGTGCATGCGCCTGCCACGGGTGGTGATTTGTGCTTCCAGGTAGCCATAATGGCTCAGACATGGCTTCAAATCAGTAGGCTCGCCGATAAGCGCCCAGGGGAAGTGGTATTCTTTGACCAGTTTTTGAGTCCCGTCGCCATCCTCCTCCTCGCCAACCACCATTGCAAGTGCCACGGGGGGCTTTGTGCAGCCGCTCTCCCAGAGTGCCAGGTAGGCCTCGATCATGGCAGCGCAGCCGCTTTTCATGTCGGCGGCGCCAAGGCCCCGGATCGTATCGTCCTGCTCTTCATAACCGTAGTCTTCCAAATCATGGGCCACCACGGTGTCGACATGGCCGATCAGAGCGAGTCTGATATCGGTTTCGGGCGGAAGGACCAGCAAGTTGCGCCGCGAGCCGTCGACCGACTGCGACACGTCCGGCAGCCCGCGTCGTCTAAAATACCCGTGAAGATAATCGAGGATTTCCTCTTCCTTGCCCGAAGGACTGTAAATATCGATAAGGCGGTGCAGAAGATTGCGCAGACGTTGCGGCTTGATGGCCGGGGTCGATTTATTCATCATCGTGCAGCTTGTACCTGGAGGCCAGCTTTTTTTCCCTGAACTGGCGCAGCTGAGGGTCCAGATTGAGAGAAAGATAGATATGCTCCTGCGGGCTGCCGAATCCCATCTTGCGAAAAAAGTGCAGCGCCGGAAGATTATCGGCTTCGGTGTCCACCAACAATATGCGCACGCCTTCAGCCACCATCAGATCGCGGAAACGGTGGAAAAGCCGGGAAGCCACTCCCTGCCCGTGATAATCCGGGTCGATTCCAAGCCAGAAAAGATGGCCGTACTTCCATGCTGAGCGACTCTTTGTGAGAGTGGTACCCAATGCAAACCCGGCGATCCGGTCGTCAACTTCTGCGACCAGACAGAATTCCGAATCGGAATGGTACAGATCGATCACCTCATAATCGTCCCAGGTGCGGTATAAATTTGGTACGTCGCGGGCCGTGAAAAGCCTTTCTCCCAGGTGAAAAACGGTGGCCAGATCGTCTATCTCCATCTGTCGAATCACCACATTGGGGCGCTTTTTTTTGAGCTCTGAGCTTTCTTCCGATTCCATAGGCTATTTGTTGCCGGTTTGTTGTTCTATTTTCGTCACTCTTGACGGTTGTTTGCCCTTCCTGACAAGTGATTTCACCATCCTGGCCTGCCTCAGCTTAGCCTTCCGCTTGTAATCTCCATACTTACCGAAACGTCCGGCTCTGACCATTTCTCCCCCCCTTTGTTGAGGGCAAAGTAATCGACATTACATGCTCGCCGCGTCAAAAACTATCTTACGATCAGGACCAAGACCAGCGACTTTGTTGTGGGCTAAATCCCTTTGCGCCCACACTCCAATATTAAGCACCGACTCTCTCATTGAAAACCAAACTATGCAATATGGAACATGACCGATTTTGCGGCTTGTGTGATGCGAGGCATGCATTGCCGCGGGCGCATCAAGGCACAGGGCGGCCGGTATCCGACAAACGTCCTCCTCGGGAATGACTGGAAAATGGATTTTCGAACAGCCTCCAAGGCTGCTAGTATTTCCCGATCGGTCCGAAAGCCGGCGAATTCGACTCGTGAGCACCGGTCACACGTGACGCGTACATGTAACGACTCACGGCTTCAGCGGGACTTCAAAGGAATCAAAGTCTCTGCCTATCTGTACATATTCGAAGCGGCTTTTTGCGGCCGATTCCAGCCGATCCAATTGGGCAGCATCGTAGCGGGGACTGATATGAACGAGCACGGCTCGGTCCACACCGGCTCGGCCCGCTATACGGGCAGCTTCCGTTACGGTCAGGTGGCCTTTAGCCTCTGCATGTTCGGAGTCTTCAGGCAGGAACATGCCTTCCATAAAGGCGATATCGACATCCCGGCAAAGCCGGTAGATGTTTTTTGTTGTTCTCGTATCAACCACATAGGCGATTCTTCTACCGCGCCGCACCGTTCCCGTGACCTGATCGGGTGATATTTCGCGCCCGCTTTTCAGGGTAATGCTTTCACCCCGCTGGAGCCTGCCCCATAGAGGCCCCCGGGGAATTCCCAGGGACCTGGCCTGATCCGGGTTGAATTTTCCGGGCCGCTCCAGTTCCTCAAGACGGTAACCCAGGCAAAACCGAGTGTGCTGCAGAGGCTGCCAGTAGATGCGAACCTGGTCGTCCTGATAGGCTAACTCCGGCTGATCGCCGGACCATTCGACGAAGTGCACGGGATAGTTGGTGTAAAACTCCAATAGGGCTCGAGTTTGCCTGATGAACAGCTCGATGCCCGGAGGACCGAGAATGGTCAGGGGGCTCGGATCGTCGATTTGGGCTCTCAGCATCATCAATCCGGGGATCCCGAGACAGTGGTCCGCATGCAGATGCGTTACTGCCAGCAGCTTGAATCCGCGAAGTCCGAGTCGCACTTGCTTCCAGCCGAGCTGAGCGCCTTCGCCTGCATCGAACAGATAAATCCGGCCGTTCAGCCTGACCGCAAGGGAAGTGAGCAGCCGGTGAGGCATCGGCATCATTCCACCGGTTCCGAGCAAAATACAATCCAACGATCTACTCCAAGGCAACTGCCGCAACGCCATCGCAGGCTGGAAGAGGATATTCGAGCTCGTATTCTTCCCAGCCTGAAACTTCAATTATAAATCATTTCAACGTTTCAAACGGCTTTGACGTTGAGTTAATACACACTTTAGAAGAATCAAGTTCTATGGATTGCCGGTATCATTACAGCTTGCGAATCGATGTGCAACAGATTCTTTGGCTGATCTTCGGAAAGCTTTCCCTTTAGCATCTGGCGATTTCCGGCCACACGCCATAACTTATTTCCATCAGGAAGCCATTCAACCAGATTTTGGATTTCGAGTAGGCTGGGTTAAAGTATGAAACCCGGCAAGAGAAGTTTACGCGATCGAGGAGATCTGAAGCAATGCAACAAACGACCGTATATTGCGATGTTGTGACGACTGAAATGCGAACCGGGCCGGATGTGAAAGAAATAACGCGGGAGCTTGCCGAAGTGGTAAAAAAATCCGCTGTGCAAGAAGGCAGCATGCATGCCACGGTGATGGGTTCGACGGGTTCGATAACGGCCATCGAGTATGAGCCGGGTGTGGTTCAGGACCTGAAAAGGGCTGTCAATCGCCTCGCGCCGCCGGAACTGGACTACGAACATGAAAAAGGCCTGGCACGACGGCAATGGGCATAGCCATGTTCAGGCCGCTCTCATCGGGCCCTCGCTGGTTGTACCGATTCGTGGGCGGAAGCTCGCTCTCGGAACCTGGCAGCAGGTTGTGCTGATCAATCACGACAATCGTGCACGCAAAAGACGGGTGGAAGTTACTGTTATCGGCAGGGTGGAGGTTCGATAATGCAGGAACTGAAGAACAAGACGATTATCTTGACCGGAGCTTCGCGTGGGATTGGCTCCGCATTATCTCTGGCGTTGGCGCGATCCGGGGTAAGCCTGGTACTAAATGCGCGCAGTGATTCGCCTTTAGCGGCAGTTGCCGGTGAGTGCGAGAAGCTTGGAGTATCTGTTCGCTATGTTGCCGGAGATGCTGCCCGTGCCGAGGTCGCCGATAAGCTGGTGGATTGGGCGATCAAATCGGGCAGCTTTTACGGCTTTATTCACGCAGCCGGCGTGCTGAGACCAGGGCCTTTCCTCTGGGAGCTGCCTGAAGACGATTTTCAAGAGGTGCTGGGTGCGAGTGTTACGGCCGGTTATGAACTGATTCGAGCAGCAGTTCCGCAGCTGCAAAGGCAGAGAAAAGGTTTGGCGGTGTTTTTCGGATCGGGTGCGGCAGAGACCAACACGCCCGGGATTGGCACCTATTGCATTGCTAAGGCGGCCGAAGAACATCTGGCTCGACAGCTGGCAGCCGAAGCGCCCGAAATAACCACCTTGATCTATCGACCCGGTGTGGTCGAGACGCGCATGCAGAAGCAGGCTCGGGAGGCCCGGGGAGGGGCAGCCGAAACTGTGCGCGAGAAATTTCGCGGCTACAGAAACCGTGATGATCTCATAACTCCCGAGCAAGCGGCTGAGGCACTGATAAATATCATCAGCAAAGATCCACGTCGATTTCATGGTAAAATAGCGACCTGGAGAGACGGGGCAAACTAAAGGTTTGAGGTTTGGGGTGTGGGGCGCCAGGAGAAAGACAAATACCCGTCCTCTCCGGTCGGCATTGCCGCGTCCTCGTTCCCACGCTCCGGCGTGGAAGCTCATACCGGTATTTCACCGCTCGTTCCCAAACTCTGCTCACCCCCAGTTCCCAAACCCCAGTTCCCAAACCCCAGTTCCCAAACCCCAGTTCCCAAACCCCAGTTCCCAAACCCCAGTTCGCTGCCCCTGGTTCGCAAACTCTGCTCACCCCTCGTTCCCAAACTCTGTTTGGGAACGCACTTGGGTGGCAAACTCCGTTTGCAGCTCAGCGGTAAAGGGAGCGGCAAGGAAACGGAGCTTCCCCGACAGCCCCGTGCCCGAACAGAGTTTGGGCACGAGCAATGGAAGGCGCCTGCCGCTTTCACAAAGAGGCTGTTGCATTGCATACGCGCAGTGGTTTAGAGTCCGTACGGTAACTGCAAATGAAACAATTTGTCTGAGGCGATCAGAGCCAGGCCCGCGGCCACCCAAAACCCTCCCTTGAGCCAATCTTTATGTTCCGCCCGAAATTCTGCAACACCCGGAAATTGGCCATTATAGCCCCTTGCCAGCATCGCGTCGTAGACTCTTTCAGTCCGCTCGAAGCTCCGCACAAAAAGCATGCCTATATAGTTTCCGGTGGTTTTCAGCGTCTCCATATCGGTGCGCTTGTGGAAGCCGCGTGCCCGCATCCCGGTTGCCATTCGTTTTGCCTCATGGTGAAAGACAAATATGTAGCGATGAGTCAGAGAGATCATCTGAACAATCATGTTGGGAACTCTCAGGCGGGCGAGGGCGTTTAGAGTAACGGGAAAAGGCGAGGTGCCCAGCACCGGATCCATCATGAGAGCTATAGCGGAGGCTTTCAGCCCGATGCGCAGAGCCAGGGAAAAGCCCCGCAGGTTGAATTTAAGGAATTGGAAAGACTCAAGAACCAGCAGATGATCGCCGCTCTTGGCAGGAACAGTCAAAGGCATGATAATGAGAAACATCCCGATAAAACCCGAAAGCGCCGCAATTCGCTTCATGGAAGTGCGCACCGGGATCTTTGCCAGCCGTACCGCCAGCAAGGCGATTACAAATGCGACCAAGCATAACGGCAGTTGTTTGATGGATGCTACGCAGAACCAGTAGATCAAAAGTGAGACGACCTTAAATCGGGGGTCCCAGCTATGGAATAGTGACTGCTTGGGGGCAGCGGCGTCGATGGCAGGAATGGACCAGTCCCTGTCCCGCTGCGGGGCGCTGCAATTATTGGAGCGGGATTGAATGAAGATCCGCCGGACGCCGACATATACCGGCAATGCCAGCAAAAGTAAAACGGCGAGCAGCCACAAGGAGGGCAGACGGATTAGATGGATGGAAGGATTCATCATAGCCCCGCGATCACGGCACCGCCTGGAATGCGGTTTTTAGCAGTTCGGGCTTGACCTTGTAGAGGAACGACACGGTGAAGGCGGACACAGCCGCCTCAATCGCGATCACAGGTATATGGGCAATAAGAGCGATCTTTGCAACTCCCAGGAAATCCTCCCCGCTGGTAAACAGCAACAGAGCGAGCATGATACCCGCAAGCGTCACGCCAACCCCTCCCAAAACGGCTCCGGCACAAACATGTCGGAGCAGGGTGGCGCCTTTTGTACGCTCGAACAGCCATCCGCAAACAAGAGCGGGGAGCCCCATCATGAGAGAGTTGGCTCCCCATGCGGTGATTCCCCCGAACTGAAACAGCATGGACTGAAGCAACAATCCCAGTGCAATGGAGACAAAGGCGCTATTTCCAAGCAGCATGCCGACCAGTCCCGGAATCAACAAGTGAACGCTGGTGGGGCCCAACGGGACGTGGATGAGTGAAGCCACAAAAAAGGACGACGTGACAACGGCCACTTTCGGCAGGTCGTCCCCACGGGTTTTTTTCACACTCCAGGCTACGAGGGCCAGGCTGACTGCGTAACTTCCGGCCGCAACCGATGTGGGCAATACGCCATCTGCTATGTGCATAGGATGTTTCCCTGATTTAAGAATTTCTTGACGACTTTTTACTGTGGACAAAAAATGCGATGCCTGCAAAGCCCAGGATATAGCCGATCCCCGCGAACACTTCCAGCAGTCCCGGTTGCGACATGGATTCCCTGAGTGCGGCCAATTCTCTTTTGATTTGCGCCAGTTCGCGGGTGAGGAGGCTCCTTTGCTGCTGCAGCAAAGCAATGACCTGCTCACATTTTTCAACCTGCGAGAGATCGTGGCTTTGAGCCGTTGGCGGCGCCGATCCTGAGGCGGCTGTCCCGGCGCCCTGGGCGTTCGCAACGGGAGGCGCATTGCACAGTAGAATAGCTGCCAGGCAAAACAATAGAAAGCTCAAACGGGCGATTTTCATTCGATCTGACAACTCTTCTTCTTTCTCCTTGCCACCGCCTCGAATTCGGACATCTGGCTGTGTCGGACTGTACCCGGTATAGCGGCTCACAAATAGATAACCAGTCTCCTTCGTCATACCCGGGAAGGCTCGCATCGAGAAACCTCTTCCGGATTCCCGCCAACCGCATGCGGGAATGACGTTAAGGATGATGCCCACTTTGTTAGGTGGCAATGTCTTGAATAACCGTTACATTTCGTCCTTTTTGATGGTGTATTCATTCCTGTGGCCCATACCGGCATTGATGACGATGGTGAGGTCTTCCTGTTTGGGGATGGTAAACGAAAACTTGCCCTCCGCGTCGGTCTGTCCTTCCAGCAATTTCGTATTTGCCTGGTCGTAAACCTCCAGAGTGCCGTCCACCACGGGTTTTCCATCGGGAAAGTAGCTCTCGGTATGAATCGTTCCATTTTCAGCATAGGCAAACACATTCACCTTGTGCGCGCAGGCTGGTGCGACCATTATAAGCAGGATCATGCAGCAGGCAAATCCTGTTGTGATTATTGGCTTGTCGGACATGGTTACTCCTCCCGCGAAATCAGCGCATGTCAACGGTACGGACCCAGAAAACGGCACCTATCTCCACGCCCTTCTCCTGGCCTTCGTGATCGAGCGTCCAGGGTGCTTCATTGAGAGCCGAGAAGCCCCACCATCCGGCGCGCGGCATGGCATAGGTGAACACGCCGCTGTTGTCGGTCTTGACGACCTGCGTTACAAACGGGTCCGAGGGTGCCGCAACGATGTTCGGGTTGCCGGGTGATTCGTTGAGATACTCGATTTCCACAGCGGCATCGGGCACGGGCTTGCCATTCATCAGCACCAGGCCCTGAAAGACATTGCCGGTCCAGAGCCCGTATGGACGAGTCAGAGGCACAATTTCCGTTTCCAGTCCAACCGGTTCGTCCCAGCCCTCTTCGAGACCCAATGCATTCACGCATATTTTGGGATAATGGACGATAAAAATGTCCTCGGCGGGTTCCCAGTAGGGCGCAGGCTCGACGAAGAATGTGTAATCTCCGGGGCCCTTGATGGCGAAATCTGCCTGCCAGTAAGTAAATTGCTGCTCCTGATCGGGCGCCTTGCCTGTTGCCGGCTTCAAGCCGCCTGTCAAGTCTGTGATTTTCCCTTTGTGAGCTACCGCGATTTTTTTCGGTTTGGCCATTTCCATGTAATGCTGTTCAAGAGGATGGATAAACTTGATGTTCAAAGTGATGGTCTTGGGATCTTGTTTGCCGACGATGTCATCGGATGGGATAATGGCGCCGAAATGAGCCCATCCGCTGGCTGTAATACTCAATACTAACACGCACACCGAAAGAGCGAACATGTTCCGTTGATTCATCTTTTCCTCCCGTCTTTTTCTTTCAGAGCGGCACTCAACAAAAAAAGGCCAGCACACCGGCTGGCCTTCTTGACCGCATTGACAAATGTCTTGATTTTATTTTGCCACTTTTTCTAACAAACCTAGCGAGAGTGAAAAGCTTCTGCTTTCCGATTGAGCAAAGAATATGCTACAGATGCTGCCAGGCTGTCAAGCCATAAAATGGAAACAGGGCACGGATAACGCTCAGGTCGAATGTGTAGGCGCGATCCGAAAGATGCTGCGATCTCACTCGGGCAAGATGTCGAATCCACAGGTCAGCATTCCGATGATTCTGCAATCGTCAGCGCCTTTGTTTAGACCTACTGGAGCTCCGACGCCGAAGCCTCTGCATCGTCGGCGATCTCTGCGGTGAAACACATATTTCATGCCTAACCGGTATACGCACTCTGCTACTTCAGAGTCTGCGCAATAATGTCACACTTGGCGGTGGAATAATCCAGGGTACAGCAATGGTCCAGCTTATAGAGAACGAGGATGAGGACGAGACTTCCAAAAAACATCCACACCGGTCCGAATAACCAGAGGATCACAACTACGGACAGGTAGTAGGCCCGCATGCCCATTGTATAGTGAACCATCCCCGTCTCGAGGGTGCGGGCGATGAATTCCGGCGATAGCAATGGATCGCATTCGAGAGGGACATTGATCATGAAATTCACCTGGTTCATGTAGCGTATGGAGAGCGTGAAGCTGAAGAAGGCAAAGAAAAAGTGCACCATCAGCACCATAAGCTTTACCATGAACAAGGTCTTCATGCGAGAGAACATCAAGACGACGTTGAAAGGGATCTCAGAGACATGCTCGGGCTTGAGAACAAGGCTTAGGAGTCCCAGCCCTATGATCATGGCCGTGGAGGCGAGAAAGCTGGATGCCATGATCCAGTTGCGCAGACTCTGTACGGAAAGGATATCTCGCTTCTCGGTGATGACGTTCTCCACCCACGCATGCCGCAGATGTCTGGTAACACCGAGGTAGGTCCTCAAGGGGGCTCGGCGCACCTGGTATAGCCAGTGTAAGTGATAGGCCGTTAAGATAATGAAGGTGCCCGCTCCGAAAACGACCTCTGTCCAATGGATTTCACCCATATCTTTGTCCTCGCTTTTGATAAGCCATTCAGCCCCTTTGGCTCAGTCTCTTTCGAATCTTTGCCAATATATGGGGGAAAATCCACTTCCTCAGCATCCTCAGCGGTTTTCCAAAGTCAGTCGCACCCCGCCGGCTTACACCCGCAACAATATCATCCCTTCCACCTGGCGACTTTCAGCGGGTCTTTATTTTGCTCATCTTGCCGGCTCGAAGATCCTAAATCTCACAGCCGGCGGTAGAACTGGTTCTTGGCCAGTTCCGCACTGAAGATGTAAAGGAGCAACACGAGCCCGATCATCAAGAGAAACTCCACGGTAATCGGCTGGAAATTGAAGAAAGCACCCAGTGGCGTATAGGGAGGCAACACAGTGGCACCCACTACCAGCAGCGTGGCAGCTAGGAGATAGCCTCCTGGTCTGTTCTTGAAAAAGGGCCGGCGGCTGCGGATCACCAAGACAAAAACGAACCATCCCCAAAAAAAACGGGAGACGTTCACCTCTCCCGTTTTCATGTTTGGTTGTGTTCATTTAATTACATAATATAATTGGCTATGGCAGATCCACGTAGTATCCTGAGATAGTCATCCCTCCTCCTCCTCCAAATTGACTGGGAGTTCGAAAAACAATCCCAACAACATTAGTTCCCGGGTCGGCATAGAGGCGCATCGGCTGAGCTGCAGCGAAGCTCACTGGATCATTGATAGAACCTTGCTCGGTCACCGGCAAAGAATGCTGTACATTTGTACCACCGGCAGTAGTGCTGATCAAAGCGCCCAATTTAAGGCCCGCCTCACCTAAAAACCCACTAACTGTCGCATATTCAATGACGAGCCTTTTGCCAGGTGGCACCGTAGCCAGTACGAAAGTCTGGCTATCCACCCCGTTATAAAATGAACCGCCTGCACTCGCCTGAAAAGGCTCAATTGCGGGACCTACCTCACGCACTGACACTGGCGTCGACGCCGGATTGATGACATTGACATTCGTGGGAGCTGGTGCAGCTCCTGCAGTTATCGTTTGGCCTAACGTAATAAAGGCCACTACGAGCAGTGTAACCACGCAACCTACCGCTTTGGGCAGAAAGTTATTAAACTTGCTCATTTTTACCCTCCTTTTGGTGTTGCAGCGCAATTGGCAGCCACCTCATAGGATTCACGATTACTTTTTTACTACGCCAAGCAAAACGTCGCCTGGCTAGCTCTATATGGTATTTGTTAGGTATTTAAGATTAGTGTTTGGCACTGTCAAGGTGGGTGCAGATGCTTGTCGCAGAGGCCTCCCGAATTCCATCAATGAAGCTCGGGACCTTTTGCAACTACAGCCCCCTGAAATTGGAAACATTCTCGCGTTTGATAAACCTGGCAGCTGTTCCAGAATCCTTGAAATATCTCAGGTTTTAGTTTCGGTGGAAAAATCTGAAGCCCTACCGCGTAGGCTGTCTCCCCCGCGGATGAACAGGAGTGCATCTTCGGTTGTTATAGGGGTTTCGATTTTTTGGGTCGATACTTGGAAGAATTCCTGGACG
>ENA-OSEO01002955-OSEO01002955.1-sediment-metagenome-genome-assembly--contig:-NODE-2955-length-21775-cov-4.145313_pt1 | contig 21775 bp, 18 predicted proteins | sample MGYA00237883_ERZ534232 | MGnify/ENA metagenome assembly ERZ534232
TAAAGAATTAAAAAAACCCGGTATCTATGAAAAACTAGGCCGATTAAGCCAAAAATTAACAGCGGGCATCCTCGATATTGCCAAGAACAAAAATATCACCCTCTATTGTGACCATATCGGATCCATTTGGCAAATTTCCTTCGGTATTCATGAGAGAATGAAAGATTACCGGGACAACTTCAAAGTTGACAAAACCAAATACCAAAAATTCCGAAAAGAATGTTTTAAAAGAGGCATACGGTTACATCCGAGCAGAGGACGCCAGTATGTCTCCGCCGCGCATACGGACGAAGACATTGATAAAACGTTGATGGTTATTGACGAAGTACTACAGGAGATGTCAAAGCTGTGATTTATGGATTGAACGAATGGATGAAACCATGGGGAAAGCTGCCCAGGGAAAAAGTGAAGATCGTCAAAAGTATTCACGCTAGGAATTCGGATGGTCTATGGATACTATCAGAGAGCTGCAGATGATACTGGCTATCTGTGGAATCCTATCATTACGAAAGTCCTGCAATCATCCCTATAACGATCTGACCAGCCGGGTGTGATGAACCATGGCGTGGATCAAGGAACCGAAAGGAGAAACTTATGAAAGCATTGCGTGGTCTTTTGATTGCAGTAATGGTAGCAATATCAGGTTTAACCATGGGCGCCATCTTTCCATCCGTAGGGCATCCTGCCGACCTGAGAATCGGGATGAAAACGGAACCTACCTCCATGGATCCGCATTTTTATGCCTACTCACCCAATACCATGGTATCTCTTTACACATTTGATAAACTGGTGAACCAGAATCCACTGATGATTTTGGAGCCGGCGCTGGCTGCATCCTGGCGGCCTGTCAACGAGTTGACCTGGGAATTTAAACTCAGGGGTGGCGTAACGTGGCACGATGGTTCGCCTTTTACCGCTGAGGATGTGAAGTTTACACTGGAAAGAGCCCCGAAAGTGCCCAACAGCCCTTCCTCATTTTCCAGATTCATTAAGCAGATCAATGAGATTGAAATCATTGATCCCCTGACCCTTCTTTTGAAAACGGCCAAGCCCTTTCCCCTCATGCCGGCATATCTGAGCGTCTTTGCCATTGTCTCCAAAAAGCATGGGCAGGATGCGTTGACGCCGGACTACAACTCAGGCAAAGCAATGATCGGAACAGGACCTTTCAAGTTTGGGGAATATGTTCCGGGTGACCGCATTGTTTTCAAAAAAAATGAGATGTATTGGGGGAAAAAAGCAGCCTGGGATACCGTGACGATAAAACCCATTGCAAACGATTCAGCGCGAGTTGCGGCTTTACTCGCCGGGGACGTTGATTTCATTGATAATGTTCCCACATCAGATATTGAGGGATTGAAGAAAAATCCCAAAGTGACGGTTACCCAGATTGTTTCCAACATGATGATCTATCTCCACATGGACAGCCATCGGGATGCGTCTCCCTTTGTCACGGACAAAAACGGCGAACCGATGAAAAAGAACCCATTGAAGGACATGCGTGTGAGGAAAGCAATCTCCAAGGCAATCAACCGTGAAGGGATCATTGAACGGATCATGTTGGGAGATGGGGTGCCAACCGCTCAAATCATGAATGAAAACAGTTTCGCATGGAGTTCTACGCTCAAACCTGAAACATATGATCCTGAGGGTGCGAAGGAGTTGCTGGCCGAGGCGGGCTGGAAGGATGGATTTGGTTTGACAATCCACGCCCCTAAAGATCGCTATGTCAACGATGTCAAAATTTGCCAGGCCATTGCCCAGATGTTGACGCAGATCGGCATACCGACAAAAGTGGAAGCGCTGCCTGCCAGCGTCTTTTTTACCCGCGGTTCCAAACTGGAATTCAGCTTCCTCATGGCTGGATGGAATCCGAATACAGGCGAGCCGTCAGAGGTCCTCACCGGACTCATCCATACCTACGATCAGACCAGGGGATTTGGCGGCGCAAACCGTGGTCGTTACTCAAATCCGGAATTCGATCGGACGCTCCAAGAGGCACTTGTCACGGTTGATACGCGGGAACATGAGAAACTTATGATCAAGGCGACCGAGATCGCCATGCAAGACTACGGTATCATTGGTCTCCATCACCAGATGAACACATGGGCCATGCGCAAAGGAATTGCATACGAAGCTCGTATCAACGGTTACACGCAGGCACAGTTTATTGATCAGACAGAGGATGGTGGCACGAAACATCCTTAATCCTGAACTTCAAAGTGCACAGAGGGGATGTGAGCGAAATCTGGTGGGAGACATAAGCGGTTGGCATCGACCGGTGATTGTGACGTTCAATCTGCCAGGGTTATTTTTGACTGAAAGGACGGGAAGTGGCGGTTTTTCTCATCCGACGTCTTATGCAAAGCGTCTTGGTCCTTATCGTTATTTCCGTTCTTGTATTTCTAGGAATTTTTGCCGTTGGTAATCCCGTAGATATCCTGATTTCAGCCGATGCGACTGAACAGGAAAGAGAAATAGTGATCCGGTCCTTTGGTTTAGACCGCCCCTTATGGGAACAATATATCCATTTCCTGGGCCAAGCATTCCAAGGCGATCTTGGTAAATCCTATGTTTTCAACGAGCCTGCGCTAAGGCTTATCTTCAAACGAATGCCCGCTACATTAGAGCTGGCTGCCGCTGCCATGGTAATTGCTGTATGTATGGGGATTCCTCTGGGTATTTTGGCAGGATGGAAACCGCACGCCCCCTTTGCGCGCGTTATTATGGCCGGTTCTATCCTGGGATTCAGCCTGCCAACTTTCTGGGTCGGATTGATGTTCATTATGCTATTTGCCGTGATTTTAGGGTGGCTGCCGGCTTCAGGGCGGGGACAAACGGTTGAATTTTTAGGGATATCCGTAAGCTTCCTAACACGAGACGGCCTTGCGCATCTGCTGATGCCGGCATTGAACCTATCCCTGTTCAAATGGTCTTTGGCCATCCGGCTGACACGGGCCGAAGTGCGGGAGGTGTTGCTCACGGATTATATTAAATTCGCTTACGCCAAGGGCTTATCAGGAACAAGGGTGCTCTTGGTGCATGTTCTCAAGAACATCTTAGTTCCCATCGTCACCGTTCTGGGAATAGAACTTGGAAACGTCATTGCATTTGCGGTTGTCACCGAGACTATTTTTGCCTGGCCGGGAATGGGGAAACTCCTCATTGATTCCATCGCCGTATTAGATCGTCCGGTTATCGTCGCCTATTTGATGGTCATCGTGACGATGTTTATTGTAATTAATCTTGTTGTAGATATCCTGTATTCTGTTTTGGATCCGCGGATTCAGGTTGGGGAAAAAAGATGATGCGGACTTTATTATGGTACTTGCAGGGAACATCGTGAGCGCTATACAGTCTAATATGCAGGAGACCCCGCTTCGGAGATTTATCTGCGATTATGTTGAGAGCAAGATCGCAGTGGGCGCCCTGGGGGTGTTCATCCTCATTTTTCTGGCGGCCGTCTTTTCACCTGTGATCTCTCCGCAAAATCCATACGACCTCAATCAGCTCAGTATCCTCGACAACCATCTGCCGCCTGCTGCAAAGGGAATAAAGGGTATGACCTATTGGCTCGGAACGGATGATCAGGGCCGCGATATGCTCAGTGGCATCCTCTACGGCCTCCGAACAAGTATTTTTGTGGCCATTGTAAGCGCTCTCATTGCATTGGTCATCGGTGGATCCTTAGGGATTATCGGGGCATACAAGGGAGGAAGACTCGATACATTGACGATGCGGGTTGTGGACCTCCAGCTGGGTTTTCCTGCGATTCTCATTGCGCTGATACTTCTGGCCCTTCTTGGAAAGGGCGTAGACAAAATTATCATGGCATTAATTGTCACGCAATGGGCCTACTACGCACGGACGGTGCGGGGATCGGCTCTTGTGGAGAGGAACAAAGCCTATATGGAAGCGGCTGCTGGTATGGTACTGACACCTGTGCGGATCGTTTTCCGGCACCTGCTTCCCAATTGCATCCCCCCCCTCATCGTCGTCGCGACCATGCGGGTTGCCTATGCGATCTCCCTTGAAGCCACGTTGTCTTTCCTGGGGATTGGGTTGCCGGTGACGCAGCCTTCCCTGGGACTTCTGATTTCAAACGGCTCTGAATATCTATTGAGCGGGAAGTACTGGGTCAGCTTCTACCCGGGGTTGGCCCTTCTGATTACTATCGTCAGCATTAATCTGGTAGGGGACCATCTGCGCGACATCTTAAATCCGAGGTTGCAAAAATAAGCGCCGTAGATTCTGATTCATGGATTTTCGCATCGGCTAAACAGGGGAGAAAAGAATGATTAATTTGTGGTGTGCGAGCTGATTTGCCCAAAGTGAATTGATCTGTCGGGATTTTTTTATCGTAGATCCAGCGCGTCAGCCACTGCCAACTAAACCACTTTAGGGACGAGGGCCACTCATGTATTCAGCTCCACCAGAAATTAAAACAGAAGTTTTCACTCAAATTCCAGATGCCTTACGGTATTCAGGAGAACCGAATCTCTGGGTAAAATTCACCCGCCCGGGTGCACACATGCACTCGTTTCTCGAAGGGCCGTCATTTGATCGCAACGGCAATTTATACTGCGTTGACGTACCCTATGGACGCATCTTCCGCATTTCTCCCCAAGGGGAGTGGACGGTTGCCGCCGAATATCCGGGCGAACCCAACGGCCTCAAGATACACCGCGACGGAAGGATTTTCATTGCAGATCAACGTCATGGCATCATGGTCATGGATCCTGCTCGTGGAGAGGTAATCCCCTTTTTTACCCGACCGAATCTTGAACGATTTCGGGGCTGCAATGACCTCTGTTTTGCCAGTAATGGAGATCTTTACATTACAGATCCCGGAAGAAGCTGTCTGAACGATCCGACTGGACGGGTTTTTTTACTCCGCCCAGATGGAAAGCTCGACCTCCTGCTGAATAATGTTCCTTATCCCAACGGTATTGTCCTTGACCGTGATGAAACATGTCTCAATATTGCAGTCACGCGGGGAAATTGCATCTGGAGAATGTCCACTTACTCCGGGAACATCATCCCGCGCGTCGGTCTCTTTATTCAACTCCTGGGAGGCGCCGGAGGGCCGGATGGCCTTGCAATCGACGAGGAGGACAACCTCGCGATTGCCCATTCCCAACAAGGCACGGTTTGGTTGTTCAGCAAGAAGGGGGAACCGGTCTGCCGGATCCGATCATGTTCCGGGGGTGCTGTTACAAATCTTGCCTATGGCGGCCCTGACAGAAAAACTTTGTATATCACCGAGGCTGAAAGCGGTTCCATCCTAACTGCTCAGATGCAAGTACCTGGGAAGAAGATGTATTCTCACATGTGATCTCTGCCTCTGGCTGATTGAGGTGGTAAAGTGCTCGATAAATAAGGCTTATGATTTTGTGAAAAGCTGTCTGAAATAACTGAAGCATAGAGGCAACACCTTTGGATGGACCAGTCCCAACGCTCCTCGTCGAAGATCTGAAGACTTATTTTTTTACTCGGGCCGGTATCGTTAAAGCCGTTGATGGATTGAATTTTGCGATCTATCCGGGCAAGATTCTCGGCCTGGTCGGTGAATCCGGATCAGGGAAGTCGGTCACCGCCTTCTCAATTATCGGTTTAGTTGATCCTCCGGGCCGAGTTGTCGGTGGCCGTATCCTCTTTAAGGGGAGAAATATCTCCGACTTTTCTAAAGAACAGATTCGCCGAATGCGGGGAGGGGCGATTTCAATGATTTTTCAGGATTCCATAACTGCTCTCAACCCCGTGTTGCGGATTGATACTCAGCTGATCGAATCAATTCGAGCCCACAGGAAAATCAACAATATAGATGCCCGCAAAAAGGCGATCGAGGCACTGACCCATGTGGGGATTCCTTCGCCCGAAGTCCGTTTGAAATCCTACCCTCACCAGTTTTCCGGAGGGATGAGGCAGCGCGCGGCTATTGCGATCGCCATGCTGAATGAACCCTCCTTGATTATCGCCGATGAACCGACAACAGCTCTTGACGTGACAATTCAGGCACAGATTCTGTTTGAAATGCAGAAGTTATGTCGGGAAAAAATGACTTCCCTCATCTGGATCACTCACGACTTAACGGTGGTGGCCGGGCTTGCTGATGACATCTGTGTCATGTATGCGGGGAGAAGTGTTGAATACGGCAGCGTGGCGGATGTTTTGGACCGGCCGCTCCACCCTTATACGGTCGGACTCATTGGTTCGGTGCCCAGCCGGATTCGGCGGGGACGGCCGCTCTATCAAATTCCGGGGATGACCCCTTGTCTTTTGAATCTTCCTGCCGGTTGCGCGTTTCGAGAACGTTGCGACAGGGCGGATGCAATCTGTCGCCGGTCTCCCGGAATATCCGTGCCCATACCGGGAAGATATGTTCGCTGTCACCATCCATTTTTAGAATAGAACAATTAAGGAGCCAAGAAGCACGGGACGAGAAAATGACCCTCCCCCTGATTGAGCTAAGACAAGTGACCAAGCTGTTTGTCAGTGAGATGGATTTAGCGGCAAAAATCGCCAAGGGGATAGGTTTATCTGCTCCGAGAGAAGTCGTCCATGCCGTCGACCAGGTCGATTTGGAAGTTCGGCAAGGCGAGATCGTTGGGCTAGTCGGGGAATCGGGATGCGGAAAATCAACTCTCGGAAGGATCGTTGCCGGGCTGCTTCAACCTACGAAAGGTTCAATCTTCTTTGATGGACGGGAGATATCAGGTCTAAAAAGGAGAGAAAGCAAGGAGACGGCGCTGAAGATTCAAATGATATTCCAGGATCCATTTTCCTCTCTGAATCCCAGGATGCGAATCGGCGACATCATCGGAGAGGCGCCTTTGATTCATGGGATTGTGGAACGTTCCGAGATTAACGAATACACCGACCGGCTGATGCTTCAGTGCGGTCTTGATCCGAATAGTAAAGGGCTTTATCCTCATCAATTCTCAGGGGGGCAAAGGCAGCGCATCGCCATAGCTCGCGCTCTGGCGGTGAAGCCGGAATTTCTGGTCTGCGACGAGGTGGTCTCGGCCTTGGACGTGTCTATCCAGGCTCAGGTTTTGAACCTATTCATAACGCTTCGTCGGGAACTGGGGCTGACCTCCATTTTTATAAGTCATAACCTGGCGGTGGTTGAAAACGTCAGCGACAAAGTGGCGATCATGTACCTCGGAAGAATTGTGGAGCAGGCGGAGACCGAGGAGCTTTTCGATCACCCCCTTCATCCTTATACACAGGCACTGCTGAAGGAAGTTCCAAGCCTTGAAAAGCGTCATATGAATTTTTTGCCCATCAATGGGGAAGTCCCGTCTCCAATCGATCCACCCTCCGGCTGCCACTTTCATCCCCGCTGTCCGAGGCTGATATCTCGCTGCCGGATTGAACGGCCCGCACTGCATGAGATTATGCCCAATCATTTTGTTGCCTGCCATAATCCATTGGAGGAGGAGTGATGTATCTTAACGCAGCAGAAAAGAAAATGTATGGCGGCGAGATGGGACCGTCTTTAAAAAAAGCCATGGATATTTTGGTAGCGATTGGCGAAATATATGATGCGCCGAGACTGATCGATGTTCGAAGTGTGCATATTTCGGGGATAAGCTACAGAAGTGCCGGAGAGGTGGCATTGCAACTTGCCGATGAATTTGCATCTTCCGGCAACAAATTTGTCGTGCCGACTTCTTCTAATATTATATGTATAGACAGAACCGGCAGGACAAAATTGAACTTTCCCGCCGATTTTGTACGCAACCAAAAAAGAATGCTGAAAATATATGAACGCATGGGAATTATCCCGACCCACACCTGTACTCCCTATTACAGCGGCTGCGTCCCCATATGCGGACAACATATTGCGTGGTCTGAGAGTTCCTCGCTCATATTTGCAAATTCCGTTATCGGCGCATGGACCAACAGGGAAAGCAACCCGACCGCTATCAGTTCCGCTCTCACCGGGAAAACCCCACTTTACGGATATCATATCAAGGAAAATAGAGCCGGGACGGTTCTTGTAGAGGTTACTTGCGACATCAAAGCTTCAGAGGGATATAGCGCTCTCGGGTTTTGTGTGGGTTCGAAGATAGGATCTCATGTTCCAGTTTTTTCATTTAATAAGACCAAACCGAATACTGACAATCTAAAGAGTCTGGGAGCTTCATTGGCAACTTCCGGCGACGTGGGATTATTCCACGTGGTTGGCGTCACACCCGAAGCGCTTAATCAGGAAATGGCATTTCAGGGTCATAAACCGGCGGAAAAACTGTCCGTCGGTGAAAACGATCTCAGAAAAGTATTCGAGCAGTTTTCTAAAAAACGGGGCAGAACAATCGATCATGTGATGATCGGTTGCCCGCATGCCTCCATTACAGAGCTGCGGGAAGTTGCAGACCTTCTTACAGGAAAGAAAATAAGCATAAACGTAAATACCTGGATATGTACGTCTTTTGCAGTGAAATGTTTGGCGGAAAGAATGGGCGTCGTCGAAAGAATCGAAAGGTCGGGTGCACACGTGCTGGCTGATACCTGCACGGTAGCCGCGCCCACAAAACAGATGGGCTGCGACAACATGGCAACCAATTCAATAAAAGCTGCAAAGTATGGATCTGAAAAGAACGATATGAGCGTGGTGGTTGGATCGATCAAACAGGTCGTTCAGTCTGCAATCGAGGGTGAATGGAGTGAATTTTTATGGCCGTAAGGATTAGGATGACCGGAAAACGAGTAGTCGGGGGGATGGCCGAAGGCGAAGCCCTGGTGACAGCGCAACAGATTTCCTTCATGGGAGGAGTTGATGCGGAGAGCGGCATCGTTAAAGAGATAGGGCACGAATTAGAAGGAAAAAGCGTTAAAGGGAAAGTATTGGTGTTCCCTCGCGGAAAAGGGTCATCGGAAGGTGCGCTCAAACTCTATGAGATGAGTATTCACGGTACCGCACCTGTCGCGATAATAAATGTTGAGACCGGGCCCATTATTGCCGTTGGTGCGGTTCTCAGCCATATCCCCACAATCCACAAGGTTGACCAAGATCCTGTCAAAACCATAAAAAGCGGCGACATCCTAAAAATAGATGCTGATATGGGAACGATAGAAATCTGCAGGAAATGAATATTTGATTTGATTAGAACTGGTTTCACACAATCTTATGATTTTAGGTTTGACAATGTAGAAAAATGTGGTAAAAAATATTTAATCTGATTTAGGGTGTAATTCCCCGCAGCTTGTTGCGGAACTTGGGGTCGGGGCTTGTCCCGGGGTTCATACCATTAATTAAAACAGCGTAAATGGCTGCGGGAATAAATGCGGCTGTTACAAAAACTTCTCTAAAATATGATCGCGGTGACTGTGGATAAAAAAACGCCGGCCAAGATAATTACGTGCGGTAGCAACTGGACCAATGTGTTCAAAGCAGAAATAATTCTCAACGAAAACAAGAGCTTGATTATTTACAATTTTTCAATAGCAGGGGAGGGGACACGACTTCCTACCTTTAATGGCTTCAAAACTTAACCGATATCTGACGCTTTGAATTGCCTTTATGTGAATAGCTATAACTAAATTTCTCTCTGTTTAGACTAATTTTATTAGAACAATATATGTTTTTTTTAGAGGATTTGGCGCTCTGCAATAATCGAGAGCAGTGTGGTGTTCTAAATCAACAAAAAAACATTGAGGAGGTAACATGAGAGAAAAAGCAAAACATGTGGATGGATCTGTTAAATTAATTACCGATAAACCATTTAACCGGCGTGATTTTCTTAAATGTTCGGGGGGCATGGCTCTGGGGCTTGCTAGTTACCTTACTGTTCCAGGAATAGCAAGTGCCCAGAAAACGAAAACTCTTCGTTTCTGGACTAGCCAGTCGGGAAAACCACAACTCGAAGCGTATAAATATATCATTGGCAATTTCGAACGCCAGTATCCCCATATCAAGGTCAACCTTGAACTTTTTTCTGACGATGACGCGTGGCCAAGGCTGTCAGCTGCATTTGCGGCACGGGATGTTCCTGATTTAGTATCACATCTCCAAGCTTATATGCCCATCACGTTAGACGAACAAGGACTTTGCGAGCCGTTCGACGACGTCATCAAGGCCGTAGGTGTATCTGACTTTTTTCCAGGTATGATCAAGGTATATAAAAAACCGGATCATTATTTGGCAGCCTGTATTGTTAACCAGACAACTTCCAACCTTTGGTATCGCACAGATCTTATGGCCGAAGCTGGTCTCCAGACTCCGAAGTACTGGCATGAATTAATTGAAACCGCAAGAAAACTGACTAAAAGTAACATTTATGGTATGGCCCTGCCCTATGGCAAAACAGCCTTTGCCAGTACCATGATGGTCTTGTATGTGAGACAAGCCGGCGGCATGATTGTTGCTCCTGATCTGAGTGTCGCATTTAATTCGCCGGAAACAGTCGCTGCTCTTGAATTCGCAAAAGAAATTTACCAATATTGTCCGCCAGGTTGCGCAAGTTATAGTTTCAGTGAGACCTTGAATGCATTTGTCTCAGGGAGAGCTGCAGCAGCTCCTTATACGGGACGCGCTATTATCAATGTCAACACGCAGAACCCATCGCTAAAAGACAAATTTTCCGTGATTCCCTTCCCATACAGAAAAGAAGGTAAGGAGGCATATGATTGTTCTTTTTCATCACTATGGATTCCAAAAGGATCAAAGAACGTGGAAGAGGCAAAGTTGTTCGCACAAGCTCTCTTCGATAAAGGAAATTATATAAAATTCTTACACAGCGCACCTGGTCACAATCTGCCGAGCCGTAAATCAATCGCTAACTCTCCAGAGTTCCGCGACCATCCGTTGCTTAAAAAGTACGGGAAAGAGCTTGATATCATGATCGACAATACTTCAAAGGCACGCAACCTCGTACAAGAATCGGATCAACATACCATGAATAAGAAAGCAGGCCAAATCATGACCAGCAATGTTTTGGCAGAAACGCTTCAAGATGTTGTCATCGGAGGTATGCCAACAAAACAAGCGGCGGCAAAAGGCGCTGATAAAATTGCGGCAATCATGAAAGCCTAAATACAGGGACGGGTTTGCCGAATCTGCCTCCTCCATGTTTTTGGCAAACTTCCCAGCTCATCAATGGTTCGTCAGCCTGCCAACAAGTCCATCGATTCGTAAATTCGATTACGAATTTACTCACTCAGGACTAAGTGCTGAGTGCTGAGCGATTAATGATCTTTAATTGTTCACTTAAAATACGTTACTGTATTTGCGAATCGAAGCACTTAGGTTGAGAGACAATGAAAAATTATTTGGACGAATCCGGGTTATTCAAAAATTCAGAAATGTCCCCGCAAAAGAGTAGTATGCGGTTATTTTCCCTGGAGAAAAAAGAAAACGCTTTAGGATATGCCTTAATTTCCCCTTCTGTGTTGTTTTTTCTTGTACTCATAGTCTACCCGATATTTCAAACCTTAGTATATAGTTTGTTTGAGACAAATACGCTGACGATGCAAAAACGGTTCATCGGAATAGAGAACTATCTTGAAGTTCTCTCCAGTCCTGAGTTTTGGAGTTCCTTTAAAACAACGCTTATCTGGACCGTCTGCGTTCTTACTTTGCAGATAATTGTTGGTGTGTCCATGGCATTGATACTTCATGGTAATCTATTATGGCGCTCGACTGCGCGTGCGCTGGTCCTCTTTCCATACCTGCTTCCCACAACCGTTGCTGTTCTTGTATGGCAGTGGCTATTCAATGACCTTTATGGGATTGTTAATTATTTCATTGTTCTTATCGGGATAATCGATAGGCCAATTTCCTGGCTGGGCCGAATGCCAAATGCAATGATCAGTGTCATAATTGTGGGGGCATGGAAATTATTTCCTTTTGTTGTTATTGCCGTTTTAGCCCGATTACAAACAATACCTGAAACCCTGTATGAAGCAGCAAAGATTGATGGGGCATCCGCTTGGCATCAATTCTGGGACATTACGATGCCCCAACTTCGAAGTGTCCTGGTTATTGTTATATTACTTCGCAGTATCTGGGATTTCAAAGAATTCGATTTGATTTATTTAATGACAGGCGGTGGGCCCTCGATCGGCACCCAAACATTGCCTCTTCTCGTCTATAAGGAAGCCTTTCCGCTTATGCACTACGGCAAGGCTGCAGCTGTGGCGGTATCCATGCTCATTTTTATGCTCTTGTTTTTCTATTTGTATATCTGTAATTATGGAAAACAAGAAGAGGAAATCGACTGATGAAAATGTTACAATTTCGAACAGCGGTGAGCAGGGCGGTATTCAACATTATATCTTGGAGCATGATTTTTGCTATAGCATTTCCGCTGCTATGGATGATCACAACCGCTTTTAAGCCAGAAGCCGAAACCTTTGCCTACCCGCCTGCTTTCTTACCGGTTAAACCAACTTTATTGAACTTTGAACAACTAATATACGAAACACCTTTTCTTACTTACTTTAAGAACAGCTTGATAGTTTCCATAGGAACCACTGCACTTGTGATCGTTGTGGCAACGTTGGGAGCATATAGCATCGTGCGATTCCGCTATCGTGGCAGACGAATAATGGGGCTAATGATCCTGTTTACCTACTTACTGCCTGCAGTCGTGTTGCTCCTTCCGCTTTATATCATTATGTCAATGATAGGCCTTTCTAACAGTCTTTTTGGGCTCATGATTGCTTATACAACTTTTGGCCTTCCGTTTTCACTGTGGTTGCTAAGGTCATTCATCGCTTCTACTCCTATTGATTTGGAACATGCGGCGATGGTTGACGGCGCTAGCAGAATGCGTGCTTTTTTTGATGTTGTTTTGCCGCAGGCTTTTCCGGGTATCATTTCTACGGCATTATTCACATTCATACTATCCTGGAATGAGTATCTCTATGCCATGGTGTTTATTGTTAGCGGTGAAAAAAAGACCCTGCCACCCGGTGTGATAGGAATGCTAAGCTCGACCTATAATATCGAGTGGGCACTTCTTATGACTGCATCTGTTTTGATGGCTGTACCAGTTCTGATTAGTTTTGCCTTTCTCCAGAAACATCTGACCAAAGGTTTTGGCGCAGGTGCTGTGAAAGGTTGACTCAAGGAGGTTGATTTAAGCGATGTCGCGCATACGGTTACAGAATTTAAGTAAGATCTTTGGTGATAATACTGTTGCGGTCAAGAATTTTTCTTTAGATATTGAGAATCAGGAATTCTTAACTTTTCTTGGCCCCAGCGGCTGCGGCAAGTCAACGATTTTGAGAATGATTTCAGGGCTTGAAGCACCTTCTACCGGATATATTTATTTTGGTACCAAACTGGCTAACGATATTCCTCCAAGGCACCGTAATGTTGCCATGGTTTTTCAGAGCTACGCACTGTACCCTCACATGACTGTTGCTGGGAATCTGGAGTACCCGTTAAAAAGACGGAAAGTTCCAAAGGCTGATCGCCATCAAATGGTGATAGAAACAGCAAGGACACTTCAGATCGAGGACTTGCTTCAGCGCCGACCCAAACAGCTTTCAGGAGGGCAACAGCAGCGTGTCGCATTAGGGCGTGCATTCATCCGTAATCCGGAGGTGTTCCTTCTGGATGAGCCCTTGAGCAATCTTGACGCAGCACTCAGGACTTACATGCGCGCCGAACTTATTCAGCTCCACCAGCGGATAGGCAAGACAATGATATACGTAACACATGATCAAATGGAAGCCATGACAATGTCGACTCGCATCGTGGTTATTAACCGGGGCCAGTTGCAACAGTCCGGTGTTCCAGACGAGGTGTACAATAAGCCAATTAATAAATTTGTTGCTTCATTTGTCGGAACGCCAACAATGAACTTTATAACTGGTGAGCTCATTGCACAAGGAGAAAAACTTCTTTTCTCTAGCCATTCATTATCCATTGCACTTTCCCAGGAGCAGAGCGATGCTCTCCGACAAAATCCTGAAAAAAGATCAGTTATTGCCGGTTTCCGGCCGGAGGATGTACTTGTGGGGACGGGCTCAATTTCAGCAGAAGTTTCCGTTGTCGAGCCAACAGGTTACGAGTCAATAGTCTTTCTCAATGTCGCCGGTGAGAGTATTGTATCCCGGGTAGGTGCTGATTTTTTACTTGCCCCCCGTGTTAAGACGACAATCGACTTACGTACAAACAAGCTCCATCTGTTTAATGCCGAGACCGAAAAAAGGCTGGCTGCGGGGGGTTAATACAGTGCCGATTAACCATGCATCAGGGAATAACGAAGAATTCGTGTTCAAACCTCCCTGAGACTTGAATTGGGAATGGTTTAGTTTTCATTACATTCGATTGTCAGTAAAAGATAAAGTTTTTTTTCAATTTTAAAATTTACCCAAAAAATTAAACACGAAAGGTGGGAGGAGGATAAGATGTTAATAAATAAAAAAAAAGTGAATTTTTTAGGGGTAAGTGTTTGCATTATCATCATCACATTAATGTTAGGAGCTATCCCGACTATGAAGGTTGGCGCTTTCGCTGCTGATAGAACCTATCCCCAAAAGCCGATCACCCTTGTTTGTGGCTGGAATCCCGGAGGAGGAAGTGACACGTGGCTACGTGTTACAGCAAAGGCAATGGAAAAATTCATATCAACTCCCATAATTGTTGTTAATAAGCCAGGGGCTAGCGGCTTGATTGCAATGGAACAAGTGGCACATAAAATTCCTGCAGACGGTTATACTGTTGCTCATATCGAAGCGGCCATCGTGCAAAACCATGCAAGGGGCATGGATGGGCCAGATGTTCGTACAACTATGATTTCTTTAGGCAGCTTGTTGTATGAAGGCTACTTTTTAGGCGCCCGTGCCGATTCCAAATATAAAACTTTTCAAGATTTTGTTGAGGACTGCAAAGCAAGACCTGGACAAGTTAAGGTAGCAACGTCGAGCCTCGCCGGTGGGTTTTCCATCATCTGCCACCTGTTGAGGAATGCTTCCGATCTCGATTTTGAGATAATCCCATTTGGGGGTACCGCAAAGGCTTGGGCGGCACTCCTCGCAGGCAGAATCGATCTTTCCGTAGCCGACTTTGGGCAATGGCAACCATATTTGGGGCCAGACGTAGAACTTAACAAGAGATTACAATTGCTTGCCTTAGCAGCAGACAAAAGATTTCCTCCTACCAGCGATATCCCGACCTTTCGTGAGTTCGGCTATGATGTAGTATGGGGAACTTTTCATGGGCTTTCCGTGCGACAAGATACTCCTGGCCACATAGTGGATATGCTTAGGACTGCATTTCAAAAAACTGCTCAAGATCCTGAATACGTAAAGTCACTTGAAAAAATCGGCCGCAATGGAATGATCTATAAGACTCCAGAAGAAACCTTGCGATTGGCTGACTTATATTGGGACAAAACCTTAGCACTCAAGAAAGCGAAGCTTATTGATTAGGAAAACCATATCGATGAAGTTTGTGGCGTAGCATCTAAGCAAAAAATGACAATGGACCGGGCAACGTCTCGACAAGTGTACATGGCTTTTGTCCCTGTATAAAAACGAATGAATAATATAGAAATCGTAATTGGTGTTATTGTTTGTATCATAGGGTTTGGACAATTTGAGAAAACCCATGCGACAAAGTATTTTATTTGAGAAGTTTTTTTGATGGAGAAAGACGCCATGAAAGGTAACCGGTTTTATCATAGGGTGGAATTGCTAAATATCTTTTTGGCCATTCTTGGAACAATTTTCATGGTCTCCACTTGGAAATTGTGGGGAAGTACGATTAAGTTAGAGCCACTGGGGGAGGCAGGATTTCCGTTCATAATATCTTCTCTCTTGGTCTTCGCAACCATAATCCTTGTTTTTCATGAAGCCTTCAAATTACCCATGGACCGCACGTACAAGATAGTGCTACGCGATGTAAGAACAATCAGATGGATTTTTCTGGTTGTTTGGTCAGTTTTGTACATTTTTGTCGTTGGATCTTTAGGATTTGTGTTAACCAGTATCCTATATCAGGTTGGACTTATGATAAGTCTTGGCGCAAGTAAAAAATCCAATATAGCTCTCGCCATTCTTATTTCAGTCGTATTCACTTTGATAATCTACCTGTCCTATACTGGTATTTTTCATATACCAGTTCCAGGGGCACTCTAAGAAAACGTAATTCCCGTGGAGATTGATGGAATGGTTGATTTCGCAAATATTTTTAGCTCAGCAGGTGTGTGGTTGTTGATTTTTGCCGGTGTAGTTTGGGGAATGCTTATTGGTGCTCTTCCTGGTGTGGCAGGGACATTGGCCATGGTGCTGGTTTTACCGTTCACGTTTGTCATGCCGATTTCCCATGCCTTGGTTTTACTCATGAGCTGCTATACTTCATCTATTTACGGGGGTAGCATATCTGCAATACTGTTATCTATTCCCGGTACTGGTGGAAATGTGGTAACCACTTTTGATGGCTATCCGATGGCTCAGCAGGGGAGAGCGGGTCTTGCCCTTGGAGGGGCAGCTGTTGCTTCTTTTGTTGGAAACATAATCTCTTGTGCCATACTTCTCTTTGTGGGGCCGATATACGTTAATTTCGCATTGAAATTTGGAAACCATGAAATGTTCATGGTGGCATTATGGGGATTTGTTATTTCCATTTTTATCTCTTCTGGAAAAGTGCTTAAGAACGTCATCGCAGGGCTTCTTGGCGTTGTTTTGTCCTGCATCGGTATAGGCGCCAAATATGGGGTCGCACGATTGACCTTTGACAGTTCTTATCTTTTGACAGGAATTCCGCTGGTACCTGCTATCGTTGGTATTTTCGGATTTTGTGTCGTTTTGCAAAGTGTAACAACACATACAAATCTCATTAACACTATCAGGCAAAAAGTCACCAAGATATCAGGATTTAAACAATTAACGAAGTTCTGGTCGTGGATTATCCTCATAGTATCCTCAGGTCTGGGATTTATTGTGGGTTGTATTCCAGGAACAGGGTCTTTGGTTGCCACGCTATTGGCTTATGGAATTTTCAAAAAGGTTTCAAATCGTGGGGCAGAATATGGAAAAGGCTGCGAAGAGGGTATATTGGTGGCTGAATCTGCAAATAATGCTACCCATCCCGGAGCTATTCTCACAACGCTGATATTGGGTATTCCTGGAGAAATGGCTATGGTGGTGTTGCTTGGAGCCTTTACGATCCATGGCCTGCGTTGTGGACCGTTGTTGCTGGTCCAGAACCCTGAAATATTGCCGGTCATTTTTTGGAGCATTATGATTTCTGGGCTTGTCACTTTTGTATTGGCATTGACAACTTTAAGGGGGTGGGCTAAGGCAATCGAGACACCCAAGGCATACCTATGGCCAGTCGTTCTCCTATTGTGCATTATAGGAACTTATTCAATAAACAGCAGTATCAACGACGTTCTGTTGATGGTTTGTCTCGGAGTTCTTGCTTTTTGGATTGAAAATCGAGGTTTTTCTAAGATTCCTCTCATGATGGGATTGGTTTTGGGCCCTATTATGGAGGATAATTTGCGTATGGCTCTTCAATTGGAACCAATCCAGGCGTTTCTTGTAAAGCCCATCGTTATTGTGCTTTTTGTGATAACTGTCTTGACCTGTCTGGCATATTTATGGTTGGGCAAAACTCAAAAATGTGCTGACTAAAAAATTGGGTGGATTTCAATGAACTACTACCGAGCTTGCGCTGTGGCTGTTCATTAACGCAGAGAATATTTTCCTATGTAGGAAGGGAGCGAGATTGCCTTATGCCAAAGCCATTTGAAGGGATCAAAGTTATTGATCTTACCCATGTGTTGGCAGGGCCTTTTTGTGCCTATCAGCTTGCCGTACTTGGTGCGGAGACTATTAAGGTTGAACCTCCTGATATGCCGGATCAGGCCCGCGAAGGCGGCTCCGATAAACGTCTCAACAAAGCCCTGATGGGAACTCTCTATCTGACTCAGGGGTCCAACAAAAGATCGGTGACGATCAACCTCAAAACAAACAAGGGTCGAGAAATCCTGAAACGTATGGTTCGAGATGCAGATGTCATGATTGAGAATTACCGGGCCGGTGCCATGATCGACCTCGGCTTGGGTTACGAGGACATGAAGACTGTTAATCCCAGTCTTATTTATTGCTCAATGACAGGGTTCGGACAAACGGGCCCCAAAAAAAAACATACATCATACGATCAGATAATCCAAGCTGCTTCTGGATTAATGAGCTTGATTGGGACACCGGAAATCACACCCCTCATGGTAGGCTCCCCGATTATCGACTACGCCAGCGGCACGATGGCGGCTTTTGCTATTGCTAGCGCTCTATTTCAGCGTATTCGGACAGATAGAGGACAGTTCATTGATTTTTCCATGCTTGATGCAGCCCTGTTACTCATGAGTTCGACTGTTGTTGCGTATGTTCACAACGGTATGGTGCCTACCCCAAGAGGCAACCAAAAACTTTATGCAGGAAATAGCTGCTATGAAACAAAAGATGGGCTGATTATGCTTGGAGCTTTCAATCGCCGGCAACACGAGAAGATGTGGAATATTCTCGGCCGCGCTGATTTGGCTAAACTGTCGAGTTATGATGACATGGAAAAGCATCGCGAACATTTGGCGGCGACGCTTAGTCGGATACTCCTTAACCGGACAGCTAAAGAATGGGAAGATTTTTTTAACAAGGCACATGTTCCGGCTGCGTGTGTTCGTTCCTTACCGGAAGCACTGGGACTTGAACAACTGGGTTATCGAAATCTCCTCTGCACCATTGACGACGTGCCTGGGGTGGGAACCAAACTTACAGTTCCGGTTGCTGGTTTCACCTTTGCATATAACGGCCCTAGTATTGAGACGCCACCGCCTCAATTGGGCGTGCACACCGACCAAGTGCTTGCGGAAATCGGCTATGACAAGGGGGAGATTGAATCATTACGAAAAGAGGGCATCATTTAGCCTGACCATTTTCATGGAAATACTCTGTTACGCGACACCAAGCCGATAAATGCAGTATTCATTCAATCAGGCTTAAAAACTTTCAGTATCAAATCAAGTACCTTATAAATTTGGGGGTGGCATGACCGAGAGATGGAAAAGACGACCCAAGGGATCAAACTGGGGCGATTTCGGAAAAGACGATCAAAGAGGAAGACTTAATTTTCTTAACCCAGAGAAGGTGTTACAAGCTGTAGCAGAGGTTAAAGAAGGAAAGGTTTTTTGCCTGAGTATGCCCCTGGATTACCCAGGTGGCAACTACCACCAATTGAATCGATTGCCCCCCCTTATTCGGCCCATGGTACGAAATAACCGAGTCATCTATAACTATCGTAAAGATGCAACCCATACCGATGTAGTCTGTGACGATTCAGTGTTATTTAGCAATCAGGCGTCAACCCATTGGGACGCCCTTGCTCATGTGGGATCTGCATTTGATGCGGACGTCGACGGCATAGCAGAAAAGGTATATTACAATGGTTATCGAGCAGACGAGCATATCATAGGTCCCAACAATGACCATCCAAACGTTCACAGCAGCGAAAACGGTATACCTGGCGCAGTGGCTTTGGGAATAGAAAACATGGCCACCACAGGTGTTCAAGGGCGTGGTGTTATGATTGATCTCCATGCTGCTTATGGTCGCGAGCGAAAATTTGTGGGATACAACGACCTTATGCGTATATGCGAAGCTGACCACGTGAAGGTAGAAAAAGGAGATATGGTTTGCCTCCATACCGGGCTTGCCGGAGCGCTCATGAAGATGAACAAAGACCCTGACATAGACACCCTGGAAAATTCATTTCCTGTTCTTGACGGTGCCGACGAGAGGCTTTTGCAATGGATCGATGAGAGCGGTCTTGCTGTACTCGTTGCCGACAACTTCGCCGTCGAAGGGGTGCCCGGACGACCCAATGTAAAAACACCTGCTTTTGAGCCCCTTCATGAACTTTGTATATTTAAGCTCGGTATTCACATCGGTGAATTGTGGTATTTGAGTAGCTTAAACGCTTGGCTTAGAGAGCACCGTCGTTTTCGGTTTCTCCTTACAGCACCTCCACTTTGTCTGCCTGGAGCGGTTGGTTCCCCCGTCACACCGGTCGCTACAGTTTAGCTGGCTATTCGCCTTGAGATAGGTCGAAAACAATCCTGCAGAAACTGTCCTCGAACAGAAATTTTGAGCCCATTACTTAGATTATGACATAGACGCAACACAAAAAAGAATTGAAACACTCAGGCAAGGCAAAAAAACGCTTTGCCTATGTATTTTAGCAGATAAACACATCTACCGGCACCTTGCTGATCAGGCGGGCGCCGGTTTCAGTCACCGTGAAAACGCTTTCGACCCCGGCGGAAAATTCATTTTGAAAAACCATTTTGGGTTCCAGCGCAAAGACCATCCCCGGTTTTAAACGATCGGGTTTGTTTCGGGCGATGATGGGAGGCTCGACCAGCTCCAGTCCGATGCCGTGCCCGATAAAGGTAACCTTGAGTCCGGGAGGGCCCAGATAGGGTTCGGCATATCCCAGGGATTCGGCTGTTTTCCGTGAATGCTCAAACAGTTCGGCCACGGTTATGTCCGGTTTTACGGCATCCAACACGGCGTTGTGGATTTCAATGGCCGCCCGGCAGGCTTTCAGCGCCCGGGTTGGCATCGACCCGATGGCGAACATGCGGGTTTCGTCCATATGGTAGCCGTTTAAGACAAACCCCAGATCCACCATGATGGGTTCATTCGACGCCAGGAGTTTGCCGCCGGCGCCGCAGGGAAAGGCGACCGACGTGCCTGCGCCGCTGGCGGGCGAATCCAGCATGCCCACCATACCGCCGTTTTTCCCGCTGAGGACGTGCCAGGGATACCCCTCGGTCAGGAAATCGCGCACCCGCAGACCGGCGCCGTGCCCCAGCCGGCGGGCAAAGGTTTCGTATAGGCCGGCAAATTCCATTTCGCTGAGCCCGGGCCGGATGATCGTTTGCATGTATTCAAAGGTCCGGCGAGACATTTCAGCGGTCCTTTCCAGTTGTTCGATTTCCCAGTCTGACTTGATCATGCGGGCTTGGAGAATAGACCCGGCGCCGTCGATAAATTTTTCGGCGGGGAACAGGCGCCGGTAAAAATGAAATGTTCTGACCGGCAGGACATCAAATTCGAGTCCGATGATTTTCGGAAATCGTCCATAAAAATCGGATATGAGGCCCGGTATTTCCTTAATGGATTCGATTCCGACAATATGTTTCAGGGGTGATTCCGCCTGGGCCCGGGGCAGGTAGCGTTTGATGAGCAAAAGCGGGCTTCCTTCAGCCGGAATAAAGAGAAAACCGTTCTGGGCGGTGCCCGAAAAATAAAACAGATCCACCCGCTGAACAATAAAAAGGGCGTCAATCCCATTTTTTTGTAATATTGTCTGGACGTTCAGCAGTCGCCGGGTTATTTCCGCAAAAGGGACGGTCAGCGGCTGCAGGAATTTGCTGTTGGGTTGATATTCAGAATCAGTCGACGTCGTCATGCCGCTGATATTACAAAAAACGGGCGAATAATCAAGGGGGATATCAGGTGGTTAAAAAAAATACACAGAGCCGCCAAAAGCGTTAAATTTTCCTTGACAGCTTCATTTCAGGGAGCTATGTTGTAGCTAAAATGTAACTAATTTAGAAGGGGAAAAAAATGAGGTACGCAGAAACAGGGTTTAATTTAGAAGTGGATCTAACCCGAGGAAATATTGAGAGGGTAGAAACCGACCCAAGAGACACCGAACTTTACTTGGGCGGTCTAGGTACGAACGCCAAGATATTGTGGGAAAGGGTTCCTCCTGAAGTCGCCCCCTTTTCTCCTGATAATCTGCTCA
>ENA-OSEO01002956-OSEO01002956.1-sediment-metagenome-genome-assembly--contig:-NODE-2956-length-21768-cov-5.434235_pt1 | contig 21768 bp, 16 predicted proteins | sample MGYA00237883_ERZ534232 | MGnify/ENA metagenome assembly ERZ534232
GTAGAGCGATTCGTCGTCGGTGCACCAGTTGCTCGCGTCCCGCGGCATGTTCACCCGTTGCAGGCCGGGGACCTCCATCGACCACAGGATCGCGCCGTTGTAGGCGTCGAGCGCAATCATCCGGTTCATCCCCTGGTGGAACAGGCGGCCGTTGGCGGCCAGCGGCGCCGGCATCCGCGGGTTGCGGTCCATGCCAAAGTCCGCGCCGGGCCGGCCCAGCCATTGCACCTGCAACTGATCGGTGCCGGTGGCCCCGCCCAGATCGTCGTGACTGTCGGCGGTGTTGCCCGCGTCGCCATATTGATGTGTCCAGGACCCGATGCCCGCCGGCACGGGCTTGGTCACTATGTGGAAGCTGCCCGTCGGGGTCTCTCGCTTGCGGAAATCGACGGCGCCGGCCTTCAGCCATTTCTCCATGGCCGTCGTGCGCTGTGGGGAGGTGTGCAGGACCGCCGCGCTGTCGCGCGGCCGCAGGATGCGGTACATTTCCGTCGCCCGGCCGGGACACTCGTCTTCCGCGAGCAGTCGCTCCGAGACGATCAGGTTCGCGAAGTTGCCTGGATAGGGCAGATGCGCCAAGTCGGGGACATGCTGGAGCGTGATCCGCGTCCCGTAGACGCCGGCGCGATAGAGATCGCTTCTTACCTTCGCCACACGTTCGGCGTCCGCGTCGATTCCAATGACCGTCAGGCCGCTGCGCGCCGCCAGCTCGTACATCAGGACGCCGTCGACCACGCCCCAGACGAGGCAATAGCCTTTATCCGCACGGCTGCATTGGAGAATCTCTTGGGCCAGGCTTCGTATTCGCGCGCCGTGCTCCACATCGTCGGATATCCGCAGAACGGCAGCGAGCGGGCGAACGCTGTAGTTCAACGCCGCATCAAGCTCGAAGACCGCGGCGCTCCTCTCGCGATCTCCCTGGCGGCTCATCACCCGGTAGGCGTAGACCTCGTTGGGTCGCAGCCCTCGAATCGTCAGGGCGTGGCGTCTCTTCGGCTGCGGGTCTTCGAGGCGACTCTCCAACCTGCCTTGATGAGGTCCCTGCAATTGGATGCTCGGCGAATGCTTGGCTCCGGGACCCGCCAGGCCATAGGCGAGAATCGAGGGACACTCCTCGCTCGTCCACCAGGACACCACCGCCTCCGAAGGCGTGACATACTGCACGAACGGACCCAGTTCGAGTTCCAGGAGAGGGACGTCCGGGGCCGGCGGGATCTGGGCCCAGGTCGACAGAGGCACAAAACAGATCATGACCGCAGCACACGCGCACACCCGCCTGTCGTTCATACGTCACCTCAGCTCAAGGTTGTCACGTCCGGATCTCGTGGACGACGCAGGGCAGACCCTGAAGCGTTCATTACACAGGGGCCGCCCCAACTTTTCAACGCTTTCTTGGAGCCGCAGACGAGTGGAACGGCCTGGTCGGTCCGACCGGCGCGCCAGCCGCTATTGCGCACGACCGGCCGCCGCAGGATCGTGGTCGATCCTGCGGCGGCCGAATAGTCCTACGTCACATGAATCCAATGGTCACGGTGATCCGTGTCACATCGGCATGTCGAACGGCGTGGTTCTGCCGGAAAGCCACGCCATCTCTCCTGTGGTCAACGCACGGTTGTAGATCCGGATTTCGTCGAGCATGCCCTCGAAGTGACGTTCCGCCATCGAGCCATTGCCGAGGTAGAGGGGATTCTCGACCACGGTCGGCACCGCGGTCTCGTCCCATTCCTGCCAGGCGCCGTTCAGGCAGAGCTTCCATTGCGTCCCGGTCACGATGAACCCGAAGAAGTTCCAGGCGTTGAGGTTCAGACCCGAGCTGGATCGGTGGTCCCCGCCGCCGACACTGAGGGTGAGAATGTAATTCTCCGTCGCGCGGTGGTAGATCTTGTAGCCGGGATCGGTGGCGCCTGTGCCGCTCGATTTGTCGAGCAGCCGCCCGAAGCCGCCGCCCCCGGTACCGGTCGGGTGCATCCAGGCCACGATCGTCATGGGACCCGCGAGGTTCAGGCTCGGGCCGTTTCCGCAGTCGATGTAGTCGTGCCGGCCGTCCAAGCTCACGGCGTTGCCCACCTTGCCGGCCACCCAGGGCGGGTTGCCCACGACGGTGCCGTGATTGTTGCTGCCGGAGCTGTCGGTACCGTCCTTTTCGAGTTTGTAGTACGCGACGAGACCCGCCGGGTCGGGCTCCACCGGCATGATGAGGTTCCGGTCGCGCGGATACAGGCGAATATCGTCGAAGAAGAAGCGGCCGGTGGCGCCTGAACCCTCCACGCCGATCACCAGTTGTGTGACCTTCTGCAGGTTGGCGCCGAACGAGGCCAGGCTGATACTCCAAGGCCGCCAGCCGGCGACCGCCAGGTCGGCGGGATCGCCGTCGTAGGCCACTTTGGCGCCGTTGACCTTCACATAGAGTTGAGCACCGGTGTTCTCGGGATCGCCATAGAACCACAGCGAGAGCGTCTTGACGCCCCCAACGGTCCAATCGTGCGGCGGGCTGAACGTCAATTCCGCCTCGGAGACGGCCACGGCGCCAGTGTTACTGTACAGCAGAGGCATCGACTGGGCGCCTCCGTGGACGATCGTCCGCTCGGCGAAGGGCGCTTCGATATGGCCGACCTGCGAGCCGTTGGTGGTGGTGCCATACCCATCGAGCCAGGCCTCGTAGATGCGGTTGCCCTCCTGGTCGGTGTAGCTTTCGAAGTCGTCGACGGTCGTGTAGTCCTGCGTGCGGAAGCTCCACACGGGGCCTTCGTGGACGCCGGGCGTCTCGGCCTCGTTGACTTCGTCGACGCGCCAGTAGTACGTGGCTCCGAATTCCAGGTCCGTGGGTGTGAAGCGGTGCTCGGTGACGCTGGCCGCCGGGGCAGTACCCTGGGCTACGGCGTCGCGGTCCTTGCCGAGGTAGACCGTGTGGGACACCGCGTTGCGTCCGGGGCGCCAGCTCAGCGTCGCATCGAGAGGCAGGCCCGTCGCGGCGTCGGCCGGCTCAGGCTCGCGCGCCTGGACGGGGACGACGAGGAACCGGACTTCGCTCAGACCGCCCAGCCCCATTCCGCCCCAGGTGGTGTCAATGGTCAACTTCACGAACTTGGCGAAGAGGCCGCCGAAGGGAACGACCGTATTGTGGGCATAGCCGGCCTGGGCGGTCGCGCGGCCGAACTGGGGCACCCGGTCCAACGCTGTCCAGGCGGCGCCGTCGAGCGAGTATTCGATCGTGACGTCCTTGGCGCCGAAACCCATGACGGTTTCGAGCAATTGGTTGGAGTTCCAGACCCATAGCTGATACAGCTTATAGGGCTGGTCGAATTCGTAGGCAATCCAGTTGGGGGTCCCGCCGTCGCTGAGCCACATGTCCTCGGGATTGGTCGAATGCAGGTCGTCGGCGTCCAGCCCGGAGCCGTTGATGGTGTTCTCCGGCCCCATGTCCGTCTGGGCACTGGCGGCCGTGGCCGTCACATCACTCAGGGGATAGGCATACGGCTCGACCGTGAATGACCAGACCTGGCCTTTGAGCGTGGCAGACCCCGGCGTGGCGGGGACCTCATCGACCCGCCAGTAATAGGTCGTGCCGAAGTCGAGCGGTTCGGGCGCGTAGCTGGCGTCGCTCTGCGCGACCCCCCCCACGCCGTCATTGACATCCGCGAAGTCCTTGCTCAGGTAGACGATGTGCCCATCGATGTCCGCGACGTCTTCGGCCGGCGTCCAGCGCAACGTCGGATCGCGCGCGACATCGGTGGCCCCAGCTTCCGGGACCGGCTTGGAGGCCAGGCCGGGAGGAAGTGGGCCCTGCATGACCTCCTGGACTTCGCGATTCGTCAGCGCCACGTTGTAGATGCGCACGTCGTCGAGCATACCGGCGAAAGGCCGGGCGCCGGCCGGGCCGTCTCCGAGATTCAGAGGATTCGTGGACGACGACGGGAGCTCGGTCCGGCTCCATTCCTCCCACGTTCCATTGACACAGAGTCGCCACTGCGTTCCGGTGATGACGAACGCCACGTAATTCCAGGTGTTCATGGTGGCGGACAGCGTGGCGTTGAAGTACGTCCCGCCGGCGCTGAGCGTGAAGATGTAGTTCTCGGCAGACCTCAGGTACAGTTTGTAACCGGGATCCGCCCCGCCGGTGCCGTTGGACTTGTCCACCACCCGGGGATACGAAGTGCTGCCGGGTCCGGTCGGGTAGATCCAGGCCGAAATGGTCATCGGGCCGGGGATGTTCAGACTCGGACCGTTGCCGCAGTTTACCTTGTCGTCGACGCCGTCCAGGAGAATCGCCCCGCTGAACTTCCCCTCCACCCACGAGGGATCGCCCACCAACGTACCGTGATTCTCATTGCCGGAGCTGTCCTCGGCGTTGCCGTCGAGCCGCCACCAGCCGGCCGGATCCGGCAGCGCCGCGGGCGCGACCGTCGTCAGAACTGCACACAGAGCGAGAGCCCAGGGAATCAAACCAACCATTCGCTTACCCATGATCGTTCTCCTTCCTCCAGATGCCAGACTGTCATCGAACACCAGATGCCGCACGCCAAACCTTCCTCCTGTGTCGTGCCTCTCAACTCAGTAGTTCTTGAACGCTCTCATCCACTCAGGCCAGTCCTGGGGCTCGGCGCCGCCGGCCCGGGTCCAGAATCCTCCGGTGTTGTACTTGCGGTGCCACTTCAGCGTCCACAGCTCCTTGAGGCCCACCTTGCGGACGCTGTAGTCCAGGAACAGGCTGTTGACGCCGCCGTCGTGGCGGTTCAGGCATACCCGTCTCATCTCGTCGTAATTGTTGCCCGTGTAGGGCCAGTACTGGCCGTCATATTCCGGGGGATCGTCCTCGGGCCACGGCGTCACCCCGATCGTGGCGCAATCGAGAAACAACGGGACGTTCGTTGCGTTCTGTGCGTTGGGGGTCCTCCACATATTCTCCGGCTCGCGCCGGCCTTCCACCGCGCCGGTCTTGGGCGGATCCAGCACCCACTGGTTCAGCCCGAGACTGCCGGCCATGGTATCCAGCTCCCAGGCGCCGTAGCCCCACTGGCCTCCTTGACTGTACAGCTTGGTCGCCATGGGACAGAAACAGATCTCGGTGTCCGAGTAGTACGGACGCACCACGTCGTGCCAGACGGAGATCCGCTTGGGAAAGAAGCCGCGGTTGTCCTCGCAGTACATCGACCAGACCGGACCCCATTGGCCCAGGTGGGCCTGGCAGATCACGGCCTTGGCCTGCCTCCTCACCCGCTGCAACGTCGGCATGAGAACCGCCATGAGAAGAGCGATGATGGCGATCACAACCAGCAGTTCGATCAGCGTAAATCCCCGTCGCCTGCCCATGCTCCCACCCTTCCGCATTCGGCCCGGTCCCCTTCGGCTTCTCGCGCGCCAAGCCGAAGCGGCCGGTCCGTCATGATGAATGAAGTAACGGTTCGACCGGTTGCCAACCTCAGACCATTGTACCGACGAAGAGGCTCTCAATTCAAGAAAATCCTGTGCATCGGCGGGGATTCGCGGTACTCGGGGGCACAAGGGGGGCTTCGCCGCCGGCGGGGCCTGGGAGCCGGCCCGCGCCGCCGGATCAGCCGACCGGGATTCATGACTCTCACGGCGTGCCTCGATCTAGCTCAAAGAGTGAACCTCTCCCGCCCCTTTTCGCAAGCTTTACGCAAAGAATGCCCCCGGCAAGCCCCCCGGTGCTCCAATTACCTCCTATACTATATGTGTCCGCGCCCCATGGCGCCACGGTCCATGAAGACCGGGCCATTATCGGACGCCGGACTTGAAGTGAGGGGACTATGGTGTCACAGACCGAGGCGGCGCGCCACACCAACGTTACCGAGCGTCCGTGCGATGCCTTAGTAAGAGTGAAGGCATTGAACTAAGGACGTTCGCATGAACCTGGTGCTCGTCATCCTGCATGTTGCCGTTCTCCTGACGCTGGTCTTCGCGTACGGCCGGGAGTAGCCTCCCGCGCAAGTCGTGCCGCCGGACCGGCAGGCCGGGAGCCAAAGGATTCGCCGCCACGGGCACGACCCACCCCGCGGCCCCTGACTCATTTCTTCCGCCCCGATCCCACCTACGAAGAACCCTCCGATACCTTGGAGACTATCTCAGAACGCCTGGAGTCGGTAAAGACGACGGAATCACAACAAAATACAGGCAAGTTGGACGAGTCCTCGATATGCCGACGGCGATTTGGCGGAGCGAACCAGGATGGCGCGACGCGAAGACGGGTGACGCAGAGTGCGGATCATCGATGAGATTTCGTCAGTCCAGGGCCTTCCAAGGGTCGATAACCACCATACCGCCCGCTCGCTCCACGCGCACGGGGATGCCCGCCCGGCCGCCGTCCCGCGCTAGTTTGACGATCTCGTCCTTGAGTTCGCGCGGGACATAGACCGAGCTGCGCGAGAGCAGGTCCAGCGCACGTGAATACAGCATTCTCAGATCGTCCATAGGGCTGCTTTCGAGGGTAGCGAATTCACCCGCGGTCGGCCGGGCCGTCTTCATCTGCTCGGCGTTCCGTACAACAGCCATGTCGGCACGAGCCTGGGACGACTTGAGAATACTCGCAGTTGGATGTTCTCCTTCGCCGGGGAGCCTGCTCTCCCGCGGGTCGCGGAGGAACTACGGATGTCAAACCCGGTCGAGGTTCTGGCTCCCCTCGCGAGTTCGCGCGACGATGTTGACGGCAATCCAGCGGCTACGCGATCCCCATTTCCTTCTTCAACTGCCTTTCGGCCTCGTGCCAGTTCCGCTCGTCCTCGTCGTCCGGGCGGCCGCGCTGCTCCCAGATCTGTCGGGCCCGGTCCGCAATCTGATCGTGAGTCAGTGTCAGGGTTGCGGTGGCTGTGCCCCCGCCCTCGTGTGCTTCCGGGGGCGCGCTTTCCCGAGCGATCTCCGCTCTCACGGCTGCCTCACCGCGCGCGGGTTCCTTCGGGGTCTCCTCTCGTTTCGCGGACTGGCCGCGTTGCGTCCCTGTGCCGGTTGTCTTACGACTTTCTCTCCTCGCCATAAGCATGCTCCGTAGCGAAAATGTCCTCTGAATCTGGGCGACGGGATCGCCGCCACTTCTTCTGCTCTTACGCGCAGGGCACCCTTCCCGTTCACCGCAAATCGGCGGTGTCCGAATTACCCTATCAAAGCCCCCTTCCCACCCGCCACCAATAGGGCCCTCGCTCACGTCCACGTGGGAAGAACCTGCGCCAAACGAATCAATGACGCGGGCAAAACGTGCGTGGGCAACTGATTGCGTCGCCGGTGTCGCTTCCGTATGATACGTGCGGTCATTTGCGGCCGGAACACAGGTGTCTCGCATGCAGAGGATAGGACGATGAAGAACCGACCGGATCATCTACCGAAAAGAATCCTGCCCATCTGGGTGCTTGTCGTCACGTCTCTACCGGTGGGCCGGGTGGGAAGGGCGGCTTCGAATCACGCGGAATCCCCCGCGCTTCGCGGGCCGCAGAGCGCAACGCTCGTGGTCCATGCGGCGCGTCGGTCGGCTCACGCCATTCCCCGCCGTCTCACCGGGAAATTCTGCGAGCACCTGTACTTCAACGTCACCAACGGCATGGACGCCCAGATCCTGAAGAACCCGACCCTCTCGGAATACTGGTTCTCGACCGGGCAGATGTCGCCCGATGGCGTCATGATGTTCCACAACACCCGGGAGGAAATCGCCCGTGCGATTCGCAACGATGCGCCCCGCTGGGGCTGGCCCGAATCGGACGTCGAGGGCTTGGTCCAGTCGCGGAACGAAGCGGTCGCCTGCTGGTGGGCCAAGCTCGGGCCCGTCGAGGCCAGCCCGGACACCGGCCTCCATGGCGGACGCGCCCAGCGGATCGCCACCCGTGCGCCGGACCAGGGCATCATGCAATGGGCCTGGCTGCCTCTGCACCGAGTCCGAAAGTACGAGGTCTCGCTCTGGGTCCGCGCGCCGCAGATCGATGCGCTGACGGTGGCCCTGGCCGGCCCCGACGGCGAGGTCTGCACGAAGGCTGCGATCGGGCCGATCACGACGCAATGGCAACGGTTCGATGTGCGCCTCGAGGTCCCTGCGGAACTGCCTGCCGACAAGGCCCTCCAATTCACGGTAACCGCCGACAAGCCGGGGCAGTTCGTTATCGACAGCGTGCTGCTGTACCCTGCGGATCACGTTAACAGAGCCGATCCCGACGTGATCCGTCTCTTGAAGGATTCGCGTCTGCCGATTCTCCGTTGGCCGGGCGGCAATTTCGTCAGCAGCTATCATTGGCGCGACGGCGTCGGTCCCCTCGAGCAGCGTCCCACGCTGCCGAACTACGCCTGGGGACAGCAGGAGAATAACTTCTTCGGCACGGACGAGTTCATCGCTTTCTGCCGTTCGGTGGGCTGCGAACCGATGATCTGCGTCAACGCCGGCAGCGGTACGCCCCAGGAGGCGGCCCAGTGGGTCGAATACTGCAACGGCGGACCTGCAACCCCAATGGGCAAGCTCCGCGCCGCCCACGGGAATCCGCAGCCCTTCAACGTGAGGCACTGGGAGATCGGCAACGAGCTCTGGGGCAACTGGCAATATCACTGGACGACCCCCGAAGGCAACGTGGATCGGTATCGACGATTCGTCAAGGCGATGCTTGACGCCGATCCAAGCATCGAAGTCTACGCCTGCGGCGCGCCGGTGCTGTGGGGCAAGAAATGGAACGACACGCTGATCGCCGGCACAGCGGATATACTGCGAACCACGACGGACCACCCGCTCATCGGCGGCAACGTCCCCGCCGACACGGATCCGCTGGACGTGTTCCGCGATTTCATGGCGGTGCCGGAGGTGCTGGAGCAACGGTGGGGCGCCCTGCGCGACGACATGAAGAAGGGCGGCATCGACGATCCCCGCCTGGCAATCACGGAATTGCAGATGTTCGCCCACATTGGCCGGTCCCCCTCGCCCGACGCCCCGCGTCGGCTGACGCATGCAAACCTGGTGAGTCCGCCGACCCAGGCGGAGGCTCTCTACGATGTCCTGATCTATCACGCATCGGTCCGTCTGGCCCCCTTCGTGACGATGGTGACCCACTCGGCCACCGTCAATCACGGCGGCGGACTGCGCAAGACCCGCGAGCGGGTGTTCGCCAACCCATGTCACTATGCTCAGTCCATGTTCGCCGCCCTCGCGGAAGCGATCCCGGTGGAGATCGAGTTGACCTGTTCCGCGCAGAAGGCCCCGCGGGTCCTGCCCGATCTGCGCAACGCGACGCAGGACTGGACCTACAAGAATCTCGACATCCTGGCCGCCCGCGCGGCCGACGGCAGCCTGCTGTTGTCCCTCGTGAACAAAGGAACCGAGCCCACCAACCTGCAGATCACGCTGAACGATTTCGAGCCCGCCGGGAAGGCGGAGATCCAGACCCTCTCCGCCGAAGTCCCCTGGGCAGCCAACACCCTGGAGTCCCCCCAGGCGATCACGCCGAAAGCCGCGACCACAGAGACGAAGGGCAACAAGTTGTCACTGAACCTCCCTCCCCACAGCTACGCGCTGGCGCGAATCCCGCAATAGCCGGCAGTGGAACTCGCGCGCTGAGACCGTAGGTAGATCCGAAGGGCACAACGATGGCACCATACGGGTGTTCGACAGGAATCCCCGAGATCCCTGTGTCTCCGCATGGGGACTGCTTGTCAATGTGGGAAAGACAGACCATTCTCTCCGCTGGCGGATAGATGACCATAGGTGACGAATCGGCCGAAGTCTATCGTATGTTCCCAGCGAGAACGCTCGACGAACGGGAGGCGAAGGATGGACAGAGAAATCGTGGCGAGGCTTCATTCGAGTTTCGAGGAGATGGTCCGGAAGGAACCTCAGACCGGCATGGAGTACTGGCTGGCGAGAGACCTCCAGGTGTTGCTCGGCTATGGCCAATGGCGCAGCTTCGAGGCGGTAATCCACAAGGCTATAACCGCTTGTGAAAACTCCGGTTAGGATCCCAAGGACCATTTTGCGCATGCGCGCAAAATGGTCGATCTCGGTTCGGGCGCCAAACGGGAGATCGAGGATGTCGCGCTGAGCCGGTATGCTTGCTATCTGATCGCCCAGAACGGAGACCCGGGCAAAGAACAAGTTGCGTTTGCGCAGACCTATTTCGCCGTTCAGACCCGCAAACAAGAAATCATCGAAAGGCGTCTGGCGGAAGCCGAGCGGATCAGCGCCCGCAGGAGGCTCAGCCGCTCGGAAAGAGAGCTTTCCGGTATCATCTTCGAGCGTCTCGGCGATGGCGAGAGTTTCGCACGGATTCGCCGCAACGGACGGGGAGAATGGCCGGCTCGTGTATAGGAGCTGATGATGGGGCGAGCCCCGCCTGCGGGTTGCGCTCCCTTGGATGGCTCAGCGGGCGAGCGCTGCCATCTCGAGCGAGAGGGGGTCCGGGGCCGGGCGTACCGGATCGACGCCCCGGCCGAAGGTGCAGACGCGACGAAGCTCGTCCATGCACGTGATGCCCGTCACCGCTTTGTCCAGGCCGTCCTGGGCGATCGAACGCGTCCCTTTTCGGCGGAGGCAGTCGGCGAGCTCGCGGTAGTGCGCGCCGGACCGGATGAGTGTCGCCACTTCGTCGTCCACCCGGGCTACCTCGAAGATGCCGGTGCGTCCCTTGTAGCCGTACTCATGGCAGTCGGGACAGCCTTCCGCGTGCATCAGGGTGTCCGGCGTTTCCACGCCGTGCTGCGTGAAGATCTCCCGCTCTTCTTCGCTCGGCTCGTGCGGCTGCGAACACTCGGGGCACAGGCGCCGGACGAGGTTCTGGGCGATGATCAGGCGCAGCGAACTACTGATAATGTGGGAGGGCACGCCGAGATAATGAAGCGCATCGACGGCGCCCGCGGCGTCCTGCGCGTGGATCGTGGCCAGGACGAGCCGGCCGGAGAGGGCCGCCCGGGCCGCGACCAGCGCCGAATCGCTGTCGCGGATCTCACCGACGAGGATCAGGTCCGGGTCCATACGCAGGATCGTCCGCAATCCCTCGTACATCGTCAGGCCGTGCTGCTCGTCCACCTCGATCTGCTGCACGTACGGGAGACGGAACTCGACCGGGTCTTCGATCGAGTAGGTGGTCGTCGTGGCCAGGTCCAGGGACGAGGCCATGCAGTACATCGTGGTGGTCTTGCCCGAGCCGGTGGCGCCGGTGACGAGGATCAGGCCGTTGAGTGAGCCGACGGCGGTCGTGGTCTTCTCCTGGTCCGCGGGCAACAGGCCCAGATCGGCCACGTCCCAGCGATTACGCGGTACGCTCAGCAATCGCAGGTGCGCGGATTCGCGATCGCGTATCGGAGTCACCGTAACGCGAATCTCCCACCTCATGCTCTCATCCGGCCAGACGATCTGGCCTTCGACCGGGGAGAAGGAGCGGACGGAGTTCAGCCCGGCGGCGCTCTTCAACTGGTTGAGCAGCTTGCGTCCCTCGGCCGGCGGCAGGAGCATCTTGGGATGAATGATCCCGTCGACCCGGTGCAGGATGCGAACCCCTTCGGCCACGCAGTGCAGGTGCACGTCGGTGGCGCGTTCGAGGATCGCGTTCCAGATGCACGTTCTGAGCGGATCGGGGAACGAGGCGATGATGCCTTCGCCGTACCTGGTGGGGCACGCTTGAGCGGCTGTGGCCATGCTGTTGCTCCTTCAATTTGGCCTGGGTCGTTGAGGATCCCGCGGCCATTCATGTCTGGGGACCCGGTTCGACAGGGTATCCGTCCCGGAACGCATCTCGACGGATGGGAGGAGCGGCTTCACTCGGATTTCACGGAATTCTCGCGCACCGAGGGCGGAGAGTAGGACTTATGAGACCTATCGGACGCATAGGATGGATAGGGCTTGCCCGATCCGGCGGTCATTATAGGTCCTATAAATCCTATAGGTCCCATAGGTCCTATTGTCCCATCACAGGCTCGATCCGGATCGCCTGGCCGCCGCGAGCCGGCAGGGCCACTTGAAGTACGCTGTCCCGATCGACAGCGAGGCGCTCGATTTTGACGTGGGTTGGCGTCGCAACGCTCGGATCGTCCGAATAAACGTGGGCGGTGTACCGCCGGTTGGCGTCGAGAAAGCCCAGTGGCACGTTGAATGCCCGCGGTTCCAGGCCATTCATGCCGCCGACGAACCACTGGTCCCCCTTGCGGCGCGCGACTACCGCGTACTCCCCGATGGAGCCGTGGAGCACCCGGGTATCGTCCCACGTGGTCGGAAGATGGTTGTAGAACTCCAGCTCCGGCGTGTCCGCCACCACGGCGGGCCGGTCGTACCAGAACAGGAATTGCCAGGGACTGAAGAGCACGACGGGCTTGGCCAGTTGGTAGGCGTACGTCGAATTGGCGGTCACACGGGGATCGGTCCAGCAGACGGTGTTGTCCGCCGGACCGGCGATCATGCGGGTGAACGCATAGGCGAGGGTCTGGTCGTTCGTCGGACGGGTCTCGTCCCCGCGAATTCCCTCCACCGTCATCAGGTTCGGGTAGGTCCGGCTGTAGCCGGTGACGCGGTACTCGTCGTGCACATCCACCAGGAACCGATGCTCGGCGCATTTGCGGATGGCCTCGTGGAGCCAGCTCGTCCATCGCTGCGAGCCCACATTGACGAACCCGAATTTGATGCCCTTGATGCCCCATTCCTTATACAGAGGCAGCAGCTCATCCAGCTGCTTTTCCAGGGCCAGGTGATTCACGTACACGATGATCCCGATGCCGCGCTCGCTCGCATAGCGGATCACTTCGTGCAGATCGAGTGGGCCTTTGCTCCGCTTGGGATCGAGCGTAACCGTCGTGGCGTCGGAGTTCGGGTCGTATTCGGGGCCGTACCAGCCGGCGTCGTATTCCACGTACTGGAGCCCCCTCTTGACCGCGAAATCCACGCAGGCCTTGCCGCCGGCGGTCGAGAGGGATACCTCACGGATCACTTTGCCGGGCTTGATCCAGGAGGTGTCGGCCATCGCGCAGGGCTCGTTGAGATTCAGGATGAGGAAGTTGTTCTCCAGGAGCCGGCCCGGGCTTTCCGCAACCAAGACCACACGCCAGGGCGTCGTCAGTGGCAGTAGCGACTCGACTTCCCCATCCAGTCGGCTCACGAGGCCGTGAGGCACCCCTTCAAGGCGTGCGAACTTCATGCGAGCGTAGTCCACCAGTCCGGCCTCCGCCAGCGCCGCGTAGAGATCATTCGCGACCTGCACGACCAGGGGTCGCTCGCAGCCCGGTTTGACCTGACTCAAGGGGACCTTCTGGTATGCCCCTTGGCCGGCATAGGTTGCCCAAGCCATATGATCGTTACAGAATCGAAATTCGGAACTCTCCCGCGTGACACGGACACTCTGCATCCCCGGCTGCTCCGGCAGCGTGTAACAGAAGGCGATACCTTCGTCGTAGGCTCGGAACGTCAGGTGCAGGATGCGATGGGGAGCCCTCGTCTCCTTCAGCTCCACGACAAGCTCATTGTAGCGGTCGAGGATCTCGGCCCGCTCGCCGCACACGGGCTTCCAAGTCGAATCGTGCTGGCTGGCTCTGTGTCCCGTGACGGCCAGCCCCTGGCCCAGGGCTCCGCCCGTCAGATCCAGGCTCAGACGGGATTCCGCGATGACCGGGCGTCCCTGGTAGTCCACGCGATAGGAGGGATAGCCCCTGACATCAGCAAGATCATTGATGCCAATTGTCACGACAAGAGTGCCGTTCGGTGATTTCAGTTCGAGGGCCGCGCCTGCCGGCGCAATCCCTGCTATCGCGAGAGTTGCGATGACTACAGATGTGCGTGTTTTCACGTTTCATTCCTTATTTCTGCCTTTGTTCTATCGGCGTGTCACCGCTAATTCTACGTCCGTACGGGGAAATCGCAATGCGGGAATTAGGACAGAAATCTGAGGAGATTGAGGCTCTCGTTCACGATTCGTGCTCCCTATCGGACCCCTGCAATCCCCGGTTTTTTCTGTTTGACACATTGCCGGCAGGCGGGTATAATGAGGGGCACCATGGAGGAGCGGCCGAGTATGTGGTCTCTCAAGGACGAGTCAAACCGCTGAATGTCTGTCGTCCCTGCGACGAGAATACTGCGTGTCGGATCACGGACGTTGGCGGGGGTGGGTATCGAGAGGTCGCGACAAAGAACCTTCTTTTGGAGTCAGGCGCGGTGTCCAACTGCACCAGAGTGGGTGAAATGAACATTTTCCAGGTCAACGATCAGGACGACCAGCAAGGGGGATGCACACTATGAAATCGAACCTCATTTTCGGCGCGGTCTTGGTTGCTGCGGTTCTGGCGATGCACGCGAGCGGGCCACAGAGCGTCGCGTATGGCCAATCGGTGACGGCCATGCCCATCGTTCAGGATGCGTTCACGGACAACAAGAAGGGCGCCATCTGGAGCCTCTACCAGGAGGATGCGACCAAGTGCAAGGTCACCGAGACCAGCGGGCGTCTGGAACTGACCGCGACGGCGAACAGCTCCAACACTGTCGCCGGGTATCTCAGCAGCGGCTGGTGGTTCAAGCCGACATCCGACTTCGCGATGAAAGTGGATGTGTGTTTTGACACAACGCTCATCGAGTCGGCCTCGGCGTGGACCCTCTTCGGGGTGTCGCCCAGCGGACAGTATCCCCGCGAGAATTGTGCCTCGGTCGGCATTGGTTCGGCCACCGGGGCCAATTATTACCGCGACGAGCTGAAGCGGTCGACGGTGGTCCAGACGAATTACGTCAGTCGTGAGAGAGAACGGGTGACGCTGTACGTTTCCTACTCGGTCGCCGAAGATGAACTCTATGTGAGCGACAGCGGATACGGCTCGGGCTATGCCTGGCAGGTCTACCGCGACCTGGTTTGGGGAGAATGGTATGCGGATCGGCTGTATGTGTTTCTGGGAGGGATCGCGAACGAGGCGCTGATCTCGTCCGGACATATCTACTTCGACAATTTCGTGGTCGAGCAGGGGGTCATCGGCGGCATCGTTCCGGGTGACTCGACGCCCACGCAGCCGACCGATCCCACCGATCCGAATGCGGCGCCGGAGGACATCGTCGCACCCGTGGTCATTCTGCCCTCGGTGGTCAAGCGAAACGATTCGTCCGGCGTAGTCACCGCGGCGGCAACCCTCCCCTCGGGTATCCGCAGTACGGACGTCAAGAGGACAGAGATGTTCGTGCTGACGCCGGGAGAGATCGAGGCGGTCAACCAGGGCACGCGCGTGTGGATCAACGGCCAGGTGATTGTCTGGGCCTCCTTCTACAAGGTGGAGTTGCTGGAGGCGGTGGCCGAGAACGGCGTGGTGAACGTGCAACTGACCGGCTGGCTCAAAGACGGACGCAAGTTCACCGGGGTGTGCCCGATCACGATTCAGTGAGTGGACCCTATTGGCATCGCCCGCCGCGGATGGCCGAAAGCAGATCCGCGACGGGCGATGTCCTGCGCAGACAAACGCTCGCACCGGCATTGAGCATCTTCTCGGACGCGGAAGGCTCCTCCAACATCGATAGTGCGACAATGCGGATCTGCGGCAAGTGCCGCCTGATGTGGGATGTGGCCTGGTCGCCGGACATCACCGGCATCGCCACATCCATCACGATCACGTCGGGCGCGAGACTCTTCGCCATTTCGACGGCTTCCCGGCTATTGGATGCCTGCCCCACCACCTTGATGTCCCGTTCCGCGCCGAGCAGGGCCGCCAGGCCTTGGCGAACGATCCTGTGGTCGTCCACGAGAAGCACGCGCAGGTGGCCCGGAGAGGGGGAAGGCCGCAACGGAGCCGTCGCGGAACCGGGAATCCTCGCCCTTGCGGCCGGGGGTTCCACCACTGCTTGTGCGTCGGGAACCGCGATCAGGAACGTACTGCCCTTGCCGGGGAAACTCCTGATTCTGATGCGACCGCCGAGCGATTGGACCCGCTCTCGAATGCTCAACAATCCAAATCCGCCGGCCTTGCCGAGAGTATGCGGATCGAACCCGCGTCCCCGGTCGGAGATCGTCATCCAGAGGCGGCCCCGGACATACTGCAGTCGCAGACGGGCCTCCCCAACCCGGGCGTGTTTGACCACATTGAACAGCATTTCCTGGGCGGCCTTATACAGAAGGGTGCGGAGCGGCTCCGACCGCGGGTCGATCAGGCCGCGAACCTCGACGTGCACGACCAGGCCGTGTTTGGCTTCCAACTGGCGCGCCAGCCATTCAAAAGTCTCCCCCAGATCGCTCTGGTACAGCACCGCCGGACTGAGCTCGTGCGAGAGGCTCCGCGACTTGTTGATCGCCTCCTTGAGCAGGACGTCTACCTGGTCGGTCAGCTCCTCGAAGGCCGCATTGCTTCGGACCCGGGTGCTCAGCATCCCCAGGTGGAACTTCGCGGCGGCCAGAACCTGTTGCAGGTCGTCGTGCAGGATCTCGGCCAGGCGTCTCCGTTCCCGGTCCTCCGCCTGCGACAACTCCAGCGTGAGCGTCTGAAGCTGCTGCGCGCGCTGCTGCAGCTCCTGCAGAGCCATCTGCTGATCGGTGACATCCTCCAGGCTGAACACCAGGAATTTCACTTTGCCGGCCTCACTAAGCAGAGGCGTGAGCTGCCAGCTCAAGTATCTTCGTCGCGGCGTCTCGCCCGGATACGTGAACGGTCGGGCGTGGGCCCGGCAGGGCTGTCGGGTCTCCACGACCTGCTCGAAGATCGCCTGCATCTCGGCATCTGGATACAGGGCAAAGTGGTTCCTGCCGATGAAGTGCTCCGGCCTCTTGCCGTCGGCCCGGGCGTAGGCGTCATTGACCTGGATGAAGTTGAAGGCGCGGTCCAGGAACGCCAGCGGCGTGATCGTGTGCTGAAAGAAGGCGTCGAACATCTGAGAGCGGCGGCGGAGCTTGCTCTCCGCCAACACCCGGCGAGCTACCTCGTCCTGCAACCGGTCGATCGTGGCTCTCATTTTGTCCGTCTGTATCTGGACCTCGTTCGCGAGGCACTCGTTGCGTTGCAGCAGCTCGGCCTCCCTCTGCTTGGTTCGGCGGAGGGCTTCCTGGATCCGCTTTCGCTCGGTGATATCGCTGAAAAAGACGGTCAAGCCATCGGCGACGGGGTGGCAGCGGCACGTATACCATCGCCCCAGCGGCTCGTAGTACTCCTCGAACTCGACAACGGTCTGCTGCTCGAGCGCGCGGGTGTATTCCTTCTGGAATCGGAATTGGCGTGTCTGCGGGAGGACTTCCCAGAGACTCCTGCCGATCAGCCGGTCCGGTGTGGTCCCGAAGAAGGCCGCGCCGGCCCCGTTGACGTAAGTGCAGCACCAGTTCTTGTCGAGAACCAGGAACCCGTCCGTGATGCTCTCCAGGATCATCTTCGAGGGGATGGAACATTCACCGAATACCCAGGAATACTGGGGATACTGCTTCCCGGCGTCCAGCCGCTCGTAGACGCGTTTCGGCTCGTGCCCGCCGTCTGTCCTCTCGCGATTTGGCGTCCTGGCCATCCTGCGACTTCCTGTGGTGCGCTTCCAGCACAACTCGTCTCGACAGCAGCCGGCGTGGGACTGAATTTGCCTCGCCTACTATGCCGTTAAGGAAATGTCAAACGTATCGCTAAGCAAACCCCTCAGTCCATCCGGGCCATCCGTGCGTACATAATATGTATGATAGTGCGTGACGTGTGTCAAGGTAATTTCAATGACCTGATGTGGCAATGGATCTTGCACCCATGGCCAGAGACGGCTGTCAGGGCAACCATGAGGGGTTCATGACGCGTGTACTGATTGCTGATGATCACGCCGCGGTGCGGCATAGCCTGACTCAGGCCTTGCGATCGGAACCGGATCTGGAAGTGGTTGGCGAAGCCCCGGACGGCCGCTCGGCCGTACGCCTGGCCAAGGAATTGGAACCCGACGTCGTCTTCATGGACGTGGTGATGCCGAGCCTCAGCGGCTTCGAGGCCACGCGCCAGATCCTGGAGCAATGTCCCCGCGTGCGAGTGATCGCCCTGTCGGTCCATGCCTCCAAGGCATACGCCTCCGAGATGCTCAAGGCGGGCGCCTGCGCCTACGTCCTCAAGGATGGGGATGTGCAGGAACTGCTGGACGCCGTGGAAGCGGTCGCCCATGGCCAGACCTACCTGAGTCCCGGCATCGCCCGCTATGATGCGTAAAGACGCTCACGGATCGGTCGCAGTGGCGCGTGTCGTTTCATCCGGCGGCTGTGTCTCCGGGAGGAAGCGGATATCGCTGGTGTACTCCTGCATCCGGACAGGCCCTGAGTCGGACGTCAGCTTCGCGCCCAGGAGGGATACGTTCTCGAAAGTCACGCCGCGCACGTCGTGCTCGGCGTCTGCGCCCTGAATCTGTACGAGGTACTCACCAGGCCGGCCGTCGATCCGGACATTCCGGAAGCGCACATTCCGGATGAGGCCAGGCACCTTCTTGCGCATGTACTGGTTCACCACGGGACGCAGGCGGATGAACTCCCGCTGACCCTCCCCGTGCAGGCGGATGTTCTCGATGGTGATGTCTTCGAGGCACATGTCCTCGCCGGGCTCCAGCAGGAAAGGCGTCATCGTGAAATGGATGATGTCGAGATTCCGTAGTGTCACCTGGCGCATGTACGCGGCCCGGCTCTCGTGTCCGAGCAGGAAGATCCGGGCCCGGTCGCACCAGAGAGTCGAGTTCTCCACGGTGATCCGCTCGACGTTGCTGTTGGACCCGCTGAAGTCGAGACCTTTGAGAGCGACGCAGTCGTCGTCGCTGCGGATGAAGCAGTCGGTGATCAGGACATCCTGCGAGTTGCAGGGGTTGATCCCGTCGTCGTTCTGAACGCGGGAGTTGCAGAGCTTCACATTGCGGATCGTCACGTTGCGGCTGTTCCGCGGCACGATGGTCCAATGAGACGAACCGCGCAACGTGATCCCGGTCACCTCAACGTCCGAACTGTTGCGGATGGCGATCAGATTGCCGACCGGGCCCTTGCGCCACTCCCAGTCGGAGCCATCCAAGATGCCTCGTCCACAGATCCGGATGTTCGAGCCCTGCGCCAGCACCTCGGCCTTGACCACCGCGCCGCCGGCCAGATACAGGGTCTGGTTGCTTTCCAGGACGATCTTCTCCGCTCTGTGCACGCCGGGGCCGAAGTAGACGACGTTCGGATCGCTCTCCCTCGGGGCGTCCGTTTCGAGCGGGTTGGCGAACAACAGCAACGGTCCCTTCCTGCCGTCCGGCTCGATGCTGATCTTGCACGGCCGGTCCATCATCAGACTTAGCGTGTGATCATCCTCCACCGTCATGCGCGCGCCCGCGGATGCCGGCCGGATCACCGTATGGCGAAGCGACCGTTCGGACGTGACGCGGACCACGACCGACCCGGACATGTCGAAGTTGGCGAACGAGTAGGGACCGCCGTAGTCGTACTCCTTCCCCGCAAACGGCGGATCGAGCACCCGCGCCCCATATACATCCACCTTCTGCCCTTCCGCCTGGACCTGGTAATCAGTCGAGAGGAAGTCCACCGTCGGGGTGGGATACGTCATTACCTTACCGGAACCCTCCGCGCCCGCACCGATCTGCCCGAAAGCGGCAAGGATGACAACGAGGATCTTCGCAACGGTCATTCGCACCATGATCGTGACTCCTGACGGGTGTTTGTGCCTTCTTCGTTACAGAGTACCACAGTGCCGGGTGGATGGAAACGGCAAAGCCCCTTGATCTGGCCGGCCGGTGTGGTACCATGCAACCGCGAATCGTGGAGACCTGAAACCGTCGGGGTTCAGGAGGCCCTTGGTCCTTTTGTGGAGGGCAGCAATGTCAACGAGAGTCCGTAGAGTATTCACCATCATCACCCTGGTATCCGTGAGCATTTCCCTGTGTGGCGGCTGCCAGGACCTGAAGTACCACAGGATCTACATGTCGGCCATCGCCGGCGCGGCGATCGGGGCCATTGTCGGGCATCAGTCCGACGAATGCGGCGCCGGCGCCGCCGTAGGGGCCGGGGTCTTCGCCGCCGGCGAGTTGCTGCATCAGATCGACGACCTGCCGAAGCAGAAGAAGCTGGAGAAAGCCGCCGACGAGGTCGCCCGGGGCGAGTCGCTGTTCGACCTGACGCGCACAGAGTGATCCACCCATGCCAGCAGTTGCGACCATATTGTCTATCCGAAATGCAGTTCCACCACGTCCTTGTCGTGGAGAACGTGGCTGAGGTGGACGCTTTGGCCGTCGTAGACGCCGGTGCCCCAGATGCGGGCGGATTTGAGCTTCTCCGCCAGTTCGCGGTGGATCGCCTTGGCCATGTCCTGGACGGTCGAGCCGACGGGCAGCGTGAACGGATCGTTCATGTCCGCTGGCTTGCCGGGCGGCTTGGCGTAGACCCGCAGAATGTTCAACTGGCGGAACAGCATTTCGCCCAACTTGTCGCAGCCCTCGCCCGTCTGGGTCGAGAGCTTCAGGAACTCCGCCATCTTGTCGCACGAACTCTGTACCAGTTCGAAGGCGCCGTCGGGGGCGAGGTCCGCTTTCGTGCAGAGGCACACCGCCTTCTTGCCCAGAGCGTTGCGGGTTCCCACTTGCGATTTATCGCAAGTGGGGTCCCTGCCCTGGCTGTCCACGGCGGGCGTCTTCTCGTCGAGCAGCAGCTTGCGGGATTCGAGGAAATCGAGCAGAACGAGGATCTGCTCCTCGACGTCCTGCGACAGGTCGATCACCAAGGCGATCAGGTCGCCGTTGCGATAGGTGCCCACCTGGCCGGGGGCACTGTAGTCGGCCGTGATGGGAGGCATGTCCACGAGCTGGATTTGCACGTCCTCGAACCGGACCATGCCGGGCACCGGGACCTGCGTGGCGAAAGGAAAGTCCGCCACGGTGACTTTGGCCTTGGTCAGGGTGGCCAGAATGCTGCTCTTACCGGTGTTGGGCACGCCCAGCAGGACCACCTGCCCGGCCCCGGACCGCGGGATGTGGAAGATATCCGTGTGGGTGGCGCCCTTCTTCTGCTGGGTGGCCGCTTCCTTGAGCCGGCTGAGCTTGCGTTTGAGGTCCGCCTGCAGGCCCTCGGTCCCCTTGTGTTTCGGGATGACCGCCAGCATCTCCTCCAGCGCCGTGATCTTCTCCTCGTTCGTTTGGGCGCTGCGAAAACGCTCGTCCGCATCTCGATACGCTGGTGTCAGGTTCGCCGGCATATCTGCACAATGTAAAAGGTGGAAGGGAAAAAGTCAAAAGGAAGACCGCCGGATTGGGTTCGTTTCGCACGATGGTTCAATGCGGGCGGCTATTCCCGTGGCATGGGCATCCTGCCCATGATTCCCGGCGTCCCGTACGTTCGTAGTGACGCCGTAAGGCGTTATCTTCGCAAGGCTCAAGGGTGAAGTCTGAAGTGTGAAGGGGCTCCCCAACGCGGAGTTTTGCCTTGGGGACCCCAAGTCAGAACCATCGCCTGAAACCTGACCCCTCCCACTTGAGACTTCTTCCGCCCCTCCCTCCGGCACCCCATCTGCGCCAAACGAACCCAATTTCGCCGGTGTCACGAACTCCTGCTCCGTCGGAAGGGGATCTTCCGAACGCGAGACTCCTTCCGACGCGCCCATGCTCGTCCTTCCTCCTGTCGCTGCGGTTGCGCCAAACGAAGCCAATTCCGCCGGTGCTGCGGGTTCCTGACCCGCCGCAAGGCCGCCCTCCGAACGTGAACCTTCTTCCGGCTCGGCCGCCGCCGTGCGTGCCTGGCGCTCCCTGCGCAGTTCGGCCATCGTCCGGTACAGGCTGCTCTCGATCCGTCGTTCGTACATCAGCAGCCGGTCCAGCACCCGCGCCCCGCCGAAGTCTTCCACGACCACCTTGCCCAACGCGGCGTCCTCGTCGAACAG
>ENA-OSEO01002958-OSEO01002958.1-sediment-metagenome-genome-assembly--contig:-NODE-2958-length-21762-cov-3.918884_pt1 | contig 21762 bp, 19 predicted proteins | sample MGYA00237883_ERZ534232 | MGnify/ENA metagenome assembly ERZ534232
CGCCGAGGCGTTTGCTCGGTGTGTTCGCCCATCCTGATGACGAATCGTTTGGTCCCGGGGCGACGCTCGCGCGCTATGCCGCCGAGGGTGTGGAAGTCCACGTGTTGACCGTGACTGACGGAGCCGCCGGGGATTTGCTCACATCGCTTCCGCCGGGTGTGGCGAGCCTGGAAGAACTGCGCAACAAGGAACTGCAGTGTGCCGTCCAACTGCTCGGCGCTACTGCTTTGCATACGTTGTCGTATCGCGATTCCGGAATGGCCGGGGCGGACAGCAATGCGAATCCGCAAAGCCTGTTCCAGGCAGACAAAAGGACGGTAGTCCGGCAACTCTGTGGGGTGATGCGCGCGCTGCGTCCGCAGGTGGTCATCACGCACGACTCGACGGGAGTCTATTACCATCCCGATCACATTCGGACCTGGGAGCTGACGACCACGGCGTTCCGCGAAGCCGGAGATGCGACGCGTGCGCCCGATTTGAGTTGGGAGCCCTACGCGCCTGAATTCCTGTACTACACTGCGGTTCCGAAATCGCGGGTCAACAAGACGGTGTGGCTGGCGCGCCTATCGCTGAAAGACCCACGGCGCTGGGGACGAAACGGCGACATCGACCTGACGCGGTTGGGGGTCCCCGACGAGGAGATCAATGTCCAGGTCGACGTCGAACGCTATCTCGAGCTGAAGACCCGTGCCGGAATCTGCCATCGCAGCCAGGGTGGCGATCAACGTTCCAGCGGCTGGTTCAGCCGCATCTTTCAGAGACGGATCAGCGGCGCGAGCAAATGGGACTACTTCATCCAGGCCTATCCGCCTCCAGCGTTCGGCAAGACACGTAAGCGAGATCTTTTCCCAGCAGAATGAAGCAGCCGAACCTGCGCTGCAACCCGAACGCTGGCGAGCGGAGGGAATGTGAGCGCCGTGGTGCTGTTTCCGCCAGCGACGTGAACGACAAAGGGGCAGAGTTGGTATCTCTGCCCCGCGTATTTGCGTTGGTCCATCGCCTCTGCTCAGGCTGTCTCTTCCAGATTGCTGGGTTCGGGCGTCTCCGAAGCCTTATCCGGTCGCGTCAGCAAGAGCGGGGCCGATTTACGCAGGATGGTATCCGCGCTGATGACGCACTTGCGGATATCCTGGCGTGACGGGATCTCATACATCACATCGAGCAATACTTCCTCAATGATCGTGCGCAATCCTCGCGCGCCGGTCTTGTGTTTCATCGCCTCGTCCGCGGCGGTGCGCAGCGCATCGTCGGTGAACACCAGCTCGACATTGTCCATCGAGAACAGATACTGGTACTGCTTCACGAGCGCGTTGCGCGGCTCCGTGAGGATGCGCACCAGTGTGTCCGCGTCCAGTGGATCGACACTGACGGTAATCGGCAACCTGCCCACAAATTCCGGGATCATCCCGTAGCCCAACAGATCGTCGGGCGTGACCATTTGCAGCAGGTCCGCAGACGTCAGGATGCTGGATTTGGCTTCCCCCTTGCCCTGCTGGAAACCCACGCGCCCCTTCACGCCGACACGCTCGGCGATGAGCTGGTCGAGCTCGTCGAATGCACCGCCGCAGATGAAGAGGATGTGGGACGTATCGATCTGGATGAAGTCCTGGTGGGGGTGTTTCCGCCCACCTTGCGGGGGCACGTTGGCAACCGTCCCCTCCAGAATCTTCAGCAGCGCTTGCTGCACACCTTCGCCCGACACGTCGCGCGTGATCGAGGGGTTGTCCCCCGTCTTGCGTGCGGTCTTGTCTATTTCATCGACGTAGATAATCCCCTTCTCGGCCTTGGCGATGTCGTAATCCGCCGCCTGGATCAGGCGGAGCAGAATATTCTCGACATCCTCACCCACATAGCCCGCTTCCGTCAATGCCGTCGCATCGGCGATGCAAAACGGCACATCGAGGACTTTGGCGAGCGTTTGGGCCAGCAGCGTCTTGCCACAGCCTGTCGGCCCGATGAGCAGAATGTTGCTCTTCTGCAGTTCGACATCATCTTTATTGAGTTCCGAGCTGATGCGCTTATAGTGGTTGTAAACAGCAACCGACAGAACTTTCTTCGCTCTGTCCTGGCCAATGACGTACTGATCGAGCCTTTCGTAGATTTCGTGCGGCGAGAGGATATTGCCGGTGAAGATCGATTTCGCCTCACCTGGAATTTCCTCTTCTCTCAGGATTTCCTTACAGAGATCGACACATTCGTCGCAAATGAAGACACCATCTGGGCCGGCAATTAATCGGTTGACTTGATCTTGATTACGGCTACAAAACGAACAGCGCTGTGCTCCCCCTCTTCGAACGTTCCGGTTAGCCATGACAATCTAACCCTCCTGGGATGTGTCCTCCGTGCTGTCATCTTTGGCAGATTCCTGCGTATCCGTCTCCAAACCAAGAATTTCGTCTACGATCCCATATTCCACTGCACCTTTGGCATCCATGAAGTGGTCTCGGTCAAAATCCTTGGTGATCCGCTCCAGGCTTTGGCCTGTGTGCTTGGACATGATTCCCTTAAGCAGCGCTTGCATGCGCAGCAATTCTCTGGCCTGAATCTCCACGTCGGGGGCGTAACCACGCGCACCGCCACCTGCGGGGTGCATGTGGATGGTAGCGCTGGGCAGAGCATAACGGTGCCCCTTGCGGCCAGCCGATAGCAACACGGTGCCCATGCTCGCAGTCCACCCGACGGCAATCGTCGAAACAGGCGCCCTGACGAGCTGCATCGTGTCGTAGATAGCCAGGCCCGGATAGATTTCCCCGCCCGGCGAGTTGATGTACAGGGAAATCTCCCGCTCCGGGTCCTCGCGGTCCAGGAACAGGAGCTGGGCGACGATCAGATTGGCCACTTGATCGGTAACCGGCGTGCCCAGGAATATGATACGCTCCTTCAGAAGCAGCGAATAAATGTCGTAAGCTCGTTCGCCTCGTCCGGAGCTTTCGATAACCATAGGTATCAAGGCTTGCATTTGAAAGCATACCTCCCTTACTGTTAAAGCGATTTCGTTCCGCCAGACTGCTCCGGGGCAATTCGAATGGACTACTCCGGATCGGCTGTGGAGACTTGTTCCTGGTCCGCTTCGATCTGCGTTACAGCAGAAACATCCGCTGGTTCTTCAGGGGTGTCCGCCGCAATCTCCGGTGCTTCCCCTTTGGCAATAGCAACAAGGCGCTCTAAAGACTTCCGGCTCAGGACATCTCGCCGGAGCACCGCCTGCCCCTGTGGTGTGGCCAGGAGCTCGCGCATCGGTCCCGCCTCACCCTGGAGCGAATCGAGCATCACTTGTTCCTGTACGCGCATCTCCTCCGCGGTGACCTGCAATTTTTCCAGCTCGGCCAGTTTTCCGATTGCCAGAGAACGCTGGAGCCGGACGCGAGCGGAATCGGCGAGCTTGGCGCGCACTTCGTCCATGGTTTGGCCCATCATCTTCAAGAAATCTTCGAGGCTCACTCCCTGCTGGCTACGGACAAACATATCGCGCTCGCGGATCATTTCGTCGATCTGCTCTTCCAACATGACCGGGGGAAAGACAATGTCGGCCCCTTCAACCAGCTTGGCCAGCGCATCATCTTCGAATTTGTGCAGGGCCGCATGCCTGGCATGCTCCTTCAGATCTTCCGCCACGTGCGCTTTCACGTCGTCGAGAGATTCGTAATCGCCGACCAACGCTGCAAATTCGTCGTCCAACTCCGGCAGCACTTTTTCTTTCACTTCTTTCAGCTCAACTTCACAATGCACCAGGCTTCCGGCAAGTTCTTCCTCTTCCCAATCCGGCGGATAAGTCAACTCGAACGCCTTGGTTTCACCAGCCTGCATGCCCACGAGTTCGCTCTGGAAACCCGGTACGGGGTACTCGCTGCTTGTATCGACGACGAAAGTTCGATCGTCGTCAGCGGCTACCTGCTCGCCTACAGAAATCTTGATATGGGTTACTGCCAAATCGCCTTCCGCAAGCGGGCGGTCGACGACCGTCCACTCGGCCCGCGCTTCTCTCATTTGCTCGAGGGCGTTGGCGACTTCGTCATCGGTGATGACGATCTCTTCACGGCTTTCGATGCGGATCTCGCGATAGTCGTTCAACTCGATCTTGGGCGGTAAAGGGATCAGGAACTTCAGCGACATGGGTTCGAACGAAACGTTTTCGAGTTGGGCCTGCGCGAAAGGTTCGATGCCCTCTTTCTCCAGCGCCTCCGCATAGACCTGCTGCCCCAACTCTTCGAGGCTCTCTTCGTAGAGCGCTTCTTTCCCGAGCATTTGAACGAGCACATTGTAGGGTGCTTTCCCTTTCCTGAACCCGGGGAGACGGACTTTGCCTGCCAACCGTTTGGCAGCATCCTTCAGATATTGGTCGACGCGTTCCTGCTCAACCTCTACATTCAGTCGTAACTGGCAATCATCAATTCTATCTGTGCTGATATTCAACTTTTTTCTTTCTCCTTTCACGTGCAAGCTATTATAGCATATATCGTAGTTCTGCGCCAGTTCGGAGCCCAACAGGGATCCGGCAGGATTTTGGACGACAGGTGCAGCGCCTTTGCCACGGCCAATGCGCTGGAGAGCACGCCCGCTGGACCAGACTGTGCCAATCTACTGCGGTGCAGGCCGGCACCCGCCCGCCCAGGTACAGCCGTCCCAGAACAACGATGGCGGCGCCGGAGATTGGCCCACCTTTGACCGGCAAGAAGATATTCGTGCGAACCTGGCAGATCACGCTGCAAACGCGATCTGCCCCCTGCTCGCTGGCCTCCCTAAAGTCTCGGACGCACTCGCCCAGCAGGGATCCAGCAGGATTCTGGGCGACAATCGAGTACCCGCGAGAAGTTGGGGGTGTGGATTGCAGAACTGGACACTCGTAGAGCGAAGCCTATGCGAGAAATCGATCATCGCCCGCTAAACCCGGACGTAACCGGCTCCATCCGGTTATTGATGTTGGTCCCAATTTGTGATATACTGGTTACGTGCAGGCTAAGCGGACATGGTTGCGAACGTGTTGTGCAATGATCGTGGTGCTGTGCACGAACAAGCCGGGTGGTTACGTGGATACAATCGTATCCCCGAAGGCTTCCTCTGCGTTATTGGTTACATGAACAAAACTGTGCACCTCATTGAGTTCCCGTGTTGGATTTGGGGCTCGAATCGCACGTTGGGTTATTCCACAAAGATCACTTCAATGCTCTGTGCTATTGAGGAGCGGGTTCCGGTGTTGTCGTCGCGTGGTCATTATGGTTGAGAAGGGACGGTGTGCAATGAAAGAACAGCCGATCGTGGTGCCAGCCAAGAGCAAGGTGAAGCTTGCGGATTATGATCCCGATTACAAGGGAGCATACAAGGATAAGCTCGATGCGCTCAAGGATCAGGCGAAGAATCTAGCCAAACTGGTGGAGCTCCAAGAACTGCTCTACGCTTCCAAGAAGAAAGGACTGCTGATCGTCCTGCAGGGCACAGACGCCTCGGGCAAGGATGGAACTATTCGCCATGTCATGGACGCATTCAACCCGCAGGGTTGTCACGTGGCCAGTTTCAAGGGTCCCACGCCACTCGAACTGTCGCACGATTTCCTGTGGCGAATTCACCTCCAGGCTCCAGCGAAAGGTGATATCGTGATCTTCAACCGGTCTCATTACGAAGACGTGTTGATCGTCAGAGTGGATGGTCTGGCTCCGGAGAAGGTGTGGAAGGCCCGTTACGACCACATTAACAATTTCGAGCGGATGCTGGTCGACGAAGGCACGCTCATCTTGAAGTTCTACCTGCACATCTCCAAGGATGAGCAGAAGCAGCGCTTCGAGGAACGGCTGTCAGACCCGACCAAGTACTGGAAATTCAGTGCGGACGACGCATCCAAGCGCAAGAAATGGGACGAATACGAGAAGGCTTACGAAGAAGTCCTGACGCGTTGCAACACACCGTGGGCGCCGTGGCACATCGTCCCGGCTGACCGGAAATGGTACCGGAACCTCATCGTTTCGCAGGTACTCGTCGATGCCCTGGAAAAGCTCGGAATGAAATACCCCGCGCTCGCCCCCGAGGCCAAAGGTATCAAAATAGAATAAATGGCACCAGCGCGCGCCGGTTTCGGCTTCACGCTCAACTGTGTTATAATGAGCCCTCAACGGCTAAGTGACTGTTATGGCATTTCCTGTGTCAGGTAGGATGCAATTGCTGAGTGGTGGACAACACGTTGTGAGGGCTTTCATCGGGATTGCGGTCCTTTTCTGCGGAGTCGTGTTCAGCCTGGGAGGCTGTGGAACCGTTCCCAACGAGCTGCACCCTGTCGCTCTGACTCCTCGCGGGACAGCGGCGGTCGATACGGTGAGATCGTCGTTGCCTCAGGCAACGACCGTAGTGACGACGACAGTCAATCGTGCGGGTGATACCGCTATCCCTACGTCATCATCCGTGCTTACTCTGACGATGTGGACTACAGAGGCGTTCTCCCCACTGCAGAACGATTTGGGCAGCCAGCTTCTACTTGAACAAGTCGAGAAGTTTGCGGCGCAGAATTCCGGCATCGCAGTCGATTTCGTATTGAAGAAGGCCTATGGGACGGGCGGAATTCACGATTTTCTGCAGACGACGAACGCGGTCGTTCCACAGAGACTGCCCGATTTGGCAATCGTGGATGTCGCGGATCTTCCGGCGTTGGCCCATGAAGGCCTGTTCAGACCTCTCGATGATTTGATCTCCCAGGACCTGCAGGTCGACCTGTTTCCATTCGCGCGGGCCGGGTGTACGGTGGACGATCGGCTGCTAGGCATTCAGTTCGAAGCTGACCTTTACCATTTGGCGTACGATACCGCTCTGCTGAGTTCTCCCCCACTGACATGGCAGCAGGTGCTGTCCGGAACAGCCACCTACGTGTTTGCCGGCGGCGGAGAAGACGGCGAACGCGTGGATCAGTCGTTCTGGTTGCAGTACCTGGCATTGGGCGAAGACAACCTGGCCGCGGGCCAGAACATCGTTCTCGATGCCGACCGGCTGACCGACGTCTTCGATTTCTACCGGCAGGGGAATCAGCGCCAGCTCATCCCCCTGACCGTGCTGGATTACCGCACCGAGGCCGATGCCTGGGCGGTGTATCTCTCGGGCAAGGCACAGCTGACTGATGTCAGTTCCCTGCGGTATTTAAGCCTCCGCCCGACGCTGCACGGTACCAGCTTTGCGCCCATCCCGACGCGGGACGGCAACCTGTTTTCATTGACGAAGGGTTGGGCGCTGGTAATCGTCGCTGTCGATCCGGACCGGCAACGTGCTGCAGCGCAATTCATCGAGTGGTTGATGCTGCCGGAAAACAACGGCATCTGGACGAATGCCACGAATCGTCTGTCCACCACACGCCAGGCTATGGGAACATGGGACCAATCGGACCCCTACGTGGCGTTCGCGCAAGATTTGTTGGAGAGGGCCGCCCCGTACCCATCCGGTGCGAACTACGAAGCCGTGGCGCGGGCTTTGCAGCGTGGCCTGCGCGATGTGCTGACCCGCGTGTCCTCTCCCAGCGATGCCACGACCGGAGTGTTGGGAGCACTCAAAAAATGAGCGGGGCAAAATGCCAGACTTTCGGGGCACGTGGTTCCGCAAGTCTGGGGGGAATTCCTCCACCGACCGGACAAGCGCGCTAACATTCATACTACTACAGCAAAGTGAGGAAAAGAAGCATGTCTGAACTGCCAATAACGTTGATGTCAACTCCACGGGGCCGCGATGTCTGGAGCATCCTGCAAGAGGCGCTCCGCGCCGTGGACCCGCGGGAGGCTGTCCTCAACAGCGTCCAACTCGACGGGAATGTGCTCAAGGTCGGCGGACGTGCCTACGATCTGGCGGACTTCGACCGCATTTTCGTCGTCGGGGGCGGGAAGGCCGGCGCACCGATGGCCGCTGCGGTGGAGCAAATTCTGGGGGATCGCGTGACCGCCGGAGTCGTCAACGTCAAGTACGACCATCTGCTGCCAGCGGATGAGATGCCGCGCCACATCGTGATCCAGGAGGCCGGCCATCCGACCCCCGATGAGAACGGGCGGAAAGGCGTGCAGAAGATGTTCGAGCTGCTGACCGATCTGACCGCACGCGACCTGGTCATCTGCGTGATCTCGGGGGGAGGCTCGGCACTCATGGTGATGCCACAAGCGGGCCTCACGCTGGACGATAAACAGAACCTGACGCAGTTGCTGCTGCGCTGCGGCGCAACGATCAACCAGATGAATGCAGTACGCAAGCATCTGAGCGCCCTCAAGGGCGGGCAGTTGGCACGCCGCGCGGCTCCCGCCCAGGTGATTTCCCTGATTCTTTCCGACGTCGTGGGCAACCCTCTCGATGTGATCGCCTCCGGACCAACCGCACCCGATACGAGTACCTTCGCGGACGCGGTGCGCGTGCTGAAAGACGGCGGCGTGTGGGACCAGGTGGCGCCGGTGATTCGCGAGCGGCTGGAGGCGGGTCTCGCCGGGAAGATCCCGGAGAACCCAAAAGCCGGTGACGAGCTGTTCGAGCGCGTGAACAACGTCATCGTCGCCAGCAACGAAGTCGCAGCATTGGCGGCGGCGGCACGCGCGGAGGCCCTGGGCTTCAACACACAACTCCTGTCTACCTACATCGAAGGTGAAGCCAAAGAAGTGGCGAAGGTCTTCGCCGGCTTTGCGAAGGAGATGGTGCGTTCCAACCGGCCATTGCCCCGGCCGGCGTGTCTGATTGCGGGCGGCGAGACCACCGTCCACATTCACGGGACCGGCAAGGGTGGACGCAATCAGGAATTGGCGTTGGCGAGTGCGATTGCGCTGGCGGGCTGGCCTGACGTCATGGTCGTCAGCCTGGCCACGGATGGTACGGATGGCCCTACAGATGCGGGCGGCGCACTGGCGACAGGAGAAACCGTTGCCCAAGGGTTACAGAAGGGACTCGCCGCTGCGGAGTATCTCGGGAATAACGATTCCTATCATTTCTTCGCCGGCACCGGCGACCTGCTGCTTACCGGACCGACCAATACCAATGTAAACGATTTGATCTTCGTGTTTGCGTTTTAGGAGCGCGCGGGTTGCACGGACGGCGCGGCAGGACCAGGCCACGCAACCCTGGCCCCGCCACAGCAGAGTCGTGAGCGTCTGAGTGGTCCTGTGCAAGCGGATTGAGGAGGTTTTCGTTGAGCATTCATTTTGGAACAGATGGTTGGCGTGCGGTCATCAGTGATGAATTCACATTTGCCAACGTACGGCACGTTGCCCAGGCCATCGCTGACAGCGATGCGGCCTATCGCGAGCGAGGTGTCGTGGTTGGCTTCGATACGCGTTTCCTGTCGGATCGCTATGCCGCGGAGATCGCACAGGTACTGGCCGGCAACGGCATTCCCGTGTTCCTCGCGACGGCCGATGCGCCGACACCGGCGATCTCCTATGCGATTCCCCACCTGAAAGCAGCGGGGGGCGTGATGGTCACTGCGAGTCACAACCCACCGCGTTACAACGGCATGAAACTCAAGACCGAGCATGGCAGCGCTGCATCACCAGCCCAGAGTCGCAAGGTAGAGGAACAACTCCATCGCAATCTGGCCGAGGGCGTAGCGCCGCGCTCGATGCGCTACGAACAGGCCATCGCGGACAAACAGATCCGCTGCCAGCTTACGGCCAACATTTAGCGACGTTGATCGACCTGGAGATCATTCGACGCAGCGAACTCGGCATCATCGTCGATTCGATGTACGGGGCCGGACGCGGAATCATCGCCTACATTCTGGGTCCGCGGGGACGTTACCGCTTTCAAGAGATTCGGGGAGACATGAACCCCGGCTTCGGCGGCATCCACCCTGAGCCGATCGCTCGTCACCTCGGCGCGCTACGTGAGGAGCTGTACAACAACCGTTGGGACGTCGGACTCGCCACCGACGGCGACGCAGACCGCATCGGCGCCATGACTGCCGAGGGCGAATTCGTGGATCCACATGCAATTATCTCGCTCAGTTTGCGTTATCTGGTCGAGAAACGCGGTTGGCAGGGCGATGTCGTCAAAACGGTGTCGACCACGCAGATGGTCAACCGCATCTGTGCGAAATACGGGGCGCAATGTTTCGAGACACCTGTCGGGTTTAACCACATCAGCGATCTGATGATGACGCGCGACGTCCTCATCGGCGGGGAAGAAAGCGGCGGCATCAGCATCAAGGGGCATATCCCGGAGGGCGATGGCATCCTGATGGGGTTGCTCTTGTTGGAGATTGTCGCCGAATCGGGACGGTCACTGACGGAGAATCTGCGCTCGCTGCGTGACGAGTTCGGGCACCTGCACTACGAGCGGCGTGACTTCCCCGTCGAGAAGCTGAGCAAGGCCGAACTGATCGCGGCGCTGCGCGCGGCGGCGCCGGATGAGGTGAACGGCGTGGCGCTGGCAGAGCTGAACGACCTGGATGGAATCAAGTATCTGTTCGAAGATGGCGGGTGGGTGTTGATGCGCCCCTCCGGCACCGAACCGGTCGTGCGTGTCTACGCCGAGGCTCCCAGCCAGGAGCAAGTACGGGCGCTGCTGGAGATGGGACAGCGCGCGTGCGCGTTGAAACCCGTCGCGGCAGATCCGTATTCTTGACAGGTGCCGAATCAGGCCGGGCGCTTCCCGCCTGACCACAATACCTCCGGACTCACCACAGCAGCGAGGTCAACGCCTGCGACAGGTTACCAACCGCAGAGGATATCAGCAGAGCGACGGCGAGGATGACCCCCACCAGCAGTACGGCCACGCTGCGATTGTCCTTCTCCAGTTCGGCCATTTCGTCGATCTGTCCGGTCAGACGGGAAAAGATGTAGAGCGCGAGCCAAATCGAAACGATGGCGAGCACAATGCCGATCAGGATCTGTACCGCCTCGGTAAACAGGACGTAGACCGGTAACATGCCTGCTCCCACGTCCCAGCTTGTGCCGACAGAAACCTGAGTGGCGGGGCGCAGAATCAGCGCGACCGCAACCGCCATACTGCCCAGCACCATGCCTACGGACAGATTTCCTTTCAGCAACTCAGCCCATTCGTTGATGCTGCGGGTCGTCCGCTCGAAGAGCACGACCCCCAGATACACAGCCAATACAGCCAGCAAGATCGCTACGACAAGTTGGCCCAATCCCAGAAAAGCAGCTTGCATGTCCGTCCCCTCCCGTCCCTATCCATATCGGTCCGCGCTACAGCGCAGATGGCACTGACACAGTATACCACAGCAGACAGAGTGATCAAAGCGATCTCTGCGTGGGACAGCAGCCCGGAATTTTGGCGACAAGTGTAACGCCTTCGACACGACCAATGCGCAGGAGAGCACGCCTACTGGAGCAGACTGTGCCAATCTACTGCGGTGCAGACCAGCACACGGTCCGCCCGGGCACAGCAGTTCCAGTACAACGACAGTGGTGTCGGAGATTGGCCCAGTCAGACTTCACGCTCATGACTGGGCCAATCTCCGCACAGGCCATGCGGGGATCTGGTGGCCCGTTCCCGTGGGCTTCCGCGTAAACGGAATGCGCCCAAGATTGGCACAGTCTTGACCGCCACGAAGATCTTCGTGTGCACCTGGTAGATCACGCTGCAAACACGACCTGCCCATTGCTCGCTAACCCCAAAATTTCGAGATGCACCCCCTGGCGCCAACGACATTGCAAAAACCCCCGTTGTGTGGTAACATGCTGATTGTCCCTTAAGCTTGTGCCAGGTGGCAGATTACGGACAGGTGAATCGCCGGGCATAACACATTGCAATAATCTGAAAGGAGATACACAACATGCGACGGCCAATTCTTGCCGGCAACTGGAAAATGAACAAGACTGTACAGGAAGCAATCGCGCTGGTCCATGAGATGAAAGCGGGTTTGGAGGCTGTGGAAATCATCGACCGCGTTCTCTGCCCGCCCTTCGTGGCGGTGAGTAGCGTGTCTGAGATGTTGAAGGACAGCCAGATCGCAGTAGGCGCACAGAACATGTACTGGGAGAATCAGGGCGCATTCACCGGCGAAATCTCGCCCCTGATGCTGAAAGATATCTGTGAGTACGTCATCATCGGACACTCGGAACGCCGCCAGTATTTCGGCGAGACAGACGAGACAGTCAACAAGAAGGTGAAAGCGGCGCTGAGCCACGGGCTGAAACCCATCGTCTGCGTAGGCGAGAATCTGGAGCAGAACGAAGCGAGGCAGACACACGCGCTGATCAGTGGGCAAGTGCGCCTCGGGCTTGAAGGGCTCACCGCTTCCCAGGTCAGCGGTCTGGTAATCGCTTACGAGCCGATCTGGGCGATTGGCACCGGCAGGGCCGCCACACCGGAGATTGCGGGTGAGGTCATTGGCACCAGCATCCGCAAGGTGATCGCCGAGTTGTACGACGCGGCGACAGCGGAAGCGATTCGCGTGCAGTACGGTGGAAGCGTCACCAGCGCCAACATCGCTGAGTTCATGGCTCATCCCGATGTCGACGGCGGTCTCGTCGGTGGCGCCAGCCTCAAGCCGGCGGAATTCGTTTCCATCGTCGAGCTGTCCGCCAAGGCGAAAGGATTGTAGACAAGCTTCCGGAGCCGTTGGGTAGCGCAGCCGGCCTGGTTTGCTCAAATCGGGCCGGCTTCCAATCTCACAGGACCGGGTCTGTCCATCCAAGGCCGTCCCGCCCCGGGGAAAAACGCGATGTGGTACACATTCCCCCCTCTCATTATCCTGGTCGCCACAATCTTCCCAATTCTGTGGCTGAAACGCTGGATCACGCTTCACCTGCAGGGCTTGGGCATTCTGTTGTGGGGCGACGCTGACGTAGCCATGCTGCTCTACTTCCTGACGCTGTTGCCGGGCATCGTTCTGCACGAGCTAAGCCACTGGGCGTTCGCCCGAGTGCTGGGCGTCCGGATCGGCAGGATGCAGATCTGGCCCTCGCACAAGGGCGGCGGGCGCATGCGCCTTGGCTCTGTCCGCATCGGGCAGACCGACCCCTTCCGCGCCAGTCTGATCGGGCTGGCACCGTTCATCACCGGTTGCCTCGCCATCTACCTGATCGGAGATCAGATACTCGGGGCCAGCACGATCATCACCCCCCTGTTCCGCACGGACTTCACGACATTCAAGGCTAATCTCAGCGCGTATCCGCAGGCGTCGGATTTCTGGATCTGGATTTATGTCATCTTTACCATCAGCAACACGATGTTCCCCAGCGAATCCGACCGGCAGGCGTGGTGGCCCGTCGTTGCATTGCTCGGCGCGATGGCGTTGTTGGGCTATGCGTTCGGGTTGCTGGAGGAGATTCCAGCGCCCCTCGCCAACGCCTGGGCGGAGCTGGTCAGTTACCTGGCCTACGCGTCCATCCTGACGCTCGTCGTGAATCTGGCCTCCGCGGCAGTGCTCGCAATAACGGAGAAAATCGTCGAAACGATCAAGGGCACACGCATCGCCTATTAGCTCTTCACAAAGCGGGGTTGGACGCCGTCCGTACCGAGGAATGCGGTCTGGCCGGCAAGGTGCCGGGCTGGAGCCGCGCGCACAGCAGTGCATCACGCGCAGCGGAAGCTGCTACGTCTCCGTATCATCGCTGGTAGCGGGAGGAGCGGAGTGTCGTCCCCGGCGCGAGAGCACGATGAGCAGCGCCAGCATCACAACGCCCAGACCCAGGATGGCATAGAGCTTGTAGACGCGGGAGGATATCAGCAGGGCAAGAACGCCGAAGGCGGCACAGAACAGGTACATGAGCAGCACGATCCAACGTTGCGGCAATCCCAGATCCAGCAGCCGGTAGTGCAGGTGGCCCAGGTCGCCGCGCCAACCGGGCGAGCCACGGCGCAGCCGGGTCAGGATTTGCCAGGCGACGTCGATGATCGGGATACCCATGACCAGCAGCACAGTCGCCATTTTCGCTCCGGAGATGATCGAGAGCGTCCCCAACGCAAACCCGAGGAAATACGAACCGGAGCTCCCCATGAAAATGCGTCCGGGGTGAAAGTTGTAGGGGAGAAAACCCAGCGTACTGCCCAGCAGGGCCAGCGGCAACAGCGCGACGCTGTATTGCCCTTCGCGGTACATGTGGATCGCCAGGATCGCACAGGCAATCGCCGCCACACCCCCCGCCAACCCGTCCAGACCGTCCAACCAGTTCACCGTATTCATCATCCCCACGATCCAAAACGTGGTGAACAGGAGCGTCACGGTCCACGGGAAGACGACCACTTCATTCGTCAGTGGGTTGTTGACCCGCTCGATAAAAATGAGCGACGCGTATGCGATGCCCGCGGCGGCCAATTGTGCCAGGAGTTGCGGCAATGCACCCAATTCCCGCCGGTCATCGATCAATCCCACGACAAACACAAAGATCAGACCGGCCAGGAGACCGATCAAGCGTGTCATTTCTTTTGGGTCCTGTCTGGAAGGCAGCACGCCCTCAGGCAACAGCAACAAGAGCAGTAAAGCAACGCTGAAGGAGAGGAACAGCGCAATCCCGCCAGAACGCGGGATGACACCGGAGTGAATGCGCCGGGGACCGGGGGCATCGACCATGCCAAGGCGTTCTCCCAGCCGCCCTGCCAACGGTGTCAGCAACAGGGCCAGTGAAAACGAGATCAAGGGGATGAGGAGGAAGGCCATAAACTTCCTTTCAAAGCAGAGCAAAGCAGAACCGGCCAACGGACACGAGGCCCGAACAAACACACCCAGTCCTGCGGGTGACGGCCGGTGATTTCACACGCAACCCCACAACGTCATATTGTATGCCACGGGAATACCCTTGTCAAACACGGGACGTTTGCTCTTTCTCTGAGTATCTGTTATATTATCCCCGGTTTGGGAAACACAACGTTTGCACTTTGTGTGTATTTGTGTACTCAATTGCACGTATGGGTTGACTTTCGAGCCACAGTAGCTCTGGTGTGCCGAATCGCGATGGGGTACCGTAACGAGCGCGGGACGCGAATGGTCTGGGGTGTCCCGGATCTGCACGAGGTTAAGCGGTGAGTGATGTCCGGTTCTGGGTTGCTTTCAATATCGTACAAGGGATCGGTCCTGTCCGGTTGCGGGCACTGCTGGATTACTTCGGCGACCTGGAAACAGCCTGGACGGCGAGTTCTGCAGAGCTGGCGCGAACGGGTCTGAACCAACGAGCGTTGGCGAACCTCGCTAAGGTCAAGGCGCAGCTCGACCTCGACCAGGAGTTAGAGAAGATCGCGCAGGCGGGTGTACGGGTCCTGACCTGGGATAGCTCCGAATATCCGGAGCGTCTGCGGCACATCTACGCATCCCCGCCGGTCATCTACGTGCGGGGAGACCTGCAGCCCAAGGATGAGTGGGCCGTAGGTGTCGTGGGGACGAGACGCGCCAGCAGTTATGGCAAAGAAGCTACGCGCAGGATTGTGACCGACCTGGCCCGCAGCGGAGTGACCATTGTCAGTGGGCTGGCGCGCGGTATCGATGGGCAGGCCCATCAAGCTGCACTCGATGCGGGTGGACGGACGATCGCGGTGTTGGGGTGCGGTGTGGATATTGTATATCCGGCGGAACATCGCCGGTTGGCCCATCGCATCGTCGAACAGGGCGCACTGGTCTCCGATTATCCGCTGGGCACACAGCCGGAAGCCCGGAATTTCCCACCTCGCAACCGCATCATCAGCGGATTGTCCCTGGGTGTGTTGGTGGTAGAGGGAAGTTATGATAGCGGGGCGCGAATCACCGCCGAAGATGCCGTGGAACAAGACCGCGATGTTTTTGCGATTCCGGGCAATATCTTGCACCGCAACAGCGAGTTGCCCCACGGTCTGATCCAGAAGGGGGCCAAGCTGGTCCGCTGCGCCAATGACATTCTCGAAGAACTGAATCTGACGCAGATCAGCCAGCACGCCGAGGTACGCGCTGTCCTTCCGCAGAGCAAAGAGGAGGCAGTGCTGTTGCGCCATCTCTCCCAGGAACCCCGCCACGTCGATGAGATCAGCCATCTGGTGCACATGCCTATCGAACAAGTGACGAGCACACTCACCTTGATGGAACTCAAGGGGATGGTCCGCCAGATGGGTGGCATGAAATACACAATCGTTCGAGAGAGCGAAACCCCATACACCGTCAAATAAGACATCAAATGCAACAGGAGGCTCGCATGACTCCCAAGAACGATACGTCGCAACATCTATTCGCGCTCATACTCGCCGGTGGCATGGGAACTCGTCTGTGGCCGAGAAGTCGCAGATCGCTGCCCAAGCAATTGCTGAACATCGTGACCGCCAATACGATGCTACAAGATACCTGCCGCAGAATCGAACCCTTGATCCCAGTGGCCAGGACTCTCGTCGTCACGAATAGGGCCTATGCCCCATTGGTTCAAGCACAGGTCCCGGACCTTGCACCGTCCAACGTTCTGATCGAACCGGCAGGTCGCGGAACCGCTCCCTGTATCGGATTGTCGGCATTGCATCTGAAACGCACAGATCCGGAAAGCATTATGGCGTCTCTGAACTCCGACCACGTCATCCTGGATGCGGCAGGATTTCGGTCGGCGCTCGAAGCAGCCGCGGTGATGGCCGAACGCGGATACCTGGTGACGCTGGGCATTCAGCCCGATTCTCCGCACACGGGATATGGGTACATCCAGCAGGGGGAGCAGATCGAGACCATCGATGGATATCCCATCTTCCGGGTCAAACGGTTCAAAGAGAAACCGAGCCTGGACACCGCGAAACAATTCCTGGCAGGGCAGGACCATTTGTGGAACAGCGGGATCTTCGTTTGGAAGGTCGCGGCGCTCATGGACGCGTTCCGCCAGTACATGCCTGAATTCTATGGACAACTCATGAACATCGACGCAGCCATCGGGACAGAACGCGAGAACCAGGTGCTGCAAGAAGTCTGGCAACAGGTCGAAACCATGAGTGTCGATATTGGCGTGCTGGAGAAGGCGGACAACGTCGTGGTCATCCCCCTCAGTGTCGGATGGAACGACGTCGGCAGTTGGGCGCAATTGCCCGATATCCTGCCGGCGGATCAGGATGGGAACGTCACTATCGGAGCCAATCACGTTGGTATCGATACGAACAATTCACTGCTCTATGCCAGCAGCGACCGGTTGATTGCCACAATCGGTCTGCACGACATGATCGTCGTCGATACGGATGACGTCGTGCTGATCTGCCCCAAGTCACGTGCGCAGGACATCAAACAGATCATCGCCGAGCTCGAGAGACAGAACAAACAACACTACCTGTAGAACAGCAAGAGGACAGTAATGGCGGATAACCCAATTATTGCGTATTGTGTGAAATGCCGCGAAAAGCGCGAGATGCAACAGGCGGAAGCCGTGTATACGGAGACAGGGCGAGCGGGAATGCGCGGCACTTGCCCGAAATGTGGGGGGACGATGTTCCGCATGGGCAAGACGCCCGCCCACGAACATCTCGCACGTCCAGAACCCAAACCGAAAGAACGGAAAGGGAAACTGGTCATCGTCGAGTCTCCCGCAAAAGCGCGCACAGTCGGACGGTTTCTGGGCAACGGCTACCGCGTGAAGGCATCCGTCGGGCACGTTCGTGACCTGCTGCGTTCACGGCTTTCTGTGGACGTCGATAACGGCTTCGCGCCCGACTACCGCATCCCCAACGAAAAACGTAAGGTCGTCAAAGAATTGCGTGAAGATGCCAACCAGGCCGCCGAAGTGTACCTGGCAACCGACCCCGACCGGGAAGGGGAGGCCATCGCCTGGCACCTGATGGCAGCAGCCGAGATCGACGAAGACCGCACACAGCGTGTCGTGTTTCACGAGATCACCGAAGACGCGATCAGAGAAGCATTTGCGCATGGGCGGCACATCAACATGGATCTGGTGAACGCCCAACAGACCCGCCGGATATTGGACCGCCTGGTTGGATACAAAATCAGCCCGCTGTTGTGGGACAAAGTGCGCAGCCGTCTGACCGCCGGACGGGTTCAGTCCGTCGCGGTGCGTCTCGTCGTCGACCGGGAACGGGAGATTCAAGACTTCGTCGCCGTCGAGTACTGGTCGATCGATGCACTGCTCGCCAAACAAAAAACGCCCACACAGAAACTGGCGCCCCCCTTCAAGGCTCACCTCCTGCGCATCCACGACAAGGATGTGGATCTGAAAAACGAGGCGGATACGCAGGCCATCGTCGCTGAGCTCGAGAAGGCCGTGTACACCGTCCTCAAGGTCAAGAAGGGTGAGCGGCGCAGAAACCCCGCGCCACCATACACCACCAGCACCATGCAGCAAGAGGCGTCGCGACGATTGGGCTTCTCCGCCAAACAGACGATGGGCACCGCCCAGTCTCTGTACGAGGGTATCGCGCTGGGCAAGGGCGACCCGGTCGGTCTCATCACCTATATGCGTACTGACTCGACCAATGTGTCCAGGCAGGCGCAGAACGAGGCGAGGAAATATATCGCCAGCAATTACGGTGACGAATACGTGCCCAAGAAGCCACCCTTCTACAAGACCCGCGCCAAATCCGCGCAAGAGGCCCACGAAGCGATCAGGCCGACATCCGTCTTCCGGACACCAGAGAGCGTCCGGCAATACCTGGACAGGAACCAGTACCGGCTCTATACGCTGATCTGGCAGCGCTTCGTCGCCAGCCAGATGGCGGCGGCGGTGCTGGACACGATCTCCGTGGACATCGGGGCCGGCGACCCCACCAGAGGCGCTCACCATCCCTACCTGTTCCGGGCAGCGGGTTCCACGATCAAATTCAAGGGTTTTCTCGCTCTATACGAGGAGAAACCGGATGACGATGCAATCCCAGACGCGGACGAAGGGAACATCCTCCCACCGCTGACCGAAGGAGAGATTCTGAACTTGCTGAAATTGCTCCCCGAACAGCATTTCACCCAGCCCCCGCCCAGATACACGGAAGCAACGCTGGTACGAACGCTCGAAGAATACGGCATCGGCCGGCCCAGTACTTACGCACCGATCATCTCCACCATCCAGGCGCGCGGTTACGTCGAGCGCGTGGACAAGCGGTTGGCGCCCACCGAGGTCGGTTTCATTGTCAACGACTTGCTGGTGCAATACTTCCCTGACATTCTGGATGTCGGGTTCACCGCCGACATGGAAGACAAACTCGACCAAATCGCAGAAGGAAACGCCGCGTGGGTCCAGGTGCTGCGCGAGTTCTACGGGCCGTTTTCCCAAGAGCTGGAAGATGCCGAACGGCAGATGGAAAAAATCAATCTGGGAGATGAACCTGCCGGAGAGGACTGCGAGCTCTGCGGGCATCCGTTGGTTGTCAAGTTCGGTCGTTATGGCAAGTTCATCGCCTGCAGCAACTATCCGGACTGCCGCAACACCAAGCCGTTTCTGATCAAGATGGGTATCGCGTGTCCCGCCTGTAAGAACGGAGAACTGGTGGAACGACGTACGAAGCGCGGGCGTATTTTCTACGGATGCACCAACTATCCCGAATGCGACTTCACCACATGGAACCGCCCGGAGTCGCGACCGTGTCCCACGTGCGGCGGACTGTTGGTTGCAGCAAGAAAAGGGTGGGCCAAGTGCACGCAATGCGGGGAGCAATTCGCGCTGGACAAGCTCGCGGAACCTCAGTCCGAAGCCGTCTCCAATTGAGGGTGCCGAATCCGGGTGGCGCACAGGGAGACAGGTCACTCCGGACACTGGCGCAGTCTGGGGCGCGGTGTTCACCGGTTCGCTCGTATTAAGGAACAAGTGAGGCAGTGCTCATGCCCGAAACCGTTCAACTCGCGTGGGAAGAACAGCTCAGGAAATACATCACCTACCTGATCGCAGAGAAAAACGCATCGAAATATACGGTGCGTAATTATGAGAGTGAGATCAGGCAGTTTTTGAAATTCCTGCACTCCCAGCGGATATCCGGGTGGTCCGAAGTCAACATCGAAGTGCTGCGCCGCTACCTGGCGTGGCTGATGAAAGAGGGCTACTGCAAAGCGAGCATCTCACGCCGTGTCTCCGAGCTGCGTTCGTTCTGCCACTTCCTGGAACGAAACGGGGAGTTACCACGCAACCCCTTCACGCCCATTTCTTCGCTCAGAGTACCCAAGCGTCTGCCCAACTATCTGTCACGACAAGAGATGGAGGTGCTCCTGTCTGCACCGGATGCCGGCAAGCCACAGGGGCAGCGCGATCGCGCTATCCTCGAGCTGCTCTACGCCAGCGGACTGCGTGTCAGTGAGCTGGTCAGCCTGGATCTGGGAGATATCGACTTGAGCCAGGGGCAGATTCGTGTGCTGGGCAAAGGGGACAAGGAACGCATCACGCTGCTGGGTAAACCGGCAATCGGGGCATTACAGCTGTACCTGCGAGATGCACGACCGCAATTGATGGGCTCTGCAGCAACCAATGCGCTGTTTCTCAACCGCAGCGGCGGCAGGCTGTCCGCACGCAGCGTACAGACGACCCTGAACAAATACGCCCGCCAGGCACACATCATCCGGCCGGTGACGCCGCACATCCTACGCCACACCTTCGCCACACACCTGCTTGATGGCGGCGCAGATCTGCGCACCGTGCAGGAGCTGTTGGGGCATTCACTGCTGGGGACCACACAAATCTACACGCACGTCAGCCAGGAACGCGCTCGCGAAGTATACCTGGGGGCACATCCACGTGCGAAGCTGGATACGGGTGAAGCGTCGAAGAGCGAGGGGGACGAAAAAGAGGACACCGCATAATGCAGCGTCCCCCTATCGAATGCGTGACTCGAATATTCGGCCTTTAGTAGGTGACCACCCGCGGAAGTCCTTTGGCCTGCTCGACCCAATCGGTAACCTGGGACTGAGTCGGCAACCTGCGGACCAGCTTCTTCTGTGCATTGACCTCCGCCATTTTCTGATACAGATTCTCGGGATTACGCTGAGCCAACTCCACTACCGTATCGACACCGGACTCCTCCAATAGATCGGAGTACTCCTCCCCAACTCCCTTGATGCGAAACAGGTCCGCCAAATTGACCCATTCCAGGATCAGTTTGCCGCCGATGCCGGACTTTTCCTCGATTTCCTTCCTGCCCTCAGGGGACGCACCTTTCACCAACAGGGTTCCTGTCGTCGCGATCCCAATCTCTTTCAACTTTTGCGCATAGACCGGTCCCACACCTTCGATTTCAACCAAGCTGGGCATTGTTCACCCTCCTTCCCAAGCATCCTCGTATGTCCCAGTATACCCCAGACCTCGCCAACGCGTTTATGATACAACTCATACCAGAATATGCCAAATCCGCGGAATCATGGTAAAATGGCGCGACACTATCACCCAAGGGGATATTACCATGAACGAAAAACCCACACCACCTGATGTGCCCATCGAGAAACTGCACAGCCAAACTTTGGAACGGATTTCGCGAAGCCGCCCGAAGTTGATCAGCATCGGGCGCGCGCTGGAAGCAATCCCCCGCATGAAATCGAAACTCTTTCTGCATCCCGGCCCGCCGATCACCTGGGACAGGATGAGCGATGTCCTGCGCGGCGCAGTGATCGGAGCCATCCTGTACGAAGGCATCGCCGAGACGGAAGAAGAGGCACAGGTCATGGCCGCACAGGGCCGGGTGGATTTCGAGCCATGCCATGACCATAAAGCCGTCTGCGTAGGAGCCAGCGTCATCTCTCCATCCATGCCGGTCTGTATCATCAAGAACGAGACGTACAACAACTTGAGCTACTGTACGTTGAGTGAGGGGCCCGGCAAAGTGCTGCGCTACGGCGCCTACAAGGCAGATGCAATCGATCGCCTGGAGTGGGTGGAAAAAACGCTCGCACCGGTCCTCCGGCAGGCCGTCGCCGCCGCTGGAGGGCTCGACCTGTGCGACATCATGACC
>ENA-OSEO01002962-OSEO01002962.1-sediment-metagenome-genome-assembly--contig:-NODE-2962-length-21682-cov-3.521176_pt1 | contig 21682 bp, 14 predicted proteins | sample MGYA00237883_ERZ534232 | MGnify/ENA metagenome assembly ERZ534232
TCTGCAGCACAAGTCGCCAAAACGTACGGATACGGTGTTGCTGGCTGTCCCAGAAAAGCCGCTTGAGCATGAAGTACCTCCAGCGCAGGGCGCAATAGATGCTGCCTGTCTGAGTTCACGTGTTGGTGATGTTCTCGCCGTTGCCCCGTGGCGGCAGCTAAACGCTGCCGAGGACAGATTAACATGAAAGTCGTTTTGAGGCAAACCCAGTTTGACCACGAGCCTGTGCGCCGGGCGATTTTCCATCGGATCGAGTGGAGCTCTTCATGCACTTGGGGAATGGCGGTGCACGAGAAATGGAAACTCTGGCCAGAACGTTAGCTGCCTCTCAGTACCATGAACGAGGAGTGGGTTGTAACTCTCCCCACTCCTCTGAGTTCTCGTCCGTTCTACGTGGCATCGCGTGACGCTGCTGCGCTTCGCTAGGTGTCCGCTTGGGCGCTCGGCTCGGGCGTTTCCGGCGGAACCGGGATTTGCGGACGCGTCATTCCGGTGGTGTCGCGCGTCAGCTTCTTGCCCAGATCGGTGATGGAGTCTTGCAGAATCTGAACGATGTACTTGCCATTGTGCGCGAAGGCGCCGGGGTCCTTGGCCACATATTGGTAGTTGTAAGCGGCTTTGAGCAAACGCGGTGTCCATGTCGCATAGGCATTGTCGGACCGCACTTCGTCAGTGTTCGTTTCACCATCACCATTGGTATCGGTGAAGAAATAGGGGTGGGTGTGGGCATCGTAGACGGCTGGTGTTCCGGCTACGTTCGCTGCATACTCCTGAATGGCGGAGTAGAGCATTTCGTGCAGAGTCTCGATCTCTCCGGCGATCCCTTCATCCGGGTCACCATCACCATCGAAGTCGAGATTCGACATGTTGATAATCGTCAACTTCTCCGTACTGTCGACTTTAGGGTGGCAGCTTCCGCACTCCTCTATCTTGATTTCAAGGGTATGAGCCACATGGCAACCGGTGCAAGTGTCGAAGCCAGGTACATGCGCGAATGGGCCGTTGTAAGTCTGTCCGTCATATTCGTACGCCCCCTTCGCTTCGGTTCCAAAGCGTGTCGCTCCGGCTGCGAAATAGTGGACATTGAGGAAGCTCAGACCGTCGGAGACGGTATCGTCGTCTTTCCCGCTCACGGCGGCATTGACGCTGACTGTCGACTGGCGGCCCTGGTGGCAGCTCATGCACAGGTTGGTCGAAGCATCGCCACCGTCTAGGGCTGCCCCGCTGGGGAACCTGACACTTTTCACGGGGTATACCGTGTAGGTTTCCAGTGAGTCGTGACAGGTTGCGCACAGCAGGCCGTTATCCGGAGGCTGGGAGATGGTGACCCCCTCTTTTATGAACAGCGGTAGCCCTACGCCCGTGTGGCACTTGCTACACGCAGCCGGGACCACGCCATCGGCGTCCCAATGCCGGAAAGCTTCCTCTGAACCGGCGAAATGCCCGTGATCGATGCGCCGGGCGTTCGCGAGGTCGATGGGTTGCGTAAGCGCCTGGTTCAAATCTGCGATGGAATCGTAAAGCAGTTGGATGATATATTTCCCACCGTGGGCGAATGCTCCCGGGTCTTTGATGGAAGTCTGGTAATTGTATGCAGCCTTGGCGAGTCGCGGGGTCCAGCCTGTGAACATATTCTCTCGCTGCGCCTCTTCGTCATCGATTGTGCCGTTCTCATTCAGATCGAGGAAGAAGTAGGGATGTGTCGTTGGACTGTAGACGACGGCTGTTCCGGATATCTCCTGGGTGTAGGCCTGCATCGCGCGATACAGCATGTCCTGCAATCCCTGAATCTCGTAATACACGCCTTCGGCCAGATCCCCATCGCCGTCGTAGTCTACGAGCGATCCCTGGCTGCGGATATCCTTGGCGTTTTCTTTGCTCACGACTTCTGTGTGACATTGAGAACAGCTATCCAGGCGGAGCGCGAGGTTATGCGGACTATGGCACTCGATGCAGGTATCGTACTCGCGGACATGTTCGAACTTTGCGTCGTACGATTTGCCGGGATACTGGTAGCCGCCCATCGCCTGGGTGCCATACATGGTCGCTGCAGCGGCGAAATAGTGGATGTTGGTGAAGCCCAGATCTGTGCTCGTTGTGTCCGGATCGCTCAGACCCGCCTTGGCGATCGACTCATCGACGGTATTGCTGGCGGCCCGCCCCTGGTGACACTGTATACAACGCGCCTCCGCCCCCAAACCGCTGATTTCCAGGCCGGATGGCATGACGACGCTATTCATAGCTATTGCCGCCGGGTTGTGACACGCCACACAGGTGATGACACTCCCGGCGGGAGCCGCCTTGTCCACGACCAGCGCGGTAGAGCCGTCGGCGCCGAGGAAGTCCAGATAGCCCGGCGTGCCGTGACATTTTGCGCACGTGACGGGCACTTCGGGCGGGTCCTCTTCGTCCCAGTGGGTGAAGGCTTCCGCTTTCGCATCAGCGTGTCCGGAAAAAGCCCAGGATTCGAGGAATGGGACTTCAGGTAGATTTTCCGGGGCCGGCGTTTGTGCGAATGCGCTGTATGCCAACCCAAACATCAGCAGAACAAAGACTATAACGGAGATTCTTTTGATGTTTATCATGGAGTCAATCCCCTTCTAACGATTACAGCCGTTTGGCCGTCACACGTCCAATAAATTGTCGTGCCAGCGGTTCCAGCACACCACTCTTTCTCTGCAGTGCAACAGGCGCGGTGCCCGTGAATGTGCAATAAGCCTATACTTGCTTTGGTTTTGGTAAGCTGCGTTGTATCCCCTTATGGGATCTCCTCGACGATTACACTGCGATTGGCTTCGAGTTCGCCTGGATCGACATCATCCCTGGTCAGGAACAGCTCGGCATGTCCATGACAGGCGTTGCAGGTCTCGTTCTGCGGCGTGATTCGCTGGATCGTATGCGGCGTCGCATAGGTCCAGGTTGGCCTGCTGTCGAAATTTGGCAACAGATTCTCCCCGTAATACGCGAAGCTGTCTCTTGCGATGGGCACATGCCGTACCGGTACATACTGGTAGGGACGCTCCGCACTCTGGATCGGGTTCCGTCCGATCTTGAACATCATTTCCGATGGTTCGATCTTGAAGTAGGGGACGCCCTCCTCCGATTTCTGGACGTGACAGGCGTAACAGTTCTTGTACGGCACGGCGTGGCACACCTGGCAACTGAGCGCATTGACGTGGTATCCGGTGTGTTGTGCGATGCCGTCACCCGGCCCGACAGTCTCGTGGCATCCTTCCTGTGTGCAAGAAGGGTTCTCGGGACCGTCGTAACGGTGATTGAATTGGCCGGTCATACCGTGCATTTCATCACCCGTGTGACAATTCTGGCAGGCCATCATGCCCGGATTGAAGTGTACGTCGGCCTTGATCTTCTTGCCGTCTGCGTCTGTGTTCTTGCCCTTGTATTCGTCATTGACACGGCTGCCGTGGCAGCCCGTACACGTGTTGTTCATCGGCGGCGTTTTCTGGAATGCATGGCCTTTCAGTAACCCGCTACCGGTGCTCGCCGGCCGGCTGACGTGACACTGCCCACAGGTCGTGTGGCAGGATGCGCAGTGGTTGTCGTAGGCCGTTATCAGTTGCGGCATCGTCTCAGGCGAACCTCGTTCTTCCAAAACGGTGATATACCCCGCCAGGTTGGTGTGCAGACTGGTGGGATTCGCGTCGGAGATGTCCAGATGGCATAGCTGGCAAGTTTCCTCCAGCGGACGGTTACGCACCATGCCTTCGTGAGCGGCCTCCATCTGCTCGACACCCCCGACGCCGCCGTGACAGGTGATGCAGCCAAATCGCGCGTGATAGCTTGCCAGGAACCCGTCCTCACTCTTGTCCACGAGCACTTTTTTCCATGCCTCCAACGGAGGCAGAGAGCCACCTCAGCCTTCCCCTTCTGAAAGCGTCTCTGTCCCCTCCGGTTCCTGCGCAAGCAGCTTCAGGTCCTTATCGGAGGTGTGGCAGGTCACGCAATTACTATCATCCAGACTGGGATCTCTTTCTAACGCCTCTACGGTGGGTGCCGGCAGCGGAAAGCGGGATTTGACGAATTGTACAGCCGGTTCTTCGCGGGCTACCAGCGAGCGCGGCGAAATTGCTACCGGGGTCGGGGGCGGGACCGCCGGTTTGATCTCGGGTGGAGCAGCGCAGCCGAACAGAACTATGCCACCCGCAATCCCTCCCAGTCCCAAGAGTATCCAGCTCTGTTTCATGAACGTGTCCTCCTTGAAGGCCCATCATTGTCTGTAGTAAGACACGGAGTGAAGCAAAATGCCCTGGCGCATTGTCCTTATCATTTGGCTTCGCTCCGTGGCCGGCTACGCGACCGCCGGAGTTCATTCAGCATAAACGACCAACCTGGAAAGAGGGGAGGGAGAACGTGAGCTATCCCTCCCCTCGAAATTCAAACGCTACAGTTCGTTGGCCTCAGTCTGTACCGGGTAACCGGCTGGGCCTGCGAAGGCCGGTTGTGCCAGGACTTCGGCATCGTCGGTCCAGCCCATCATGCCGTACTTGAGATTGGTGACATCGTAACCCAGCAGGGCGAGAGAGACCGCACCGACCTGGCCAGTGTGGCCGGTGTAGCAGTAGGTGACAATCTGCTTGTCGGTGGGGTATTTGGTCAGATCCACGGCGACGTTTTTCCACGGCACGTTGTAGGCGCCGGGGATGTGCCCTTTGGCGTAATCTTCAGCACTGCGCACGCTGAGGATGAACGGATCGTTGCTATCGTCGCCGTCGGTCAGGTTCTCGTACAGCGCGTCAGCAGCAACGACGGGTGTCCAGTCGGGCAGTACAGCCTGGGCGCGAGCTTTGGCGATCTCAAGTGCATCGGCCATGTCGGTTTCGAGGACCGGTGGGTCGTAGGTTTCGGTGAGTTCGTTGGCTTCGGTCTGGACCGGGTAACCGGCTGGACCCTCGAAGGCTGGTTGCGCCAGGACCTCTGCATCGTCGGTCCAACCCATCATGCCGTACTTGAGGTTGGTGACATCGTAACCGAGGATGCGCAGGATAGTGGCTGTGACTTGGCCGGTGTGGCCGGTGTAGCAATAGACGACGATGGGTTTGTCGGCAGGGAGTTTGGCCAGGTTTTCGTCGTTAGCGATGGTTTTCCACGGGATGTTGTAAGCGCCGGGGATGTGCCCCTTGGCGTAATCTTCGGGACTGCGCACACTGATGATGAGCGGATCGTTGCTCTCGTCACCGTCGGTGAGGTTTTCATATAGCGCATCAGCGGCAATGACGGGCGTCCACTCTGCCAATTGTGCGGTGATCAGCGCAGCCAACATCTCAGATTCAGTCTCTTGTGCCGCGGCGGGAACCGCAAACATCGAGAACATAGAGGTCCCCAACAGCACTACAACGACTAACAGATTCAACCAGTAAAGTTTGCCTTTCATTATTTTCCTCCAATTTTCAGTTCTCACTGAGAATCTCCTGAACATTCTTTTTCTATCAATCGCGCGAATATGCTTGCAGGTTTCCAGATGTGTATATTTTCCCTCCTCAAAATTGGCATGCATTGCTCCCACATCATGCCATTCCCTCATGATTCGGGCACAGAGGTATGGCATGACTCGCAGTCTGTCGAAAGTCCGCTATAGCCCTGGAAATGGCATCCCCGGCAAGACACTTGGGAATGAACATCCATGTGTTTCTGCCATTCAGCAGGGTGCCGAAAATCTTCGATATATCTCAGCTCTCGCACCTGATTCCACGGTCTGTCGTCGAAGTGACACTGCATGCAATTCTGGCCACCATATTCGTGCGGTTTGGTGTGGCAGTCCGCACAGGTGAAGTTTAGAATAGTCCGGAAATCAGGTTTGGTGTGACAGTCGAAGCAATGTACCTCAGCGTGTTTACCGTTCAAGGGCAACGGATGAATGGCAAGCTGAGTCTGGCTCCAGAGCTCGGTTGAGACGTGGCAGATATCGCAGTCGAGCGAGCCGGATACATCGTGAGGTCCCACGTGGCAGCCGCTACACGCCAGGCGATTAGAAGGCAGACCTTGTGCTTCATGGCAGTCGATGCAGAATTGCCGCTGACGTTCGTGGCTGTCGAAAGGACGTTCGTCGTGGGCGACGGCGAGATGGCAATTGCTACAACTCCAGATGTCTTCACCGTGATTCGCCATCAAGACCTGGGTGTGTGGTGTCAACATGAAGTGCTCTGGTACGTCCGTGGGGAGCCGGTGATGGCAGGTGAGGCAGCGGACCTTTGCCTCGTCGACCGTCGTGGGGTCCGGAATCAGGTCCACATGAGCCGCCTCCACCTCCTGTGTTTCGCCGTTGCCCTGGTGGCAGGTGACACACCCCAAGCGCCCGTGGAGAGACATAGTCTCATCGAACGCGATATAGAGACGTTCGAGTTCCTGCGCGTCTCTGGGGGTTTCCGCCAATCTTTCCTTGGCTGTGTGGCATTCCACACAACCATCCGAAAAAGGCGCGGCATACGGCAGCATCACCAGTGTCGGCGTGGGTTCCACCTTGGGTGCGATGGCTGCGGATGCATCTCCCAGCACCAATCCAATGACGATGGTGATGCCTACCATCAGGAGCGCGATGGGAATCACCAGCCAGCGAGGCCAACGGCTTGGGAGCATGTTTAGCCTCCTTCTACAATGCTGCCGGAATGCCGGCAATCAGGATGAGATAACGCAGAAACAACCCCGCTGCGACAATGCCAACCCCGGAGCCCAACCCCGAAAGGGCCGAATGCCTGCCCAGGCCGACTGCGTAAACGTGAACGACAAAAGGAAAGATGAAACCCGGAACCACAATCAGAACCCAGAATATGATGCTGTGCGGGCCAACTACGATATCCTGTGCGGCTTGAGCGGAGACACCGCCGTCGACGAATGCCGTAATGAATAGCAAACCCAACAACAGGGTCTCGAGACCAATCAGCGCCAGGTGTATCGCTGGCATGGCCGGCACACGGTGCGCGATTTCACGCACTGTCATCGTGGCTGCCAGGTCTACGGTGAGCCCGATACCGGTGGATAGCGCCGATACCAAAAAGAGGACCGGCCTCATGCGACCACCCACGCACGGAAGGACGGAGGTAGACCAGAATGGGACCGCAGGTCCCATCGCGCTCATCAACACGCCGGTGTAGAGGGCCGTTGCTATGGCGAAAAAGCACCCAATGATGACGATTATCCGTTTGGTTGGGCGCAGAGGAATCTGATGCAGGAAGCGCAGCCAGCGCAGCCATTTGCGGCTCTCGAACCATCTCCGCACGCCGGGAAATGTATCCAATATCTCGAGCAAACCATAGAGCAGCGCCAACGGAATAAAGATCGAAAGAATCCAGACACCCCACATCATTACCGAGTGGAAATTGCGCAGGGAGAACATATACAGGATTCGCCAGGGTTCGTGCAATCCGGCGCCCAAGTCGAAGATGAGGAGTATCGCGCCGATCGCAACTGCTGGCCCCGCGACCACCGAGCCAGTGAGCGTCACCGCGCAAAATTCGTATTGGTACCGTTTACGTGTGAGCTCGAAAGCAGCGGCTGCCAGGAAACAACCGGCTCCCAGGCCACCCAGAAACAGATATATGGCGATCAACCAGCCCCATTGTGGTTCCATAGGTCGTTTCCTTCTCCCTCTCGACGGTGTCCCCACAAAAATCTGTTGGGAGTCTAACGGGTTATTCCTCGATGATATAACGAAGCACCGCGGGCCTGGTGCCGAACTCAGGGTGCAACGGTTTCGCGAGCCCCGAGGCGATCAACTGGCTGGCCTGACTGTTGGGGTCGTCGCTGCGCCCAAAGATCCGCGCTCCCGGAATACATGCCTGCACACAGGCGGGCAAGCCGCCGCCAAGCACCAGATCCATGCACAACCAGCATTTGTCAGCCACCCCTTTTTGTTCATTGAATATCCGTGCTTGATAGGGGCAGGCATAGATACAGGCTTTGCAACCCACACACAGTTTGTCGTTCAGTATGACGACCCCATCGTCGCGGATGTACGTGGCGTCAGTCGGACATGCCTGGTTACAATACATCACGGCGCAATGCTGGCACTGCACCATCAAATACCAGCGGGTGTGTTCGTCCCCTTTGATTATGGGGTGGATGAAACTCTGTCCTTCGGGCAGTTCGTTCTTGATGTTGCAGGCGGCCACACATGCGCCGCAACCGGTACACACAGTCGTATCGATGATGAGTGCGTATGTTGCCTGCTGGTCCTCTGTGCCCGGTGCGTCCGGCGTTTCTGCAGCGAAGCCTTTCCCGATGGTTGTCGAAACCGCTGTTAATGCCCCGGCCGTCAAACCGAGACTCAGAAGTTGGCGCCTTGAGAGGTTTTGCTTTTCGATGTCCATGAATGCCGATCTCCTAGAAAGCACAGAAGGCTTGGGACTCTTTCTGCCACGCCATCACTCAAGCCATGGCATTGGGAGGAGATACAAGAGTTTTTTAGCATGATTGGTGACTATCATGATGAGGAGATTATATCACGAAAAGAAGAGGCAGTCAAATAGTTTTTGATAGATCTACTGGAATTTTGTTTATCGGGATCATCGTTAAGTTTCTCTGTCATGGAAAGCAGGTATCGTTTCATAGAACTTGACCACCCCATAGATTGTGATACAATTAGCAATGTAACCGCTGTCTCAATGTATTGGTTATCCCTCATTCCAAATCTTCTGGGGGAATGTCTTGTAGTGAAGGGTGCAGCGCCGCTCGACTTTTGTTATTTGAATTCTTCCATCGGTATTTATTCTGTGTTATATTTCGCCAGCAATCTGTGTTGTCCAACCAGCAGGTCGCTTTCTGACAATTCGTTTGACTTGTCGTAGGCGGCTTGGCGTTGTCTATGAAGTTAGCGGCTTATAGCACGCTCGAAAGGGAGAGGAAGTACCGAATGAGAAAAACCGTGTGCATTGTGTCGCCGCAATAGTGGTATTGTTCAGTCGAAGGCTGTCATTGCGGATGAGTTGAGGTCCACCAGACACGAGTCGTCCGAAACGGCCCGAGCGATGCACGAGTGGTCGAGGCGTGGCACGGACGTAAACGCCGGCTCACGCCTCGCTGCGACAGGGGCGTTGGGCGGCGGTAATGGAATCACTCCCATGCACAGCCGCCCAAGAGGTTGGGGTGTGATGAAGTCTGGGTTTGACGAGACGAGAGCGCTGCCGTGCTTCGCAGGAAATGCCTTGCGCAGTGTATCGCTCTCGATCTCGACTGCATCCATTGTAACATCGATACGTTAAGGCAGTTTTGTCACGACGTTAGCGTGCTGTTAAGGATTTGACTCGAGCATCACGTATTTTTGTTGCCTCCGAGCTGCCGCGTTCGTAATCACTGCAAGGCAGTTCCCTCGGTGTTCACCAGCTTGACCGGGGCGAGCGTTTGCAGGTCCGGCAAAATCCGGCTTGCGTCTCCCACCACGACGATGGCCGCCTTATCGGGATGGATGTACTCTTGGGCTGCATTGAGTACCGTCTCGTCATTGATACGTCCGATGGCTTGCGGGTAGACCCGCAGATCGCTAAGGGGCAGGTCACGCATCTTCAGGCTGATGATCTGGTTCGCCAGATCGCGCACTGTCTCTAACCGAAGTGCAAAACTGCCGGTCAAATAGGATTTTGCATCGCTCAGTTCCTTCTCCGGTACGGGAGCTTTGCGGATGCGTGCCATCTCGGCCAATATCTCGCGGATGGCGGGTACGATGACTTCGTTGCGCACGGCGGCATGGATGACGAACTTGCCCATGCCGCGCGGTAGGCTGAATCCCGAATACACGCCGTAGGTATATCCCTTTTCCTCCCGCAGGTTGCGGAATAGCCGCGACGACGAATCCGCTCCGAACACCTGATTGGTGACCTGCACCGCGTAGCGATCCGGGCTGGCACCCGTTAGGCCGAGATGGCCGATGACGACCTCTACCTGGCTGCTGCCGGGCCGATCGACGAGATAGATGGCCTGCTCTGTCCGTGTGGGTGGCTCCGGAAAATCGAGATGGCTCACAGAGGTATCGGCTGTCCAATTCCCGAAGACCACCGCGGCTTTGGCCAACGCTTCTTCTACGGAAATGTCGCCAGCAAATACCAGCAGCGCTGTCTGTGGATTGAGTTGCTGCCGGTAATATGCGGCGATGTCGGCACGGGTGATCGCAGCAAGTGATTGTTCCGTGGCGTTGTGACCGTAGGGGTGGTCCCCGTAGATGATCGCGTTGAAAGCACGGTGTCCGATTTCCGTCGGGCTGGCGAGAGCGGCCTGGAGACCGGTGAGCGCGCGCTGCCGTTGGATGGCGACCTCCGCTTCCGGGAAGATGGGGTGGAGTGTCACGTCCTCCAGGATCTCGAGGGCCAGGTCAGTGTAATCGCTCAGCACGGTGACGCTGGCCTTCATCAGATTGTCATAAGCGCTGGTTGCCAAATCGCCGCCGGCCTCTTCAATGGTCTGTGCGATTTCCTGCGCCGTACGCGTTTCCGTGCCTCTGGGCAACAGATCAGCCGCGAACTCCGACAAACCGCTCAATTCTGCCGGCACGGTGCTCTCGCCGCCAGGCAGGATCAGTTGCACGGTGAGATAGGGCAGACTGCGTTGCGGTGCCACGATCACCCGCAGCCCGTTGTCGAGAGCGCCTTCGGTTATCTCCGGTACCGAGAACTCCTTGAACGGCAGAGGCGCGGGCAGCGTAACGTGTGCGCTTGCGTGCCCTTCGTCCACATCGCCGGCGCTCTCGTCTGCAGAGAGATCGATCTCTTCCAGTTCGCTGCCGGAAATCTGGACGTCCGCCTGTGAGCCAGACATTGGGCTATCCTCCGCCTGAACCAGGACGACGTTCACGGTATTGCGCTGTTCGGGGCGCAAGTACTCGTCCACGATCCGCTGGATATCCTCCGCCGTGATGGCACGATAGTGTTCCAGTTCTGCCAGGACCGCGTTCGGCTCATGCAGGTAGAGGTTCGCCTCCTGGACGCTTTCGGCCAATCCCAGGGCGTCTTGTAGCCCACCGATTCGCAACGTGAGCGTACCATTGATGGCCTTCGTCAATTCGTTACTGGTTACGCTCTCGTTACGGACTCGTGCCAACTCCGCGTCGTAGATGCGTGCCAACTCGCGGATATCGACGCCCGGATTGGGGATCAACACGGCATAGAATAGACTGGGCCCCAAATTATCCAGAGTTGTGGATGAAGCAATGGTTGCCAGCCCGCTATCCACCAGCGCGCGGGCCAATCGACTGGAATTGCCATCGCCCAGGACCGCGGAGAGGAGTTCTGCGGCGTAGTAATCGCGGTGTCCGCGCGGTGGGATGCGGTAGACCATGAACAGGGCCGGCACACGCGCCAATTTGTCTTCGATGGTTACTTCCTGCTCCTGCTGTTGCAACGTGAAGTGGTATGCCGGTAGCGCAGGTGCCGCTGTCTGGCGGGGGATGTCCCCGAAATAACGCGCGATCAGTGCTTGCGTCTGCTTGAGGTCGATGTCGCCCGCGACGGTCAGCACCGCGTTGTTGGGCGTGTAGTAGGTGTCGTGAAACTGCCTTACCTCATCGACGTTGGCGCGGTCCAGGTCTTCGATGGAGCCGATCACTGGCCTCTGGTACGGTCCGTAGTCGAAGGCTATCGTTTGCAGCGTCAGAAATGCTTTTCCGTACGGTTGATTCTGGATTCGCTGGTGATATTCTTCTTTGACGACCTCGCGTTCACGCTGGAAGCTCTGTTCGTCAACCACCAGCGATCTCATGCGATCCGCCTCCAGCCACAGCGCGAGAGGCAGTTGGTGGGCGGGCAATTCTTCGAAGTAATTCGTGCGATCGATTCCGGTGGATGCGTTGTGGTTCCCGCCCGCCGCGCTGATCCAGTCGGCGTGTCGCCCGCGGGGGACATGCGCCGAGCCCTGGAACATCATGTGCTCGAAGAGATGGGCAAACCCGCTCCGTTCTGCCGGGTCGTTGGCGCCCCCCACCTTGTACCAGATGCTGACTGCCACGGTGGGCGCCGAATGGTCCGCGACGAGAATGACCTGCAGGCCATTCTCCAGTTCGTAGTTGACGATTTCGAAAGGCGTTTCTCCCTGGACGTTGCCAATGGAACCCGCGTTGATTCCGGGTATACCTGCCAATAACGCCGCTCTGGCGGTCATGTCTGGCAAGGCGAACCGGCTGGAGCTATGCTGAGTCATGAGTGTCCCTTCCTCCTGCTGATGTTGTTTCTCTGGTCTGGTGCTGTTCTGTGCCGGCAAACCGTGGCATGCCGGCTGAAGCGGATATCATTATAGCACATCCGTCGAATTCGGGATATGATTTGCGTGGGTGGCTTCTGCCCGGTTGGTTTCTGTGGTATAATCATGCCTATCAGACGAAAATTCATTCCAATCAGAACAAGGAGGTTTAGAGTGAGGCTGAAAGATCGTGTAGCAATTGTCACCGGTGCAGGAGGAGTGATCGGGCGGGTGATCGCAATGCGGCTCGCAGAAGAAGGAGCAAAGGTCGTCGCGGTGGACCTGAAGCCGGACGCTGCCCGGAAAACGGTCGAGATGATCGAGCAGAGCGGTGGTACAGGCATGGCTCTCGAAGTCGATATTACGAAGAAATCCGCGGTGCAAGACATGGCTCGGCGCATCCTGGAAACCTACGGTCAGATCGACATCCTGGTCAACAATGCCGGCATGGACCACAAAGAACCGATTGTGGAATACGATGAGGAATGGTGGGACCGGCTTTTCGACCTGAATGTCAAGGGTGTCTTTCTCTGCACGCAGGCGGTTCTGGCGAGCATGATGGAACGTCGCTATGGGCGGATCATCAACATATCGTCGATGGCTGGCAAAACCGGCGAACCGTTCACCAGTGCCTATTGTGCCTCCAAGTTCGCGGTCAATGGATTCACTCAGGTTCTCGGAATCGAGGCCGGGCCTTACAACATTACGGCGAATGCGGTTTGCCCCGGCCCTGTGGATAGCGATCTGATTTGGCAGGCGGCACGCCAGGCAGCCGAGCACAAGGGTGTCTCCGCTCAGGAGTTCATGGATGAGTTTTTCGTTGGGCCAACGCCTATGGGCCGGCTGGCCAAGCCGTTGGATGTCGCCAATGCGGTGGTGTTTTTGGCCTCGGACGAGGCTGCGTTCATCACTGGGGGGACCATCAACGTATCCGGCGGGCGAGAGATGCACTGACCTCGGCCCGCGCTGGTGTAACGGATGGCGCAGCTCGTTCTGCCAGCTGACGGTGTCGTCTGGCGCTGCACGGGGCATACGCGTGGACCCACGCAACGCACTGCGTGGGTGGAGACCAAACAGATAGAAAGAAGGAAGGCCTCGCGTTATTCTGCGAGGCCTTGCCCCCTCAGCCGGACAAAGTCGTCGAGTCCTGTTGACTGGACCACCCCGGCTCAAGAAAGAAGAATGCTCTGCTCTCGGATTTCCGAGAAACGATTGCGCTCTATTCGTCGATCAATCAACCCGCGCGGTGCTTCGTGGTCGTTGTTTCGTTCGGAGTTGGTTCAACGTCCCTGCCACCAATCCTTGCGCGACCTGGGTTCCATGAACGTCCCGCAGTCACGGATGGCTACCCCAATTTCGGTGGTTTTTGCCCGTCCGATGCCCTGTCCGGAACGTAGCGCCGGAAGGTTGCTTCTCTTGTGTTCGTTCCAATACTGGTAGAGTGCCAGCAAGTTCGGCTCTACACAGATTCCCTCGATATGCAGCGTGTAGCCGCTTATGACATTATCCTCGCGCGTGTACTTCAAGGTGATCCGCTCAGCGGTCGCATACAAAACCAATACCTCGAAGCCACCCGCACCGACCATCACCCCCCGCTCCGGCACGAACAACTCGCTGCCAATGTCATAGCCGGAAGACGGAACACGGATGATCTCCCCCGCAGATGTCCCCAAACCGGCCAGCGTGACCGGCGGATCGCTGAGCGGTGCACCGCGCGAATTGCTGCCCCAGTTCCAGTCATATACCCGGTGCACGGTCCGGAAAATGCCTGTTCTGTTGTCTTCGAACAGGCCCGCCAATTGCGGTGCGTTCGAGTCGGTGTCACCCGATAGGTCTACCAGACCGAGATAAGCGCTCGTTGCGATATAACTGCGCAAGGCGAGATTCAGGTCTGCATGCTCTGCCGCCGGCCGGTCGGTGACTGGTGGCAGAACCGATATGGACGAATAGCTCTCGTCTGGGATCGGCGCGCAAACGTCCGCACTGAACACGATGGGCAAATAGATCGTCAGGGAAGCGGATGCCTGGATGTGTGGCCCAGAGTAGTCTGTTGCAGCGACTGCGGATGTCCTGCATGCGTCTGTGCCCAATATCTCCGCTGTGTCCGGGAGTCCAGCCTCCGCAACGCCGTCAGTAGATGTGATCAGGGCCATCCCAACGAACAGGATTCCACTCAAAACCAACAGCAGGTTTTGGAGGTGCCCATTATTCTCGTTCCAGCAATCATTCATTATCTTCAATTATAGCGTCAGGGACCGTGTCGTGTCAATGGGAATCCGGTACTGGGGTACACCCCGAAATCTCAGCGAAGCTTGCAGCGCCTGTGGTGTGACACATGCTCCGGAGGGCGCGCCCGCTGTGGCAGACTGGGCCAATCTCCGCACACGCCGTATGGGTGCCTGGCAACTCGTTCACAGGGGTCAGCTCGCAAGCGGAACGCATCCAAGATTGGCACAGTCTTGGCCAACAAGGCGAAGACACTCGTGTGAACCGGATCAGTCGCGCTTTCAGCGCGAGCTGTCCAGTGCTCGTCGATCTCCCCAAAAGGTCGGATGCCCTGCGGTACTGCCCCGCTCGTGCTGTTATTTCGCTAGCCATGCTGGAGCGGTGTTGGTATGCGCGTCCAGAGTCAGGCGCACCCAGTTGCCACCGTAGCGATTCAGACGGTACAACTGAAATGCCCCGGTGCGGTTGGATGCGATGATCAGCGCGTGGCTATCGGGGGACCACGCCGGTGAATCCTCGGTGGCAGATGCCTGGGTTATCTGCGAAAGCTCGCTGCCATCCGGACGCACGATGAAGATGTCCGCGTCGCCGTGCCGCTCCGAAACAAACGCGAGCCATTGACCGTCGGGGGACCAGGCCGGCTGGCTGTCTCGCGATTCGTCCGTGGTGACACGAGTGGTCTCACCGGTCGCCAATGTGAGCACGTAGATCTCATCCTGCCCGTCTCTGTCGGAGGCAAAGACGAGTTGTCGCCCATCTGGCGACCACCTGGGGTGTTCGTCTCGCGCGGTGTTATCCGTGAGGCGTGTCTGGTTGTCTCCGTCGGCATCCATCAGATACAGCTCGGGGTTGCCGTCTCGTGTGGAGACGAATGCGATCTGATCGCCGACCGGTGACCAGGCCGGCTGTGTATCATCCGCCGGATCACTGGTCAGCCGCGCCAACCCATAGCCATCCGATTGGATCACGTAGATTTCGGGATTGCCCTCGTGCTGCGAGTCGAAGCAAATCCAATTGCCGTCCGAGCTCCAGTGGGGGTTCTGTGCATCGATGCCTTCCGCAGTGAGCCTCCGGGTTTGCGAGGCGTCGCCATTCATGAGAAATATGCCCGGCTTGCCATCCTGCGTGGAGACAAACGCAACTACCGGTGTCCATGCGGAAGCCCTGCGCCACGTCTGCCCGCGGTCCGAAGAACGGTAAGCCTCGCGGCTGGCCGTCCTGATCCAGATGGTCCCATCGTCGCCGAAGGAATCCGAGAACGTGAGTTCGATGACGTAGAGGTCTCGCAGCCCGGTGACGTTGATCTGCCAGGTCGCCCCCCCATTTTCAGACCGATAGATGCCCTCACCCGGCACGAGCGCATAGATCGTCGCGTCTTCAGCATATTGCGGTGACCGGTAAGTAGACGCGGGCAACCCCAAACTCTCCGGCAGCAGTCTGGGCGACTGAATGCCTTTATCCATGAGCTCCTCGACGGATACGTGTGCGATCTGCGATTCTCGCCGGAGGTAGATGGAATGTCCAGCGGTATCGCGTGCGATCTGTTCGTAGGATTCCGTCAGAGGCCAGAGTGCGACAAGCCTCAGGCTGTCCCGTTCCAGGACCCACAGCCCGCTTGAGCGGAGGAGGTACAGGTACATTCCATCGGGACTGGTGGAAATCAACCCGCTCAAGCCCTTGATCCGCTCCAATTCGACCCCACCCGCGTCGTACACGATCATGCCCTGATCCCATTCGGATGAACCGGCATAGGTCAAATAGACGCGCCGCGCGTCTGGCATGGCAGCAATGCCGGTAACGTCGCGTTTATCCGGGTTGAAGACAGTGCTATATCTTCCGGTTTGACTGTTGTATAGCCGCCAGTAAGTCCGGTAGTTCGCCGAGCTATTGACGTCGTTGCGCATCTGCAGGTAGATTCCATCAACAGACGACTCGTAGCTGATGCCAATGGCTTGCGATTCGTCTCCTCTGGGAGACACCTTGATATGTGACAATGGTTTTCCGGTACCCAACCCGTAGATGGAGATGTTCCCATCGACGACAAAGAGCCGCTGCCCCCGTGTGTCGACCGCGATAGGACCGGCAGCCTTGAACTTCTGGCGCAGTTCCATTGTTTCCGTATCCAACGAGACCGTTCGTTCTCTGGCCTCGTCGGTAACATACGCCCCATATTCGGTCAGCAGCAGATTTGCGACCTCGACGGCCCCATCGACTGTCCCGATGACACCCTCCACACGCTGCAACTCGGTCATCTGTGGGTCATTGGAGTGGACGTGGACCGTTCCCGTCGAATCGACGACCCAGAGATAGTCGGTTTTGGGGTCCACTTGCATATCCAGCAAGCGCAGCCCCAGCATCGTACGTTTCCGTACGTGGCCATCCTCTGCAATCAGCAGTAGGGACTCATTACCGGATGGCGTTGCGTACAGGGCATCGTACTCCGGCACATACAGGATATCTTGCCAGAAGTGCTGCGTTTTGACCCGCCCCAGTATCTTCCTGGTTGTGGTATCGAGGATAATCAGGCCGCCACCTGTCGCCCGCGCCAAGCCCCAATTGTAGCTCAGGTACAGGCGGTCTTTCTGCGGGACCAGCGCCATGCTGCGGGTTGGATTGAAGCTATCGATGGCCAGGTTGACATTGTCGACAATGCTGTCCGTAGCACCGTCGATGACCGTGACACCGGTATTCGTCGCGACGTAGATTTCATTGCGGGCTGGGTCGACTTCCAACGCATGTGGAGCGGAAGGCAACGGCAAATCGCCCTGTTTTTCCAGCGTTGTCCCGTCGAGGATGACCACACCGCCCCCATGAACGAAGTCCCATCTGGCAAGGTAAAGCCGGTCATTCGCGGCGTTGTAGGCGATGAAGCTCGCTTCGAAATTGTGTTCCCAATCCAGATTCCGAAGCGAGGCGTAATCCGTTGCGGACAGGACCTTGATCTGCCCAATCTCGTTGATGAGATACACGCGATCTTGCTCCGGGGCGAGCGCCACGTGAATTGCGCCGTGGATGATGAACAGAATATCCTGTGTCTCGCCGTCCAGAATGAGCAGGGCCCGGCTGTCTCCGTTGAGCGCATAAATTCGGTGGCTGATCGGGTCAACTAATAATTCGCTGGACAGCGAGGGAATGGTCTGGCTGCCACCCAGTCTGATCGTCTTGATGATTTCCTGGGTGTCCGCCTGGATGACGGAGAGCGTGTCTTGGCCGTCATCATTGTTATAACTGCTGTAGACATAAATGTGTTGCAGGCCGGGGTCAGCTGCGACCATTACCGGGCTGTACGCATTTTCCCCCGCTTCAGCAAGAGTCATGTAGCGCAGGCCATCCTGCGTGAACGATGGGGTTGGTGTTGGCGTAGGAGATGGGGTCTGGGTCGGAGGAATCCGCGTAGCGGTTGCCGGAATCTCTGTAACCGTCGGAGTCACTTCCGCCCTGCGCTCTGCGGTTGGCAAGGGTGGGGCGCCACACGCGATCATTGCGCAGAACGCGAATACGAGAACGACAAGCAGCAGCACGTGATAGGAACGAACAGTCATGAACAGCGTTTTCCCTCAGCAAGTTTGGATGCTGACATATTATAACGTGATCGCAGCAAGGGGCCAAATGGGCGGGGCTGTCATGAATTTTGGTGACAATTGCAGCACCTTTGACGCAGGACAATGCGCTGAAGCGCATACACTTTGTAGCCAGCTGTGCCCGGCGACTGCGGTGCGGACCGGCGCGCGGCCTGGCAGCCCCGGGCACAACGACGCTGGCCGTGTGGGTGCCTGGCAGTCCGCTTACGCCGGGCACCTTGCGAGCGGAACGCGTCCAACCGGAGGTTTCTTCACGCCTCCCCTGCTGTCATGCCCGGTTACGAGAGGGCTTCAGCGTGTGGCGAATCACTGTATTCGTGGGTGTGTCACGGTATCCAGGAAATGTTTTCGTCCGTCCAACCTCTGGATGCAAAATCCTGTTCCTGCCGGACATGCCCGTCGAGCGGCCCTTCGAGGACGAAGAGTTGCCGCTGGTTCGCTCCGTCTGCGTTCATGATCCAGATCGCCCACACGCCGCCTCGATCAGAGGCGAAGGCGATGCTGCGTCCGTCCGGTGACCAGACGGGCAGACCATCGTTTGCCGGGTCCGAGGTCAAGCGCTGGATACTCCCGCCGCTCACGTCCGTGGTGTAGATCTCCCAGTTCCCATCTCGTTGGGACATGAAGGCGATTTTCGAGCCATCGGGTGCGGCATCGGGAGCCTTATCCGGAGGCTGCGTGGTGATCAATTGCGCGCCGCCGCCGTCCCGGTTCATCAGCACGAGTCCGCAGCTATTGCCCAGACACGCGTTGTAGGTCAGCCGCCCGTCCGGCAGCCAGGCGGGCGTCTCGCCGAACGCCGCCTCAGCGCCGCGCTGGATGACCCAGTCGCTCTTGCCCCCGGGATTGGCCAGATAGACGCGCGGGCGCCGGTCTGACTCGCGGAGAGATGCGAAGGCGATTAGATCGGCATTCGGTGACCATTTCGGCGCCAGGTCTTCCAGGAAGGTGTGTTCGGTCAGGACACGTTGTTCGGAACCATCCAGTTTGCGTGCGAAGATACCTCTCCCCTGGTCGTCCCAGGAACGATAGGCGATCTGACTGCCATCGGGGCTCAAATCGGGACAACTGGCCTCCGCGATGATTCGCTGGCGGTTGCTGCCGTCTGCATTAGCCAGGTAAATGTCGTAGACCTTGCGCCCGGCATCGAACACCGGATAGGCAATCTTCCCGCTCAGCGCGGGTTGCGCTGGAGACATCGATGTCGTCGGCTGCGGCGCCCTGGGCGTGACAATCTGCACTGGGGGTTCTTCGGCCAGTTGCGGCGCTGTCGTGACCACAACGATCATGGGAGGCTCTCCCCCTGAACCCTGCGGGGTTTCCTGGGGAGCAATCAGAACCGGTACGCCGCCTGTCGGTTGAGCGGGGGGAACGCCCGCCCCTCCGGCACAGAGATCCTGGGCTTGCTTGGCAATCGCCAGGGTGGGGTCGAGTTGAAGCGCTTTTTGAATATAGGACAGAGCTTGTGTGCATTGCCCCATCTCGGCATAGACCAGGCCCACAGCGCCCTGTGCCTGTGCGTATCCGGGGTCGAGGGTTACGGCGGATTGCAGCGCGGTGAGTGCCTGCGGCAATTGGCTCTGCGCGATGTGGCTGAGCGCCATGCCGGTGTAGCTGGCTGCTTTGGGACGGAGATCGATCGCGCGTTGGTAGAACGCGATGGCCTGAGCGTGATCTCCGATCAGCCGGAGCATGGTTGCCAGATCGTCGAACCGCAACCACAACGTCGGCTGCAATTGGGCGGCCTTCTCAGCTTCCTTGATCGCTCCCTCCAGGTTATCCTGCGCTAGCAGGATGAAGGCTTTGCTGCGATGCGCTTCTGAACTGTTGGGGTCCAACTGCAGCGCGCGGGTGACTTGCGCATCGGCCAGGGCGAGTTGTCCCATGTCCAGGTAGATCTCTGCCAGGAAGGCGTACCCCTCGGCGTAATTGGGATCGAACGTAACCGCCTGCTGGGCCGCCATGAGCGCCTCGGTGTATTTCATCTCCCAGTCGTGCGCCCGCGCGAGTCGCACATAGGCTTCTGCGTTGGTCTGATCGAGCTGGACGGCCAGTTGCGCTCTGGCCGCTGCGTCAATGGGCCGCATATCGAAGACGAGCAGCCTGGACCAGCGCACGTAGGGGAGCGGATTGTTTGGCGCGCTGCGGATGGCTTCGCTGTACTTCGCCTCCGCTTCCTCGAAACGGCTCTGCAGCGTCAACAGGTCTCCCTCGTCGACGAGCGCGGTCACATCGACCTGCGGCGAAACCTGCTGCCCTCCGCCGGATTGAGCCATCACGTTGGGCCCTGCCCCATCTAATCCGCTCAGGAGCAGCAGAACGGCAACGAGCACAAGTTTGGCCGTCGTACGCATTCTCGACATGCCAGCAGATCCACGCAAGTGTTCCGTGCGATTGGCGTCCATAAGTTCCTCCTATGGTACGAGTCGAGGCCGTTGGCGAAGTAACTGGCGGCGTTCCTGAAATCAATTCCAGATTGCCCTTGCTATCTATTATAGCAATAAATCGCACGTTTAGCAATGCATTTTGGAGGGGATAATCAGGTGAACTGGCGCGAATTGCGGCGATGCGGCGGGCGGATGGCCGGCTGCGCGGTCCTCGTCCGTTCCGCTGTCGTGCCGCGCCTCGCTGCATAGGCAATCATTGGCGGTGGCCGGGTGCTTCTTACCACGGAGCCGCCGCATAGCCGCCGTGGACGGGCCACCCCCCGTAACCGGTCGCGCCGTGACTCATCCAGTAATTCTGCCAGCTGGTGTACATGTCGATCTGCTGGTCCGCTGGAGGAGCAGAGGCGGGCGCTTGCCACCAGTACCCGGTTGTGGGCGTTCCGCTAGCGCCGTATGCCGGAACCTGGTTAACGGTCCCGTGTGGTATGACATACACCTGGCCCGTTTCATCGGTATATGGGAGTTCAACGAGGGGGGCATTGTCACCCGCTACAATCAGCTGCGGGCTGGGCCATTCTCCGCTAGCCGGCGCGTGGAGATAAAGCTCCTTCAGCTCCGTTGGGGCGTGGGGGAATTTGTTGAACTCGTTCCCGATACATCTATTCCATTCGATTGGCGTGTACGGATTGAGATATTCCAAACAGCGGTCGATCACCGGACCGTCTGCGTATACCACCGTTACGCTGAATGTCAAACAGAACGCACAGACAACACATGCCACTAATCTTACGGCAAACCGTCCTCTCATGGCTTCTCCTCCCGTCAATCTCTCAGGACCACATTTGCTGCGATTGGGAACAAGGCCACTTCTTGTAGAACTGGCTATACTCGTATCATAACACAAAGGTAACAGAAAAGTCAATATTTGTGTGAATGAAGACACCGGTGTGAACCTGGCAGGTCGCGTTTTCAGCGTGACTTGCCCACTGCCTGCGGGCCTCCCAAAAATCTCAAACGCACCCTTGATGGGGCAGACTTGACTTGCTGCAAGACAGACGATACAATCAGAACACGTGCTCAGGCCAGGACCCAGGTTAGCCTGAGATGCCGGCAGGGGTTTTGAATGAACGTAGAGGATAATGAATTCCTCGAACGGCAGACGCGTTTTCTGCTGAAAAAAGTAAATAAAGCCATACGGGACTACCAGTTGATCGATGCGGGCGATCGCATTGCCGTTGCGGTGTCGGGTGGAAAGGACAGCCTGGTGCTGTTGCACCTGCTTCTGGCTTATCGTGTTACGCAGCGACAGCC
>ENA-OSEO01002963-OSEO01002963.1-sediment-metagenome-genome-assembly--contig:-NODE-2963-length-21680-cov-5.737629_pt1 | contig 21680 bp, 14 predicted proteins | sample MGYA00237883_ERZ534232 | MGnify/ENA metagenome assembly ERZ534232
GTCACCTCGGCCGACTGGCTCCACTGGACGATCCCCCAGAGCAATCTGGCGGGCGTCAACTTCAGCAGGATCAAGAAGATGTACCTCGGCGTAGGCAACAAGACCGCTCCGGTCAAAGGCGGCGCCGGCACCGTCTTCATCGACGACATCGGCTACGGCCGCCCGCTGCCATAGAGACGCAAGGGCAGAGCCTCCACTGCGACCGCACTCACACATCGGGGCCTGTGTCCACGAGACGCAGGCCCCGATGACTTGGGTCGGGGTATCTCGGAGACGGACGAACCAGCGCACCGACAGAGGAGCCGACACGCAGCGAGGCAGTGTTGCTCGTTCGTAGTATGCCCGTGAGGGCACATCTTCCGCTCATGGCATGTTCGCGCGCGCATGGAGGACAACGCCTTACGGCGTCACTACAAACGGGCTGCTCAGAATCAGGGCGGTCGGTGCAGACACAGGGAGGGGTGTGCGACCATACTTCGTGGGCCGGTTGTCCCCCTGAGGCGAGCGGGGACGCTCGCCCTACGAAGATAGCCTCGGCGCGTGCTCGTCGTAGGTCGTGCGTCCTCGCACGACTGTCTTCTGGGCTTCGGAGCCATAGGCGCACGTCCGGCCGCCGGACCGTCCCTACGAAGCGTAGTCGCACGCCGGGATAGTGTCATTCGGGTATTTGTTTGCCACGAGGCGAGGGGATGCCTATGATAACCCCCGATGGAATCGGGAGCGGGGGCGGTGGTGTGGGCGGACACGGAACTGTCCGACGGTCGAGTGGGGCATTCGATGTAAGGAGCGTAGAGATGAAAATCAGCGGGCTCGCGTGGCTGGTCTGTGGAAGCGTTGCTCTCCTTTGTGCCGGAGCGGCGTCCGGCGAGCATGCCTACAACGGTCCGTACACCGGCGCGAACTTGGACCGCGTGGCGTTCCCCATGGGCGGTATCGGGGCCGGGATGATCTGCTTGGAGGGGGCGGGGATGCTGAGCCACTTCTCGCTGCACAACCACCCCGACGTCTTCCGCGAGGAGAAGGTCTTTAGCGCGGTCTGCGTCAAGGGCGAGAAGAACATCGCACGCGTGCTGGAGGGCCCAGTGCCAAAGTGGAAGATCTTCGCGATTCACCCGGGCGCCGGGCAGTACGATGGGCCCGGCAACGGCCTCGGCACAACCACCTACGGGCTCCCGCGATTTCGCGAGGCCCGCTTCGCGGCTCGCTTCCCCTTCGCGACGGTGACCCTGTCGGACCCGAAGATGCCTCTGAAGATCGAGATCATCGGGTGGAGTCCGTTCGCGCCGCCCGATGCCGACTCCGCGTCCCTGCCGATGGTCGGACTCGATTATACGTTCGTCAACACCTCTGGCAAGCGGATCGAGGCGGTGTATTCTTTCAACGCCGCCAACTTCATGGCGGCCCAGGGAAGCCCACCATCGATCAAGACCATCGAGGGCGGATTCGTCCTCGCCCAGCCGCCGGGTGGCACGCTGAAGAGGCACGACGAGGGTTACTTCGCTGCCTTTGTGGATGAGCCGGAGGCGAAAGTCAACGCGGCCTGGTTCCGGGGCGGCTGGTTCGATCCCCTGACCATGGTCTGGAAGGACATCGAAGAGGGCAAGTGCTACGATAAGGGCTTCCCGCAGGAAGGTGGCCCGAGTCCGGGAGCTACCTTGTTCGTGCCCTTCACGCTGGGCGCGCGAGAAGCCCGAACCATCACGCTGAAGCTATGCTGGCATGTACCCTACAGCAACGTGCGACAGGGAGGCGGCGCCGCGGCGGCGGGCGAGGAGGGGACGTATCGGCCCTGGTACGCGGGCCAGTTCGAGAATATCGACGCCGTGGTGCGCCGCTGGCGCGAGGGCTACGACGGACTGCGGGACGCGAGCAAGAAATTCAGCGACTGCTTCTATGGAACGACCTTGCCGGCCGAGGTGATCGAGGCCGTGGCGGCCAATCTGACGATCCTCAAATCGCCCACGGTGCTTCGCCAGATCGACGGCCGGTTCTGGGGGTTCGAGGGATGTCACGACGGCGCGGGCTGCTGCCACGGGTCGTGCACGCACGTCTGGAATTACGCCCAAGCGATCGCGCATTTGTTCCCTGCTCTTGAGAGGACGCTGCGCGAGACCGAATTCGGCGTCTCGCAGAACGAGCAGGGCCATCAGAATTTCCGCACTCCCCTGCCGATCCGCCCGCCGTCGCACGATTTCCACGCGGCCAGCGACGGGCAGCTCGGCGGCATCATGAAAGTCTACCGGGACTGGCGGGTTAGCGGCGACACCGCCTGGATGAAGAAGCTCTGGCCCGAGGTACGCCGGAGCCTGAACTACTGCATCACAACGTGGGACCCGGAGGCCGAAGGCATCATCCGCGAGCCGCATCATAACACGTACGACATCGAGTTCTGGGGCCCGGACGGGATGTGCACCAGCTTCTACCTTGGGGCCCTGCAGGCCGCCGCGGCGATGGGCCGGGAGGTCGGCGACGAGGACGTGGACTACTACGAGGAGCTGCTCGCCAAGGGATGCAAGTTCGTGAATGAGAAGCTCTTCGACGGCGAGTACTTCTATCAGCAGATCCAGACCGAGGGGCTGCGCGCGGAGAGCCCGCTCAAGGTCCAGAGCTTCAATCGCAACTACACACCCGAGGCGTTGGAGCTCTTGAAGGCGGAGGGCCCCAAGTACCAGTACGGCACGGGCTGCCTCTCCGACGGCGTCCTGGGCTCCTGGCTGGCGGCGGTCGCCGGACTGCCCGAGGCGCTGGACCAGGCGAAGGTGGACAGCCATCTCAAGAGCGTCCACAAGTACAATCTCAAGCAGGATCTCTCGGAACACGCGAACCCCCAGCGTCCCGGCTACGCCATGGGCGACGACGGGGGCCTGCTGCTGTGCACCTGGCCCAAAGGCGGAATGCTGTCGCTGCCGTTCGTCTACAGCAACGAGGTCTGGACCGGCATCGAGTACCAGGTGGCGTCGCATCTGATCCTGCGCGGGATGGTCGATGAGGGTCTCGACATCGTGCGCGTGGCGCGCGACCGGTACGACGGCCGTGCCCGCAATCCCTTCAACGAATACGAGTGCGGCCACTGGTACGCGCGGGCGATGTCGAGCTACGCTCTGTTAGGCGCCTACAGCGGCGCACGCTACGACGCCGTGGAGCGCACCCTCTACGTCCGACCGCCGGTCAAGGGGGATTTCCGGGCGTTTCTGAGCACCGCCACCGGCTACGGACACGTCGGCGTCAAAGGCGGCAAACCCTTCTGCACCGTCGTCAGCGGCGCGATTCCGTTCCAGAAGATCGAATACGCCAAGCCGTAGGCCACGAGGGATGGGAACCCCGGGTGGTCATCGATGGCCGCCGGACGGGAGCCCAGATGGCAAGTGGGGCCGCCTGCGCAGCATTGGCGACAGGGGCGCAGTTGCGGATCGGCCATGGCTGCAAGACGCCTTTCGACTGTGCAGGAGCGGGAGACGGTAGCTGACGCCGGCCGATGCGCGGGTACAATCCCGAAAATAATTACTTGGCAAGGGGGACTGCCGGAGGGTATACTTCCCGTCTTGTTCTGAAACCTCAGTGTGAACTTCTCTGGGATCGCTCTTGAGATGATTTTGACGCAGATACTACAGCCAACGAGTGTTAGGGTACCGTTGGAAGGCAAGGATAAGGACTCGGTCATCACCGAGTTGGTGGACCTTCTGGACAAGAACCGGCAGATTCAGAACCGTCAGACCGTTCTGGACGCCGTCTTCACCCGCGAGCGGACGCGCAGCACGGGAATCGGCTCGGGGATCGCCATCCCGCACGGCAAGTGCAACGCCGTCCGGGAACTGGTGATGGCTTTGGGAGTGACCAAGACACCGATCGACTTCGACAGCGTCGACGGCAAGCCGGTGTCCATCGTGATCCTGCTGGTCTCGCCTCAGGATCAGACAGGGCCGCATATCCAGGCGCTGGCGCGAATCAGCCGGCTGATGCTCGACCAGGATTTCAAGACCGCCCTGGAGAAAGCACCCTCCTCCGAAGCCGCGTATGAGCTGGTGAACGAACGGGAAACCAAGTAGGGTTTGCGATTCGCGATTGACGATTTACGATTTGGCTTCGCGATATGCGAAGCATTCAGTAACGAATCGTCAATAGTGAATCGTGGATCCCTCAGTTCTTCTCCCACAGGACCAGGCCCAGTTCGAACGGGTTGCCCTGATCGGGGTGATTAGGCAGTACCCTGACAGCCACGCCGTGCTGACCGGTCGCGCGGCACTCCATCCGACCGGCAAACCAGTGTTCCCCGTCGTCGCCAGCTTTCTGCTCGTAGGCCATGCGAATCGCCATTCCCTCCTGGATGTTGCCCCACGAATCCGTCGGGCCGTGATAGAGCTCGACGCAGACGTCGTTGGGGGCGATCCGCCCGAGCTTGACCAGCGCCCGCACCGTAAGTTCCGATCCCACCTTCAGTTGCGGCTGGCGCGGATGCAGTTGCGTGCCGCCGTTGCCGTTGCCGGCGTTCATCGTCACTTCCCGAACGGCGAACTGGGACCAGGCATGGCGGATCTCGGATTTCCAGTGGGCAAAGGACTTCGCCCGGCTCATACTGTCAGACGTCAGGTAGTGGTAACGTGTCGCAGCCGGGCAGTAGAATCGACGGGCATACTCCGCCAGCATACGGTGCGTGTTGAAGCGGGGAGCCACCCACTTGATGCAGGCTTTCATCCGGGCGATCCACGCCCGCGGCAAGCTGCCCGCGGAACGGGTGTGGAACAGGGGCACCACCTCGTTCTCCAGGACATTGTACAGGGCCTGGGACTCGACGGTGTCCTGGTATTCGAGGTTCTCGTAGTCCTCGCCGGCGCCGATCACCCAGCCACCGTCGGGGATATAGCCCTCGCACCACCAGCCGTCCAGCGTGCTGAGGTTCAGGATGCCGTTGACCGCGGCTTTCATGCCGCTGGTGCCGCTGGCCTCCATGGGTCGGCGCGGGTTGTTCAGCCAAACGTCCACGCCCCGCACAAGGAATCGCGCGATATCGACATCGTAGTCTTCGAGGAAGATGATCCGCCGACGGACCGTCTCCTCGGACGCAAAATGGGCGATGTTCCGGATGATCTCCTTGCCCGCGTTGTCGCGCGGGTGCGCCTTGCCGGCAAAGATGATCTGGACAGGCCGGTCGGGATCGTTGAGCAGGCGAGCCAGGCGCGGGGCGTCCCGCAAGAGCAGATCGCCGCGCTTGTAGGCCACGAACCGGCGGGCGAAGCCAATGGTCAGCGCCTCGGGATCGAGCACCTCTTCGGCGCGCTTCAGTTCGCCCTGGCAGGTGCCACGGCGCTGCATCTGGGCCATCAGACGCTTGCGGGCGAAGACGATCAAGTGGTCCTTGCACCGCTGATGGGCGCTCCACAGCTCCTCGTCCGGGATATGGTCCACCTGCTCCCAGACCGACTTGTCGAAAACGGTCGAGGACCACGTGGGCCCGAGATACCGCTCGTAGAGCGAGGCGACCTCGTCCGAGAGCCAGGTTTCGAGGTGGACGCCGTTGGTGATCGAGATGATCGGAACCTCCCGCGTGGGTAGTCCGGGCCACAGGGAGCCCCAGACCTCGCGGGAGATCTGCCCATGAAGCTTGCTGACGCCGTTGAGATAGCTGCTCAGACGGATCGCCAGCACCGGCATCTTGAACGGCTCGCTGTCGTCGTCGGGCAGCATCCGGCCCAGCGCCAGGAACCGCCGGCGGTCGATGCCCAGGTGCGGGATGTACTCGCCGAAGTACTTGTCCATCAGCTCGACCTCGAACTCATCGAGGCCGGCCTTGACAATGGTGTGCGTGGTGAAGACGTTGCCCGACCGCGTGGCCTCGACCGCTTCGTCGAAGCTCATGTTCGTCGTGCTGCGCAGTTGGCGGATTCTCTCGAGGGCCATGAATGCGGCGTGTCCCTCGTTCATGTGGCAGACCGCGGGCACAATCCCCATCGCCGCCAAGGCCCGGAGGCCGCCGATGCCCAGTAGGATCTCCTGGCGAATCCGCAACTCGCGGTCGCCGCCGTAGAGACTGCTGGTGATCATGCGATCGCCCGGCGAGTTGGACGGGATGTTCGTGTCGAGCAGGTACAGCTTCAGCCGGCCGACGTGAATACACCAGACCTGCGCCTGGACGGACCGGCCCGGGTACTCGACCTGGATCGTCACGGGCCGACCGTCGGCGGTCCTGACCGACTCCGCCGGCATGTTGAACAGGTCGTTCTCAAGGTAGGCCTCCTGCTGCCAGCCGTCGATGTTCAAATACTGGTGGAAGTAGCCCTTCTGATACATCAGGCCGACGCCGACGATCGGGATGCCGAGGTCCGAGGCGCTCTTGAGATGATCGCCCGCCAGAATGCCCAGTCCGCCGGCGTAGATCGGTAGACACTCGTGCAGTCCGAATTCCGCGCTGAAGTAGGCGATGACAGAAGCCGGGTTGGCGCCGCAGACCCGCTCGAACCAGGTGGCGGACTGCAAGTACTCGTTCAACGTCTCTGAGGCCCGGCGCAATTCGTTCAGAAAACCTTCGTTTTGCGACAAGGCTTCGAGTCGGGACTGCGAGACCGTGCCGAGCAGCCTGACGGGATTGTGGCCGCAGGACGACCACAGAGCCGGGTCGATCCGCTTGAACAGATCGATGCACTGCGAATTCCAGGACCAAAACAGGTTGCGGGCCAGAACGTCCAGTTCCATCAGCGATTCAGGCAGGGCCGGCAGAACCGTGAAACTACGCACACTCGGCATTCGTACTCCTCACCATCGAAGATCCATCTGCAAGCCAGCCCCCCACGAACCCTGAGACTCCCAAAGCCCCACGCAGAGCGCAGGCAAGCTCTGGGCTGTCATCGGCATTTCCGCGGGCATGCTTAAACTCAAAAGCATCAAGGACTTGCAGGTTGCGACGTGTCTTGCGGTCCGGGGGCCGAACGCCGGTCGCTCCGGCGGAAAACGAAAAAAGGCCCGCAAAAACAGGCCTTTTTTCAACAATGCGAGCTCACCTCCACCTGTGCCGTAAGAAGGGCGATTGAAGGGAACCCATTACTATCAAGTGGGTGGTCGTTGCTTGCGTCCGAAAGTCCCATCGTGCGGGCGTTTCCGGGCCGACAAGACCTGACCTCCCTCAGTACGGGTATCGGTTCCTTCAAATACACGCCTTTGATACGAACACCGCAGGGGTCAGCCTGCACTCTATGGTATATCAAATCCGAGACCGCCGGTCAAGGAAATAAGGCTCCATCCTGCCGCGCGTCCAGGCAACACTTCTGCCCTGTCCACCCAGTCTCTATCGGCGGATCGTCGACCTTCTCTGAAGACAAAAATGGGATGAGATTCGATGAGGGGATGATTGAGAAAGGACGCCAGGCTCAAACTCATTTTGAGCGTGCCTTCGCGGTCCAGCGAACAGCGCGGATGGCGTCGCCCACGCTCCAGTTTCGCGTGGGCGTGCCACCCGCACACAGGCCGAGGCGACGGGTCAGACTGCGCATGCAGCGATCTCGCCATTCATGACCTGCGAGGACACGGGATCGATGTCACATGCGCAGCGTCAGATTCCGGTTGGACGGGCCGAAAAAGGAATCAGGCATTGGCCGAATCCGGGTAACCGAATTCCTGCTACTCGGGCAGTTGCCGCACGAGAGCCTCCAACTGATGGAGCTCGCTCTTGACTCTGAGGGCCTGCTCGTAGATCCGGCGTCGGAGCAGGGCTTCCCGCGAGGCGGTCACGATGGTGACGGTCGTCTGAAGGGGGCGATGGGCGCCGGTGGGTTCGCGGCCGGCGAAGTCGTCCGGATTCACGATGATTTGGGAGTAAGCGTACAGCTTGCCCACGACATTCGCGATGAAGACGAAGTCCTCGATCGTGTTGTACGGACTATCATAAGTTCTGATGAGACTCTGCGGCGTGACCCAGAGGAAGACACCGCCGTCCTGCAGGACGGCAAAGCCCGGCTGGCCGTCGCAGCGCAGCGGTTCGGCGCCAAGGTTGTACTGGAAGTAGTACGTCCCGGCCGCGATCACCGGCAGACCCTGACGCTGCGCCCAGCGTGCGATCTTCTCCGCCTGCAAGGCCGTCCATTTCGGGTGGAGGCAGTTGACCATGAACAGGAACTCCTGCCCGGTCGCACGGTGGCGAAGCTGCGCGACCAAGCTGGGCCGCAGGACCATGTCCGGCCGATACCACGGCTCATCCTCCCAGCCAAATTCGTAGTGTCGAATCAGCTCGAAGCGCCTTGAATCATAGAGGATCAGCAATCGATCGGTGCCGCAGGTCGGGCTCAGGAGGCTTGCCACCTCGCGTGGTTCGTTCTCCCCGGCGGCCGCGCGGAACATCTCGGCCCATTGCTCGTTCCGCACGCCGCAGATGCCCCAGAGATCCACGCCCTCCATTCGGGCCATGCGCAGGGCCGCCATGTGGGGGTCGGGCTTGAGCGAATCCACGTTCCAGTTCACGATAGTGAACTGGTTGGATGGATAAGGCGGCTCCTGTCGTACCTGCGGTGTGCCGAGCACGTAGGAACATGTGAGAGTGATGAGAAACAGTGTCGCTGCGTTCATCTCCGGCCTCCTTTCCGATTCGCCGGTTGTCCAGTGGAGCGCGATCCATGCGCCCTTCCATGAACACTACGATAGCCGACCGGACGGAGTTTTTCCATGATCCATGACGATTTTCTGGGACGAAGCATGCAATGCGGCAGCGCCGGCCGTCACGGCCGGACCAAACGAACGCCCTCATTGACCGCCCAGGCGCGTTCCTTGCGCTGTTCGACAGGTACGATGGTGTATTCCACACCGCGCGCGATCTGCTCCAGTTCGGAGGATCCCAGGCAAACCACGAAGCCCTGGAAATCCCCTTTGCCGGAGGAGCAGTTGCCGCATGAGTGCTTCCGCGTAATCAGGATGTCGTCGTGTCCGTCAGCCTTCAGCAGGAATCGAAACTCGGCCTTCTCGTGAAAGGTATCCAGTTGGCGGCAATCCTGTCCGGTGAGCCATTCGTCGATTGTGATGAGGAGATGGCCCTTGCCGGAGAAGAGATCCCGGCACCACTCCGGGATTCGCTCGTCCCCCTGCCAGTACAGACCGTTGATGTGGGCGGTCTCGATCTCCCGGAATTCGACGAACGGATACTCATGCGGCTGGATCGGGGCAAACCCTTCGCCGGAATTCGCCCGGAAGAACGCCACCACGTCCCCGATCATTTCAGGTCTGATCTCGTGAGCCGCACCGTTGTAGGTGACGCACTGGGCCGGAACACCCAGTTCACGATAGATCGACTGACTGACCTGCCAGCGTTTGCCCATGTCGGCCCCGACGAGACTCCGAATGAGCTGGGCATGCTCCTCGCAGTAGGTATCGCGCGAGAGGGTCGTGTCGTTACGATCGAGGTACCCCATGTAGAGGTACTGTGAGACCTGCTTGTAGGCCGCTTCGTCGAATTCGATGCCGGCCAGCTCTTTCAGATCCGCGATGCCCACAGGAAACGCCAGTGCGACGCCCTGCCACTGGGCCGCGGGAAACGTCGGAATACCGTTGACGCCGCCGGCCGCGACGGCCCGGACAACCTGCGGATGCAGAATGGCAAAACGATTCGTGAAGGTCCCCGAGGCGGAATAGCCATGCATGAAGACCTTGTCCCGGACCTTGACGCCGTTGCGCCGCAGGAGTTCCTGGGCATCCCGGATCATCCGGATCAGTTGCAGGTCGATCCGCTCCAGTGGGCCCGACCGGATCTTCAACGTGTCTTCATCAAGCGAGTGGGTATAAGCCTGCCACTGCTCGCGCGGCCGGGGGAAGACCGGGACCAGCAAGGGGGTCTGCAATTGGCGAGCCATGTTGTTCGCATAGGAGCGGCGGACCAGCCCCTCGGCTCTCTCGTCGTGAACACTGAGGTCATCCGAGACTGTGCCCGTGTTGTTCATCTCCACGAGCATGTGTCTATCGTCAGGTGTGGCAAGCCCCTTCGGAACGAACAGGTAGTACGGGAAATGAAAGCCACGTTCGGGGGCGGCGGCGATTTTGACCAGCGTGTCCGAAGATACGTCCAGTCGAACGCTGTTGGAGTCCACGGCGGGCTTCCCCGGCTTCGGATCCGTCGTTGCGGGACGCGACGGCGGGTTCTTGCGGATGTCCTGCGGCCGTTCGCCGACCGTGCACGTCTCGATGACCGCTTCCTCGCGGTAGTCGTTCTTCCAGGCATAGGTCCAGCGGTTGCCCACATGCAGAGGCAGACAGTCGTCGCAGTCGCCGGCCAGCTTGTGACTGAGGAGCACCGCCTCCGTGACAACGCCGTTCGAGTGCTCGTACCGCATCCGGACCAGTCCGACTCCTCTGGCAAACCACAGGTATCGTGTCCCGTTGGCAAAAGCACTGGCGTCCTCGGTCCCCGCCTGAGCACCCGCTATGACCGTCCTGTATCGGATCGCATCGGGAAAGGTGCCTGCGGGTACGGCAATGGACTCACGGCCGTCGAGGGTCGTCCGGGCGTTTGCATTCCAATCACCGGCTTGATCCCACGTCCGCTCCCGCGTCGAAGGGGGCCTCAGATACCCACCTGTCGGCGCGAAGACGTATGAGAACACCATGTACATGGGAACCGGCTCGGGTGACTGTCCTCGCGTAGACCTCGCACTGGTACTGATTCCCTCGCCGTCTCGTGCGAGGGTGAACACCCCGCTGGCGAGGTGAGCCCCTGTCTCGCTGACAGCCGTGGCATTGATGCATACGGCTGGGGATTGCGCCGCCGCAGTTGCCACCGCCAGTGTTGCCCAAACCTGTAGAGAATGCTTCCACCTCATGTGAACCTCCTTCACCATCTCGCAATTCACCTTGGCGGACTCGGTCGCGTGGGGGACCGGGAGCCGCGGCTGCATACTGATTCCTATGATATCCCCCGCGACGGCGGTCATCAAGCTCCGTCTGCCGACCTCTTTGCCGAAGGGCGGATTTGTTCATAGACTTTTCTATGGTATGAGCATCGTGCCGCGCAGGAACGAAACCACGGTCACAGGGGAGAACATCATGAGGACCTTCAAGGTCTCCGATGAGTTGTACGACCAGTTGAAGAGCTTCGTCGTCGATCCGTTCGATGACACGCCGGAGATCGTCATTACCCGCCTGGTCGAGATCGTCAACAAGGCCAAGGGCCGGTGGTCCCCGTTCGATGAGGACCCACAGGGCTCCGAGGAATCCGTAGAACCCCGCCGCAAACACCGGGAATCCCACGAAGAAGAGCCGGTCGTCGTCCTGTAGAGCCTGCTTCTTTGCGCGGCCTTTCGCCGCACGCTACGCCAGACGCACAGAAGGGTAAAAGCGTGGGAAGCCCGGAACGTGCTTCCCGCCGTCTGACCTTCTTGTCCTATTGACGCCCTCGCCACTCGATCCGCGCATCGAAATCCCGCCATGACAGGCCCCGTTCAATCCGTTGGGGTCGGCGCCGGCGCGGGTATCAGAAGAAAGGAGGCACGCACCAGAGGCGGCGGAGCGGTGCGTGCCAGTACCAGAGTTCTCCAGCTTTCGCTGGAACTACACTGAGCCATTGTGCCAACTATAGTATACAAGCAATTGCCCCCAGAAACAAATGCGCCTCGCGGGCAATCTTCGCCGGGGCAGGCGGCACTCCTACTGGCTCCCTGCCGGCTGGCCCGGACACGGGGTGGAACCGCCGGATGAATCATCAGACGCCGGGCACTTCGCCAACAGAGCGTGGGCCAGCGCCTCGACCGCGGTCTTGCGGTCGATCTCCTTGACGCCGAACATAATGCTGATTTCCGACGAGCCCTGGTTCATCATCTCGATGTTGATCCCGCTGTCGGCCAGAGCGACGCAGGCCTTGGCCGCCAGACCGACCGCATAGCGCATGCCCTCGCCCACGATCATGATCAAGGCCAGGCCATGCTCGATGGTCACGTCGTCGGGGCGGAGTTCCTGTCGGATGCGGTGGAGAATCTGGCTTTCCTTCTCCGGCGTCAGGGTCGCACTGCGCAAGATGACCGACATGTTGTCGATACCCGAAGGGGCGTGCTCGAACGAGAGCTGCTCCTGCTCGAGGATCTGGAGCAACCGGCGGCCGAACCCCACCTCGCGGTTCATCATGTACTTGCTCAAGTAGATCGAGCTGAAACCGCCGGCGCTGGCGATGCCGGTGACCTCGCCGTGACGGTACTTGCGCTGGGGCACGACCAGCGTGCCCGGCGCCGCGGGACGATTGGTGTTCTTGATGCAAATGGGGACCTTGGCCTGGACGGCGGGAATGACGGCTTCGTCGTGGAAGACCCCGAACCCGGCGTAGGACAACTCCCGCAGTTCCCGGTAGGTGAGCGTCGTGATCGCGGGCGCTTCCGGAACGATGCGCGGATCGATGGCGTACACGGAATCGACATCCGTGAAGTTCTCGTAGACCTCAGCCTTCACCGCCGCCGCGACGATCGAACCGGTGATATCCGACCCGCCGCGCGGAAAGGTGGCCACTTGGCCCTTGAGCGTGTATCCGAAGAAGCCGGGAAAGATCATGACGTCCGGGATATCCTTGAGCGCTGCCAGGCGGGCATAGGATTCGGGCAGGACCTGGGCGTTACCGAAGTCCTCGCTCAGGAGCATACCCGCCTCGCGCGGGTCCACGTACCGGGCCGGGATGCCCTGGCGGAGGAAGACCTGCGCCACGAGCTTGGCGCAATTGTCCTCGCCCGCCGCTTTCACCGTGTCGACGAACTGGGCATCGCTGCCGCCGGAGCGGCTCTGGATGCGCTGGCGGAGGTCGTTTTCAATCTCGGTCACGATACCTGCATCGAGGCCTAGTTCCCGCTGGATCTCGGCATACCGCTCGACCACCGCCGCCAGGTCGCTCTCATAGGGCTTGCCCGCCAGCACCGTGTTGGCCAGGGTGATCAGCAGGTCCGTGACCTTGATGTCCTTACTGTGGCGTTTGCCGGGGGCCGAGACCACGACGATGCGTCTGGCCCTGTCGGCGGTGACGATGGCAACGATCTTGAGAATCTGTTTGGCGTCGGCGACTGATGTACCGCCGAATTTCACGACCTTCATGCCTGCTCCTTGTCCATACCCATGCAACCTGGGGTTCCCCGCCGCGGCTGCCGCGGGTGGGGCCCGTGTAGACCTGCCGCATTCTCATCCACTGCGGTTGGTGGCCTCACAAACCACATCTCGCCAACGTAGCGAGATCTTAGCACCAGCCCAGCCCGGCGACAAGCAAAAAACCGCCGGGGCAAGCCGTCACACGTTCCTCCGGGGGCAATGCTGGGGTATGACTCATGGCCTCAACTCGATGGCCCCCAGGTCCAGATCATGAGCCTTCTGTGGAACGGTGAAGTGCCGCCATGCGCTGTGACCGGCGCCGTTGTGCGTGCTGTGGCAGTTCAGCGTATACTCACCCGGAGGCAGCGGGATTTCCATGGAACGCTCCCGTGTCGTGGCACTCAACACCGGGAGGAGGACGCCGTTCCGTGAGAAATCCCGTGGCACCGACATCCGGACATCCGCATGAACGACAGAATCCGTGTTGCCATTCGCCTCCGGCAGTGCGAACGACATGCGCACGCGCCGGGCAGGTTCCATCGTAACCCGCACCGGCCCACTGAAATCACTGCCGGCGACGGCGTAGCACCCCACGAGTCGTCTTTCGGGATCGAAGGCGTATACAATCGCGCGGGAGTCGCGGGACGAGTCTCGGCTGAAAAGCTGCGAACCGGCAATCGATACCTGCCCGCGGGCGTCGGCAAGCAACACAGGACGGTCCGGGCTCGATGGTTCGGGAAAGATCTCGCCGTTCGCGTACCGAACGCGGCCCCCCAGCCAGGCGCCGGCCACAGGAGTCCCGTTCTCGTCGACCAACTGCAAAGGCAAATCGGAATCGATGCGGTCCCAGATTTCCTCCATAGGGCGCAACCCAGTCAGCAGGCTCTCGAAACGTTCCTGGAACTGCTCCGGCGTGACGCTGGAGGTCTCCGAGACGAACAGATCCTGAGCCGCCCGGCTGATACCGACGACCAGATGCCCCACCTCATACAGGTCCCTCCCCACGAATGCCGGGTCGGACGGCGCAGCCGGCAGATCGACCGTGAGCACCGGCCGGAACTGCCCGCGCCATTCCAATCCCTTCTGTTGGCGCAACTGACGGAGGACGCCGTCCGTGCGGACATAGGCACAAACCTCCAGCCGTTCTTCCTGTCCGGGCCAGGCGCCCCGTGGCAGCAGGGCATGCCAGCAGAGACTCACTCCCTGATGGCTGAGCTGGCCCAACTGCCGGATGGCGTAGGGACGTGATTCGATGGAGCCATCTTCCTTTCGCCGCCACCAACTGGTCAAGTCGAAGCCCCCGTAGCTCGTGGGGTCCGCAACCGCCGTCTGAGGGCCCGCCGCAGCAAGGTCCCGAAGAGATGGCTCCGTCGGTCGCACCGAACTGGTCAGGATGAGGTACGCGCCGCACCGGTGCAGTTCGTGAACCGCAAAGACCAGTCCCAGCACTTCCGCGCGGGCGATGGCATCTTCCAGCCTGTAGCGCGTCTCCAGGACCCGCGCGGGCTCGACGGTCTCAATCCCGCGCTGCTCGAACGTCACGGGAGGCATCGCCAGGTCGAACATCTCGTCATAGCGAATCTCGATCAACTCTTCCGGCTGCCATTGACCCTCGACCCGGCGGGACTCCTCGTATCGTCTGAACCGCATTTCTCCATCGATCCACATCAAGGCCAGGGTGTTGGGGTCTTCCCGACGGTAGCACCGGCACAAATCTCCGTCGATCACTCGATCGCGTGAGAGATCGTGTTGGGCGTCCTTCAGGTAGTGCAGAGGCTCGACGAGTTCGCGCGGCAGCAGTTCACCCCGCCCTTGTCTCTTGACGGCGTGACTACCACCCTGCACGTACTTGTAGCGATCCCGCCCATCGTCGTACATCTCGATGAGTTGCCTGCCATGCAGCCATTGGATCTTCGTGCCGACACCACGCAGATGCCAGATCTCGCACTGCCGGGCCGGTTGGCCGGCTCGGTACCCATATCCGACCGCATGAATGCTCCGCGCTTGGTGCAGGTTGCTCAGGGCCCTGGCATAGACCGTTCCACTCTGCAGGACGCAAACAACCGCGGCGATGCCCAGCATCGTCACCAGGCACATCACTGATGCGATCCGCACTGCATGGGGGACCCTGAGAGTCAACACTCGCGGGCCAGCAATCCAAGACAGGCGATGAGGACGATTCAACTCCGCGGCCAACAGTGCTCGGAACTGGACCAGTTCCTGCGCCGAGACATCCGCCGGATCGATCCCATCTTCCCGCAGCAGTCTGTTTCTCAATTCATTCATGGCTCTTCTCCATTTCTCTCCGCAGAGCCTGTTTGGCATAGTAGATGCGGGTCCGGACCGTGTTGGCCCGAACGCCCAGGATCTGGGCAATCTGGTCCTGGGGCAGTTCTTCGAGAAACCACAGGGTCAGCACCTCACGGTGGTGGGGTTTGAGGCGTACCAGCCCCTGATGCAAGCGACCGATGTCTTCGCCCGAGAAGGTCGGCTCCGTGTCGTGCGTGGGCAATTCCAGGTGCTCCTCAGTCAGTCCGACGAAGGGATCCGCAACCCGGCCTCGACCGTAGACCTCATTGCGGGCGATGCGATACAACCAGGCCGCGAATGCCTTGCGATCCCTTAGTGAGCGGATGCCGCGAACAGCCTTGACCCAAACCTCCTGCAGCACGTCGTCCACCTGGTTGTCGGCACAGTCCAGGCGACGGATGTAGTAGCGAAGCCTGGGCTGAAACTGCCGGAACAACTCTTCGAAAGCTGTTTGGTCGCCGCCTTGGCAACGCCGGACGACTGCCTGCAACGGGTCTTCGGGGTCCATCGGGTGTCCTCGACATCATCAAAACCTGGCCTTCATCCGGTAGGATGGCGACTGGGCCCTGATGTTCAAGAAAAACTGGGCATGACTGAGCCGATGCGATATCCTATCGCATGAGAAGGTACGAAGATACGATTGAGTCAAGGGGAGATCCATGTGCCGGACTGTGCAGCGTCTCGCGTTGATGTGCCTGTGCCTGTCGATTTGGTCGTCCGTCGTCCTTGGCGGCTCGGAGGCGAAACCGTCGGCCATCACGACCGGTTCGCTCTTCGAGGAGATGGTGGACCTGGTGAACCTCGCACGGTTTCCCGACCCGGCCTTTCGGACGGTGCAGTTCTCCTCCTACGACCGTCGCAGCAAGCTGCCGGGCGGGCCCGACTGGTTCGCCAACTCTGACGGATTCGGCGGCGAGCCCATCCCCGGTTTTGAGAAGGTGCTCCGGGCCCCGGACGCCGACGGCATCGGCGAGTACCTGCTCGCGGACGTGGACGGGCCGGGAGCCATTGTCCGCCTCTGGACGGCCGCCATCTCCGGCAACGTCCGAGTGTACGTCGACGGTCTGGATGAGCCGCTCTACGAGGGCAGCGCGGACGCCTTCTTCCGCCGGCCGTACGATTCCTTCCCCCAGATGAAGGAGATCGATGCGGACAGATTCCGACAGACGGTCTATCAGCGGGACGCCTCCTACGCGCCGATCCCCTTCGCCAAGCGCCTGCGCGTTGAGTGGATCGGCAACCTCAAGCAGATTCATTTCTATCAGCTCCAGGTCCGCCTGTATGACAAGCAGGCTTCGGTGACCTCCTTCCGGCCCGAGGACATCCGAACCTACCGGGAGACGATTGACACCGTATCCCAAGTCCTTGCCGATCCGGACGGGAATCCCGCGTCGGATTCGCAGCGGCAGTCCCATTCCTTCGACCTGAGTCTGAAGCCGTCCGAGAAAGGGACGCTTGTCAGCCTGGATAGCCCGGCCGCCGTCGAGCAGATCAGCCTGCAATTGACCGCGGGAGATTTGAATGAAGCGCTGCGACAGACGGTCCTGCTGATCACGTTCGACGACTATCCGTGGGGCCAGGTGCAGTCGCCCGTGGGAGATTTCTTCGGGGCGGCTCCCGGCGTCAATCCCTATCAGTCGCTGCCCTTCACGGTCCGCCCGGACGGGACGATGATCTGCCGCTTCGTCATGCCATTTGAGAAATCCTGCAAGGTCGAACTGCACAATCGTGGCGGCCAGGCGATCGGTGTCAAAGGAGCCGTGCAGACAATGCCATTCACCTGGGACGAACGGACGATGCACTTTCGGGCCCGATGGCGTGCGGATCACGACTTGATCGCCTCGAATCGCGAGGTGCAGGACCTGCCTTTCCTGCTGGCTCAGGGCAAGGGCGTCTACGTGGGAACAGCAGCTTACCTGATGAATCCGTCGCCCGTGCCGACCCCCTATGGCAACTGGTGGGGCGAAGGGGATGAGAAGGTATTCGTCGATCGGGAGCGCGTGCCCTCGACCTTCGGAACCGGTTCCGAGGACTACTTCAACTACTCCTGGTCCTCCCCGGATATCTTCACCTATCCCTACTGCGGCCAACCGAGAAACGACGGGCCGGGCAACCGGGGCTACGTGACGAACTACCGCTGGCACGTGCTCGACGCGCTCCCGTTCCAGGAGAGCATCCGTTTCTACATGGAGTTGTACAGCCACGAGCGGGTGCCGGGCATGTCCTATGCCCGGACCGGGTATCACTACGCCCGACCGGGCCTGACGGACGACCATCAGGCCCTTATGCCGAACGATCTGCGATTGCCGCCATTGCCGGAGAATTGGCAGCCGGCCGCACGGATGGGAGCCGCCAGATCGGTATTCTTCCAGGCGGAGGACATCCTGACCGATACCGCGGGCACCAGCATGAAGAACGCGCGAATCTGGGCTGGCGGCAAACTGCTGGCCTGGGCTCCGCAGAAGAAGGGTGACCGCAAGGACTTCAAGATCACGGTAGAGGCCGCCGGCAAGAGGCAGATTCACGTCGCCCTTGCCCTCACGCCACAATCCGGCACCGTGGGATTCCTTCTCGACGGCAAACCCCTGCCACTGGCAAACAAGGCAAACACGATCGAGCTGCACACGCCGTATCGGACCCTGTTGCGCAGCATCGCCCTGACGACTGTAGACCTACAGGGCGGCGACCATACTCTCACGATAGAGTCGGTAGGCGAACCAAGATCCGACGGCAGACCGGAGATTGGCATCGATTTTGTCTGGGTGCAGGAAAGATAGGGCGTCCCAAGAGCCGATCGTAATTCGTAAACAGTAGATCATGACGTCTGTGCAGGACCATAAGCCACGATTGCTCGCCCTGGAGCTGACGCGTCGATGCCGGTTCAATTGCCGGCATTGTCGCGCCGACGCCCACCATGCGGGCAGTACGGACGAACTGAATACCGTCCAGTGGAAGGGAATTCTCGATTCCATTGCGGCCTACGAGAAATGCGTAGTCATCCTCACCGGTGGCGAGCCGATGGAGCGCGAGGATATCTACGACCTGATCCGGCATGGTCGCGGTTTGGGTCTGCGCATGGTCATGGCCACCTGCGGGTATGCCATTGACGACGAGTCCGTCGCCCGCCTGCGGGAGGCGGGCGTCATGGTCCTGTCCTTCTCGCTCGACGGGGCCACGGCCCGAACACATGATGCGTTTCGACGGACTGACGGGGCGTTCGACACCGTCGTGAGGGCCACCGAGACCGCCCGCCGAGGCGGTATGCAATTTCAGATCAATACAACGATCACCCGCAGCAACCTGGCGGAAGTCCCCCAGATCGCCGGTCTGGCCCACCGGTTGGGCGCCTCCTGTTGGAACCCCTTTATCCTCGTGCCGACCGGACGGGGCGAGGAGATCGCCGACGAGATTCTCGAACCACAACAATATGCGGCATTGCTCGCGAATCTGCTGACGCTCAAGACCGAATCCCCGATCGAGCTGCGTGTGACATGTGGACCTCAATACGCAAGACTCTACCGCGAGGCTGCGGGCCATGGGTCCGTGTCCCCATCCAAGAAGACCCATAGCGCACACCCGGCGATACCGAACGGTTGCATGGGCGGCCGGAGCTTCGGGTTCATCAGTCATCGCGGCGACGTCCAGACGTGCGGGTTCCTGGACGTCAGTGCCGGCAATGTCGTGGACAACGGCTATGATTTCGCCAAGGTCTGGGAAGGGTCCAAGTTCTTGCAGGAGATCCGCGACCTGCCGTCCTATAGAGGCAAGTGTGGCCGGTGCGCCTATCTGAGGGCCTGCGGCGGCTGTCGGGCCCGCGCCTACGCCATGACGGGCGACTACCTCGCCGAGGATCCGATCTGCTGGTATGAGCCGAGGGCCACCACGTGACCATCTCGCTGACCGACCTCCAGAAACGACTGGGCAATCGTCTGCAAGAGGGCTTGTCCCTGTGCCCGCAGCCGTTTGCCCGGATCGCGGAGTTTCTGGATAGCACCGAGGCCGAGGTTCTCCAGCAGACACGCGCATTGAAGGACTCCGGCGTCATCCGCCGGCTCTCGGCCTTCCTCAATCACCGCGCTCTGGGCAGGGCGAGCACGCTCGTGACCGCGCACGTGCCAGCCGACCGGGTCGACCGCGTCGTCGCGGTCGTGAATGCCTTGGTCGGCGTTTCGCACAACTATCTCCGTAAGCACCACTACAATCTCTGGTTCACGCTCCAGGAGGGCACCGCGGACCAGATCACCAAGACTCTGCGTAGCCTGCAAGAACAACTCGGCGTCTGCTTCCACAGCCTGCCCGTGACGCAGGTCTTCAAGCTCGACGTTCGCTTCGACCTCGAAAGGGACGATGACGCGCTCACGACGCATGACAGCTACGATATCCCCGGCATGGAGCCCGTCGTCCTGCAGCCCGAGCACAAACGATTGCTTCATGAGCTTCAGCGTGGCGTCGCCATCGCAGCCCGTCCTTTCCACGCTCTATGTTCCCCTGACCGTGGCGAACAGGATGCAGTGCGGCTCCTGGCCGAGTTGAAGGACCTCGGCGTACTCCGGCGCATCGCGGCCGTCATGAACTACTTCAAGCTCGGCTATACGACCAACGTCCTGTTCGCTGCCGAGGTCCCGGCTGAATCCGTTGTCGCAGCGGGTCAGAGTTTCGCGCGATTCCGGACAGTCAGTCATTGCTACGAGCGACGAATCTTCGAAGGCTGGCCGTACAACCTCTTTGCCATGCTCCACGCCCGGTCCCCGGCGCAGATCGAACGTATGATCCACGAGTTCACCACCACGGCCGAGGTTCGTTCTTACTGCCTGCTGCCCACGGTAGCCGAGTTGAAGAAGCAGCCCGTTCGACACGAGTTCTTCTGATCGCATGCGCAGCTACGGGATCGCCAGCATGGCGACGGTTTCCTGGTCCTTGACGATGACGCGGTTGCCCGCGATTACTGGGTGCGCGTAGATCGGCGTGCCGGAGACCTTGATCTTCGCCAGTTCCTCGTACTGCTCGGCATTGGGCTTGTAGACGATCAATTCGGAATTGCTGGGTAGTGCCATCAGGCAGGGACCCGCGCCGACCACCGGACCGAAACCGCCGCGGTCGCGCGAGGTCTCGTCGATCCACGCGGTCTTGCCCGTCTTGGCGTCGACGCAGAACAGGTTGCCCTTATCCGAAAGGCCGAAGAGGAAGCCGTCGCGCAGCACGGGTGTGTTGAACTGCGGGGCAACGTCCGGATTGCTCCAGAGTTCGCTCGCGGCAAAGCCATCACCCTTCTTCTCGATCTTCACGGCCTTGATGCCCCGTCCGGCTCCCATGTAGATCACCGTCCGGCCGTCGATGATCGGCGTGGCGGCATTGTACGCCCGGTTCGCAGGGGCGAAGGGAAGCTGCCAGAGGAGCTTGCCGTCGGCGGTCGCGATGCCGACGATGTCCTTCTCCGCCAGCGTCACGATCTGCTTGACGCCATCCACGGCCATCAGAGCCGGCGATGCGTACTCGGGTCCCTCCGCGCCCCAGCGCCACTTCTCGTCGCCGGTGGCCAGGTCGAACGCGATAATCGCGCCGTTGCCCTGGCCGCCCACATGGACGATGGCCATGCCATCGACGAGGATCGGCGACATGGACGTGAAGAACCTGGGCACAACCTTGGGGAACGGGTCCTTGCGCCACAGGAGCTTGCCGCTGGTGTCCAGGCAGGACACCACGCCGGCGGCGCCGAGCGTGACGATCTTGCCATCCGCTACCGCAGGCGAGCTTCTGGGCCCGGGATGGCGACTGGCGGCGCCGGTGACCGCTTGGGCCGTGTACTTGTCTTTCCAGAGTTCCTTCCCGTCGGCAGCATTCAGGCACAGGATGGCCTCTTCATCTCCCTGCCGTGCAAAAACGTAGAGCCTGTCGCCGACCAGGGCTGGTGTGGCACAACCCGTGCCCACCGTCGTCCTCCACTTCTGCATCAACTCCTGGGGCCACTCCTGTGGCGCCGTGAACCCGCTGACGATGCCGTCGCGGTTGGCCCCCCGCCACTGCGGCCAGTCCTGGGCCCAAATCGCGCCCGTGCAAACCAGAACAACCCAACTGCTCGTGACGATCCGATTCCTCTGTCTCATAGTCACCTCCCATTCCAAACCCACGAATGAGGCGCGATGGCTCGCGCCAGGTTGATGTGAGCATATCATAGCAATCCGCTATGCAACACCTATTTCATGCCGGGGATTCGGAAAGGGCAGCCCTTGGTGGACAACCCGCGCCCCAGCGGATACAGTTGAAGCCGATAGTTCGCCCGGAACCGATAGGCAAACGATGATTAGGAGACCTGATCGATGACGAATGAACGATCCCTCAGCCGTCGC
>ENA-OSEO01002964-OSEO01002964.1-sediment-metagenome-genome-assembly--contig:-NODE-2964-length-21680-cov-4.001852_pt1 | contig 21680 bp, 20 predicted proteins | sample MGYA00237883_ERZ534232 | MGnify/ENA metagenome assembly ERZ534232
TTCCTTTATTTCTTGTGTCGTTTTTGACAGTCGCCGCCAAAGCCGTTAGCCTGTTTTCCCAGCTTCCTTTGTCAGCGAGGATTCCAATTCATGGGTTTCAAATGTGGAATCATAGGTCTTCCGAATGTCGGCAAGTCTACCATTTTTAACGCCCTCACCGCCGCCGGCGCCGAGGTGGCAAATTATCCTTTCTGTACCATTAATCCAAATATCGGCATTGTCCCCGTTCCCGATGAGCGGCTTGAAAAGATAGCGAGCATCATTTGTCCCGCCTCTCGTACCTTTACGACCATGGAGTTTGTCGATATTGCCGGTCTGGTCAAGGGGGCGAGCAGGGGCGAGGGGCTGGGGAACAAGTTTCTCGGCAATATTCGGGATGTGGATGCGATTGTACACATTGTTCGCTGTTTCGATAATCCCCATGTGGCTCACGTTCACGGGGCGTTAGACCCTGCCGGGGATATCGAGGTCGTCGGAACGGAGCTCCTCCTCGCCGATCTGGAAACCGTGGAAAGGCGTTTGCAGAGGCTGGAGAAGTCCACAAAGACGGGGGATAGGGAACACGGCGGAAAATTGACACTGTATCGGATGATACGGGAATCGCTGGGAGGAGGAGTGCCCGCGCGACGGGTCGATCTGAACCCCGACGAGGAAACGATTCTCAAAGAGTTGAATCTCCTCACGGCCAAAAAAGTCTTGTACGTAGCCAATGTGGGCGAGAAGGAATTACGCTCGGGAAGCCCCTCCATTGAGACGGTGAAAGAGATAGCTCGCGAGGACCATTCCGAGGCGATTGTTATCTGCGGCGATATGGAGGCTGAGATAGCGACGCTCCCCGGGGAGGACAGGCGTGCATTCCTCGAAGATCTTGGTCTGGGCGAATCGGGTCTTCAGACGCTGATCAGGGCGGGGTATAATCTCCTGGGGCTGATCACCTTTTATACTGCCGCGGGCGGGCAGCTCAGGGCTTGGACCGTTCAGGAGGGAACCGCGGCGTCCCGGGCGGCAGGAAAAATACACACCGACATGGAACGGGGATTCATTCGGGCGGAAGTTCTCCATTATGAGGATTTTCTGCGCGCAGGGAGCATCATTGCTGCGAAGGAAAAGGGTTTTGTCAGAATCGAGGGGAGAGATCACCCAATTGCCGACGGGGATATTGTGTATTTCAGATTCAATGCCTGACGATAGGATGATGGATCGGTTCTTTTCGACAGAATGGATGAAAAAAGGGCGGTCCGGGAACCGATGGTCCCAGACCGCCCGATATATAAAGAAAGAGACGATCCGTACCCTGTCTCTCAGTACAACCAGCCCTGCAAAAAAAGGGGGGGGTCGGTGAGCGGAAAGGAGGGAACAAAAAACCGCCCACCGACTTATCAAATCTGTTTTCTCTTCTATCGCTCTCCGGATTCATGGGGGGGGGCCGGTGGGCGGAAAGGAGGGAAGGTAAAACCACCCACCGGCAAAAAAACATCAATCGTCCGACATGTCCGAGAGGAAGAAGTCTTCGCTCAAGCTGGATTTTCTCGCACCCTTCTCTTTTTTGCTCCCATTCGGGGAACTCTGTAAGGGGGTGAAAACACCAAACTCATGTATATCGGATTTGAGAGAGCCAGATCCTATCTCTCCGGCATCCCGCTCAGATTCACATTTCTTGGTTGAGTTATCCATGAACCTCGTATCTCTTATCCAAGATCATGTAAAATGCCCGCTTGCCTTTTCGTTAAGCAACAACAGTGCCAGAATGAGATATCACAAAAAATACGGATATTTTTATTAGTGAGCAAGATCAGTTAGTTACAAGGGCGGTGCCGGGAAAGAACGGTTTTTTGCGGTGAAATTGTGGGTGTAGAGACGAGCCACCGTGTCGATGCGTGCTATAAACGCACTAAAAAGGGACAAATGAAAGCGGGAGAAGGTTGAGAACAAACGATGTGTGCATATTAAGAACTATACGTGCGTATATCGCACTTATTGAGGGGGCTCTATCTCTGATGGGATCCCCGGTTCAAGCTTCTTGAGTTCGCGAATGAGGGTATAACGCGAGATACCGAGCTGTCGCGCCGCCGCCGCCTTATTGCCGCGGTTGACTTCAAGCGCCCTTCCCAATATCTCCTTTTTGATCCTCTTAGTCAATTCATCGGTGGCATGTCTGTAATCCGCCGGATACGGCTCGCTCAGGAAGGAAAGCTCGCCGGCGTGCGTTCCCAGCGTTCGATTCGGTGTTGCCTTGATCTCTGAAGGAATATTCTCTGCGGTAATCAGAGTACTGACGCTTTGGAGGATCATGATCCGTTCGATGATGTTTTTCAGTTCTCTCACATTCCCCGGCCACTGATATCTTGTAAGAATCCTCTCCGCCTCGGTTGTAAACCCCTTGACGTTCTTGTTTAATTTTGTGTTGAATTCACCGATATAGTGGTAGGCCAGCGGCATGATGTCTTGGATTCTATCCCTGAGAGGGGGGATATTGATGGGAACGACACTGATCCGGTAAAAAAGATCCTCCCGGAAGGATCCCTCGCTGACCATATGAGTGAGATCCCTGTTGGTGGAAAATATGAAACGCACATCGATGGGAATATTGTCCACTCCTCCAAGTCGGCGGATATGGTTGTCTTCAAGGGTTCTGAGAAATTTCGCCTGTATGGAAGGATCCATTTCACCGATCTCGTCCAGGAGAAATGTTCCCCCGTTTGCGTGCTCCAGGAGGCCGATCTTTCGCTTCCTGGCATCGGTGAAGGCCCCGGCCTCGTAGCCGAAGAGTTCGCTTTCCAGCAGTGTCCCCGGTATGGCGGCGCAGTTGACCTCAATAAAGGGCTTTAATTTCCTGGGACTCTGACGGTGAACAGCGCGCGCGATAAGTTCCTTCCCCGTACCGCTCTCCCCCTGGATCAGGATGCTGGTATCGTGGCGGGCGACGTCCTCGATCATCTGGAATATCTCTTTCATCTTGCTGGAACTTCCAACAATATTGTGAAAACCCAGCAGCTTGTCTTCCTTTTTCTTGAGCATCTCGACTTCCGTCTTCAGCGATTCTGCCTCGTGGGACAACTGTGAGTGCATGATGGCGCTGTCATATGAGACGGCGGCGTTGGTGATTAGAATATCGAGAAGACTTTTCTGGTCTCGTGAATAGCAGCCCTGTTTCTTGCCGAGACACAGGATACCTTTGAACTTCCTCTGGATACGAAGGGGAATGGCTATCTCGGCGGGGCAGCCGTCGAAGACGGGCGCCATCGCCCCGTCAGTGCCCGGGGTTTGCACTATTATCGTTTCCTCATCCAGCGCCTTCCTGATAATGGTGTTTTTAATCTTCGTGGAATAGGTGTCATTTTCCTCCAGGGACACGGTATCGCCATTGCTGAGCAAACAGGTACCCTTTTCCGTGTCGAGAAAGCACAGGAGCGCCCTGTCCGCACCCCCGATCTTGAGGGCATTGGTTATAACCGTTTCGTGTATCGTATCGAGATCGTAACTTGAATTGAGTTGGGTGACCGCTTCCTGCAGCAGAAGCAGCCTTTTGATCTTTTGATTGTTGCCCTGAAATAACCGTATGTTGTGTATAACCACACTGATATAGTTCGCGAAGGTCATGAGCGTGCTGATGACTTCCTGTGGAAAGGTAGCTTTTTTCTGGTACCACACGGCTATGATGCCGATAACATCGTCCTCTATTTTGAGGGGGCCGCAAAAGGCTGAATAAAACCCTCCTTTTCCTCCATAGAGACCCGTGAGTTTACGGTCTGTCGCTGTAATCATGGGATCTGTTTCAGAGTCTTCAAGGACGATGTAATTGCCGGTCTTCGCAACTTTTGTGAGGAAACAGTCGTGCCGTGCGAGGTTCAACCGCTGTGAGAAGGCTCTCGCTGTCTCTTCAGCGTTATAATTCTTGACAACCTTGGTGACAAGATTCTCTCGTGCATCGTCCAGAAGGCAGATGATTCCCCGGTGAAAGCCCATGGTATCCACCGCTTCGTCCAGAATACCCTGCAGGGTGTCTTCGAAGCTCAACGGGGCGGCTACCAGCGCGCTGATGCGATAGAAGCACCCTAGGATGCGTTCAATGGAGTAAAAGAAATCAGGACTCATAGCGTCATTATCTTGAAGGGATGATCATGCCTTGTCGTACTTCAGAAACCGCATGGAGAAGGTGCCCCTTCCCTGGGTCAGGGACCTCAGGTCGGTCGAATACCCGAACATCTGCTTCAGGGGGACACGAGCCTTGATCTCGCTGACGGGGTCTTTATGGTGTATCCGTTCCACTTCGCCTTTTCTGGCGTTGATGTTTCCAATGACCTCCCCCATGAATTCGCCCGGTGTGATGATGTCCACCTCAACAATGGGTTCCAGCAGGAGGGGGCGAGCCTGGGAACATCCGTTGGAAAAGGCGGTTGAAGCGGCTATTCGGTACCCCAGTTCCGTTGATTCCCCTTCTCTGAACGAACCCCCGATCACCCGTGCTATGACATCGACAACAGGGTATCCGGCGATGACACCGCTGAGGGCGGCATCGCGTATGCTCTCTTCTATTGCCCCGTGAAACTCGGGCGGGATTGTGCCGTCCTCAAGTTCATTCACTACCACAAGTCCCTTCCCCCGTTCAGCCGGTTCCAGGCGCAGGACGACGTGTCCGAAGTGTTTCTTGTCTCCCAGTTTCCGGTCGAATATCTCCTCCGCTTCCGTTTCTTTTTCAATTGTTTCCCGGTAGACAACCTTTGGTTTGCCGATGTTCACGTTGGTGTGAAATTCCCGTATAAGCCTGTCGATGATGATCTCGAGGTGCAGTTCCCCCATTCCGGAGATGATCGTCTGCGCCGTCTCATCGTCATATTTGATTTTGAGGGTGGGGTCTTCGCTTTCCAGCTTTTCGAGGGCAAACAACAGCCGCTCCTGATCTCCCGGTGTCTTGGCCTCGATGGCCTGACTGATGACCGGGTCATAGAACTCAATCCGCTCGAGGATGATGGGGTGGGCTTCATCGCAGATCGTGTCGCCGGTGGACGTTTCCTTCAGTCCCACCACGGCGATGATTTCTCCGGCTCCGGCCTCGCCGACTCGTTCCCGCTTGTTGGAATGCATTTTCAGGAGCCGGGATACCTTCTCCTTTTTCCCCTTGCTCGCGTTGTAGATGTCCTCTCCAGCTTTGATCTTGCCGGAGTATATCCGCATATAGGTGATCTTTCTTCCTTCATCAAGCATGACCTTGAATGCCAGTGCCGCGAGGGGCTCCTTCACACTGCTCCTGCGCTTTTCAATCTCTTTCGTGACGGGGTTGATTCCTTCTATGGGGGGTATATCCTCGGGGGAGGGGAGAAATTGAGTCACGGCATCGAGAACCGGCTGAATGCCCTTGTTGCGCAGGGCCGTCCCGCACAGAACGGGGACGACCTTGAGTGAGAGGGTCGCCTTCCTGAGCGAGTCGATAAGATCTTTTTCTTCAATCTTTGTCCCTTCCAGGTATTGTTCGGCGATGGCGTCATCAATCTCTGCGAGTGTCTCGATCAACCGCTCCCGGTAGGTTTCCGTTTCGGTACGCATCTCCGGAGGAAGTTCCGAAGTGGCGTACGAAAGGCCGAGCGTTCCTTCATCCCAGGTAATCAGTTTCTGCCCGATAAGATCGATGACCCCCTGAAAGGTTTCGCTGCTTCCACAGGGTATCTGGATCGGGAGGGGTATGGACGTGAATCGTTCCTTCATCATCCGTATTGTGCCGTGGTAATCGGCTCCCACCCTGTCCATCTTGTTGATGAACGCTATCTTGGGGACGTGATATTTGTCAGCCTGGTGCCATACCGTTTCAGACTGGGGTTCCACCCCTCCCACGGCGCAGAAGACGGCCAACGCTCCGTCGAGCACCCGAAGGGAACGTTCAACCTCTATGGTAAAATCCACATGGCCGGGGGTGTCGATGATATGTATCTCATGGTCTTTCCAGAGGCAGGTCGTGACGGCGGAGGTTATGGTTATCCCCCGTTCCTGCTCCTGCGCCATCCAGTCCATGACCGCTTCGCCGTCATGCACTTCGCCGATCTTATGAGTTTTGCCGGTATAGTAAAGGATTCGCTCCGTTACGGTTGTTTTTCCCGCGTCGATGTGGGCAATAATCCCTATATTTCTTGTTTTGGACAGTTTTCCGGCAGCCATGATGATGTATCGTGCCCTTATTTGTTTTCGACGATCACGTCCCGGTTGAGTTCGAGGGGACTGCTCGTATCAATATGCCCTTTTATCGTTTCCAGAATCTTTCCCTCTATCAGTATCGTTACTCTCTTGACCGCGGGAACATTCAAAATAACCGTATTGGTGAGTGAATAGAGGGTCATTATCTCACTGGCGCTGCCCCCGGGATGGAGGTCGACCAGGTTTTTGTCGAAATCAATCGTGGCTGTCCCGTCCTTTACGGTTACCCCTCTGAGGCCTGTTTCCGCGGGGAAGGTTTGCATCAGATCCGAATGGGGGCCCTTGATCAGTTCCTCAACCAACGCCTTCACCGTATCATCCGGTGATTTCCCTTGCGCGATAAACCGCTCTTCCGCCATGAGAAACCGTTCGTTGAGATCGGAGAAATAGAGGCGCACCTTCTGCTTTTCTCCCGTCACCACTGCGCTCTTGGTCCCGCCGGCCGGGGGATATATATAGTCGAAGAGGGAGAGAAAGAAAAAGAGGAGAAACCCCACACCGACCAAAACGATGAGGGACAGATAGAATACCCTGGTGTTTTTCTTTTTCTGTTTCGCCTTGATCTGTCTTGTTTTTGTCTGTTTCTTGGATCCCATACAGCCTCTGTTCCTTTATTGAAAAGCCCGCCAAATCTATGGCATTAATCAAACCCTGTCAAGATAAGAAAAAATCAATCCCCTTTGATACGGACTACGATACGTTCAGATAAGCAGAGAGTCAATCGCGGGGCTGGTCAAGCCTTCGCCGGTTCATCTCATGGTTTTCACGGGTATCATGCCGCGCCGCATGGCTACGGAAGAAGTGTGTCCAGTTTTTCGCGCGCCTGTGATCCCAGGATCGATTCGGGATTGGTTTCAGCGACAAGCCGAAGCTCCCGGATCGCTTTATCTCTGTGGCCGGCCTCAAGGTAGGCGATCCCCAGCCAGTAGTGCGCATCGGTCATTCCGGGGGCCCCGTCAATTGATTGTTTCAGATAATAGACGGCCTTGTCGGTGTCGTTCGCGGCAAGATAGGCGATCCCTCTGTTTTGCTGAATGACCGGACGTATGACCGTACCGGGCTCTCTTCTCAGGGCCGCCTCGTATTGCGCGAGGGCCTTCGGGTAGTCTCCTTTCTTGTAATACGCCCACCCCATGTTATTCAACGCTATTGCCGGCGTTTTATAGAGCATATTGGAAAGGGCGCGGTTGAATTCCTCGATGGCCCTGTCGTACAGGCCCTCTTCCAGATACAACCTTCCCAGGTGCGTATGGGCCTCGGAGTAATCCGGCCGCATGGACAGAGCCGTCTCGAATTGTTTCTTTGCCTCGTCCCGGAGGCCGTTTTCGGCGTATGCAAGACCGGTGTAGTACCGTATCTCAGGATCATCCGGGGAAAGACGCTGCGCCATGAGAAACTCCCTGAGGGCCGGTGAGAAGTGTCCGGATACCAGATAGGCGGTGCCCATCTTGACATGGGAAGTTGCCTGTTCTCTGTCCTGGCGGCTTGTCGCGCAACCGGTCGAAAATAACGCAGCTGCCAGTATTACCGGAAGAATCAGACCCGCAAGCGCCCCTTTTTTCGTGAGGTACCTTCTATCCATTATTGTTCGCATTCACCCACCAGTCCCCCTTGTCTTTGAACCACCATTCCGACGAATCCGTCTCGGTTATGGCGGAAGCGAGCTTTTTCGCGGTATCCGTGCAGAGTCTTTTCATGGCAAAATCGATCCATTCCCTGCTGTACTTGTTCCCCAGATCGCCGTATTCCTTGAGCTGCAGTATCAGCGCAATCTGATCGGCGTCCCGCGCGATCAGCGATTCGCGTGTCTTCTTTTCGTTGAACTCATTGATGGCGCCCTGTATTTCTTCTCCGAAGAAGAGGGTCTCGGCGAGTTCCCGGACCGCCTTTTCTTCATTCACCGCAACGTATTTTTTGTTGACATAGTTCATATCGCCGGTCCGTGTCTCCGGGAGATCATGGATCAGGCAGAGCTTCAAGACTCGTGCCTCATCAACCGCCGGGTCCATCTTACACAGAGCGTACCCGATGAAGATCGTCCGCAGCACGTGCTCAGCCACGGATTCAGAACCGGAACCGAGAAACTGGAACCCCGACCTCGGCGTCTTCTGCAACATTCCCGTTTCGAATAGAAAATTCGCTATGCTCTTCATGTCAGCCCTTCTTCAATGTCTGTATCCGCTTTTCCATCATATCGTAGATTCGTTTTATCTCCATCTGAAGAGATGCTATTCCGTCGGGCTTCATGGATACCGCCCTGCCCAGTCGCTCACGCCAGTACTGGACCACCGCCATCTCGTTTTCCCGCAGTTTTTTTTCGACCTTTTCCTGAAAATCTCTTAAAAATTCCTAGTTGGTCATGGCGGCGCGTCCCCCCTTTCCCGGATACAGCCTGTCAAAAGAAACGGCGTGAAGCATATATCATTTGAACTCCAGTTGCAACCGGGACACCCTGTATTCCCTTCGTTCCCGACCTGCCGGTTTGACTTTTGCATGCGGTGAGTATATAAAAGCAACCTTGTCCGAGGAGGGGTTCCGTGAGCAGATGGATTCTTTCGACGTGTTTTATGGGGGCTGTGGCGCTTGTTGTTCTGGTTACGCCGCCGGCCGCCATTTCAAAAGAGGATACCGCGTATATCTCATTCAAGCGGGCGGGTGTTTCACGGCACCACGCCGACCCGTACACTGTCAAAAAAGATGAGCACCTCTTTGGAATAATCAGGGAACACTACGATGTCTCAGGGAAGGATATCTACAGAATCCTGGAACTGGTGAAGCGTTTTAATCCCCGCATCAAAGACATGAATGTGTTGTATCCGGGGCAGAAGTTGTTTCTTCCCCGGAAGAGAACGGTGGATGGATCATTCACGGGAGGTTCACCGCCCACGTCTCTCCCTGATCAGAAAACCGATGAAGATTCCTTCGCCTATGTCGTGAAAAAGGGCGACAGCATATCGTTCATTATCAACCGATTCGGCAACTCCTATGGAGAGATATACCGGGTACTGGAACAGGTAAAGCGCCTCAACCTCACTGTGAAAGATTTTGACAGGATATTCCCCGGTCAGATGCTCCATTTCCCCTCGTCGGCCCGCAAGGAAGTTCAACCGCCGGTAGAAGAGCGGAATATCAGCATCCCCGACCACGAGGTGCTCCCTGTCATCAGCGCAATCATAGGCAGGATGCAGGAGGGAACGGTCATAACGGAAGGGAGTTACTGTATCCCTGTAACCCCTTCAGGGGAGATAACGATTGATTGTTCGAAGGTCCCTGTTATTGAAATACCGGGCGGCAACACGATTTTCCTTGATCTGTCCAATCGCATGCCTGGAGATCTTAAAAAGATTATAGGCGCAACGTGGAATACCTACCGCGTACTCGGCGTCAGGGAAGATGAAACCATATCCTCCATCCTGGAAAGAATATGGGAAGCCGCGGGGGTATACAGCCTCGAAAAGATCAACCGCCGGATGCAAATCGGCACAACTCCCGACGTTCATGTCTTGATTGACTGGGTTGTATCAAGACGATCCGAGAGCGGAAGCGCGGTCCGGTATGCCTTTAATTTTGTGACAGAGGCGTCCCACCTGTTCCCGCTGCCGGTCAGGACCTATGCCTGGAAAAATGGCATGGAGATCATTGAGATCATGGATGGCAGGGGAATCGCGGGGGACGATGCGGTATACCAGTCTTCCTCCGCCCCGGTTCTTGATTCGGCGAGCGGCCTTATCCTTGCGGAGTCGCTGCTTCGGATGCTCGGGTACTCGCCGGTGACGGGGTCGGAAATCACGGTGCTCAGCGGAGACGGGCTTTCCCTCTCCATGAAGACCGAGCTGCTCCTTGATCGTGGCGAAAGGCGCGTCATAATGACCTCACAACAGATGTCGGATCAGTTTCTGAACGCTCTCACGCAAAGGGGCGACAGGGTGGTCTTCGTTTCCGGGGAGAGAGACAAGAAAGAAATCATCGAGGATATCCTGCGCGCCATGGATATACCCGCTTTGCGTGACGACTTTACCTTTTCGCTTTCCCGGCAGACGGGGAAAGAACGTGGCGATATATCGCTCTCTTCCCTGCGGGTCAGCGCCGACAAAGAATTGTATCTTATCGATTATGATGTCGACACGGACATCCAGGCTCTCCTTCAGAAGGAGTGGAACGTAACACTGGTACGATATTGAAGACAAAAGGGATTGCTTTGATTTCGGGCGGGCTTGACAGTATGCTCGCCGTAAAGGTTATGCAGGAACAGGGTGTTGAGGTGGAAGGCGTTGCCTTTGAAACGCCTTTTTTTAGTGCCCGCAGGGCCGTGGAAGCGTCCCGCGCAATAGGTCTTCCTCTCGCCGTGGTTGATATTACCGCGGAACACCTTGCCATGCTGAGGGCGCCCCGGTACGGGTATGGGCGGAATATGAACCCCTGCATCGATTGCCACATCCTGATGCTCAGGAAGGCCGGGGAGATCATGGAGGAGCGGGCGGCCGACTGCATCCTGACGGGAGAGGTTCTCGGACAGCGACCCATGTCGCAAGGGAAACAATCGCTCCATGTCGTTGCGAAGCGGTCCGGTTATCAGCCATACATTATCCGGCCCCTCAGCGCGCGGCTTCTGCCGGAAACCACGCCCGAGAGGGAGGGGATGGTCGACCGGTCCCGCCTTCTGGATATACAGGGGCGGGGAAGGAAACGACAGATGGAGCTGGCGGAACGCTTCCAGGTAACAGTATATTCCAATCCGGCCGGCGGTTGTCTCCTGACGGACCCCCGATTTTCAGGGAAGCTGAAAGACCTTTTCGCCCATGACAGGAACATGGAGGTCAGGGATCTGGAACTCCTCAAGGTCGGAAGACATATGCGTCTCGATGATGAAACGAAGATAATCGTGGGTCGGAAACAAAGAGAGAATGAGATCATCAGGGAGCTGTCGGAGGAACGCGATATCCTGCTCAGGATGAAAGACATCCCCGGTCCCACGATTCTGGTTCCTTACGGATGCGGGGAGGAACCCCTGCGGCGCGCAGCCGCAATATGCGCCCTTTACAGCCATGTACCCGCTGATTCAAAGGCCGTTGTGGCGTGGAGCACCGGTGGCGCCGCTCCCGCATATGTTGAAGTGTTCCCGGCAGAGGACACGGAGGTGCAGGGAATGATACTCTGAGGGAGAGGATCCCCGGGTATTTCTTGTCCCTGCTGTCCCCGCAGCGTTTACGGTGCCGGGATTTTGAGGGTCCGGTGTCGTATACACGTCAAAAACTGATGGAAAACTGTCGATAGAAGGTGTAGGTACTTCCACAGGGACGCGGTTGCTATATTGTATTGGAGGATCAGATGAAGATACGGTTCAATCAAAAAAGGGGGCTTTTCCTGTCGCTGTTTCTGGCTTTCATTCTGTTGATCGTCATGATCGGGGTGTGTGCCGCCCGCGCATCGGATACCGAAATCTATAAAAATCTGAAGCTGTTTAACGAGGTGCTCAACATGGTGGAAAAGAACTATGTTGAGGAGATAGACGCCACCGCTGTTATTCAGGGAGCCATACAGGGGATGATAAAATCGCTGGATCCTCACAGCGCATTCATGACCGCCGAACAGTACCGTGACCTGCAGGCGGATACGAAGGGAACCTTCAGCGGCTTGGGGATTGTCATAACCATGCAGGATGACATCCTTACCGTTGTCGCTCCCATAGAGGATAAACCGGCATTTGTCGCCGGGGTCAAGGCCGGGGATAAAATAATCAAGATAAATGGAGAGACGACAAAAGATTTCACCATCATGGACGCGGTGCACAAGCTCCGCGGAGAGAAGGGAACCACGGTAACCATAACCGTTACCCGTGAAGGCGAGGAAGCTCCCATTTCTTTTGACATTGTCAGGGACACCATAGAAATAAAAAGCGTCAAGCATGCAATGTATTCCAGAAACATCGGGTACATACGGATCTCGAATTTTCAGGAGACAACCGCTGATGAGCTGGTCGCCGCCCTTGCGAAGATACGATCAGGGGCTGTTCCCCTCAAAGGGCTCGTCCTCGATTTGAGAAATAATCCCGGGGGGCTCTTGGGTCAGTCGGTAGAGGTATCGGACGTGTTTCTCAAGTCGGGAGTAATCGTTTCGTCGAAGGGAAGAACGAAGAGCAGCGCCAGAATATCGGAAGCCAGAGATGACGGAATGGAGCCCGAATGCCCCATGGTTGTCCTGATCAACGGGGGAACTGCCAGCGCCGCGGAGATCGTATCGGGAGCGCTTCGCGACAACAAACGGGCCATATTGCTGGGCACTCAGACATTCGGGAAGGGTTCGGTGCAGACCATCGTCCCCCTGAATGACGGCTCGGCGCTCAAACTCACCATCGCAAAGTACTATACCCCGAACGGGGAATCTATCCAGGCAAAGGGGGTCGCTCCCGATATCGTTGTTGAATATGTGAAACCGGTTGCCGATACGAAAGACAAGCCCAGACAGATACGGGAAAAGGACCTGGAGGGGCACATAGAGGGTGAAAAGGGCGAGGGGGATGGAATAGACGAGAAGACCGGCAGGGAGATGGCAGACCTTAAAAAGGACAATCAGTTGAAGAGCGCCATCGATCTTTTAAGAACGTGGGAAGTTTTCAAAAAGATGTAGAAGGGTGAAAAATCCGGGATCGAGCATCCCTTTTCGTATCGAGGTCTGCAGACTATCAGTGTGGAAAAAAGACACATACATTCAACGGAACCGAGACGGGGGAGGGCGTCCCTTTCTCAGAAAAAAGCCCTGGTAATCGGGATAGTCGCCCTTGTCTTCACGGGTGTTGCAGCTGCCGGGGGGTACTGGCTGTATCACCGGGCAGGCGGCGAAACGGTGATGGTGACCCCCGCGGATGAACCCGGGGTGAGTGTCCCTATCGCGGGGGCGCTGAAAAAAGCCGAAAGGAAAACACCGGCCGCAAGCGCTTCCAAACAACCAGTCCCACGGAATAGAGTGGCCTTTGTTATCGACGATATGGGATACGATCTGTCGGTGCTCCGCGAGATCCTTGCCATAGGTGCTCCCGTAACGATCTCCGTTCTTCCCCACCTTCCCCATTCAGCCGAGGTTGCGGGCCGGGCCTATAAAGCTGGCAATGAGGTGCTCCTTCACCTGCCTATGGAACCCCATGGGTATCCGGAACGGCGTCCGGGAGAGGGCGCCCTTCTGCTGAATATGGATGGCCGTGAGATACTGGATCGACTTGCGGGAGATATCCTGAGCGTTCCCCATATAGCAGGCGTCAATAATCACATGGGGTCGCGATTCATGGAAGATGAAGAGAAGGTGACGCTGGTACTCCAGGATCTTAAAAGAAGGGGACTTTTTTTTCTGGACAGCCTGACAACGAACGATTCAAAGGGGTTGGCGGTCGCGGAACGAATAGGGTTGCCCCATGCCGGGAGGGACATATTCCTCGATAATGACTGTGACTTCGAAGAGGCCGTCCATATAATGCATCGCATTGTGGACAGGAAAGATTCGTGGAGTACCATGATCGTTATCGGTCATCCCCATGAAAGTACGGTACGGGCAATCGGCGCCGCGGTTCCGCTCCTCCGGGATCATGCCGTCCGCATCGTGCCGCTTTCCGACCTGATCGAATAAACGAACGATGGCCGCGGGAAATTGCCTCCAGCGGCCCGGATCGCCTGAATCGCGAATGGAAACTCCACGGATGAAGGGATGAGCGTCTCTCCCCGGTAACGCAAAGCGGTATTTGTGGGGAGGCGCGAACACATATAATGAACAGCATACAGACCGCAAAAAAGATATTCCTTGTCACCGTCGTCCTTCTCTGTGCGGCGGCATGCGTTTCCCTGCCCCCTCAGGAGGATCAGAAGGAAAGATACGTTCCTTCACCGGAAGGGTATTATCATTATTCCAGGGGTGTCCTTTTTACGGTTCAGGGAGAGATTGACAGAGCCATCGAGGAATATGAAAACGCCTTGAGGTTTGATCCGGAATCTCCCTATCTTATGACGGAGCTTGCCGGACTGTACATTCAGAAAAAAGAGATGGACAGAGCGGTCTTGCTCTTGGAGCGGGCGATCGCATCCGCCCCTGAATACGTCGATTCCCTTGTGCTCCTTGGGAGTCTCTATGGCAATCTCAAGAGATACCAGGATGCCATAGAGGTATACAACAGAGTCATTGGTATCGATCCCGGAAAACGAGAGGCGTACCTTTTTCTCAGCCTCTTCTACCGCGAGAATCAGGAATACGATGAGGCGGTGGAGGTGCTGAACAGGCTCCTGAGCATGGACCCTGCCAACGCGATGGGCAGCTACTATCTTGCGAAGACATATGCCGCGATGAACAGATATGACGACGCGGAGATATGGTTTCAAAAAACCCTGGATATAAAACCCGACTTCAGGCCCGCGCTGGTTGATCTGGGGGTCCTGTACCGTTCCCGGGATACCTGTGAGAAGGCTGTCGCGATCTATGAGCAGTATCTCCGATCCCATCCGGCAGATGTTCAGGTGCGATTCGAGCTGGGGAACGCTCTCATGAAGTCAAAGAAATATGGGCTCGCCGCCGAGGAGTTTGAGAGGATACTGGAGTGGGACAGTTCCCTTGCCGACGCGAGGTTTTCCCTCGCCCTCGCCTATCTCCTGGGGGACACGGACTATGACAAGGCCATCGGAGAATTCCTCGCCCTCCTTCGGGAACAGCCCGGCAACGAGAGGGCCATATACTTCCTTGCTTCCGCGTACGAAAAAAAAGGCCAGAATGCGGACGCCCTCAAGGAGCTCGAGCTCATATCCGAAAAGTCGGACCTGTACGCCTCAGCCCGCGTCAGAATGGGTTTCGTCCTGAAAAAAACCGGCAATGTCTCCGGGGCGATTGAACTGATCAGAAAGGAAGTGGAAAAAGGGAGCAAAGATCCAGAATTCCACCTGTTTCTCGGCGCCCTGTACGAAGAGGCGGGAAGATTGGAAGATGCCGAAGCTATTCTGAAAAGAGGCATTTCCCTCTCTCCCCGCGACACTGATTTGTATTACCGGTTGGGGATTGTATACAGCAAGGGGAACAAGCATCAGGAAAGCATAGAGCAGATGGAGGCACTGCTGAAGCTTGATCCGGACAATGCCGACGCACTCAACTTTATCGGGTACAGTTATGCGGATCGGGGGGAGCGTCTTGATGAGGCCGAAATGCTGATCAAAAAAGCCCTTCGGCTGAAGCCGGATAACGGCTATATCATGGACAGTCTCGGGTGGGTGTACTTTCGGCAAGACAGGCTCGCCCTGGCCATTGAATATCTGGAAAAGGCGTTGGATCTTCTTCCCACGGATCCGGCCATCGCGGGGCACCTCGGCGATGCCTATAAAAAGAACGGACAGATGGGAAAGGCGCTGGAGGTATACAGAAAGGCCCTTGACCATAACCCGGATAACGATGAATTGAAGGAAAAGATACGGGACATACACCTGCCCAGTGAGTAAAAAAGATATCATAGCTGCGTGTCTTGCGCTTTTCATCCTTTCCGGGTGTGTTCACGGGAAGCTGCCGGAGGTGAAGACGCCCGTGACTGCGCCGGTTCCCCGGGATATTCTCCAAAAGATCGCCCGGCCGGTCAGAGGCGAAACAATACGGGCCACGGCCCGAATCTCTCAGAGTTCTCCCGACGGGGACTATTCGCGGAAGGTGGCGCTTGTCCTGCGGATGCCTTCCAGTATTCGTGCGGAGGCGATACCCTTCTTCGGCCCGGCTGACTTCTTCCTTTCCGCGAACGAAGAATCTCTCAAAGTGTTCCTGCCGGGAGAGGCTACATTCTATGCCGATACTCCCACACGCGAAAACATCTTCCTTATCTTCAGGGTGTTTCTTTCTCCCGCCGACATGGTTCCCCTCCTTGCCGGTTTTCCTCCTCCCTGTACGGAGGAAGGATCACTTTCCGGATTTGTAGAGGGAGAGTCGTACCGTATTGATATAACATCGGGGAAGAGCAGAAGATCATTGTGGATAGATCTCGAGGCCAACACCTTGATAGGCGCCGAGGAATGTGAGGACGGCCGGACACTCTGGAAGGCGGCATTCACAAACCACGCCGTGGTGAACGGCAGATCCTTTCCGCAGCGGATATGCCTGGACGTATACGGAGCGGGGGGACGGGCACGGATGGACATACGATATCTCGACATGGATACCGCATCGGCGGGAGACGGGGAACTTTTTGATCTTCCCGTTCCTCCCGGAATCACGCCGGTACCCATAGGTCGATGAATGGAATCAGATTCTTCGGATGAGAGTGTATACCGGTTGGATCGGCATATGCAATCCAACCGGTATACGGGTTATTCCTTGATATCGATCAATCGTTTTCTGGCCACACTTGCAGGTGTGGTGTTGGGATAATCTCTGATAATCCCCTGCAGCAGCAACCTGGCGCTGGAGGTATCGCCAAGCTTCAGAAAAGAGAGCCCCTGCTTCAGGAGGGCGTTGGGAACCTTGTTCCCTTTGGGATAGTTCTGGACGACCGCTTCGTATTCTATGATTGCCTCTTCATATTTCCCCTGAAAATAATAACACTCCCCAATCCAGAATTGCGCGTTGTCTGAATATTCGGTGTCGGGAAAGGCCTTCAGAAACGTTCGGAACTCATCTCTTGCGGCATCGTACTGCCCGCCTTTGAACATGCCGTAGGCTTTGGCATATGCCTCTTCCTTTGCTGCAGACTCTCCCTTTTCAGTTGAGCTCACCGCCTTTTCTTCTTCGCTCTCCGGGGCTTCAGCCTTGCCGGGGCCAAGATAGGTTTCAAGATATGCCAGCCGTCTGGAAATGTCGTCCAGACCGGCACGCGGTTCCGCAACCTTCGATTCAAGGGTTGATACTTTTACATCCAGCCGTTCGGTAGCGCCCCGCAACTTCTGCAGGTTGTCCCTCACGTCTATCAAATCTGCGCCCACATCAGCCTGAGCCGTTCTGCCGGACTTGATGGATTCGCTGTTCTCTTCGATCCGTTTCTCCAGGGCCGTAATTTTCGCAGCAAGACGCGCTTCCGACCGATAGAGATCTTCCTGCAGGGCGCACCCCGCGCACGCGAAAGTTATGGCGAGGAAAAAGAGAAGCGAATTCTTCAAGAGAAAACCCCTGTTTTATTTTTTGGGGACTACCACAAAGTGGTCTCTTCTGTTTTTCGCCCATGCATCCTCATTGCTTCGGGGATCCAGCGGTCTTTCTTCGCCGTAACTGATGGTGGTTATTCTGTCTTTGGAGATGCCCAGACTTGCGAGATAGGCGGCGGCTGCTTCGGCACGCCTCTCGCCCAGAGCCATATTATATTCCGCAGTGCCCCGTTCGTCGCAATGCCCTTCGATGGTGACCACCCAGGAGTCCTGTTTTGACAGCCAGTCCGCTAGCCCGCCCAGTATGTTCCGGGCCTCGGCATTCAGATCATATCGGTCAAAGGCAAAGTGTATATTCTTGACCGCGGCGGCTTCGGCCAGCAAGCGCTCCAGTTCCTTAGCTTTTTCCGCGGCGGCCTTATCGGCGGCCGCTTTTCTCATCGCTGCAATCTCGGCCTTGGACTTGGCGGTTTCCGCAGCCAGGATGTCGTTCATGGTCGCATCGCTTTTGATGGTGCCGGTTTCAGTTGTTACCGCCTGGTCCGTAGCGCACCCCGAGACGAACATGAGCGAGAAACTGCATGCGACCACCAACAAACCTACCATAATGGAATTTTTCTTCATTTTGCCCTCCTTGCCGTGTAATTTTTATGAGCAGCTCTTCTTCATCTGCTTTTCAGGGAAAGGCCTCTTTCGTAAGGGCGGTGAAACGGCATTTCAAAAAATGTGGAATGCATCCGCCCGGAGACCCCCGGTTATGAGAAATACAGGCAATCCGTTACGGCTGTATTTCTCGAAAAAAACGTCGAGATGAGCATGCCTCAATCTCTCTTTGTCTATAAAACACAAAACGTCTGTAAATTCAATATAAATTTAGACGCCGGGACCAGGAGGGGTTCGTAAATGAATTCACGCCGGGTATGTCCGGTAACACTCGTAGATTCAGTCCGTTAGCGTTTATAACGCAAATCCGTTCCCGTCCGTTCCTCTTCGATGAAAATGCCAGATATCGTCCATCCGGTGACCAGGAGGGCGATTCCCCTCCCCCCGCTTCAAAGGTGAGCTGCATGAGATCGCTTCCATCCTCTCCGATGGAAAATATCTGAAAGCACCCGTTCGTCGACCCCTCGTACGCGATTCTGGTCCCATCCGGGGACCATGAAGGTGAGGTGTTGTATGAACCTTCGAATGTCACTCGCCTGACATTTTTTCCTTCCGAATCCATGACAAAGATCTGCGGAGAACCGGAGCGACTGGACACGAAGGTTATCTTTTTGCCGTCGGTTGACCACGCGGGAGAGACATCTATGGCGCGATTATCCGTGAGGCGCTCAAGCCTGCCGCTGTCGAGGCGTTTCAGGTAGATCTCCTCATTGCCGTCCTTGCTGAGGACCAGGAGAAGCTTTGTGCCGTCGAGGGACCAGGAAGCGGGGAGGTTCAGCCCCCTGAATGCGGATATCTTTTCTGTCCTTCCGCTGGCCACATCCGTGATGTAACAGTCGGGATTTCCATCCCTGTATGACGTAAAAGCAATCTTTGATCCATCCGGCGACCACCGGGGGAAAAGGGAAAGAGAATTATAGGCGGTTATCCTGACGGGGTCGGAGCCGTCAAAGTTCAGGGTATATATCTCGGAACGGTTCCCCTCCTTCCCGGCAAAGGCTATCTTCGTGTCAAAGACCCCACCTCTTCCGGTCAGCGCGAGGAGGACCTCGTCAGCGAACTTCAAGACCATGGTCTTCTTTTCCGCCGATTTTCCCCAGTATTTCTTCCCGGTAACAAATTTCCCCTCTATGACGTCGAACAGGCGGAACTCCGCGGCGAGGGTGTTTCCGTCATAGCTGAATCCTCCCTTGATCAGAAAATCAGCGCCGATGGTGGACCATACGGGAAAATCTATCTCTCCGAGGGTTATGCCGGCGCTGTTCCGATCCTCGAGGAAGGCGTCGCGACTGATGATCTGGAAAAATCCGGTCAGATGCAAGGTCCGGGACAACTGTTCGGCGAACCATACCGACAGATTCTCTCCCGGTTCAGTATTCCCCGTATCCTTGAATTCAGGGATGGCCACCGGGAATTTCTGAAACGCGGGGGAGTTGATATCGATATAGACCTTGCCGCAGGCCGGGGAACCGCCCCAGAGAACGAATAAAGAAATTAAAATACCCAGTATTGTGCGCATTATCTCTCCTGCGATCGAGATGGCCGATCCTTTCAGGGTTTCTCCGTGATTCCAATCAGAGCGGGACTGACGGAAACCTGACTACCGTCGATGAACGGCGGAACGGGTATTCGGGTTTCCCTCCGCGGTGGAGCAGGTTGACGCCCCGGCGATATCATGATTCGATTTCCGGTCCTATAATTCCGATGATCGGAACCGTATCCCCAGATCGATATATTCCTTATCCAGCGATTCGGGGAGGGGGGGGAATTTCCCCACTTTTTTAATCGCTTTCAGGGCCGATTCATCAAAGTATCTGTTACCTGACTGCTTTTCGAAACGCAGGGCGGCCACGCTGCCATCTTTCAGAATCTGTGCCTCGATGACCGTTTCAAGATCGGATGTGTTCAGGATTCCTTCCGGCAGGGCCCATTGTTCCTTGATCATGGACCAGATAACCGAGTAATACACGGTCATCTGCATATTCATCTCAGGCTGGCTGGATGACGCGACGGGCTGGGAAGCCTCTGCGGCAGCGGCTGAAGGAGGAGGAACGGCGGGAGAGGAAGCTTTTTTCTTCATACTTTCTATTGCCGTACTCACGCGTGCCGCTTCTTTTTTATGCGTTTTTGCTTCCCTGACGGGAACTCCCAGGTCTGTTCCGGCTTCTTTTTTCATGACCGTTGAATGACCGCGGCGGTCCATACTGAGGACTTCTCTGGGTATCTCCTCGGATGACCGCACATCCACCGCGGTTGAAGGCAGACTCACCAGATCCACCATGTATGACGGCCCGAAGGTCCACCGGGGGGAGGGCATGGACGGGGAAAAGAATATGATTGAAAGGATGAGGGCATGGAGGAGGAAGGAGAACACGATCATGTTGTTCAGACCCGTGGTGTCGTCATGATTTTTTTTCAGCGCCTCCATGAAAAAAGTCATGTCTATTCCTTTGGAGATTCGGTAATCATGCCCAGTTTATCAACACCGGCCTTGCGTACTTCAGACATAACACGAACCACGAACCCGTATGGAACTTTCTCGTCCGCACGCATGAATATCTCCCGGTCGATCCGCGAGGCGAAGATGCCCTCCAGCTTGGGCTTCAAGTCCGTTATGGATGTGCGGTATTTATTGATGAAAATCTCTTCCTGATTATTGATGGTCAAAATAAGTTTCTCTTCCCCCACATCAACTGTCTTAGCCTTGACGCGGGGGAGATTGACGTCGATTCCCATCTGCAACATGGGCGCCGTAACCATGAACACTATCAGCAGCACCAGCACCACATCGACAAGGGGTGTAACATTGATATCCGCTATGGGTCGTTTTTCGACATTTCTTCGATTGCGTGAATGTCTCATCTGCGGGTGCTCTTTGTATAATACCGTTCTACGATGTTAAGAAATTCCGAAGAGAAACTGTCGGCTTCCACCGTCATGGTTCGTACCCTGTTGGTGTAATAGTTGTAGAAAATAACCGCCGGTATGGCTGCCGCCAGCCCGGCAGCGGTGGCGATCAGGGCCTCAGATATCCCCGGAGCGACGACCGCCAGCGTGGCGGAGCCCTTTATGCCAATGCCCTTGAAGGCGTTCATGATCCCCCATACGGTTCCGAAGAGTCCTATGAAGGGGCACGCGCTCCCCGTTGTTGCGAGAAACCCCAGTGAACTTTCGAGTTTTGTCGCCTCGGCATCGCACGCCCTGTTCAGAGCCCGCTCAATGTTATCCATCCCCTTCATCTCCAGTGACCACGATGCATCGGTGTCTTTCTCGGGCAGGTTTTCCTTCCTGACCCCGGCGATCTTGACCAGTTCGGTGTACCCGGCCCTGAAAATCGTTGCGATCTGGGAATATCGGAATTTTTTTGATTCGGGGAAGACCTCCGACAGCTTATTGATCTTCATGTACCGATCGAGAAAGAGGTCGTTTTCCTTCTTGGAACGTTTAATCATCCGATATTTTGTCAGAATGATGGCCCATGAAACCACGGAAAAGAAGAGGAGCAAGAGGAGCACAAATTGCACCATGGGTCCCGAATCCAGAATCATGCTGAGGACGTTTCCGTGAAAATGTCTTCCAATATCCGCTGAAGTGACTGCCAAGGCTTCCTGCACTGTTAGTCTCCCATATGTGTATTTCGTGAGGTTCAAGGCGCTGACTGACCGGTGTCAGCCGGCCGATTTTTCTTGTCCTTGTATTTGAAAATCAAGCCATTGTCAAGGCATCCCTTTTGATGAGAAAACCGGT
>ENA-OSEO01002965-OSEO01002965.1-sediment-metagenome-genome-assembly--contig:-NODE-2965-length-21679-cov-26.634015_pt1 | contig 21679 bp, 19 predicted proteins | sample MGYA00237883_ERZ534232 | MGnify/ENA metagenome assembly ERZ534232
GACATGGATCAGTATTATCTTTATGCTCGTGTATCTAGCAAGGAACAAGAAAGAGAAGGATATTCAATTCCAGCTCAGGTAAAGGCAATCAAAGAATATGCCAACAAAAATAATCTTAAAATTGCCCAGGAATTTACCGATGCGGAGACTGCAAAAACCTCTGGCAGAACATCCTTTACATTAATGATCTCAGAGCTTAAGAAAAACCCAGAGATTAAGGGAATACTTTGTGAGAAAGTTGATCGGCTAACCCGAAACTTCTCGGACTATGTTGAATTGGATGAACTGGTTAACCACCATGGCAAGGAGCTTCATTTCGTGAAAGAGAACCGCGTAATTGAAAGAGATTCGAGATCTAGTGATAAGTTTATCTTCTATATTGGGATGGCCCTTGCCAAAAACACTATCGATAATCTCTCAGAAGAAGTTAAAAAAGGCATGCAAGAAAAGGTTGAGCAGGGTGGCTATCCCCACTGGGCGCCTTTTGGATATCTCAACTCCAACGGTGATATTATCCTAGATCCAGAGAACTATCATTTTATTGAAAAGATGTTTGATATGTATTCAAGCAGCCTGCATACATGTAAAAGTATAGCTAAACAACTATATGTTGATGGACTAAGAACAAAATCAGGAAGAAGAGTTCCACCAGGTGTTATTCACCAGAGACTTAAAAATCCATTTTATACAGGACTTATTCGATACAACAACCGGATTTATCAGGGAAATCATCAACCAATAGTAAGTCGGGACTTATTCAATAAGGTACAACAAATGCTAGATGGTCGAAGACATGATAAGGGAAATAAACACAAGTTCCCACTACGCGGCTTCCTGACCTGTGGAGAATGTGGCTGTAGTATCACAGCAGAAGTTCAAAAAGAACACACCTATTATCGTTGTACAAAATCAAAAGGCAATTGCAGTCAAAGATACATCCGAGAGGAAGCTCTTAATGAACAAATAAGCAACATACTAGATGATTTAAAGTTAAGCCCTGAGTTTGTTGACTTTATGCTTGAAGCTACCAAGGAAGCAAAGAATGATGAATATCGCCATCATATAGAGATACATGACTCATTTCAAAAACAGCTTAAGCAAATTGAAGTAAAGATCAACAAACTATTAGATGCTTATCTTGAAGGAAAAGTTTCCGAGGAGCTTTATAATACCAAAAAGGAAGAATTGGAAAATCAAAAATATTCCCTTGAATCAAGAATCAGTAAAAGCGAACAAGACTATGAACAAATCTTCGAACAAATTGAAAAGGTGGTAAAAGTAGCTAATGCCTGCGATGATCTATTTTTAACCGGAGATTATGATACAAAAAGAAAATTGCTTTTTTTGGTATCTTCGAACATGGTTCTCAAAAACCAGAACATAGTATCTTACCAGCTGAAAGAGCCTTATAACTTGTTCCTAGAAGTACCAAATAATAGCAAAACTCAAAAGTGGCTGGGGGAGAAGGATTCGAACCCTCGCACCAGGAGCCAGAGTCCTGTGTCCTACCACTAGACGATCCCCCAATATTTTGGTTTTAAGCAGCTTCCTGGCAAAACAAAGCCAAATACCGCTACTAAATTAATTTTCCCTTATCTGGCCTAGAATAGATTTTAAACGCAGCGGCTTATTCTATCAAGTGCTTTGTTGTCTCTATATGAGACAACACCATATCTTTTCCTAAAAGCTCCAATGTTTCAAAAAGCGGCGGACTAACCATTGTGCCCGTTGTTGCCACCCTGATAACCTGGAAAATAACACGTGGTTTTAGATCCATGTCTTGTTGTAGTTGCCTAAGATTTATCTCAATTACACCATGCGACCAATCCTTAGTGTTTTTAATAACATCGTAGACCTTCTCTAATATCTCCTTTACGCCTTCTTTTCGTAGAACTTTACTAATAGCAATTTCATCATAATGAAATTGCTTATCAAAGAAGATTTCCAGACCATCTGTAACCTCAGAAAGAGTTTTCATCCGTTCTTGCCGCATGCTTACCATTTTCTCTAATCTATTTAGCTCATTGCTATCAACATCTTCCTTTTTATCCAGAAGACCGGCTTTTTCCATAAAAGGAATACATTTCTGCGTTAGTTCCGCAACCGGCATTTGTCTTATATAGTGCCCGTTCATCCAGTCCAGTTTCTCCAGATCAAAGACTGCCGCACTTTTGGACACCTTCTTCAAAGAGAATTTGGCTATCAGCTCATCTATAGAAAAAAGTGTGGTAGCATCATCAAAAGACCAACCTAAAAGGGCAAGATAGTTAATTATTGCTTCCGGTAGATATCCATTTGCCTTAAATTCTTCAACAGCAGTGTCTCCGTGCCGTTTACTGAGAGGAGCTTTGTCTTTACCTAGTATTATTGGCAGATGAGCAAACTGCGGAATTTTGTACCCCAGTTCCTCATAAAGCAGAATTTGTTTTGGGGTATTGGATAAATGATCCTCGCCCCTAATAACGTGGGTTATTTCCATTTTTCCATCATCTACAACAGCAGCAAAGTTATATGTCGGTATACCGTCACTTCGAAGTAATATAAAATCATTCAGGAGCGAATTCTCAAAAACAACTTCCCCTCGAATCAGATCGGAAACTACGGTTTCTCCCTCATCAGGCATCTTAAATCTTAGCGAGGGTTCCCGTCCTTCTTTCTTATAATCATTTATTTCCGCATCTGTAAGATTTAGACATCTCCGATCGTACCCTGGATCCCGGTTTTGCTTAAGCGCACTCTTTCTTCTTGCCGCCAGTTCTTCCGGCAAACAATAACAGTAATACGCCTTCCCTTTGCTTATGAGTTCTTCCGCGTCCTTATGGTAAAGTTGCAATCTATCCATCTGATGATAAGGACCTTCATCCCAATCAAGACCCAACCATTTCATTGATGTCAATATACCATCAATAGCTTCTTCCGTTGACCGCGCTCTGTCCGTGTTCTCTATCCTTAAAACAAAAGACCCACCTATATTTCTGGCAAACAGCCAGTTATATAAGGCAGTTCTGGCACCACCGACGTGCAGGTGTCCCGTTGGACTGGGAGCAAACCTAACCTTTACCGGATTATTATTGTTCTTCATTTTATCAAGGTCCGCATGTAAATCCTTTTGAAATTGTTCTTGCTCCAACTTATCCCGTTTATCGGAGATAGCCTTAGTTGGAGGCGGCATTTTCTTCCTAATGCTTTTATATATTTCTTTTTCACTTAGTTCATCTTTTTTCTTCATATTTCTCATTCCATTCAAAACAGAAAAACCCATTTTTTAATTCGGGATGTCTTTATAGTGCCTTGCTCCAATACGAAATTAATTTATTCCGTTAATAATATGTCCAAATTTCTAAAGTTACCTATTTTTTATCCGATAAAATAAATCAAAGCTCCAAGGGCATAGAGAGGAAAATTCTAATAATTAATAAAGAGCTCTAAAAGCACCTTGGAGCTTTTTCTTTTCAAAACAACTCCAAAACAACTAAAATATTTTATAAGTCCAGTTCTCGACCATAATCATCTGCAAGACGCTGAACATCATCTTCCAAAGAATAACCAAACGCAATTTCCAGCACCCGACAGCTTTTTTCGCTATTGGAAATTATTCTGTGAACTGTTTCAGCCGGTATGAAGATTTCCTCCCCGACCTTTGCGTCGTGAGTCTCGTCCCCTATTTGAACTGTAACCCCTTCGTCCAACACTACCCACATGTCACTGCGAAGATTATGCCAGTGAAGACTTGTTTCATGGTGCGGGTTTATCACAATCAACCGTACCGAACAAGTCTTGTTGACAGAGTATTGCCTTATTTGGCCCCAAGGCTTTTCTATTTCCATACACTTCCACTCCTAAGTAATTTATATAACTCACGGCAACTTTTGTAAAGCTCAAAAGCCCTGTTTTGACCAAAAATCCTTATAAGAAGCCTATTTTCTTTTAATTTCTATTTCAGCGATTTTGCCAAATTTGCCATCTCGATCGCAGATAAAGCAGCTTGCCAGCCTTTATTGCCCGCTTTGGTCCCTGCTCGCTCAATAGCCTGTTCAATAGTGTCGGCAGTTATTATCCCAAAAGCAACCGGAATGCCTGTATCGTAATTGATTTTGGCAATCCCCTTTGATACCTCGCTGCAAATATAGTCAAAGTGCGGCGTTCCACCTCTGATAACAACGCCCAGACATACTATCGAGTCGTATCTGCCTGACTCTGCCATCTTTTTTGCCGCCAGGGGCATTTCAAATGAGCCCGGTACCCAAGCAATATCGATATCCTTTTCCGATGTGTCATGTCGTTTAAGAGCGTCCAACGCTCCGTCCAATAACCGGGTGCTCAGGAATTCATTAAAACGCCCGACCACAACACCAAATTTTAGTCCTTTTCCAATTAATTTCCCTTCAAATGTTTTCATTTAACCTCCCTTAAATCGATCCCCATACAATTACATGTCTTCAAATTTCCGACTGACAAAATCATGGCTGTCGTCTCCAAAAATATGACTAAGTTTTTCCTTCTTAGCCCTTAGATAATCAGCATTTTGAGGATTCGGCTCTATTTCCAACGGGACTCTTTTGGAAATTCTCAGACCATATCCTTCAAGACCAACAATTTTAGTTGGATTATTAGTCATAAGCTTTATTGATGAAAGTCCCAGATCAACCAATATTTGTGCCCCTATACCGTAATCTCTCAGGTCCGGCGGAAAACCCAGCTCCTGATTGGCTTCTACCGTATCTCTTCCTTTTTCCTGCAATTTGTAAGCTTTTAACTTATTTATCAGTCCGATTCCACGTCCTTCCTGACCGATAATATAGAGAAATACTCCACATCCTTCTTCTTCAATCTTTTGAAGGGCTCGCTCAAGCTGGACGCCACAATCACACCTAAGTGAATGAAATACATCACCGGTTAGACACTCGGAATGGACCCTCACTAAGACATCATTCTTCCCGTCAACATCCCCTTTAACTAAAGCAATATGGCAGTTACCATCCAATACGCTCTCATAACCTACAACTTTGAAATCACCGTGCTCGGTAGGAAGACTTGTTTCACTGACCTTCCGTACAAGCTTTTCCGTTTGGCGCCGATATCGAATTAAGTCGGCAATTGTAATCATTTTTAAGCCAAATTTCTCAGCGACTTTTTCCAATTGCGGAACCCGCGCCATAGTGCCGTCTTCATTCATGATTTCACAAATCACCCCGGCTTTAAAAAATCCCGCCAGTTTTGCTAAATCAATAGTAGCCTCGGTGTGTCCCGCTCTTTCCAGGACACCGCCTTCTTTTGCCCTTAACGGAAATACATGTCCCGGCATAGCAATATCTTCCGGTTTTGTTCCCGGATCGACAACCGCCTGAATGGTTGCCGCTCGATCCTGGGCGGATATGCCTGTTGTTATCTTGTGCTTTGCTCCGATAGAAACAGCAAAGGCTGTCTCATGTAAGGATGTATTTAACGACACCATCGAAGGAATCCTCAGGTCATCCAATCTTTTGGGATCACAAGGCATGCAAATCAGACCGCGCCCGTACTTTGACATGAAATTAATGTCATCAGCGGTTACTTTTTCCGCTGCCATTACAAAATCGCCTTCGTTTTCCCTGTCTTTGTCATCAACAACAATTACCATCCGACCATTCTCTATATCTCTTATCGCCTCTCCGATGCTTCTAAAAGCCATTTATTTCACCTCCTTAATCCAAATAACCGTGCTTATTTAGCAAATCCAAAGTAGAGTTTCTGTTCTCTTTTAGCTCGGTCATTTTCTTAACATATTTTCCGATAACATCCGCCTCTAAATTGACCTTGCTACCCTTTTCCTTAATACCAAGTGTGGTAACTTTAGCAGTATGAGGAATTATCGAAACGGAAAAATAATTATCAAGCGCCTCCGCAACGGTCAAGCTTATGCCGTCGACCGCAATTGATCCCCTTGGAACCAGATACTCCGTAATATCTCTGGGCGCTGAAATCTTAAACACTATTGAATTGCCTGATATTCTCTTATCCATCACTATTCCGACCTGATCTATATGGCCCAATACGAAGTGTCCGCCCATTCTGTCCGATACTCTCAGGGCTCGTTCCAGGTTAACTTGGTCACCTGTTTGCAGATAACCAAGATTGGTCTTCTTGAACGTCTGTGGCATCACATCAGCTATTAAAGAGCGCTCATTTAGATTTGATACCGTAAGACATACACCATTAACTGCAATGGATTCACCTATTTGTAAATCCTCGGTTATTTCCGGCGCAGCAATCTTGATATTTGACTTAGCAGATGAAGTGACAATTACCTTCACCTCGCCTAGCTCTTCAATTATTCCGGTAAACATATTCATCTCTCCAAATCTCGGCATTGGATGCTTCTATCGAACAATCGGATAAGCTTCCACCACCAAATCGTTGCCGCTTTTTCCAATATTTGTTATTCCTGCTGTGTAGCCATTTTCCAAAAAACCGCTGTCGGAATCCACAAGACCGGGAGCATCATTATTTCCAAAAATAGTTGGGGCAATAAACAAGAGCATCTTATCAATCAATCCCTCTCTTAGCACATAACTGTTTAAAGCTGAACCTCCTTCCCAGAGAACACTAGTTACATTTCGCTTCCCCAGCTCCCTTAATAGTCCGGCAATATCTACCATTCCATCTCTCCCGGGCAAATCAAGCACTTCGATATTCTTCTCCCGCAGAGTTTCCATATTCTTCTCATTTGCATTTGCACATACAATTAGGGTGCCAACTTCATAAGCGCTTTTTACAATTTTTGAATCTAGCGGTATACGTAAATTACTGTCTACAACAACACGAAGCGGATTGCGTGTTTTTCTGCCATCCATCCTAGTCGTTAAAAGAGGATCATCTATTAGAACAGTGCCAATCCCCACAACAACCGCGTCATATTCATCTCGTAATTTATGGACTATTTCTCTTGATGATTTACTGCTGATCCTTGTGCGTTCACCTTTTCTTTTGGCAATTTTTCCATCCAGGCTCATGGCAGCTTTTAGCAATACGAATGGATACCCGGTAGTAATATATTTTATATATATCTCGTTTTGCCTGGTTATTTCTTCCTTTAAAATCCCTGACCGTACTTTAATGCCGGCTTTTTCCAATTCATCGATTCCTTTTCCGCAAACACGCGGATTAGGATCCTTCATCCCAATAATTACTTCCTTGATGCCCGCTTTTTTTAAAGCCCCCGTACAAGGAGGGGTTCTTCCCTGAAAACAGCAGGGCTCGAGAGTAACATACATTATGGCGTCACTTGCTTTTTCCTTGGCTTGTTTTAATGCATTGACCTCGGCATGAGGGCCGCCGACTTTTTGATGATATCCCTCACCCACTATTTTATTACCTTTGACAATTACGGTACCCACAAGTGGATTGGGACTGGTTCTGCCCCTTCCTTGTTCTGCCAGTTCGATTGCCCTTTGCATAAAAAAAGCATCCATTTAAACCCCAATCAAAAAAGCCCTTTTTTAAGGGCAAGGTGTAAAAGACAAACAAAGCAAAAATATAGCAAACTACTCAGCTTTGCAGTGCTCCTTCTCCCATCCAGACTATACTGTCGGCCCTGGATTTTCACCAAGTCAGCCCTCTTCCTATATTTATAGAGGGTTCGCGGGCTATACCGCCGGTCGGGAATTCTCCATCACAGATAAAACTTTATGGAGTCACCCTGCCCTGAAGGTTAATTGTATTATATTGGATAAGATACTAGCAGATAAGGCCTGCCTATGCAAGCAAGGCCTGCTCTTTTATCCGCTTAATAGCGGTTGTTATACCTTCCTTATTGCAGAAAACCGCTGAACCGGCAACTAAAATACTAGCTCCGGCTTCCGCAACTTCCGCGGCATTCTCTTCGGTTACACCTCCGTCAAGCTCAATATCAACAGAAAGCTCTCTGGCATCAATCATTCTTCTTAAATTTCGTACCTTGTCAATTGCCTGAGGAATAAACTTCTGTCCCCCGAATCCCGGATTTACCGACATTATTACCACAAAATCAATTTCACTTACAATATCATCCAGACAATAAAGGGGTGTCGCGGGATTCAACGCTACACCAGCCTTTATATCGTAGCTTCTGATGTTCTGTATAAGACGATGCAGATGAGGGCATGCTTCCACATGAACAGCCAGAAGGTCGCTTCCTGCATTGACAAAATCATCCAGAAACAATTCGGGATTATCGATCATTAGATGCACGTCCAGAGGAAGATTCGTGCATTCCTTTATTGCCTTAACAACAAGCGGTCCAATAGTGAGATTTGGAACAAAGTGACCGTCCATAACATCTACGTGTATATAATCCGCGCCTGCCTTTTCGGCTTCTTCGATCTGATCTCTTAGACAAGCAAAATCCGCAGACAGAATAGATGGTGCAATTTTAATATTATTCATTATTCCAGCTCCTTGTCCGTTATCCATATGCTTCGTGATATATATTTATTTACTTCTAACCATTCTAGCAATAAACAATCCGTCGGTTCCGTGCTTATGGGGCAAAAGCTGCACCCATTTATATGGTTCCCCGTTTTGCATAGTTTTCGATAAGTATTTTACCGCATCATCTAGAACAAATTCAGGATTGCTCTGTAAAAATCCTTCAATAACTTCTATTCCCTCCTGGTGAGTAATCGTGCAAACCGAATATACAATTACACCACCAGCTTTTACCAGCGAAGCAGCTGTTTTCAGCAAGTCTGATTGAAGAATTGATAACTCCTCTATCTGATCAAGACTTTTTCTCCATCTTGCATCCGGCCTCCTGGCTAAAACACCCAGACCGGAGCAAGGTGCGTCAATCAGAATTCTATCTATCGGCTCCGTTATCTTTGATTTAAGTTTTGTTCCATCATCTTGTATAGTCTCTAAAATTTCAATTCCCAAGCGGTCCGCGTTATCTTTAATTAAATTTAGTCTATTGGAATGAACATCAACTGCTATTATTTTGCCCTTATTGTTCATCAACTCTGCAATATGGGTTGCTTTGCCACCCGGGGCTGCACACAAATCCAGGATTGTTTCACCTTCCCGGGGATTAAGAACGTGACTAACCGTCATGGAGCTTTCGTCTTGTACAAAAAATAAGCCCTCTTTAAACTGGGGCAAGGCACTTATTTCACCTGTTTCGGCAATTACAATGCCTTCCGGCACTATTTTACTCTTATCAACCCGGATCCCTTCATTGGACAGAGTTTTATACAAGTTATCCCGTGATGTCTTTAGGTTATTAGCCCTGATGCTTACGTGTGGACGTCGATTGTTTGCTTTACAAAGCTGTTTGGTCTCCTCTAATCCGAAATCTTCAATCCACATCTCCACCAGCCATTTCGGATGGGAATATTTCAGGGAAATATAAGAAACAGGATCTTCTTTATAATCAGGCCAGGGTAGATTGTCTTTTTTTCTGATAATATTCCTCAGGAGTCCATTGGTAAAAGAAGCAATGCCTTTATGAAAAAGCTTCTTGGCTAATTCGGTTGATTCATTACATATTGCATGAGGTGCAACTCTGGTATAAAAAATCTGGTAACATCCAAGCCTCAAAATATCAAGAGCTTGAAGTGGTATTTTGCCTAAGTCACGTGATGAATAGCGAGCAATTATCCAGTCAAGGGTTCCTTCATGACGCAATGTGCCATAGACTAGTTCAGTAACAAAAGCTTTGTCCCTTTTAGGGAGATTGCTCTTTCCCAGAGCATTGGGTAATAGTAGATTTGCGTAACCATCACCTTTATGAACTCCGTATATTGTTTCCAGAGCTATTTCACGAGCAGATATTTTATCTTTAGCCATTATTTTTCACTTATTAAACGCCTCTACTATCCCAGCTTTTCTCCTATCTGAATAGGATGCCCGCACAACAATTCGGAGGCTGTCATCTTTCTCTTATTCTCCGGTTGCACTATTGTGAGAACCAGTGGCTTGTCAACAGCAGCTACCACTATCCCATCATCTTCAAGACCAATAACTGACCCGGCTTCCTGCATCTTCTCTTCAAACCCTTCTGCAATTCTTGCTTCCCATACCTTTAAACGACTTCCGTTTAGATATGTATAAGCACCAGGAAATGGATTTAGTGCTCTTATTAAATTTCTTAGATTCAGCGAGGGCCTTGACCAATCCAATAATGATTCTTCTTTTTCTATTTTTGGAGCATATGAAGCGTTGTCCTCATCCTGCTTTTGAGGGGCAATCTGTCCCTTGACAATACCGGTTAAAGTCTTCAGTAACAATTTTGCGCCAACTGTTGAGAGCTTTTTGGCCAGTACACCGTATGTATCATCATCTTCAATCCCGACACACAATTGGAGTAAAATGTCTCCCGTATCCATTCCTTCATCCAAAAGCATGGTTGTAATACCGGTCTCATTGCGCCCTTCCATAATTGCCCTCTGGATTGGAGCAGCACCTCTGTAGTCGGGTAACAGGGAGGCATGTACGTTGATGCACCCGTAAGGAGGAACAGACAGTATCCACTTGGGAACAATCCTTCCATAAGCCACAACAATAATTACCTCAGGCTTTGCATTAATTATCTCTTCTTTGAAAGAGTTTGCATTTAGGTCGGCGGGCTGAAGAACAATTAGATTATTTTTTTGGGCAAATGTTTTAACCGGCGGATGTTGCAGGTGGAGGTGTCTACCTTTTGGGCGATCCGGTTGAGTTATAACCGATAAAATCTTATGGTCTGAATTTAATAACTCTTCAAGACTCGGTACTGCAAAATCAGGGGTGCCCATAAAGATTGTTCGCATATTAGCTCCGTAATAATTCACATAAGTAACCGAAGTACTCGAATTCTAGTAAATCATTGAATCTCTTAGGCTTTTTAGTGCCTTTCGCTTTTCCATCTTGGCCGTTCTGTCTAAGATAACAACTCCGTTCAGATGGTCTATTTCATGTTGAAGAACCCTTGCTTCCAAATCTTCCGCAGTAATTTCTACATCATTGCCGTTTAAATCTTTTGCCTTTACCTTAACACGGACAGGACGACTTATAAGAACTCTTACTTCACCAAAACTAAGACAACCTTCCTCGTCTTCTTCACACTCACCACTTACCCACACAACCTCTGGATTTATGCATACATGCAATCCTTCACCAATGTCGTAGGTTATAACCCTCTTCAAAATACCGATTTGATTTGCCGCAAGTCCCGCTCCCGGCGCATCGTACATAGTATCGCTCATATTTTTGGCAAGATCCTTTATTTCCTGGTTAATTTTTAATACCGGGGATGCTTTTTCCCGCAGAACCGGATCTCCGTGTCCTCTAATAGAAAAAACTGCCATTTACTCTCCAAATCCGTTACTGTTTTCATTTCTTTACCGCTTATATACTATAACATCCAAACAGGATCAATATCTACAATTACACTAATCTCCTTCCCCGGACCGCGGAAATCAAGCCGACGAAAATTATCTCTCAAAAACCGGCTAATTGCTTGTGTGTCTGTAACCTTTAACACCAAGTGCCACCTATAAAGATTTCTAACCCTTGAAAGTGGTGCCGGTGCCGGACCAAGTACACTTATTATTTCTTTTTGCCCACTCCCGGAAATGAATTCACCTATTTTTTCAGCAATATCCTCTACTTTTGATTCGTCCTTACCCGATACCAATATATTGACAAGCCTGCAAAACGGTGGATATTGTAATTCCCTTCTTAGTTCAACTTCCTTTTTGTAAAAACTATCATAATCACTGTGCAACAGAGCTTCTATGGCATAGTTGTCCGGAAGATAAGTTTGAAGAACCATCTTTCCCGGTTGTTTACCACGCCCCGCTCTCCCGCTCACCTGCATCAATATCTGAAAAGTCCTCTCGGCGGCTCTAAAATCCGGTAGATTTAAGGCAGTATCCCCATTTATAACGCCAACTAGCGTGACCTCGGGAAAATCAAGACCTTTGGCAATCATCTGTGTGCCCAATAAAATACTGTTCTTCTTTTCCTGAAACTCAATAAGTTTCTTACGATGTGAATCTCTTCCGGTTGTAGTATCAGCATCCATTCTTATAACCGTCAAATCAGGATATAACTTTCTTAGTTCACCCTCTACTTTCTGCGTTCCCACTCCAAAATCACGAACCCGAATGCTTCCACAATTGGGACATACTTCCGGAGCCAGTTCGGAATAGCTGCAGTGATGGCAAAGCAACCTCACCAAGTCCCGATGATAAGTAAGAGATACAGCGCATCGCTTGCACTTCGGTACAAAACCACAATCCCTGCACAATAAAAAACTTGAATAGCCCCTCCGATTAAGAAAAAGAATAAGCTTGCTGCCGCTATCCAGGCATTTTGTCATCTCATCCCGTAATTTTTGACTAAAAATGCTTCTATTGCCTCGCTTGAATTCTTCTCTCATGTCTACAACTTCGACCGTGGGTAGCTTTCTGTTTTCCACCCTTTTTCCGAGGAAGATACGATGGTAATCGCCTCGCTCTGCCTGAAATCTACTTTCGATGGCAGGTGTCGCGCTTCCCAAAACAACCGGACATCTATTAAGTTCCGCCCTTTTTAATGCAACAGTTACTGCATTGTACCTGGGATTCTTGTTTTGTTTATATGTTGTCTCGTGTTCTTCATCGATAACAATTACTCCTAAGTCCTCTAAGGGCGCAAATAAAGCGGAGCGAGCCCCTATGACTACCTTGTACTTTCCTTTTTGCACTCTTCTCCACTGATCAAATCGCTCGCCTGTGCCCAGTCCGCTGTGAAGGACGGCTACTTTATCATCAAAAGCCTGCCTGAACCGATGTGCTGTTTGTGGAGTCAACGCTATTTCAGGTACCAGGACTATGGCTGTCTTGCCGGACTTAAGTGCCTCTTTTATAACCCTAATATATATTTCCGTCTTGCCGCTCCCGGTAATCCCCTGAAGAAGAAAAACCTCAAACTCATTCTTGCTAACGCTTTCTTTAATTGTCTGAACAGCTTTTTCTTGTTCCGCGGTTAACACTGTCTTTTCTCTTATCTTCTCAGGATAACAAAAATCAGGCTCCCTGTATGTTAAATCAAAGTAAGTAGAGGCTATACCCTTTTTTATCAATGACTTTAAAGAGTCTCTTGATGCTCCTGCAGCTGAAAGCAGTTCATGCGCTGATATTTTGGGTTTATCGATCAAGACCTTCAAAATGGAAAATTGCCTGGGAGCTTTTACCAGCAGACTATCTGCGATTGAGCGAGCTTCTTCTTCGGATATTGACCTTTGTATATATTCTTCTTTTTTTACATTTACCCTGGGCTCACTTGCTTCATATTTTCTTATAATACAACCGCATTTCTCCAACACTCTTATTGAAGACAGTGCTTTCTTTCCGAACTTTTTTTGAAGCTCTGAAAGGGCTACCCTACCTTCTCTTTCCGCTAAGTATAAGATAATTTCCTTTTGACGGGATGCACGTGGTGAAATCTCACGTAACAGTTCTTCAGCCGAGTCATTTAATAAAACATATTGATTAAGATGACGCCCCCTTCCGGGCGGAAGCGCAAGCTTTAATGCCTGGTCAAAAGTAGTAAGGTAATACCGGCTAATCCACCGGCAGAGTTCAACGATTTCCTGGCTAAATGCCGCTTGTTCATCAAGAACCTCTAAAATATCGCTAACAGAATCTATAGTAAGCTCGTCTGTTAGCTCAATTACATATCCTAATTGATGTGAATGTCCGAACTTAACTAAGACTATTGAGCCAACGTCTACCTTGCCGCATAGCTCAGTGGGAATGGAATATTCAAAAGGCCGGTCAATTTCCTGAGATGGAAGATCAATTATGACTTTGACGAACTTCTTATTCATCATTAATGCTCCAATAAATAATTCATCAATCGTTTAGCTTTAATCCTAGATAATACTTAAACATCACTTCATAAAAAATGAAAGAGAAATCACATAAAAAGGGATTAAAACAAAGCTTTACATCATATTTTATTAAGTTTTTACCGGATTTTTGCCGATAATTTAGGTGAAGTCCCAAGCTGGTGGGAGTGCCCCTCCCCCACCTCTTGGGACCTTAATTTTCACAACCATTTCCCCCTATTTTTTCACAATCTATTTTAATCTCCTTTATTTAATCGCAATGGACCCACATAAATAGTATAAAATTTATGCTTTTCATTTAACAATCTAAATGATAGACTAGGGCAAAATAGCGTTGAAGGAGGTCACATGCCCGAAATGTCAGAAGAAAAAAATACGCCCGGAGAAACCCCGGAAGAAACAAATCAAACGGCAAAGACACAAAAGGAAAGATCGGCACAAAGAGAAGTAGCGTACGCCAGAGAAGCACAAGCAAGATCAGGGATGAAAACCGCTCAGTTTGTTGACTATATATACTGGGTCATAATGGCTATGATTATTGTGCGCTTTGTTTTTAAACTGATTGGTGCAAATGCTGAAAACGCACTGGTTAAAATATTGTATTCCGCCAGTGATCCCTTTATTAATATCTTCAAAGGAATCGTACCGGATATTACAGCTTCAACAAATCATATAATTGAGATATCATCCCTGATCGGATTATTGATAATCTGGTTGCTTTATCATGCAATCTTAAAACTAATCGTAGTTTTGAGATCCAGATAATTATAAACCGGCAGCGGTTCTCAACAGTTCCGCTTTATCTGTCCGTTCCCAGGTAAAATCTTTATCAATTCTCCCAAAATGACCGTAGCAAGCAGTCTTTTGGTAAATAGGTCTTCTTAGATCCAAATCTCTTATAATTGCTGCTGGCCGCAGGTCAAAATGCTCTTTTACCAATTCCTCAATCTTGGCCTTTTCAATCTTCTCTGTTCCGAATGTTTCGACTAATAGAGAAAGAGGATGGGCAACACCAATAGCATATGCTACCTCGATCTCGCATTTATCAGCTAATCCGGCTGCAACAATATTTTTTGCCACATATCTTGCTGCATATGAAGCCGATCTGTCAACTTTAGTCGGGTCCTTACCGGAAAAACAACCACCACCGTGGCGTCCCGCTCCGCCATATGTATCAACGATAATCTTCCTGCCTGTAAGTCCGGTATCAGCTTTTGGACCTCCAACTTCAAATTTACCGGTTGGATTAACGTATACATTTAGTGTTTTATAGTCAATCAATTCCTCCGGTAGAACAGGCTTTATTACATGTTCAATTAAATCGGGTTTTAATAGATCTTCAACTTCTACACCCGGCTTATGCTGAGCTGATACCAGGACAGTAGGAATGCGAACCGGTTTCCCATTCTCGTATTCCACCGTTACCTGGCTTTTACCATCAGGACGCAGATAAGGAAGAACCTCTGATTTTCTCACTTCCGCCAGCCGGTGAGCAAGACGATGAGACAATAAAATCGGCATAGGCATTAATTCGGGTGTCTCATTGCATGCGTAACCAAACATCATTCCCTGGTCACCGGCACCTTCTTTATCCAGGTTCTTATCGGCCGAATCGCCGGTTCGTTCCTCGTAAGCATGGTCTACTCCCTGAGCAATATCAGGAGATTGTTCCTGGATTGCCGTAATAACACCACATGTTTCACCATCAAAACCATATTTCGCACGGGTGTAGCCAACACTTTTAACTACTTCTCTTGCAATGCCCGGAATATCAACATATGTCTTAGTTGAAATCTCCCCGGCCACAACTACAAGGCCTGTCGTCACCAACGTTTCACAAGCAACTCTTCCTTGCGGATCGTCTTTATAAACCGCATCCAATACTGCATCCGATATTTGATCCGCTAGTTTATCCGGATGACCCTCCGTTACCGATTCTGACGTAAACAAATACCTTCCTTTGCTCATTAATTCTCCTCCTTTGAGTTTTTCATTAAATAAAAATGCTCTCTTCTAAAAGTAAAGAGAGCCAATCCAACACTCTTATCTTTCAGAAATCCTCTGCAGGAATTGGCACCACCAAAAATTATCTTCGATTTAACCGATTAGCTTACAATCGCAATTTTATCAATGATAACTCTCAGGTTGCCGGGCTTCACAGGGCCAGTCCCTCCACCACTCTTGATAAGAAATTCCTATTTTATTATCAAAAACCTGTCCGAATATTTATTTACCACTGGCGTTTAATTATAAGGCAGAACAACGATGTCTTTCAAGATAATTTCTATTTCTTTTTCTTTTTAGCAAGAACTGTTACCTTATCCAGGATTTTTTGTGCGATTTCACGTTTATACATAACCGGCAACTCTTCAACTCTACCGGACTTATCAATTATAAATATTTGATTTGTCTCCTTGCCAATTCCGATATCTTGCCTAGATATGTCATTCGCAATAATCAGATCAAGTTTCTTTTTTTTCAATTTCCGTTTCGCGTTTGCAACCAAATCCTCCGATTCCGCCGCAAAACCGACCAGCACTTGATCTTTTTTTGTCCGACCCAATTCTTCCAAGATATCGTTTGTTCCTGATAGCTCCAGTGTTATTTTTTTATCCTTTTTAATCTTCTGCTCTAAAAACACAGCCGGTTTGAAATCGGCAACAGCCGCTGCTTTTATCACCACATCAACATTATCATATTCCCCAACTACGGCAGACCTCATCTCCTCTGCAGTGGTAATCTCAATAAGCTTTACACCGAATGGTACCGGCAGAGAAGTTGGACCACTTACCAATGCCACCTTCGCTCCTCTGCTTGCAGCTGCTTCAGCTAAAGCATACCCCGTCAGACCGGAAGATTTATTACCGACAAATCTAATGGGATCGATTGATTCATGTGTTCCGCCTGCTGTTACCAAGATCCTCAATCCTTCAAGATCAAGAAACTTCTGCAGCTTATCCTCTACAACATCCAAAATATTATCAATTACCGCCAGTCTTCCGATACCCGCTTCGCCACAAGCAAGGTCTCCTTCTTCAGGCTCTACTATCCCATAACCATAACTACGCAAAACCGATAAATTTTTCTGAGTTGCGGGATTCAGATACATTTTGCTATTCATGGCAGGTGCGAAAATAATAGGTTTCCTGCATGCCAGAATTGCTGTTGTTAGCATATCGTCCGCAATACCGGCAGCAACTTTTGCTAATACATTTGCCGAAGCAGGAGCAACTAACAATAAATCAGCTTCTTCTGAAATTGAAATATGATAGATTTTTCCGGCCTCCTGTTCGTCAAAAAGACCGGTAATAACCGGATTTTGGCTTAATGTCTTGAAGGTTAATGGTGTAATAAAATGTGTTGCAGCTTCAGTCATTATTACTTTTACATTGGCTCCGCGCTTTGCCAGCTTCCTTGTAATCTCAGCTGCTTTATATGCGGCAATGCATCCCGTTACCCCCAAAACAATGTTTTTTCCTTTAAGCACAGCCATAATAGCCCCTCTGTAAACTATAAATAGAAAACAAAAGCTAGTTCTTTTATCCCGAACTAGCAAAAAGCTATATTTCTATTTGATCTAGATCTTAATCGTAACTGTTATTTTATGCCATCAGCAACTCTTCTAAACTCTATTTTCCCCTGCGCTACTTCTTCCATCGCTATCGATAGCGGATGTTTAGTTACAGATGTTATCTGGGGTCCTCTTGTGTTAATAAGCTCTTGCCTTTTAATGGCATTAAAGTACTCGATGATTTGCCTTCCCCGTTTGGCCACTTCCATTACCAAAGTAAATCTGCTATCCGAATTATCCAATAAATTTTCTATTTGGGGTTCCAAAAGAGACATGTTTCACCTCAATCTAGGTTATTTTTATTACCCTAATCTTTCTCTCGCTCATTTAAAATAATTGACACCAGGTCGTCAACCGCTTCATCCAAATTATCATTTACGACCCTGTAATTATACTGCGGTGCATATTCCAATTCTTCTTTGGCTCTATCTATCCGCTTTCTGATAACATCTTCGACTTCCGTACCGCGCCCGGATAGTCGCTTTCCCAGTTCCGTGAAGGTTGGAGGTTCAATAAATATTAGCACCGCTTTTGGTCTTTTTCCTTTGACCTTCAAGCCACCTTGGATATCTATCACAAGCACTACATCTTGTCCTCTTGCTAATCCCCGGTCCACTGTTTCCTGTAAGGTACCATAAAGATTATTATGAACCTTTGCCCACTCCAAGAACTTACCTGTTTTTATCTTCTCGTTGAATTCAGATTCAGAAACAAATCGATAGTCGTTACCATCAATCTCTCCAACTCTAGGCTTACGAGTTGTAACTGAAACTGACCGCCTGATATTAGGGACTCTTTTGAGCATGTACTCAACAAGAGTCCCTTTACCAACCCCTGATGGTCCAGAGATTACATACAATTTATTATTTTTCAACCAAGTCCCCGCTGGGTTCTATGCTAACTTGTTTACAAGACGTTCTCTCTGCTTTGAGCCAAGACCTTGTACACGACGAGATGCATCGATGTCCAACTCATCCATTAATCTACGGCTTCTTGCTTTTCCAATTCCCGGAAGTGACTCAAGTAAGCTACTTACCTTCATCCTAGCAACAACCGGATCTCCTGTTTTATTAAGTACATCAGTAAGAGAAACCTGTCCCTTTTTCAACTTTGCCTTTAGTTCGGCTCTTTTTCTTCTCACCTCCACAGCTTTTTTAAGAGCTGCTTTGCGATCGGCATCTGAGAGTTTTGGTAGTGCCATTACGTCCTCCTTATCATTGCGCAGTTGTTTTACCCAAGTGATTATACAAATTATATTACTCAAAAACAACCTGCTAAAGAATTTTATTACCAAATAATCTGCTGTTTTCCATTTTTGTCATAAAAATAGGGATCAACAATTTCTTTTTGTGATCCTCCATACAGTAAGGCCCTTATTGCACCTCCTCCTTTCTATCCAAAAAACTTACAATCCTTCAACAAGCATTTTTTGGCAAAATACTAGCATCTATCAGAGCTTTAACAACTTACATAAACAATATTCAAGATATCGCTTTATTTCCCTTCTTCTCTTTTTCCCTTTTTGTCTTGGCCTCTTGCCAATTTAATCTTTTTCACAACAAAACCCAATAGACCACTCACAGCTAAATTACATCATTATGTACCTCAAACTGCTGGAGTCCCTGAAAGATAAAATATAGTTAAAATACTTGGAAGTCAAGCTATGATTTGTTATGCATCCTATGCCACAATATAGCATTGTCTAGTAGGCAAACAGCCCCTGAAGCAATATTTTTCTCGTCTCTTGAAAAATATCCTTTAAATTAAGGAAAAAACATTTATCTGTTTTTTCCTATTTCCTTTACAATCTCAGATACTGCTTTAGCCGGGTCCTCAGAGCATAAGACCGGCCTTCCCACAACAAGATAATCAGCCCCCGCTTTAATCGCTTCCAGCGGGGTCAAAACTCTCTTTTGATCATTTTTTACTGCCCACAGAGGACGCACTCCCGGCGTTACTACCTTCAAATCCGAACCCAGATTCTTCCGTAAAAGACGTATTTCCTTCGGGGACGCTACAGCCCCATCAAGGCCAGCCTCCTGCGCTAAACGAGCAAGATACAAAACCTGATCCTGTACCGCTCTGCCGATTCCAAGCTCATTTAATTGGTGTTGATCCCAGCTTGTCAGGATCGTTACTCCTAGAATCATGGGTTTTGGTTTATTTGTTTCCAGGCATACCCGCTGCGCCGTTTGGACAGCTTCTTTCATCATCTCCAGACCGCCCATTGTGTGAACAGTTAGCATGCTTACATTCATTTTAACTATCTGTTCTATGGCTCCCGATACTTGAAAAGGAATATCGCATAGCTTTAAATCCAGAAAAACCGAGTACCCCATCTCGCTGATGGTTTTTACCACTTTTGGTCCGGCAGATAGAAAAAGACGAAGTCCAACTTTCAGAACATCCACTTTATTATCGAGCAGCTGACAAATACTTAATGCTTCTTTCTCACAATCAACATCAAGTGCAATAACTAAGGGATTGCAGTTTTTCTTGCTCATATGAATACCTCTGCTCTTGTACGGCGATTAGCTTTTATATTATCCAAACATCAACGAGTTTATTTGCTACTTTTGTCTCAATGAATTAAGCATAAAATACCGTATCACAATTTATGTTTTTACTTGCCCGATGATTTCCTTAATACTTTTAAATCCCTTTTCGTTTAAAAAATTGTCCAGTTCATCAACAATACTCAAGGTAGCTGATGGATCTATGAAATTTGCTGTTCCAATAGCTACAGCTTGAGCTCCAACCAGAAAAAATTCAATTGCATCTCTGGCATTATTTATGCCACCCATTCCAATGACAGGTATATTGACTGCTCTCGCTACTTCCCAGACCATTCTCACTGCTACAGGCCTTATTGCCGGCCCCGAAAGACCCCCGGTCATACTACCGAGCATCGGCTTAAATGTTACTGTGTCAATAGCCATTCCCAATAAAGTGTTTATTAAAGAGATGGCATCGGCACCCGCATTTTCTACCTCCCTGGCTATAGTTACATTGTCTGCTGTGTTGGGTGTAAGTTTTACAATTAGCGGTATTTCGGTTGTTGCTTTGCATTCACTTACTATCTCTACCGCTACTTTAGGATCCTGACCAAAAAGCATACCCCCCTTTTTAACATTGGGGCAGGAGATATTAAGCTCAATTCCCGAAATGCCTTCTACGTCTTCAAGCTGAGCGCAAACCTGCGCATATTCAGTAACGGATTCGCCAGCTATATTAACGACAAGAGGCACATCGAAAGAAGAAAGAAAGGGGAGCTCCTCTTCAACAAATCGTTTAATACCCCTGTTCTGCAAACCTATCGAGTTAAGAATCCCGGAGGGAGTCTCACATATTCTAGGACAAGGATTTCCGGACCTTTCATTTAGGGTTATGCTTTTTACGACCAATGCGCCGAGCTTGTTTAGATTAACAAAAGGAACATATTCCCGGCCCGAACCAAATGTTCCGGAAGCCGTCATTATTGGATTTTGCATCTTTATTCCTGCGATCACAGTACTTAAATCAGCTATCTGAAGTCACCTCTTTATCATGTTCTTCTAAACTTCCCATACGACATCTTCCGCCCTAAAAACAGGCCCGTCAATGCACACACGTTTAAGAACTTCTTTTTCTTCTTGTCTGGTCTTACATACACAAGAAAGACATGCCCCTATTCCACAAGCCATTCGCCTTTCCAGGCAAACTTGGGTAGGAATGCTATGCTCACCTGTAATCTCGGCAATCCGCTTAAGCATTCCCTCGGGGCCACATGCATAAACTCTCTCGGGATCAAACTCCTCAATTGTCTCCGGCAGAAGATCTACTATGGGTCCTTGGTGGCCCTGGCTTCCATCATCTGTTGCCATATGCAACTTACGTACCAGTCTTTTAAGATCGATTGCATATAAAAGCTTTTCCTTGCTAGCCGCACCCATAAGTACACAAATCCGGCGCTGTTCACTCATGAGTTCGTCAATTAGAAAAATTAAAGGCGCGATGCCCAGACCTCCGGAAATTAGAAGGATATTTCTGGCCTCACCGCCTATAACAAACCCGTTTCCAATAGGTCCGACCAATCCAAGTTCATCTCTTGGCTTAATTTTTGAAAGAGCATTTGTTCCTTCACCAACCACTTGAAAGAGTATCTCAAATGCCCCTCCCCCGTTCTTGCGATGAATACTAAAAGGACGTCTTAGGATAAAATTCCTTCCTTCGCCGCATTGAATATGAACAAATTGACCTGGTTTGCAAGCTGATGCTATTTTTCCGTTATAGAGCTTCAA
>ENA-OSEO01002968-OSEO01002968.1-sediment-metagenome-genome-assembly--contig:-NODE-2968-length-21646-cov-4.270481_pt1 | contig 21646 bp, 15 predicted proteins | sample MGYA00237883_ERZ534232 | MGnify/ENA metagenome assembly ERZ534232
CTTATGTCTGCCGTCTGGCAGAGACAAAAGCGCTGGCCGCGTGTGGTCTGGCGCGGGATCATATGTTCGTGCTGGCTGCCGATACCATCGTCGCCGATGGGGATGACTTGCTGGGGAAACCTTCCGGGCCGGATGAAGCCCGACAGATGCTGCGCGCGCTGCGCGGCCGGGTCCACCGGGTTTGCACCGCGCTGGCAGTTGTGCCGCCGGGCGCGGATAAAGCCGTGTTAGATCTGTGCGTCTCTCAGGTCCCCATGCGGAACTATTCGGACGCGGAGATTGAAGCCTACATCGCCAGCGGCGATCCGCTGGATAAAGCCGGGGCTTATGCCATTCAGCATCCGGAATTTCGTCCGGTGGTTGCGTTTCAGGGGTGTTTTGCCAGCGTGATGGGTTTGCCTTTATGCCACCTGCTGCGTTTATTAAAGAAGGTTGGCGCGGAGTCTGACATCAATCCGGCGCGGATCTGCCGCGACAATCTGGATTACATCTGTGGGATTTCAGCCCGCGTATTGGATGGAGAAAATATTGGTTGAGAGCTGGTTCTCTTGCCAGGAGGATTGAAAACGTGATGAAGAAAGTTCACTATTGGTTCCTGTTGCTGGTGATTTTGGTTACAGCCTGCGGTCCGAAAGGGCCCGAAGAGACGCCAACGGCGGAGGCATCACCAACACCGCTGCCAGCTCCCCATGTGAATCTCACATCCGCTCCGGACGCCCAATCCGCGGCGGAGGCCTACCTTGGCGCCTGGCAGGCGGAAGAGTATGAAAAAATGTACGGCATGTTGACCAAAATCAGCCAGGACGCGATCTTGTTTGAAGATTTTAAGCAGCGTTATCAGGATACAGCCATCAATTTGAGCCTGTATTCTCTCGATAGCGAAGTGCTTTCCGTGCTCACCAATCCCCGTTCCGCTCAGGCAGCGTACCGGGCGAATTTTCACACCGCTTTAATAGGCGATTTACAGCGCGATATGGTGATGAACCTGACCCTCGACCAGGGCACCTGGCAGGTGCAGTGGGAAGAGGGCATGATTATGCCGGAATTGAGCGGCGGAAACCGCCTGGCCCTTGATGTGAAAATTCCAGCGCGCGGCAACATTTATGATAAGGATGGCGAGGTGATTGTCGCCCAATCAGAGGCAGTGGCTTTAGGGATCATCCCCAGCCAGATTGAAGAGGACCAGCAGGGAAGGCTGGTCACCGAGCTGGCCCGTCTGACAGACCGCACGACACAGTCCATTGTAGAGCTGTACGATAAAGATTATCCGGAATGGTATATCCCGGTGGGAGAAGCATCTATAGACGCGGTCAACGCGCGCTACGATGTGCTTTCCGGACTGGGTGGACTGGTGATGAATAATTTCACGTCGCGATACTATTATGGCGGCGGGATAGCCCCGCATGCGACCGGGTATGTCCTTTCAATTTCACCGGAAGAACTGGATGCCTACAAACGCAAGGGCTATCTGGGAGATGAAAAGATCGGCGCGGCAGGCATGGAGAAGTGGGGCGAGGAGTACCTGACCGGCTCGCGGGGAGCCTCGCTGTACGTGGTGGATCCCCAGGGGCAGATCGTTACCCGGCTTTCGCAAACCGATGTCAGTCCGGCAAAGTCAATCTACATGACGATTGAATCAGATTTCCAGGCGGAAGTGCAAAAAGCCATCGCCGGTTTCAGGGGCGCCATTGTTGTCCTTGAGCGCGATACTGGCCGGGTGTTGGCTATGGCATCTTCACCCCACTTTGACCCGAACGCTTTTGAGCCTTCAAACTACAACAGCAGTTGGGAACTGGGTGAGCTGTATAATTCCGGAGAGCAGCCTTTCCTGAACCGCGCCACCCAGGGCCGCTATCCATTGGGTTCTGTTTTTAAGATTATTACCATGGCGGCAGCGCTGGAAAGCGGGTTGTACAATACGGAATCGGTCTATGAATGTGGCTATGAGTTCACCGAGCTGCCTGGTTTAACCCTGTATGATTGGACGTATGAGAAAGAAGTCGCCGCCAGCGGCACCCTGACTCTGCCGGAAGGGCTGATGCGCTCCTGCAATCCCTGGTTCTGGCATCTTGGCCTTGACCTGTACCGCCAGAACCGCCCGAACGATGTCGCTAACCTTGCCCGCTCGTTTGGCTTCGGCGCGGCGACCGGGGTTGGACAGGTGGCGGAAGACACCGGGGCTATCCCCGATCCGGCTAATGAAGGCGACGCGGTGCAGCTGGCGATTGGCCAGGGTACCATGGAAGTCACCCCGCTTCAGGTCGCGAACCTCGTTGCGGCGGTCGGCAATGGCGGCACCCTGTACCGCCCCCAACTGGTTGAAAAGATCACCTCTCCCAATGGGGACGCAGTGATGTCCTTTGAGCCGGAAGTGATTGCCACCCTGCCCATTTCGGATGAGAATTTGAAGATCGTGCAGGACGCCATGCGGACTGTGGTCAACGAACCGCGGGGCACAGCCTATCGCACCTTTGTAAACCTGGAGATCCCGGTTTATGGCAAGACCGGGACCGCGCAGAACCCGATGGGTAACCCGCACGCCTGGTTTGCCGGGTACACAAACGCTGGCCGTGAGGACCGCCCGGATATCGCCATCGCGGTCATCGCGGAGAACGCCGGAGAGGGTTCGGATATTGGCGCGCCCATCTTCCGCCGGGTTGTGGAACTGTATTACTTTGGCAAACCAATGCGCCTGTACTGGTGGGAAGATACCTATTATGTGACCATCACGCCCACTCCGTTATATACCAACACACCGGAACCGACGATCACACCAACGCCTGACCCGAACGCGACTGAAACACCATGAGCCAGCAAACGCTCGCGGGACGCATAACACGCTCGCAATCCGGGTTTTTCACGGTCAGTACCGAGCAGGGCGATTTTGTCTGCCGCCTGCGCGGTCGTCTGAAACGCGGCCCGAAAACCGGCGATATCGCCGCAGTCGGGGATGAGGTGCGAATTTCGCTGCAAGGTAACCAATCAGGGATGATTGAATCGGTTGAGCCGCGCGAGAGCGGGCTGATCCGCCTTGCACCCACACCGCGCGGGATGTACCAGCAGGTGCTGGTGGCCAATCCGGATCAGATTGTTCTGGTTTTTGCCTGTGCCAGTCCAACACCCAAGCGGCGTTTGCTGGACCGTTTTCTGGTGGTGTGTGAAAAGCAGCACATTCCGGTGTTGATTGTGGCCAACAAAGTGGATCTGGTCGGTTCGCGAGCCGCTGAAGATATCTTTTCCCTGTATACTGATATTGGTTATGAAGTGATATACACCTCCGCCGAGAGTGGTTTGGGAGTCTCAGCGCTCAAAGACCGCCTGGTGGGAAGGCTTTCCTGCCTGGCGGGGCCGTCCGGGGTGGGCAAATCCAGTCTGCTGAACGCGATCCAGCCGGAGCTGGGCCTGCGGGTCCGGGAAGTCAGCAGCCTGACCACCAAGGGACGCCATACCACAGTGGTGCGGGAGATGTTCCCGTTGGATGAGGGCGGCTATGTGGTGGATTTGCCAGGGCTGCGGATGCTGGCCATGTGGGATATGGAGCCCGAAGAGCTGGATGGCTACTTCCCGGAGCTGAGCCCGCTGGTGCGCAACTGCCAGTTCAGCGATTGTACCCATCTCCACGAGCCGGGCTGCGCGGTCCGCGAGGCGGTTGAAAAAGGTCAGGTTCACGAAGCGCGCTACCAATCGTATCTCAGGATGCGCTATGGGGATGATCTGGAAGAGTTCCCGGAGACATGATCCGGGTCTTTGGAGAGTTCCGTTTTGGCCTTTTTCTGCGAAAATCGGGAACAATTCGAAAAAAATCTCTTAATATTAGATGGCAATCTGGTGCACATGGAGGGAAAACAGATGGTTTCAGGGACTCGTTTAACCTGGGAAATGCTCACAATGATTCTCAAAAACCCTTTTCGCCTGTCCTATGGGGTCAGCCTCACCCGTCAGGCTTTCTGGATCCGGCTGGCCGGTGATGAAGGCTGGGGAGAAGGCACCATTCCACCTTACTATGGGGTCGACCAGTCCGATATGATCGCTTATTGGGAGAAAGCTTCCCATAAAGACGAGGCTTTTCCGGATGATCTGGAGGGAATCGCGGATTGGGTGGGGCAGGAAGGCCCGGCTCCGGCGCGCTGCGCGCTGGACCTCGCCCTCCATGACAGGCTGGCGCGCATGCGAGCGGTTCCGTTGTACGCGCTCCTGGGACTGCCAGAGCCAAAACCCATCGCGACCTCGTTCACAATCGCGATTGACACGCCGGAAGAGATGGCCCGCATGGCGGCGCAGATCGCGGACTATGGAGTCATCAAGATCAAGCTGGGCAGTGAGGATGATATCGCCCGTCTGGCGGCCATCCGCGCGGCCCGCCCCGATGTAAAACTGCGCATTGACGCCAACGCCGGCTGGACGCTGGCGGAATCATTGCGTTACCTTGAAAAGCTGGAAGCTTTTGACCTGGAGTTGATTGAGCAGCCGCTTCCAAAAGACCAGATTGAGGAAATGGGCGAGATCCAGAAGCATACCGCCATCCCCGTGGTGGCGGATGAATCGGTGCAGACCCTGCGCGATATTGAGCGGCTGGCCGCGGCAGGCGTGCGGGGTATCAATCTGAAGTTGATGAAAGTCGGCGGGTTGATTCCGGCGCTGAAGATGCTGCGCCTGGCGAGGGAACTGGGCCTGCGAATCATGCTGGGTGAGATGGTCGAGACCTCTCTGGGGACCACAGCCATGGCGCATCTGACCGGGTTGGCGGAGTGGGTTGACCTGGATGGGCCGCTGCTGATCACCAATGATCCTTTTGATGGGGTCCAGTATGACCGGCACGCGGTCTTAAAGGTCCCTGAACGACCCGGAATCGGGGTGGTTCTCAAAGAACAGCGGCAGACCGCCCGGTGAACAGGTTTTCTAAATTGAGCGAATATATTCAGGAGGAGCAATGCGGGAGCAAATTCGGGAAGTTCTGGAAGAATTAAAGATGAAATATCGTGACAGCCGCGAGCAGCTTTTTGAAGTTGAGATACTTTCCTGTACTCCGGAAAGCGTCGCTCTGGGCGGACGCGTGCTGGATGAGCCGGCCCGTGAGACGCTTGAAGCGGCCTTGCGGTCAGCGGTTCCGTCTCTGCAGGCAGATATCAGCGCGGTTAAAGTCCTGCGGGAAGACCCGCCCCAATATTTGACCGTCGATACAAACCTGACCGGGCTTTACTCACAGCCCACCTTCCACTGCGATTTGCTCAGCGAACTGTTGTACGGCTGGCCGCTGGAAGTGCTGGAGACCCAAGAAGACTGGTGTTTTGTGCGGCAGATGGATGGATATTTGGGCTGGGCTTATCGCGGCTATCTCACCGAGGATATCGCTCCCTCACCCACCCACCTGGTGGTCGCTCCGGAGAGCTTTTTGCGCGCGGAAGCTGACCCCGAAGCGAAACTGCTGACGCGGGTACTGGGCGGGACTTCTCTTAAGGCCAGCCGGGTCCAGGGAGATTGGGCGGAAGTCCGCGCCAACAAAAATGGTTGGCTGCCTCTGGCGGACCTGCGCGCGCTCAGCCGTTTACCGCAGACTGCGGAGGAACGGCGGGCAATGATGGTAGAAGACGCCGCCCGGATGACCGGAGTGCAATATCTGTGGGGCGGCTGCACCGCCCACGGCATTGACTGTTCCGGCCTGGCCCAGCTCCTCTACCGCTGGGTGGGGGTGACTCTGCCCCGCGACGCCGATATGCAGCACGCGGTTGGGCGCCCGGTTGAGCCGCCTTTCCTGCCGGGAGATTTGATGTTCTTTGGCGAGGATGGCAAACGGATCACCCATGTCGGCATCAGCATGGGCGGATGGGATACCATCCACTCCTCGCGCAAGCGCAACGGGGTGTATATCGACGACGTCCAGGCGGAAGAAGATTATTTGAAGAAAATCTACATCGATACCCGCCGCTATCTCGATTGATCCGGCCATGGCATCTCTGCTGGCAGCAACATCCTTTTAAACCAGACACTCGGTTTTTTAAAAAACCGAGTGTCTTAATTTTAGTGGTAGGAGTTGTAGGATGGGTTGAGCGTTAGCGAAACCCATCATTTGAATCTGCTCGTTTCTGTGAAACGATTTCGAGGACGCATTTTCCCTTATGTCATTCAAGCGTTTCTCTCAACCGGAAAATCCGGATCAACCAGCACCTCGGTTTTTTTTGAAAACCGAATAGGGGCGAGGCATGCCTCGCCCCCGCGCCTCAGAGCAAATCCTCAACGGCGGCGTGTCCAAACTTTCCGAAAATCTGGATCATCTCAGCTTCATCGGCTACATCATTGGTCAGCAGGAAGAGCTGCCGGTCTTTGGTGTATCCCCAGTCATGCAGCACGCCGGGGATCGAACCAATTTTATGATGGAAAGTGATCGTGTCGAAAGGAATATCCCGCATCAGCAGATGATCACCAGCCACCCGAAACATCGGTTCAATCCATGCTTTTTCATCGGGAGTCAATTCCGCGATCAGCTCATAAAACCGGATACAGTCCCGGGCGGAGATCCAGTTATCAAAACCCTTATCGCGCGCATCGTAATCCATCAGCTTCCGCTGCAGCTCGGTGCCTTTCAAACCGAGCGCATCACGGAAAACCTGGTTGGCTCTTTCGATGCCAATCTTGCGGATGATCAGATTGGTACAAAGGTTATCGGATAAGGCGATCATCATCAGCAGCACGTCCTGATAAGGGAGCTGGCGGGCGCGCAGCAGCCAGGAAAACCCGGCTCCCCTGACCTGCGGCTCATCATCCAGGCAGCACAGCGCGGCGCGGTCCACTTCACCGGCCCGTTCCAGGTGTGCCCACGCCAGCAGCAGCGGCACTTTGATGATAGAAGCTGAAGAGAATCTCTCACAATTCGCTTCAAAAACAGCGGGTTTTCCATCCCGCTTCAGGTATAAGGCGTACTTACACCCGGTTTCTTGCAATTTTGTAGTAGAATCCTTGATCATAATAGGAATATTATATATAATTTTTGTCCGTATTTTAATATGATATATTTCTTGTCTTGTTTGACTTTGCATTTGATTCAAGGTATACTCATTCATGTCCAAAAGCTTGCCTTAGGGGCGCGTATGAGGTCTGATTTGTTAATTTTTCCCCAATTCTTTTACATAACGAGGGTATATTTGCATGGCTGATTTGTTGAAAGTGCAGGGCCTTGAGACACAATTCCAGACCAGAGAAGGCACCGTTCATGCGGTAAACGGCGTTTCTTTTAATCTGAAAGAGGGCGAGACTCTTGGAATTGTGGGCGAGAGTGGCTGTGGCAAAAGCGTAACAGTAATGTCGATGCTGAGGTTGATCCCCACACCTCCCGGTGAAGTGGTTGCAGGCCAGGCGGTTTATCAGGGTAAAGACCTGTTGAAGATGTCGAACGACGAAATTCGGCATATTCGCGGATCTCAGATCAGCATGGTTTTCCAGGATCCGATGACCTCCTTTAACCCGGTGTTGACCATCGGCAGGCAGGTCGCCGAACCGCTGGAAATCCATAATGGCGCAAACCGGCAGCAATCGGCTGAACGCGCTGCCGAAATGCTGGAGATGGTGGGGATTCCAAAAGCAAAGGATCGCCTGAACGATTATCCTCATCAATTTTCCGGCGGAATGCGCCAGCGTGTGATGATCGCGATGTCATTGATCTGCACACCACAGGTGCTGATCGCCGACGAGCCGACCACTGCTCTGGATGTGACCATTCAGGCCCAGATTGTTGAACTGGTGAAACGGCTCCGGGATGAATTGGGAATGGCGATTATCTGGATTACCCATGACCTGGGGATCATTGCCGGCTTGGCAGACCGCGTGATGGTCATGTATGCCGGCCTGGTGATTGAAGAAGCTCCTGTCAAGGAGTTATATGCTAATCCGCAGCATCCTTATACCCTTGGTTTACTGGAAAGCTTACCCAGAGTGGACGAATCGAGAGACAGACGGCTGGCTTCGATTGACGGTCTCCCGCCAGTCCTGATGGAAAAGCCGGAATTCTGTCCTTTTGCGCCGCGCTGTAAATATGCTTTAGATCGCTGTTGGAACGAGAATCCGGGGCTATTGCCGGTAGATGGCAACAGCGAACACCGAGCAGCCTGCTGGGTTGATCCTGAAACTGGGAGAGAGCGTGCATGACCGACAATAATCAAAAAGAAGTGCTTTTACATGTAGACAATCTTGTCAAACATTTTCCGATAACACAGGGAATCATTATTCAAAAACAGGTTGGCGCGGTTCACGCTGTGGATGGCGTCAGCTTTGATATTTATAAGGGTGAGACCTTGGGTCTGGTGGGTGAATCCGGTTGTGGAAAATCCACCACAGGACGCACCATTCTTCAACTGTACCGCCCCACCTCAGGAAGTGTCTATTTTGAGGGTAAGGATCTGGTCGCGATGAAGGGCGAGGAACTCCGCAAGACGCGCAAGCGCATGCAGATGATCTTCCAGGATCCTTATGCCAGCCTGAATCCACGGATGACCGTGGGCGAAATTATTGGCGAGCCGATGGTGATCCACAAAACCCACAGCGGCAAAGATCTGGAAGACCGCGTCGCGGATCTGTTGAACCTGGTGGGTCTCAACCCGGCTTTCTCAAACCGTTATCCTCACGAATTCTCCGGCGGCCAGCGCCAGCGCATAGGCGTTGCCCGCGCGCTCGCGCTGGACCCCTCATTGATCGTTTGTGACGAGCCTATTTCCGCGCTGGATGTTTCCATTCAGGCCCAGGTTGTCAACCTGCTGGAAGACCTGCAGGCCGAGCTGGGATTGACCTATTTGTTTATCGCGCACGATCTTTCGATGGTGCGTCATATCAGTGACCGTGTGGCGGTGATGTATCTGGGGATTATCGTGGAACTTACGGACCGTGATCAACTTTACAACAACCCGCTTCACCCCTACACACAAGCCCTCCTGTCGGCGGTGCCGATTCCTGATCCATACGCTGAAGAGAAAAGACAACGGATCATTCTGGAGGGTGATGTTCCATCTCCGGTGAACCCGCCTTCTGGCTGCCGTTTCCGCACGCGCTGCCCGCTGGCCACGACCATTTGTGAACAGGAAAAACCGGAGTTCAGGGAGATCAAGCCAGGTCATTTTGTGGCCTGCCACTTGGTATAGATTATTGAAAGGAGGCGGTGGCGAAAGCTTAAAGCTGTGTAGGTTTGCCCTATCTCTGAACAATAATGACGTTTTTAGTTCTAGACTCAATTTTTTAGAAGGAGGAGAAAGAATGCGTTCAAAATTTTTTGTTTTTGCAGCATTGTTGATTGTTGCTAGCATGGTGCTTGCCGCCTGCCAGCCCGCTGCGCCCGCCCAGCCTGAGACGATTGTCCAGACTGTGATTGTTGAGGGTGAGGTTATGGAAGTTGTGGTTACCGCAACCCCCGAACCGGCACCCGAAGCCGAAAAGGTTGTCAACTTCGTCCTCGGCCCCGGGGATATCCCCACCCTGGATCCTTCCCTGGCTGAAGACACTTCATCCATCCAGGTTGCCATTGAAACATTTGGCGGCCTTACTCGTTTGGATGAGGTAACCAACGAGACACAGCCCGGTATGGCCGAAAGCTGGGATATCAGCGAAGATGGCACGGTTTACACCTTCAATCTGCGCGATAATATCAGCTGGGTGAAATACGACGGCGCCACCGATTCAGTCGTTCAGGTTCTGGATGACGAAGGCAACCCCCGCATGGTAACCGCCAATGACTTCTACTATGGCTTCATGCGCACCCTGTCTCCCGAGACCGGCAGCCCATACGCTTACGTTCTGGCCAGTGTTGTCGCCGGCGCGGAAGACTATAACTACGGCGTTTCCGATGATCCTGAAGCAGTCGGTATCAAAGTGATTGATGACTACACTCTTGAGATCACTTTCAATGACCCCGCTGCTTTCAACCCCGCTATCGCCGGCATGTGGATGGGCTATGCTCAACCCGCCTGGTTGATTGAAGAGCGCGGAGACCGCTGGACCGAGACCGGTTTCTTCCAGGGTTACGGCCCCTTCGTGATGAAAGAATGGGTGCACGACGCTTACCTCGATATGGTCAAGAACCCCTTCTGGCCTGGCACCGATGTAACACCGGTTTCCAAGATTGACCGGGTACATTTCCTGTTCCTGGATGCTGGTCCTGGCCTGGCAGAATACGAAGCCGGTAACGCCGATATCACCCAGGTTCCGCTGGCTGACCTGGACCGTGTCAAAGTTGACCCGGTTCTCTCCGAAGAACTGTTGATCGCGCCGTACTTCTGCAGTTATTACTACGGCTTCAACACCGCCGCGGAATTCACCAGTGATATCCGCATCCGCCGCGCGTTATCTCACGCGATCGACCGCCAGGCTTTGATCGATAATGTCACCAAAGCCAATCAGATCCCCTCACAGTGGCTTTCGAACCCCGGCCTGGCCGGCGCCCCGACCCTCGAAGAGTACCCTGATCTGGGTATCAAATCGGATGTGGAAGCCGCTAAAGCCGAACTCCAGTCCTACCTGGATGAGACCGGCTTGACCGCTGAAGATGTTCAAATTACCCTGATGTTCAATACCAATGAAGGCCACCAGAAGATCGCTGAAGCGATCCAGCAAATGTGGAAAGACACCCTCGGCCTGACCGTCAACCTGACCAACCAGGAATGGAAAGTCTTCCTTGAGACCACCGATGGCCCCAACGCGCCCCAGGTCTTCCGGCTTGGCTGGTGTCTCGACTACCCCGATGCCAACAACTTCATTGGCGACGTGTTCAAAGTGGGCGGCAACTCCAACTCTGTAGTTGAGAGAGATGCTGCCGGTGCGATCACCCAGCGTGGTGGTATCCAGTGGGAAAATGAAGAGTTTGAGACCCTCATCGTTGAGGCTGCCAAAGAACTCGACCCCGACAAACGGACCGAGATGTACGCTCGCGCCGAACAGATCGCGGCTTATGAAGACGCAGTCTTTGCCCCGATCTACTGGTACAGCCGTGTCGTTCTGACCAAACCATACGTGACACGCACCTTCAGCACGGGTGGACAGGAATACTTTGAAAAATGGGACATTGATATGTCCGCTAAGTAGGGACAGAGCAATTCCCGAATTAGGATAAGTTCCTGAGAGGGGGGGAGAATTCCCCCCCTCCTATTCCCAAATGGATGCGCCGCTGCCGCGGCATGTTTGGAGGCTTGAATGGGTCGATATATCATCCGCCGATTGTTATATCTGGTTGCTGTTTTACTGGTTGTTTCCGCTATCACTTTTGGATTGATGCACGCTGTTCCAGGGGGTCCGTTTGATCGGGAAAAGGCACTGCCACCTGAAATTATGGCAAACCTTGAGAAACGCTATCATTTAGATGATCCTTTACTTGTTCAATATTTCCATTATTTATCAGATGTGATCTTACCCCAATTCTCAACCCAGCCCCCATCGGTTTCTTTAGAAGATGACGCGTTAATGAAGTTCCAGGTGGGTGGCATTTATGTCAGGTGGATGAATTTTGGGCCTTCGTTCAGTTCCCGCAGCCGGACGGTTAACGATATTTTCCGCCAGCAGCTTCCCATCTCCGGCCAATTAGGTCTGATGGCTCTGTTGGTGGCGTTGACGATTGGAATGCCGTTGGGTATTTTCAGCGCGTTGAAGCAGAATACAATTTTTGATTATCTGGCGATGAGTGTCGCCATCTTTGGGGTCTCGGTGCCTGTGATTGTTTTGGGGCCTCTGATGATCTGGATATTTGGGGTAGTTCTGGGATGGTTTCCTCCTACCGGATGGGGCTCAAAACCTCCTTATGTATTGGGTCTTTTCCCCTCTGATCTCAGTTGGAATGGTTTTTGGAAATATGCGATTATGCCCTCTGTGGCGCTGGGTCTGGGGAGTTCCGCGATTATCGCCCGCCTGACCCGTGCAAGTCTGCTGCAGGTGGTCCGGGAAGATTACATCCGCACCGCCCGCGCCAAAGGCTTGCGGGAACGGATGATAACCATCCGCCATGCTTTGAAAAATTCATTGATCCCGGTGGTCACTATCCTGGGACCGATGTTTGCCGCTCTGGTAACCGGGACCTTTGTCACCGAGCTGACTTTTGGCATCCCGGGGATGGGACGCTACTTTGTGACCAGTATCACCAACCGGGACTACCCGGTGATCATGGGAACCATTTTGCTGTATGCCTTTTTCCTGGTGATTGCAAACCTGGTGGTGGATATTATTTATGCTTATCTCGATCCTCGCATTCGCTACGATTAACGCGATGTTGCCGGGATATCGTTTTTTGAATGAAACTTCAGCCAGGAAGAATGCAATGGATTTCTCACTGGCTTACCCAAAGATGTAGGAGGATCAATGACCGCGGAGTTAAAAATAGATCCCAGGAAAATGGAACAGATGGGCGGCGGCGCTCCGCTGACCCAGAAAGCTGAAAGCCTTTTTGTCGACGCGATGCGGCGGCTGGTTCGTAACAAAGCTGCTGTTTTGGGTGGCAGCATTATCATTGTTTTGATCCTGGTGGCAATTTTTGCGGATCAGGTTGCTCTGAAACCTTTTGCCGAACAGGTGTTGGTTGACCAGAACGTGGCCCCCACCTGGGTGGTAAATATTTTTAGCACAATGAAACCCTATACCCGTATCTCGGAGGCTTACCCCCTGGGAGCGGATTATGTGGGACGCGATTTGTTGAGCCGGATCATTTATGGTGCCCGGGTCTCGCTGACGGTGGCATTCATTGGCCCGATCATCAGCCTCTTAATTGGGGTGACCTACGGCAGTATTTCCGGCTTCTTCGGCGGCAGGGTTGATAATATTATGATGCGGATTGTGGATGTGCTGTATGCCTTCCCAAGCCTGCTGTTTATCATTCTCCTGATGGCATTTTTCAAGACCACATTTACCAAGCTGGAACCGGGCACACTGGCCTACGCCATCAGCCAGTTGGACCAGAGGATGGGCGGCTTGCTGTTTATCTTTGTGGGAATTGGCCTGACGGCCTGGGAAACGATGGCGCGTCTCTCCCGTGGGCAGGTGCTTTCGGTGCGTGAGAAAGAGTATGTTGAAGCTGCGCGCACCATCGGCGCGAAGAACGGGCGCATCATGTTCTCCCATATCCTTCCCAACATTGTTGGACCGCTGATTGTCGCTGAGACCCTGGCTATCCCGGCGTATATTTCTACAGAGGCTTTTCTTTCCTTTATTGGGATTGGCGTGAATCCGCCGACCCCCTCCTGGGGCGCGATGATCTCTGACGGCGCGCAGGTTGTCCGCACATACCCCAACCAGACCATTTTCCCGGCGCTGGCGTTGGCGATCACCATGTTTGCTTTCAACTTCCTGGGTGATGGTCTTCGCGACGCGTTTGACCCGCGCCTGCGGGGCACACAGTAAACCGGTTCGCTCCGGCAACCCTGAACTCATTCCCCTCTTCCACTGTGGAGAGGGGATTTTTTATCCTTTATGATATGAGCTATGCAATAATCCTGTGCTCTTCGCGGCTGTGGTGCCCTGCCTTTGACTGTGGTTTGTGAATAAGCGGAAGACCCCATCCCCATGCCGGTCACCTTTGGAACCTTCTTCCGTGGGCGATATCCATACGGCAGCCTCATTTTTTGGTTATAATACACGTATTACTGTTTTGATAAGGAGAATATATGGCTTCCAGGAATCCAAACAACTTCTGGAGATATTTATTAGGATTAAGTCTGCTGCTGGCGGCCTGCCAGCCTGCCCGGCCAACGCAAAACGCTGAGGTGGTCGAAGAGTCGTCCACTGTTGAGCCGACCGTTCAACCCACCCCAACGATGCCCCCCGCCCGCTCTCTGGTGGTGTGTTTGTCGCAGGAACCCACTACCCTTTATCTGTATGGCGGCAATTCCCGCAGTATGTGGAGCGTGCTGGAAGCTGTGTATGATGGCCCGTATGATAAGGTCAACTATACCGCCCAGCCGGTCATTCTGGAGAAAATGCCCTCCCTGGCGGATGGCGATGCCTATTTTGAGCCGGTCGCGGTGCGGCGCGGTGAACAGGTGGTGGACGCGGATGGCAATCAGGTTGTTCTGGATCAGGGTGTCAGGATCCGTCCAAGCGGGTGCGCTCAGGCGGATTGTGTGGTTACCTGGGATGGAACCAGCCCACTCAATATGGACCGCATGTCGATCAATTTCAGTCTGCTCTCTGGCATTGCCTGGTCAGATGGAGAACCACTCACAGCCCAGGACTCGGTTTTTTCATTTCGGATAGCCTCGGATGATGCCACACCGGTTTCAAAGCAATGGATTTATCTCACCGAAAGCTACCAGACTGTGGATGAACACACGGTGCGCTGGACGGGGAAGCCGGGCGCCTATCCGCTGCAATATGAATCCCTTTTCTGGATTCCCCTGCCGGAGCATCTTCTGCAGGGCTATTCAGCCGCGGAACTGCTCCAGGCATCAGAAGCGGTTGAGACACCCCTGGGATGGGGGCCCTATACCGTGAAAGAGTGGGTCAAAGGGGACCATATTGAACTGGAAAAAAATCCGCTGTATTTCCGCGCCGGGGAAGAGCTTCCAAAGTTCGATAAACTGGTCTATCGTTTTTTGGGACAGGAGACGGATGATAACCTGGCCGCGTTGTTGAGCGGAGAGTGTGATGTGGTTGACCAGAACACGCTGACCGATGAGGAGCTTGAGATCCTGCTGGACCTTGAGAAAAGCGAAAAGCTGCGGGCGTTCATCGGCGTTGGGCCAGAATGGGAGCACGTTGATTTTGGGATCAAACCGGCCGCTTATGATGATGGCTATAACTTTTTTGAAGATTCCCGGCAGGATATTTTCTCTGATATCCGCGTGCGCAAAGCGTTTGCGATGTGCATGGACCGCCAGCAGATAATTGAGCGTTGGATGCTGGACCAGTCGATTGTTCCGGCCACTTATTTACCGCCCAGCCACCCACTGTATGCTTCAGATTTGATTGCCCTGCCTTATGATCCGCTGGAAGGTTCCCGGCTGCTGGATGAAGTGGGTTGGGAAAACGTGACCGGCGATCCGCGCGCCCCGCGCCAGGCGTTTGGGGTTCCCAACGTGCTGGATGGCACCGAGCTGGTGGTGAATTATGCCACCACCCAGGCCTCTCTGCGGGTGAAGATTGCTGAAATGCTGGCCGAGTCCATGGCGGAGTGCGGCATCCGTTTGAATGTGCAGTATCTCGATCCGGGCAAGCTGTACGCCCCAGGGCCGGAAGGGGTTATGTTTGGCCGGAAATTCGACCTGGTGCAGTTTGGCTGGGAATCGGGCACACAGCCGCCCTGCCTGCTTTATGAAAGCGAGCAGATTCCCTCTGAAGCGAACGATTGGATTGGTGTGAATATTGCCGGGTACAGCAACCCGCAATATGATCAGGCCTGCCTGGCAGCCCGCCAGACCTATCCGGATCAGGTGGAGGCTTACCGGGAAAACCAGCTGGCTGTTCAACGGTTGTTCGCCGAAGAACTGCCTGTTGTTCCGCTTTATTACCGGCTGCGTGTGGCCGCGGGCAGGCCAGACCTGTGTGGTCTTGAGATGGATATCTCCGCTCGCTCCGCGCTTTGGAACCTTGAAGGGTTGGATTATGGGGAGGGCTGTCAATAGCTTTGCTCCAAAGGTTGGTTTTAGATGAAACGAGTTTTGATTGTCGATGATGCATTGGAGTTGGGGCGCTTTCTGCAGGCCGCGCTGAAAACGCTTGAACCCCCTGTTGAAAGCGTGGTTGTTCCCTCCGCCGAGGAAGCAATCCTGGAATCTGCTCTGACCAGGCCGGATTTGTTGGTCGCGGATATCCGCCTGCCGGGGATTTCTGGACTGGAATTGGTGCGAAAAATCCGCAAGCGCTACCCGGATCTGAAAGTGATCCTGATCACGGGGCTGGATGTGGAAGACTTGAAGGGCCAGGTCGAGCAGCTGGAGGTTGACGCGCTGCTTGAAAAGCCGATGTCTTTGGATGACTTCCTGACAGTGGTTTCCCGCAGCCTGGAAATGCCCATGCCGGAAACGCGGGACGTTTTCGTTGGATCCCCCCTGATTCACACTGGCGCGGAAGAAGAACAGGAAGAAACCCTGCCCGATGTACTGATGGGTCTTCGCCAATCGCTTTCTGGTAAATCCGCTTTCCTGCTGGATGACCTGGGCCGGGTGCGCGCTCAGGCTGGCGAATTGCCCAATGGCTCCTTTGAGTCGCACTGGATTCCGGCGATGGTAGAGCTGCTCGGGCTTGCGCGCAGGGTCTCAGAGTTGATGGGTGGGGCAGAGGCCAGCAATATCCTTACTTTCAGAGGTGAATTATTTGATGTTTTGATCGCTCCTGTCAAGAAGTATGCGCTGATCCTGGTTCTGGAAAATGGATTGAATACGAGCCGAATGCGGGACGCCTATCAGCAAATCGAGCGGGCGCAGGGCAAGCTGAACGAAATCCTGAAGTTCAAAACAGTGACAGATGCGCTTGACCCATTTACCTTGCAGCCTTTCGAGTCACCTTTGCCATCGGAATCGTGGCAGCAGGACCTGTTTGTTGAGCAGGAGGAAGACCAGGAGGAATTCGCGCCAGATGAACTGAGCGATTTTGAAGCCTTGTTTAAAAAACCTGAACAGGTGACTGAAGGTAAAACTCCGGATGATTTTTGGGAAGAGCAGCTGGAAGGATTTACAGGGGTGGAAACTTCAAACCCGGACCTGATTTCCTATGACCAGGCCAATAAACTGGGGTTGGTCCCGGAAGACGAGGACTGAACGACGGGTTGCGCATAATAAAGAACCATGCGGGAGCGAATTCGCTCCCGCAAGGAATTTAAAACAGCTTCTTTATTCTGAAAGCAGGTTTACTCTACAACCTGCCACTTTTCAAACCGTTCGTAACCGGATTTGGAGACTTCCATCTTGAATTCCGGGCGGCGCAGTTCAAAGGAGGCATACCAGTACAGCGGAGCGACAACGGCTTCTTCCGCCACCAGGATCTGTTCCGCCTGCGCGTAAAGTTCCATCCGTTTGTCGGGGTCAGCCTCGCCGGTGGCCTCGGTGGCCAACGCTTCAAACCGTTCAAAAGCTTCACCTTCCGTCCAATCGACGACATCAGAGTAGGCTCCGCCAGTAGCGAAGACTTCTTTGACGAAGTTGTTGGCGTCCGGATAGTCCTGCACCCAGCTGCTGCGATACACATTTTCCAGGCCTGTCTGGCGGGAAACTTTGTAGACCTGCCATTCCTGGTTGGTCAGCTCAATGTTCACACCCAGGGTATCTGTCCACATCTGCTGGACGATCTCAGCGGTCATTTTGTGCTGTTCGCTGGTGTTGAACATCATCGCCAGGTTCAGTTCTTCGGCGGTGATGCCCTTCTCAGCCAGGTATTCATCCATTAAGGCTTTCGCACCTTCAGGATCGTAAGAGATACCCAGGTCGGGGTACTTCTCAGGACTTGGCGCGCCGGCTGCGCCCGGATTGGTGAACCAGGCAGCAGGCATACCGGATTTAAGGATCTGCACCAGGGTCTCGCGGTCAATGGCTTTGGAAAGTGCCAGGCGGACGCGAACGTCATCGGTTGGCTCGAGCTGAGTGTTGAAAGAGTAGAACTCGGTACCCAATGTGGCCACCGGGAACATCATCTCTTTATAGACCGGATCGGTGCTGATGCGGTCGTAATCGCCAGTCGGGATGGCGACAACATCGGTGTTGCCCGCTTCAAATTCGGCCAGACAGGAGCTGAAGCTGAGCGTCGTCCATTTGATCTTTTCGATCTGGGATTCCGGGACAACTTCGTCACCGGGCCAGAAGGGGTTCTTGGCAAGCGTCAGTGTGGAGTCGTGGATCCATTCCTCGAGCACATAGGGGCCGTAGCCTTCAAAGAAACCGGTTTCGATCCATTTGCTGCCAACGCCCTCGGTGCAGTCGTCGCCATCGATCAGCCAGGATGGAGTGGCGTGCATAAACCACAACCCGGCGATGCTCAGGTTAACAACCGACGGCTCCAGGAAGGTGATTTCCAGGGTGGTATCGTCCAGCGCTTTTACGCCGACAGTGTCCCATTCGGATTCACCGGCGTTGAAGGCTTCCGCGCCCTCGATGAACCAGTTGATCAGGAAGGCGTAGTCCGCGGCAGTGGCGGGATCTGCGGTCCGCATGATACCATATTCGAAGTCGTGGGCGGTGACCATCCGGGGGTTGCCCTCACAGTCCAGCACCTGAACGACTTGATCATTCACTTTGTCGTATTTGACCCAGGAAACGTCGTCGCGGATTTTGAAAGTGAAGGTGCGCCCGTCTTCAGAGACGGAGTAATCCGTGGCCATCGCCAGTTCATTTTCAGCGGTCGCTTCGTTCTGGCGGGTGAGGCCCACCGTGGTTTCGTCAATGATCTGGATGGAGATCACATCCCAGGCCAGAGCGGGGTCTACGGTTGGAATATCACCGCTTGTACCGCGGCAAATATCAAGAACAACCGGTTCGACACCGGTCTCTTCTTGCGGCTGCGCGGTTGCGACTACTATGACCTGTTCGCCCTCTTTCTGAACGACTTCAGTGACGATGATGGTCTCCGCGGGAGCTGCCGCGGGCTGGCAGGCCGCCAGCACCATCGCTGCGATGATGACGAAACTAACAACAAACCAGGTTTTTGAGTGTTTCATTTTTTCTGTTCCTCCTCCTTACTGTAATTTTTATATATGAGACTGCCAAGTTTTTGTGATAAATATTAACCTGCGGTATTTCCTCCTTTCCATTTAAAAAATTCCAGTTCTTGATACAGGTAAACAAAATGTTTTTCACTGTTCGCGTTGGTTTATCCAACATTCCGTGAAAACATCCCGATCCAAACAATAATAGGGTTAAAACTAAAGAAAGAGGGCTGCTGTTGGGAGCAGACAATAGATGCTAAAACACGGTAAAACGAGTACGGATAATAATTGTTTTAAATCAGATTCGAATACACTTTAAAATTACTAATTTGACTCTTAACATTATACCTGAATATTCCGGATTTTAATGTGAATAAAAACAAAATTTAAGTCTTGACATGCGAGGAGCCTCACCGCATAGCTCCACAAACGATTTTTTCGGTTGGGTTGAGACGCGGCTCAAAACACAAAACCTTCCAAACTGGCTGTCTTGGCTGTTGCCGGACAGCAGGTGGATGTGTAAGTTTTCCGAATCGGAATTTAAGTGTTGCTATTCGGTCTTTCCACCACCTGAATCAGCCGATTGCCTGTTGACAGCAGGATGGGAATTGCTACAATTTAAGTAGGTGTTTATCGGAATACATTAGTTCCGATTCGGAACAATTATGCCAAAAGCGAACCCTTTTCTCCCCTTTGATGATCTCGATTACCGCATCGTCTGCGAGCTGCATAAAAACGCCCGCGCTTCAGCCTCGGATATCGCCCGCAGCGTGGACGCCAATGAGCGCACCGTACGCAAGCGGATCGACCGCCTGGTGGCGCTGGGCGCGGTGCGCCTGACAGCGGTGGTTGAGCCGAAGGTGTTCGGCTATGGCATTTCGATGGATATCTTCTTAGAAATCGCTCCAGATCACGAGGAAGAGATCCTTTCCGCGCTGATGGGCATGCCGCAGATCACCTATCTGGCGTATGGCCAGGGGACCAGCGACATTTCGATCGAAGCTCGTTTTAAAAACAATGAGGAGATGCACGACTTTTTGCGGCATACTCTGCCCGGCATTCCGGGTGTCAGAGTGACCGGTTACGCCCTTGTCCCGGGGATTCTTCGCAACATTGATGAATGGATGCCGCCGCCGGAAGATTTTGGTGTGTTCGGGGATTCAGATTGAATTCCTGTTTTATTAATTAATTACCTGACAGTCTGAAGAATTTACAGCTTACAACATTCCCGCGTTCCCGGAGTGGTCTGCGTGGTTGGTTCAATGCTGCCAGTGTTCAGATTGCGGGGAAAAATGATCAAATATGGAGGCTGTCGGAATGAGTTTGAAACATTTTATTGAGACCCAAGATTTCACCAAACAGGAATTGCTGGATATTATCGAAACTGTGCGGGCGATTAAAGCCGCCGATAAGCAGGGCTGCACCCCAAAACTGCTGCAGGACGCTTCGCTGGCGATGATCTTTGAAGAGCCTTCCACCCGCACCCGGGTTTCTTTTGAGGTTGCCATGAGCGAACTGGGCGGGCACGCCCTCTACCTTAAACCGGGTGAGATCCATCTGGGTGTGCGCGAATCTCTGGCTGATACCGCTCAGGTGCTTTCACGGATGGTGGATGTGGTGATGATCCGCGCCCTCAAACACGAAACAGTCACCGGTTTTGCTGAAAACGCGACTGTGCCGGTTATCAACGGGTTGACCGATTTCAACCATCCTACCCAGGTGGTGTGTGATGTGTTCACCATGATGGAGCACATGCCGTCTGGCAAGAAGCCTGAAGATTTGAATGTAACATTTGTGGGCGATGCCACCAATGTCCTCAGTTCGCTGATGTTCATCTGCACCCGGATGGGTATGCATTTCACCCACGCCGCGCCCAGGAAATATCAGGCCAAACCGGAATGGGTCAAAATCGCCGAAGAGAACTGCAAACTGTCCGGCGGTTCGTTCCGTCTGACGGAAGACCCGGTGGAAGCGGTCCGTGACGCGGATTTCATTTACACCGATCTGTGGTGGTGGGTTGGGCAGGAAGACGAGATCCCCGAACGCGAAAAAGCTTTCATGCCCCGCTACCAGGTCAACATGGACCTGCTCCGTAAAGCCCCGCCCACCTGCAAGGTGATGCACTGCCTGCCGGCATCCCGCGGTGTCGAAGCCACCGATGAGGTGCTGGATTCTCCGCAATCCATCATCTATGACCAGTCTGAAAACCGCCTGCACACCGAAAAAGGACTGCTGGTGTGGTTTGTTTACCCGCGATTGAAACGACCTTCCGCAGAATTGAAGGCCTTCCATCAGGGAAAGATCGAAGCTTTTCTGGAAGAGAAGCTCGGTTAGTGTGTTGATTGTTTCTTAAATTCTTTATTTTCTCAAAAGGAGTTTCGCATGTCTGAAACAGCTCTTGCGTCAGAGACGACCGGAAAAGGCTTTAAGAAGGTCATGCGCGGATTGGATATGACCCTGTTCACCGTCTGCGCCATTCTGGTGATGGATACTCTGGCCCCTTCCGCGGCCATCGGCCCTTCCAGCATTTCCTGGTGGCTGATCACCTTGGTGTTGTTTTTCATCCCTTACGGCCTGATCACAGCTGAACTGGGCACCGCCTACCCCGAACAGGGCGGACTTTACATCTGGGTCAAGAAAGCCTTTGGCGAAAAGTGGGCCGCCCGCACCACCTGGCTGTACTGGATCAATGTGGCGCTGTGGATGCCCGCGGTCTATGTTCTGTTCGCCGGCATGTTCTCGCAGCTCTTCGCTCCTGACCTGGGCCTGTGGGGACAGATCCTGATCGGCGTGATCATGACCTGGGTCACGGTGTGGATCGGCATCAAAACCCTGGAAACCTCCAAATGGGTACCCAATATTGGCGCCATCTTCAAGGCTCTTATCATGATGGTGATCGGCGTGGCAGCTTTCATTTATGCCGGTAAGAACGGCCTGGCCAACGATCTTTCTTTGGGGAATATCCTGCCCTCCTGGGATGCCGGCTTATTCTTCCTGCCGGTGATTGTCTATAACTTCATGGGCTTTGAGCTCATGTCCGGCGCGGGCGATGAGCTGCAG
>ENA-OSEO01002969-OSEO01002969.1-sediment-metagenome-genome-assembly--contig:-NODE-2969-length-21627-cov-3.657819_pt1 | contig 21627 bp, 19 predicted proteins | sample MGYA00237883_ERZ534232 | MGnify/ENA metagenome assembly ERZ534232
TCTTTATGCTTATCTGCCTGTCGCTCCAGATTATCTTTTCCCGGGATCCGACAACCTCAGGATCAAAAGGAAACCGGCTGTGTAGTTTTTTATCCGAAGGAGCATTAATTTCATCCGACTTATAATAAGCATCCACCAAAAAGGCAAAATCCCCCACTACAGGCTTTGCCAAGGGTACGGGGATTCCGGTAAGTTTGCTTACCCTTTTTGATGTTTCATACAGTTTTCCAAGATCTATTCCAGTATCTATTCCATACAGTCCTTCCAAAACAAGTACAATCTCCTCCAAAGGAATATGCCCTGCATGATGCCCTATTCCATTCATGGCTACATCCGGCGCCGTAGCTCCTGCCACAATAGCCGCTGCGGCAGTCATCGTGGCATGGCCGAAAACATTGGAAAGGTGCACATAGATGGGAGGCATATTCGGAACATCCTTAAGAATTCTGGAAACAAAATACTTTATTCCCTCGGGATTTATCTGGAAACGGAACAGGGAAAAACTGTCATGAAAACTGTAGCTTTTAACCCCATACTGAATTCCCCTTTTACAAATGGAGACTACCTTATCATAGGTGTATATATCAGAAAATCCATGAGAAAGGGTTTTACCATATTTTTCGCAAACCTCCGCTGCTTCTTCAAACTGGTCTTCCTGCATAATTGATTCAAAGCAGATCTCATCCACCCCGGCCTTCATTCCTGTTTCCGCAAGGGTTTTCCAGTTTGATTCGTAGGCTCTAGAGGTACCGACAACCTTGCACCTTAAATTCTCTTCTGCCAATTTTTCGCATATCTTTGGCCCCTCCTGCCAGCTTAACTGCACTATAAGTTCCCTGACACCCAGGTCATCCAAGGCTTTACCGATTTTTACTATATCCGAAACCTTGTGGAAACCGCCGGAAGCCCCTGACTGCAGTGAGCGGATTGTATTATCTACAATATAAACCTCTCTTGGGAAATTATAGCCTTTTCTGACTTCCGGTAAAAAATTATACTCATTAGGTCTTTCAATAATGGACATACTACCTTCCTTTCAATCAGGCAAAGAGATTCTATTCTTTACCCATAATATCCCTGCAGATCTTTTCTACTTCCGGCTCCTTTAACCAGACAGGATAGGTCTTTATCTTGTCCAGCCTTTCCTTTATCTTATTCCGGATTTTATCAATATCCTCGTTGGTGTATTTCAGATTCAGTTCCTCTAGTTTTGCCTTGATGGAATCGCCAATCAATGTGTTGATTCCCCAGACAACGCTTGCCTTTCTTCCAATGATTTCCGGATTTATGGGTTTAAGGTTTTCCGCTCTCTTACTTCTTAGGTGGGCAGCCACTTCATAATCCGATTCGTAATGGAAAAGATGTTCTCCAATAACCGCTTTAGAGGCGCTGATCTTTATTCCGCATTTTTCTTCCACAAATTTACAATAGTCGTACAAGCCCTTCAGGTTAATTCCTGTTTTTACACCCAAAAGCAGTTCAATGGAAAGGACCGTTTCTTCCAGGGAAGCCAGAGCATTGTAGGTTGGTAATCCATTGGCAGCCAAATCTACATTAGCCCCTTCTGTAACAGCAATAAGGGAATTTGCAGTTCCCAAACCGAACATATTGTGCAGATGAAGCCCAATCGGTACCTCTCTATTCAGTTTAGAACGGATTTTCCTGATAAAGGCTCTTGTTCCATCCGGCGTTAAGGCCCCGAAGGAATCGTAGAGCATTATTTTAGAGGCCCCGTTTTCCACAGACAGATTTATTAAGTCCGTTAAAAAGGATATATCCGCCCTGGTGGAATCCATAAAGCCAGAAGCCACATCCAGGCCTAGATCCTTGCCGTATCTTAAGGCGTCGCGCATACCGGAAAAGGTTGATTTTTTTGTTAACCCGATTCTTGCAATCTCTTTATCACTGGAACGGGCCTCAATTTCTGCCACATCTGCCTTACAAAGGGAGGTTTTTTTAACCCCCTCTTTCCAGCCTTCGCTTAATCGTGTTTCTATATTTAATACTAATTTTGATTTTTCCTTTGCAATGGCTTCGGCGGTTTTGTAGAACTCTTCCACAAAGTGTATATTATTTATGAATATTTCCGCCACCCCCAGCTGTTCACCCTTCAAGGCAATTGCAACCTTGTCCTTAATGGAGATTGACATTCCCGGTGTCATATGAAGCTTTCTTACTGTAGAATCGTATATTTTTACCGTCTTTTTGGGATGGAACTTATAATTTTTTATTATATCCTCGTCGAAATTGTGGGGAGCAAGTAAATACTCTCCTTTTTTATACCAGGGATTTGCCATATAAACCTCCTAATATTACTTACCCTTTAACGGAATCAATCTAGGTGGTCCTAGAAATAAAGACACCATTACCCCTTCCGCCACAGAATTCATTATCCTGCATTATAACCTCGCCTCTCAGTATCGTGGCATGGGCGAATCCTGTCAGCTTCATCCCCTCATAGGGAGACCAATCCACAGGGCTGTGCAATTTATCATGGGTCAGGACATACTCATCCTCTGTGTTCAGAATAACAAAATCTGCATCGCTTCCTATATTGATACAACCTTTCCTTGGATAGAGATTAAAAATCTTTGCAGGGTTTACGCTCAGGATCTCTGCCATTCTGTTTATGCTTATTCTTTTTTTCTTTACTCCTTCGGTATAAATTACCGGCAGCCTGGCTTCCAGCCCCGGAAGCCCGTGGGGGGTATCCGTAAAAGTGCCGTTTCCCGAATCCTTTAATCTTGTACCGAAACCGCAATGATCTGAAGAAACTATTGATATTGTTCCATCCGCAATCCCCTCCCAAAGACCTTTTATATCTTCCTTGGACCGCAAGGGCGGACTGCAAATAAACCTGTGCCCGTCTTTACGGGTGTAGACCTCTTCTCCTAGGGTAAGATAGTGGGTGCAGGTTTCGCATATAACCTTACTGTTTCCCTTCTGGGCTTCCCTTACTATTTCCAACCCCTCCCTTGTGGAAAGATGGAAAATATAAAGTCTGCTTTTAAGCCATTTGTTAAAAAATACCGCCCTGTTTATGCATTCTGCCTCAACCAAATTGGGTTTGATTTCCGGAAAATATCTTGCCGCTATTTTTCCTTCCTTTATATACTTTGCTTCATTGTATTCCGCAAGGTAAGCGTTTTCCGCATGGACTCCTACCAGTCCTCCGTATTCCTTATTCTTTTTAAGCAAACCATAAAGAACAGCATCGTCCACCATTCTTCCCTGTTTACGATAGATCATATAAGCCTTAAAGGAGGTAATTCCTTGCTGGTATACCTGCGGAACCTGGTCTAGGGTTTCCGCTTCCGACTTTGTAGGGCAGGCATGAAAGGAGTAATCTATCACAGACGCTCCCTCCGCCTCCTTTTTTCTTTTTATAATAGTTTGATCTAGTGTCAGGTTCTTATCCCACTGTATAGCAAAATCAATAATGGTGGTGATACCGCCAAAGGCAGCAGACACGGTGGCTGTATAAAAATCATCCTGGGAGAGATCTCCGCGAAAGGGGTGGGCTATATGGAGGTGCGGATCAATTAACCCGGTGGTTACGATTCTTCCCTTTGCATCAATCTCCTTTTTCCCCTCTGATATCTCCGAAGAAATTCCTAGTCCCGCTATCCTTCCCTGCCTAATGGCTATATCAGCTTTCTGAGTGGAATCCGGCGTAACAAGAATGCAGTTTCTAAGCACTAGATCAAACAATGTTTTACTCCTTTCTAAAATACCGCAGGAACTTTTTCCAGGGCAATTAATAATAGTGCTCCTCTTAGAAGCACACCATTAAAGGTTTGTCTAAAATAGGCTGCCCCGGGATAATCATCCACATCCTCCGATAATTCACCCACCCTGGGCAGATGATGAAGAACGGTGATAGTCTTTTTTGATTTCTCCAACAATTTTCTGTTTATTATATAGGCGCCTTTAATCTTTTCGTATTCTTTTGAATCCTCAATCCTCTCCTTCTGAATTCTGCAAACATATAAAACATCCGTTTCCTTAACCGCCTCTTCCAGATTACTGGTTTGTTTGTATTTACAGCCCTTGCTTTTCAATTCCTTCAGTATCCAATCGCTGGTCTCAAAACCAGGAGGACTTACCAGAATAATTTCCGAATCAAAATTTGATAATCCCAGGGTAAGAGAGTTTGTTGCCCTGGTATGTTTTAAGTCCCCCACAAGAGCTACCTTTAATCCGTCAATCTTTCCCTTTTCTCTTTTAATGGAGAGTAGATCCAAGAGAGCCTGGGTCGGATGCTCACTGCTTCCGTCTCCGGCATTCAGTATCGGGACCTTTGATACTGCTGCGGCTCTGTCTGCTGCTCCAACTTCATTGTGTCTTATGGCAATAACATGACAGTAGTTATCCATTGTACGGATTGTATCCTCAATGGTTTCGCCCTTCCAAGCAGAGGATGTCTTTAGTGCATCGGCTACGGATATTACACCGCCTCCAAGCTGAATCATGGCAGATTCAAAGGACAACCGCGTTCTTGTACTAGGTTCGTAGAACAGGGTTGCAAGAACTTTTCCTTCCAGGGGTAGGATTCTTCTTTTTCCTGTGTAAACCGGCTCCAACTTCTCTGCTATATCAAGGATTTCCAGCAGATCCTTTTTTGTATAATTTTTCAAACTTGTAAGATGCTTAAAATGAACCATGGCTTCCTCCTGGTTTATTGTCTTTTCCAAGACCTCACCTAATATTCTTGATTGTTGATCTAATAATCTCTAAAGCAGAACCTATATTCTCACGGGTAACATCCTTATGTGTTACCATTCTTATGTTGTACGGACCTATCGCCTTTACCTTTACCCCCTTTTCAGATAATCTCCTTCCGAACTCTTCTGACGTTCCTAATTCTCTAGTTAATTCAATGTTTACAATATTTGTCTGGACCTGTTCCAAATTCACCTTCAATCCCAAGTCCTTTAATTCCCTGGCCAGGTATTCTGCATTACCGTGATCTTCCTCTAAACGGTCAATCATTTCCTCCATAGCCACAAGACCAGCTGCTGCCAATATCCCTGCCTGCCGCCACCCCCCGCCGAGTCGCTGCCGCATTCTGCGGGCTTGGGCTATAAATTCCTTTGATCCCAAAAGTATGGAACCCACGGGACAAGCGAGTCCTTTACTAAGGCAGAATGCTATACCATCTACCGACTGGCAAATTCTGGAAACAGGTATTCCGGTTTTTACAGAGGCATTGAAGATTCTTGCTCCATCTAAAAATACTCTTAAATTCTTTTCCTTTGCCAGTTGACCTATTTTATCTATGTACTCAGGATCTAGAATTAAACCCCTATTCAGATCAAAGGTATTCTCAAGACAGATCATTACCACCGGAGCCTGCTGAATGGATGCCTTGTGTATCTCGTTCAAAAGAAGATCAAAATCAAACTCGCCTTTAGGGGCCGGAAGCGCTCTGGGCTGTACTCCGCTGGTCGCAGATATCCCCGCCACCTCCAGGTTATATATATGAGACCTATCATGGACGATGATCTGATCCCCCCTTTGGCAAAAGGTCATAACGGCAATCTGATTTGCCATGGTCCCGGAAACGGTAAAAAGTGCATCCTCCTTATTAAAGAGATCCGCACACTTAATCTCCAGGTTTCTTACTGTTTTATCCTCCCCCATCACATCATCGCCAACCTCAGCATCATACATGGCTTTACGCATCTTTTCGGTTGGTTTTGTAACTGTATCGCTTCTGAAATCGTATATCCTATCCAATCCTCTTTCCCCTTTCTTTGGTATTTATAAAGCCCATAATCTTTCCTGTTTTAGGGTATTATTTGCAATAAGCCTTCCCCTTTTAAATACATGAGTAACCGTGGCCTCCCGAGCTAGCAGTTCTTCGATTCCCGTACAATCCAGAACGACAAAATCTGCTAAGCATCCTTCCTTAAGTCCATATTTTTCCAGTCTTAAGGTTTTTGCCGCATCAACAGTGCACATATCCATAACCTTCTGCATATCCTCTTCCGAGGACATGTGGCTGGCATAGGAGGTCAGGACCGCGTTATGCACCATGTTAGGATTGCCTAAGGGATTAAAGGGATCCCGCAGATTATCAGGACCGAATATCACCTCCACGCCTCCCTTTAAGAGTTTTTTTACAGGAGTCACACCTCTTCTAATCCTGTATCCATCCGACCTGCCGTGCATGTATATGTTATTGGGAGGCAGGGCTATTACCGTTGCCTTTGACTTTTTTAATAATTCAATCACATTCTTCGCAATATCCGGAACCACAGAATCCAATCCGCAAAGATGGCTTATGGATATCTTATTCCTGAATTCTCTTCTTAATCCTTCCTCGCACAATACTACACTGCTTAGTTCGTCAGGATACGCAAGTCCATCTCCATGGGTCGAAACTCTTTCGTAATCTCTGTCGATGTCGTAATCCGCATGAACATCTATATCCTTATCGTATTTTTCTGCCAGGTCATATATTTTACGGGTATGCTCAAGGTAATCCTTTACTACACTGAGATGGCCGCCGACCAGATCGCACCCCATCTCCATCGCCTCCTGCATTAAGGCATAGGTTCCAGGCACCTCGCTTATTCCTTCCTGCGGGAAGGCGACTATCTGCAGATCAAGAAAATCTTTGTACCGATCTTTAAGCTCAAGAAGGGCCTCCACTCCCTTTAATCCGAGGATTGGATCAATATCCACATGGGTTCTGATTATTGTAACTCCCCATTGAAGAGAATCCTGTATAATTTTTTCTGCCCGTTCTGAGATTTCATTTTTACTGATCCCTTTTTTTGCTTCCAGTACCTTTTTTCTTGCCTCGTTAATAGTGCCGGAAAGGTTTCTTACCTTTCCGGCTAGCCCGGCTTTATCCAGATGAGTATGACAATTAATAAAACTAGGGAGCAGCATTTTACCCTGGACGTCGATAATCTGTTTCGGGCGGTATTTCTCCAGATTAAAATCCGCTGTTATTGTATCTATATATCGACCCAGGATTACAACATTAACAAGCTCCCTAGTATTTCCAATTCTCGCGTTCCTGATAACTGAAATCTCGTCCATAGGTTTTCCTGCTACCGGTCAAGAAATAATTTTCCGCCCCTGGCTAGATCTTCTTTCTTAACATTTATAAACCTTATATTTACAACCTCCGGATCTACCTTGAGCACTTCCACCACGGAGTTTGTTATTGATTTTGCAAGGTTTCTCTTGTCCTCGACCGTTCGGCCTTCTATCATCTGAATAAAGATATTTGGCATAATCTTCTCCTAAATCATGTATTTTTCCGAAAAAGCAATGACTGCTTTTTTAAATAACTCTATTGGTGCAGTCCATTTTCCGGCGCCTATCTGTCCTATACCTTCGATTTTATGAGCTACCCCCGTGTGCCCGAAGGGACAGATATTTGTTTCCACAACTTTGAGTATGTCAATTCCAGTAGGTATACCTCGGAAATTAAAAACCGGAATTGTAAAGGCGGGATTCTCTTCCACCACAATTTCATACATAAGCCGGTTTTGTTCTGCCTCTTCCTCGGGAGTTCCTCCAACAAACTGAACAACCACAGGAGATGCAGCAGTGGCAAAACCTCCAAAACCCACTGTTTCCGTAATGGAGCTATCCCCCATATCTGGATTTGCATCCTCCAGGCCATAACCCGGAAAATATAAAGCCTTTACCTCCGGCGCCGGAGCAGTAAACCATTGGCCGGGCAATCCGCTTACCTGAATTCCAAAGTCTGTTCCGTTTCTCGCCATTGCGGTTACCACAGTACTGTAGTCCACATTACTCCCTGCATCAGCCATTGTTTTCATGGCTGGCATGGCAATATTCAGAAAGGTATAGTCATTGGAGGCGATAAAGATACTTACCTCTTTGGCTATCTTTTTATCTTCCACTGCAGAGAATAGATGGGGTATGAATCGGCTTACAAAAAGAGCCGAGGCAGCCTTATACCGGTTATGGAGGTCATCCCCCATATGAAGCGCTTCGGATAATATGGTTTTTACATTGATGCTTCCAGCTTCCCTGATTCCCTTATCCAAGGCTGGCCCCAGAACTTCGTTTATCCATTTAAGCCGGTCAAGCACCTCTTTTCCAAGGCCTCCATATCTAAGAACCTTTCCCCTTCCCTCATTCATGCAGCAGTAACCCATATTGTTGTGTTTCGTATTCTTAATTACAAAAACAGGCATGGAGGAACTGATTACCCCAGCCATAGGACCTACAGAACTGTGATTATGGCAGGCATCAAAAGTGATTTCACCCGAGGCCGCTAATTCAAAAGCTTCCGTTTCATTTTTAGCAAGCCCTTCCAGCATAAGAGCCCCGGCTACTGCACCCTTCATCGGTCTGCACATTCTTTTCCAGTCTATAGGAGGAGCAGCATGGAGAATGGTCTTCTTGGTCATACCCGGAATAACCTCAGAGGCAGGCTTAACACCCACCAATACAGGTTCCGCCTCCATCATTGCCTTAACTGCCTTTTTATTGGCTGCTTTTATTTTTTCTAAATCCATATGTATTTCTCCTTACCTGTTTTTATCCAATCCAATTTATAATCTTCAAAGCTAGCATCGCCATAAGGGCATTGCTTTCGCAAACAACAGCCCCAGCGTCAACTAGCAATTTTTCACTTGCGGAGAGATTCTGGGCATCCCTTTCGGTTCCGCATACATGAACTAAAAAAACAGGGCTTTTCCTTTTCTCCCCTTTAAGGGATTTGATGAGCCTGGAAAGATCATCAACTGCAGTTTTGTTCGAACCATACCCGAGGATAAGATCAAGCATAATAACCGCAACAGAGGGATCCCCGCTTTCTTTTCGGATAAACCTGTGCCTGATTTCCGGGTCAATTATCGGGTGCGGCCTCCCTTGTGTAAGCAGATCATCCCCCAGATCCAGAATGGTATGCCCTTCAGATCTTCTAAGATCCTTAACCGGTTTTATTCCAGGAAGGGGAATGTTGGAAAAGAGACTATCTTCTGTTCCGTTTTTTAGAATCAACTGTGCCTCATAGGCCAAGGTTCCACCGGTAAAAAGCCCACGCAGATATTTCTGCTCTGGACCCAGGAGACTCAACTGTAGCTTTAGATCGGCAAGAAGGTTTTTTATTTTTTCATTTTTCCCCTCTTCCTCCCCAGCTGTTTTTATTCCCGATAGTTTGATCGCAAGGTAAGCCGCTTCCTCCAGGGTTGCGGCGGTATTCCTGCAGTTCTTCTGCAGTTTTAAAATATCCCCGCCTAATATATTTATCACTACCGGCTTTTGGCACCGGTTTATTCTTTGAATAATAAGATCTTCTACAATTGGATCAGGTGGTTTGGAAATAACTATTATTACTTCTGTGGAATCATCCTTTTCCAGAAGATCAACGCACCTTAACATGGAAATGCCGCCGACCTCCCTGCGCAGATCCCTGCTGCCCGTTCCAAGAGCATGGGAGATTCCTCCTCCAAAGCGATCGATCAAAACGGATAGTTCCTGAATTCCTGTGCCGGAAGCTCCTGCTATACCAATTGTACCTTTACGGACTTTGTTTGCAAAACCATAACCTTTGCCATCAATTATTGCCGTACCGCAGTCCGGTCCCATTACCAGAAGGCCTCTTTTTTGAGCTTCCCTTTTTAGCTCAACTTCATCCTCTAAAGGCACATTGTCGCTGAAGAGCATAACATTCCTTCCGGCTTCAAGGGCTCTTTTTGTTACAAGGGCGGCATGTTTCCCTGGAACGGAAATAAAAACAAGATCTGCTTCCGGTGCAATCCTTAGAGCTTCCTGGAAGGTATTAACCTCCGGATATCCGCCCGTAAGCTTTTTACCAGAATCAAAAGCTTTAACCCTGCCCAAAAGCTCATCCTCGGCATGCCGGAGGGCCTCCTCCGCAATATCCCTGTTCTCCGCTTTAACGGCTATAATAATGTCATTATTATCCGCCTGTATTTTATTTTCATCATAAAGGCCCAAATCCAAAAGATAGGAGATGTTTGTTTCTGTTGCCATTATTACCGCTGCTTCTACTACACCCCCTAGACTCTTTATGCTCTGGGATATACGCATAAGCTGAATAGAATCTTTGTACAAGTTTTTCTTTATTTCCGTTACAAGAACCATGGAACCCTTCCTCTCTTGCTCTTCAAATTTATTGTTTGCCGCCCTTAGTTCCATAAGCCAGTCTTTTAAGTATATCCGCTACTTTCGAATCTCCCTCTGCAGGAGGCTTCCAGTTTACATGAACAACTTTTAAACCTTGATTAAACATCTCCTCGGCAAAAAGACTCACCCCGATATTAATTACACTATTCTGGTTCTTAAGAATCATTCGCTAAAACCCCTCCATCAATTTGACTTTCGTCCTTTTTTCAAATACAGCAAAAAAGGCGCAACGGCAGACACAAGGGCTATTATCAAAAGAGCTAAAGCAATGGGTCTTTGAAAGAAAATGGCCACATTGCCCTTGCTGAGCAGCATAGTCCTGTTCAAGTTTGTTTCCACCAGCGGACCAAGAATAAGAGCCAGTATAATCGGTGCAAGAGGAAATCCGTATTTATCCAGAATATATCCCATAGCTCCTGCGCAGAGCATTACCCAGACATCAAAAATTGAAAAGGATATGGAAAAGGAACCTATTATACTCAGGGCAAGAACTATTGGAGCCAACACACTAACGGGGGTCTTTACTATTTTCATTCCAAGATGGCAAGCTATAATTCCAATAGGTAACATTATTATATTGATGATTGTAAAACCGCTGAAAAGGGTATAAATAATACTTGCATTCTGGGTAAACAACATTGGTCCTGGAAGAAGTCCATGAATATACAATGCTCCTAAGAATACCGCTGCCGTGGCAGATCCCGGAATCGACAGGGTTAATAATGGAATAAGGGACCCGCCCGACACAGCATTATTTGCCACCTCCGAAGCTGCAATTCCGTTTAGATTCCCCTTACCGTAACTATCAGGATTTTTTGAGGTCTGTTTTGTAAGATTGTAATTAACATAAGCCGCAACATCCGGTGAGGCTGCAGGAATTATTCCCACAATTACTCCAACAATTGAACCACGGATAAAGGTCATAAAGGATTTTTTTAGTTCAGAAAAACTTAATTTCCAACTGCCTGTTTCAACCGCGGCATAGGTTTTTTTCTCCGTCTCCGCCATTTTGATTATTTCCGGTATAGCAAAAAGACCGATCATCATAGGAATTAGCTTTGTCCCTTCCAGCAGTTCCGGTAATCCGAAAGTGAACCTTGGAAATCCTAAAATAGGATCCTGGCCGATTGTTCCGATCAGTAATCCCAGGGCACAGGCCATAAAACCCTTTAAAGTAGAACCCATGCTCATGGAACTTACAATGCTTAATCCCACCACCGCCAAAGCGAATATCTCCGGGGATTGAAACTTTATGGCAATCTGTGCCAGGGGAGGAGAAAGAAACATCAAGGCCAAGGCGCTAACAAAACCGCCGAAACAGGAGGCCACCGTGCTCATCATCAATGCCTTGCCCGCTTTTCCCTGTTTAACCAAAGGTTGTCCATCCCAGGAGGTCGCAACAGATGCAGGTGTTCCGGGAATATTGATCAAAATGGCGGAGATGGATCCTCCAAAGGTAGAAGATGTATAGATAGCCGCAAGCGCTATAAGCCCTGCCGCTGGAGGAAAGGCAAAAGTAAAAGGTACAAAAAGCGCCACCGCCATGGTTGATGAAAGCCCTGGTAGGGCTCCCATAACTACTCCCACAACTACACCAAAAATCATGGCCAACATATTGATTGGAGCTAATAAATTGGAAAATCCTATAAGAATATTCTCTAGCATATCAAATCCTTCTTATGGTAATATTCCACCGGGAATTGGAACCCTTAATAAATAATTAAATACAAAATAGATAATTGTTGTTGTACCAATTGGTACCAGTATTAGATTGGATATCTTCTTTTCTTTCATTACTAGCATAAGGCAAAACAGAGCAATAACCGAACTAAAGAGGTATCCCAGTTTATCCCAGAGAAAAACATTCAATACAGCTATTAGTACAATAAGTATTGACTTGGGGATTTTCTTTAACAAGGTCTTGAAGGAAATAAAAGATGTAGCATCTGTTTTCATTATCCTTTTCCCTTTCTGAATAGATATATAGAAATGTGAAGGCCGGAAAGAATAAACATAAAGACTGCTATAAACTTTGGGAAACTTCCGGATACCTTTGGCATGCTGGAAGCAGCAATAAAAACAATTACGGACAATACAATAAAAACAACACTCAAAAGTATTTCCGATGAATAGAATTTATTTTTCATAGGCCATTCTTAATCTGTTTTAATGGAGGGTCTCTCTGAATAGAGACCCTCCTGTAAAGGTTACTTAACAGCTAAATTGAACTGTTTGACTATAGCCTCATAATTGGCTTTTTCCTGCTTAAGGAAATTCAGCGCCTCTGCCGATCCCATGTACGCCATATTTATGCCTAATTGTTCAAGCTGATTCTGGGTCTCTTTCGCATCCATGGACTGTTTAAAGGCATTATGATAGAAGGTAACCATTTCCTGCGGCAGATCCTTTGGGCCTACAACTACACGCCAGCTTGTCACCTGCGCGTCAAAGCCCTTCTCCTTAAAGGTGGGAACATCGGGAAGGAATCTCAGCCGCTTTGCATCCGCTACACCTATTACCTTGAAGGTCCCCTGCTGGATATGCTGCCTGGCATCGCCATAGAAGGTGGTTATTACATCCACCTCTCCGCCTAAAAGAGCCACAACCGCATCAGCCCCTCCTGCATAGGGAATTCTTTCAAATTCAATCTGGCAGGCTTTTTCTATAGTCACCCTGCCGAAATCATTTATTCCCCACTGTCCGGGATTACCGATCTTGTATTTCTTAGGATTAGCCCTTACAAGATTGACAAAGTCAGGAATGGGTTTATCCAGAGCTGATCCTGCCTTGGTAATTAAAAGAATTGGATCGGCGGCAAACATAATAATCGGCTTGAAATCCTCCAGGGTATAATTAACCCCTTCCTTGGTTAGATAGTCGGTAAGCATGTTTGGCGGGTTTGCCAAAAGGAATGTCAGGCCATCCGGTTTTGCCGTAACAACCTGCCGGTGGGCAACAACCCCTCCGCCCGAGTTCTGGTTTACAACGGCAATGGATTGCCCAATGTACTGCTCCGCATTTTTACAGATAATCCTAGCGGTTAAATCTGTGCTTCCTCCAGCTGAATACTGGACAAGCATTGTAACAGGACTTTGAGGACCGTTCCAGGCAGCTTCTTCCTGTCCCGCAGAGAAGAGAAAAGGTGTCACTAATAGAATGATTAATAACACTAGCACCTTCTTCATAAGACCCTCCTTGATAATTAATCTAATTTCTAGATTTATCTTAAAGTCTCAAATATCCTAAGATAGCCTATCATTTTTTAATAACCTTTCTACAGATATCCTCCACTTCAAGTTCCGTTAACCAAATGGGATACTCTCTCTTGCTGTCTAAGCGATTTTTTATTTCCGTCAATATCTGCTCAATATCTTTTTCTGTATATTTCATTCCCATTTTTTCCACTTTTGCTTTTACAGAATCACCTCTAAGAGTGTTAATATCCCAGACAACATTTGCCTTTCGTCCCACCATTTCCGGAGCAAAGGGTTTAAGGTTTTCTATCTTTGATCCCCGGTAGTATTCAGCCACTTCATTGTCCGACTCAAAGAGGAATATATTGTCCCCTATCACAGCTTTGTAGGGAGATATTTTTATTCCGCTTTTCTTTTCTATCAGCTTTGAATAACCGTAAATCTTCTCCTTATTAATAGAAGTTTTTAAACCAAGGAGCAGCTCAATCGCCAGAACCGTCTCATCTAGGGGCGCCAGCGGGCAGTTGGCCGGTAACCCTATGGCTGCCACATCAACATGGGTAGCGCCTCCGGTTATTCCTCCTAAAGCACCGGCAGTTCCAAGGCCGAACATATTATGGACATGAATAACTACGGGAACATATTTTATAAGGTTTCTTCGTATTTTTTTCAGGAAAAGCTGAACGGCAAAGGGGGAAAGGCCCCCAAAGGAATCGTAAAGAATCAATTTTGAGGCCCCATGCTCCAGGGCTTGATTTAACAGATCTATAAGAAAGTAGAAATCTGCCCTTGTGGAATCCATAAATCCTGCGGTCATATCGGCGCCTTTGTCCTTGCCATAATCCAGGGCATCGCACAACCTTTGAATCATGCCGGCTTTTGTTAAGCCCAATCTTAGAAGTTCAATATTGCTGGTCCTTGCCTCTACTTCGGAATTATCCGCTTTTGCCTGTATAGACCTCTCTATGCCCTTCTGCCAACCCTCCGTAAGCCAGGTCTGAATATTGAGCCACAACTTACTCTTTTCCTGGGCAATTGCTCTTGCACTTTCAAAGTACTCATCCACAAAATGAATGTTATTTATATATATCTCATTACAACCAAGATCTTCCGTAGCCAAGGCAATCTCTACCTTGTCTTTTATAGTTAGACGAACGCCGGGAGTCGATTCAAGCTTCCTGATGGTGGAATCAATAACTTTTACCTCCTTTTCATCCGCTAAACAGTAGGAGTTTAAGAGCTCCGGATCGTAGTTAATCTCGCCTACCTGATACTTACCCTTCTGATACCATGGTTTCTGCATCGAAAATACCTCCTGCTTCTAATCTCTAGTATTTTTTAACCCACAATACTAAATCAATCTTTAATATATTACATACTTTATACTACTGATTTTCAGTTGTCAAATTTTTATTGATGTTTTTATAAAAAAAATCTCTTGAATCCTGATGTAATAATCAGAAAGAAAATAATAATACTCAGCGTCCCATTATATGGTTTTATATTTTTTTAGAGGCTTCTCTTGTATTAAGCAAAACAATTTCATCATTAATTTACAATACTGCAGATTCGTATATAGGCATCCTTGCATTTATAACCCAATAATTTATGCTGGAATAATAGACGTAATGTAAAAAATACTATATATTTTAATAATCTTTTATTGTTCTTTGTTATAATGAAAATAAATTACCTTTATACCAAATTTCTATATAATCACATTAATCAACCTTGAGAAGCAAATATATTAATAGAAAAATAATTTCTTTATTAATAAATTTATTTGAAAAAAATAGAAAGGAGTAGACAGATGCTGATGGAGAGACCAAAAGACCTAAAAACCTGGGCATACGAGAGAATAAAACATATGATTATTCATAATTCCTTTAACTCCAGTATACCTTTAAAGATAGAAGAATTAAGCAGCCAGCTTGGTATTAGCAGAACACCAATTAGGGAAGCACTTCTTCGATTAAATTGTGAAGGCTTTGTTATTGTAAGAGATAAAATTGGTTTTTTTGTGAAAACTCTGTCGGAAAGGGATTTCGAAGAACTTTTCGAAATGAGAGAGTTACTTGAGGTTTTTGCTGTTAAGCAATTAATAAAAAACATAAGTGATGAAGAAATTAAAAAGTTCGTTGAATTTGATATAGCCTCCAGAGAAGCTTTAGCAGCAAAATCCTTAACAGACTTTGCCTCAAGGGAAAGGGAATTCCAATTACTTATTAAAATAAATGCAGAGAATATTCTTCTCTCTAATTTTATAGAGACACTAAATGAATTGATTCACAGAGAAAAAAAGCTATTCAGCGAATCCTCCGAGGATGTAATAATCTCTGTACAGGAGCATTCAAATATAATACAAGCTATAAAGGAAAGAAATACAACAAAGGCAGCAAAGGCAATGAAATATCATGTTCAAAGCGTAAAAGAAAGAATGAGGAAGATCTTCGATTTTAACTCAAATGACAAACCTGTGAACTTCTGCAATTAATTATTCGTTGTACAGTAATCAAGTCCATAGATCAGACCAACCAGGAGGTCCCTTCCGGAACTGCTGCCCACCTTCAATAACCTCCTGGCTGAAAAAAGCGTTTTCTTTTTATTGTATATATAAAGACTGCAATGTACATCCTGGAGGGCAGATAAAAAAAGTCCCTGACAGGCATCTAAAAGCATCCCTAAGCTTAGGTCTGTTGTTTTTCCTTGGGCAATTCTTTTAAGTATTGAGGTCAGTTCCTCTATAAATTCGATATTTTTAGAAATAAACCCGGGAAACAGATAACAGGAACTAAGGAATCCTACAATAAAATCATCACCAGAAGGAGTTAACCCACTACCAAAACCAATTAAAGATCTAAAGGCTTCTGTTATATCTCCCTTGGATTTATAATTTATGGCATTGATAAAATAAGTTATTCTCTTATCTAACTCTACCCTAAAGGGATCGGGGAAAACCACTTCGTCTGCAACTTTTAAGAAGTGTTTTAATTCTAGGAGATTGTTAAAAAATACTCTTTCTCGAAAATCTCTTTCAGAAATATCCATTTTTTTTGGATCCCACTGAACAGAAGAGGCATAATTAATTACTACCTCTTTATCCGGAATAACCACGGTTTGGTTTTCAATTATTATACTATCTGATTTACTAACTAAATTTAATTTGCATAAATACCAATCCTTGGACATTATCTGGATTGATCTTGCATTAATTGGTTGTAAATCCTTAATAATATTAAAAATAAAACCATTCTCTAGAAGGATGTTTACAGAGCTCTTATATGCTGAATGACCTTTTCCTATAAAGGAATTGTTATAAAAATATTCGACCAAGGTTTTGCTTATAATCTTTGGAATAATGATCTTCATACTATCTTTCTTTATAAATAGTATACTTCCAAGGTTAATCATCAAAGTCAAGTGAGCCAGTACTCCCAGCTTCTCCTATTTAATTATGTCCTGGCTTATCTAGTAGAAAGATTCTATTTCCCCACACCCTGGTCGAATAAAATAAGGTTCCTGTAAAATAAGATTATGCAGGAACCTCAGTACAAACAGTCTCTAGGTTCATGCCTTCTTCACCCACGCCCTTCCCATGGGAAGCACCTGCTTGCCAGCGGTTTCTGCAAGGACTATGCCCGCCATCATATAGAGAGCACAGGCGGCGCAGAGAATGAGATCTATTGCGGTAATCACTAGGAACTGCTTTAGCCCTGCCAGGAAAACCAGGTCAAGCCCAATAAAACCCAGAAGAAGGGTTAAAAAGGTAAGAGCCATTGCTCCATGGATTCGAAGAGAAGCTGCAAACATGATCCCTGTATAGATCGTGTAACCTAAAAGAAAAAATCCGATATCCTTTGTGTTTATGGAGAGGTGGGATCCGACGAAAGCTGCCCCTGCAGCCTGCAGATCGGAAATAAGCCAGATCATCCCTAAGCCCAGCCAGAAGGATCCATAGGCGACAAAAGCGCTGAACCCGAAATTATTGCCGTTTTTGAACTCCAGGAACCCAGCAATCATCTGTGCCAGGCCTCCAAACATGATTGCCGAACAAAATACCACTCCCGTACCAGCAAGGCCAAGATTATGAAACTGAAGCAAAAGGGTTGTTATGCCAAAACCGGCAAGACCCACCACCGCCGGATTTCCGAGTTTATTCTCTGTCATAGATACTCCTGGGTAAGAAATATTAAAAGAAAGGGGATAAAAGGATCCTTCTTTTTATACTTAATTCCGAGGCCTAGTGTCAAGACTCCCAAGGATCCCGGATTTATCTCCCCCTGCCTTTCAATTTATTTTTTTCCGTGCTACACTCCCCGTTAAATTTATTCGGTCAGAGGAGCCTTGAGGAAATGAAACTGATCAATCCTAGAACCAAGGAACTGGAAGCAGACATAGTCAATTTTTTAAATCTTGTGGATGAAAGCGCCCATCTTTTTCAGCAGGCAATACAAAGCTATTTCGACGGCAGGGTGGAGGATTTTGAAAGAGACACAAAATTCATTTCAGACAAGGAGCATCTTGCGGATGATCTTCGCAGGGATATAAAATTCAGGATCTATGCCCACATGCTTATTCCGGATTTTCGGGGAGATGTCCTTGGACTTCTTGAAAGTGTTGATAATGTAATAGATACCATGAAGAAGGTTTCCAGAAGCTTTTCCATAGAAACCCCAATAGTGTATCCTTTTCTCAAGGATGATTTCATCAATCTATCCTGTGTGTGTGTCGAAACAGTGCTCGAGGTAACTAAGGCTGCCCGGGCTTATTTTACCGATTTCCGGAAAATAAATGAGCATTTGAACCGGGTAATTGCCATGGAAAGGGATGCGGATGCCATAGAGGAGAGGCTTAAAAGAAAAGCCTTTGCCTCCGAGGAGATAACAGTTTTCAGCAGGAAGGTACACATGCGGTATTTCGCCCAGAGGATTGCCCTTATATCCGACAATGCCCAGGAACTGGCCGAACGGCTTGCCATTATAGCCATAAAAAGGTCCTTGTAAGGCAAGACAGTTGCTTGATCCATTGTTCTTATCCAGCGGGCTTTTCTTTGGTTGGTCCCTTGGGGCCAATGATGCGGCAAATGTCTGGGGCCCCGCGGTAGGCGCCCGTATGGTAAAATTCACAAAAGCTGCCCTGCTTTGCGGACTGTTCGTTACCCTAGGTTCGGTATTAAGCGGCAGCGGCGGTTCCCACACCATCGGAGCCTTTGCCTCAGTGCGGACCCTCTCCGGAGCTTTTATAGTCGCCTTTTCCGCCTCCCTTACCGTCTTCTGGATGACCCGGATGAGAATGCCAGTTTCCAATACCCATGCCGTGGCTGGATCAATAATCGCTTGGAATCTCTTCTCTGCCACCCCGATAGACTATCAGATCCTTTACAAAATTGTGGGAAGCTGGTTCTTCTCCCCCCTGCTTACCGGCATCTTTGCTGCTTTGCTTTATAAACTGATTTCCGGATTTCTCCGCCGGCGGTCTCTACATATCCTGCATCTGGATTCCCTGAATCGTAAAGCCCTAATTATTGCAGGCATTCTTGGTTCCTACAGCTTGGGAGCCAATAATATCGGAAACGTGATCGGGGTTTTTGTTCCCGTATCCCCTTTCCGGGATATTGTCTTAGGCTCGGGGATAATCGTTTCCAGCGTTCAGCAGCTTGCCCTGATCGGCGGTCTTTCCATCGGCCTGGGTGTGCTTACCTACTCAAAGAAGGTTATGCTAACCGTGGGAAAGGATATCTACAAGCTCTCTCCCCTTATGTCCTTTGTGGTTATACTTTCCAGCTCTTTGGTTCTCTTTCTCTTTGCCTCCAAGGAGCTTCAGAATTTAATGATCTCTATGGGTCTGCCGGCCTTTCCCCTGGTACCGATTTCCAGCTCTCAGTCCATTGTCGGCGGAGTCTTGGGAATAGGCCTTTCGGAGAATTTATACAATATTAATTACAGGATTCTTAGACGCATCTTTCTTGCCTGGATTACCACTCCTTTCGCAGCAGGGCTATTATCCTTCCTTTTGTTTTCTTTACAGGGGATTCTAGGGGCTGTATAAAACCCCTCCCAACAAGCTTTAGAGAACTAAGAAAGGTTAACCCTGTTTTTAAGGCTCGGAATCTTCTCCCTCACTCTTGTAATAAAATCCAGATCCAGGGCTGCCACCGCGCATCCTACCTCCTCCCTAGCCCTCGCGATTACGGTTCCCCAGGGGTCAACGACCAGGCTGTTGCCGTAGCACTGGCTTTTCTGGTCAAAGGTACCGGTCTGATTCACCGCCACCAGGTAGATCTGGTTCTCTATTGCCCGGGCGCGAAGGAGGGGTTCCCAGTGGTCCTTGCCTGTGTAAAGGGTAAAGGCTGCAGGCAGGAAGACAACCTCTGCCCCTGCATCGGTAAGACGGCGGAAGAGTTCCGGAAACCGCAGATCGTAACAGATGGAAAATCCGAAGTTTGCAAGGCCGGTTTTACAGATCACCACCTCTTTCCCCGGCTCCACAGTATCCGACTCCCTGTTGCTTACGGAACCGGGAATCTCCACATCGAAGAGATGGATCTTTCTGTAGGTTGTAAGGATCTCCCCCTGAGGATCAATAAAAACAGAGGTATTATGAACCTTGTTCCTCGTCTTTGCCTTTTCCAGGAAACTGCCGTTGTGTAGATAAACCTTATTCTTTCTGGCAATCTCCCGCAGCCGGTTCACAATTTTTCCCTCCAGGGGTTCTGCATTTTCCAGAACTCCTTTGGCAGAAAGATAGGTGGACTGTTCGGGGAAGAGAACAACTTCTGCCCCCTCCCCGGCGCAGTATTCCGTCATCTCCTCGATCTTTAAAAAATTCTCCTCCCTGTTATCCCGGGAGTTCATCTGGCACAAGCCGATTCTTAAGGTTCTCATCACCACTCCTTTCTCCAATCCTCAATATCATCGTAGGGATAGATTGGTCTGGGCAGCAGGGTATATTCTAGATTAAGGCAGTTGACGTCGGTTATACCCGGTGTGGCTACATCCAGGGTTTTTCTATTATACAGGATATAATTATACCGGAAGGGAAAGAGGTTTTTTACCACCGTAACATCCGCCTTCCAGAGAGAGAGCCCAAGGTCCGTAAAAAAGGAGGGGGTGCTGGCTGTTGCGGCAATCTCCGTAAGGATTATATGGATCCCCTGGTATTTAAGGATCATGGTTCTTCCGTATTCCGTCTCTCCCCGGTAAATCGCCTCTCCAAAAAAGGTCAGAGGTTTGTTATACCGTTTCTCCAGGTTTCCTCCAAGATCCACTTGAACCTTCTCTCCCACCTGGTTGCTCCAGATCCTCTCCAGGGCAAAGGGGTCCCGTATCGGAATATAGGTTACCAGTTCCGGGGCTCCTTCCACAAAGGCCCGGGCTATCCAGGTATTCTCTCCTGGCGCGCCGGCCCCTACGGCATCGGAGACATCACAAATCACTATTGTGCCGACAGCTCGGGCGAATTTCTTTTTAAGAGCAATCTTCACTGCCTCCTCCGCGGAGATCTGGGCAGGAATCGGAACCTTTCTTACCTGCCAGTTCTTCTCCGCCAAGTCCTCCGCAAGTTTTGAAGCCAGGGCTCTGTTTCCATCGGTAATGGCCAGGGTTGTCCAACCCAGATCCGGCTCATCCAGCCAGATATGCACCATGAAATTGGATATATCCAGAACCTCAGGGTTCCTTTTAGCCTTCTTCATCCAGGAAAAAACCTTGTTCATGGGGTGGATAAAATCTATATTCATTCCTCCGCCGGAAAGCAGGGCCATCTTCCTAGCCTCCATAACCGGTTCTATCTCCCCAAAAACCGTTTTAATAAGGATCTCGCCCGAGGTGTAACCCGTTTCAAAGAAATCCCTGTGGGGATTGGTCTTGTAACCCACAATCGCCGTAGCCAGGTCTATCCTTCTTTTGGTTACATTGGCATGAAGGTCAAAGGAGACAACCACAGGCACCTCGGCACCGACAACCTCCCTTACCCTTTCCAGTATATCCCCTTCCGGATCCCGCAGACCCATCACCCCCATGGCGCCGTGCATAACTATATAGATTCCATCCACACGGCCGGAACTGCGCAGTCCTTTTATAAGTTCATTAACCAGGTACTCATAAACATTCCGCTCCAAGGGACCGCCGGAAACAGCATTTGCCCGGATTATCGGGATGATCTCTATCTTACCCTGTCCTATCTTTTTAACAGCCTCCATAAATCCGCCGATAGCAGATTTTGAACCTTCGTACTCTTTAAGGATCTCCCCTCCGAAAAAGAGACCCGCTGCTTCAAACTCCGCCAT
>ENA-OSEO01002972-OSEO01002972.1-sediment-metagenome-genome-assembly--contig:-NODE-2972-length-21615-cov-4.955567_pt1 | contig 21615 bp, 19 predicted proteins | sample MGYA00237883_ERZ534232 | MGnify/ENA metagenome assembly ERZ534232
CTTTCCCGTCATAGCGAGGTACGAAGCAATCTAAACTGTTTGCACACCGAAGTTTCTCATTTTAGTGCTCTGAAAACAGCTTCCCAACGAGAGCATATTCAAAAAATAACGAAAACTGAGAAACTCAGGTAAAAAAATGACAGCGTTCCTGCCTGAAAAACATCCTATTGCTAAGAGATCATTAACAACCTATTATACCTTCTCCAACCTTCTCCAAGACAGTGGCAAAACTTGCGTCTTTTAGTATAATAATTAGTTGGTGCATCAACTATATTATGTGCCTTTTTGAGGAAAAATGACGGATTATAACAACCGAACACCCGACTGGGTCAAGAACGCAGTCTTTTACCAGATCTTCCCTGATCGCTTTGCCTGGAGCTCGCGCGTCAACAAACCAGGGCTTTTTGAAAAATGGGACAGCCTCCCCACGATTCACGGCTTTAAAGGCGGCGATCTATTGGGAGTTTACGAGAAGCTGGATTACCTTGAAGACCTCGGCATCAACGCGATCTATTTCAACCCGATCTTCCAATCAGCTTCAAACCACAGATACCACACCCACGATTACTACCTGGTAGATCCACTGTTGGGTGGCAACGAAGCTTTCAAGACCTTGCTGGATGAAGCGCACAAGCGCGGAATTTGCATCATCCTGGATGGCGTCTTCAACCATGCCAGCAGAGGTTTCTTCCCGTTTAGCCACATCCTTGAAAGTGGTCAGGATTCGCCCTATATCGATTGGTTCAATATTCACGGCTTCCCGTTGAATGCTTATCAGGGCAAGCCCAATTATGATTGCTGGTGGAACCTGCCTGCTCTGCCAAAACTAAACACTGAAAACCCGATCGTTCGGCGCTATATTATGGACGTTGCAAGGTATTGGATCGATCAGGGCATCGACGGATGGCGCCTGGATGTTCCATTTGAGATTACAACTGAAGGTTTCTGGGAGGAATTCCGCGACGTAGTGAAGACTGCCAACCCGGACGCCTACATCGTCGGAGAAATTCCGACCGAAGCACAGAAATGGCTTAATTCAGGCGATAAGTTTGATGCTGTCATGAATTACCAATTATCACACGCTGCTGTCAGCTTTTTTGGTGGTGATTCAGCCGATCACAAACTTTCCGAGGGCATGATGGGCCTGGATAATCCTCAACCCCTGGACGTCCAGGAATTCGCGCATCGCACCAAGGAATTGCTCGAACTTTACCCAAAAGAGTTTTCCTACGCGCAATTTAACCTCCTCGACAGCCACGATATGCCCCGCTTCCTCAGCCTGATGAACGGCAATGTTGCTAAACTGAAGCTTGCCTACAACTTCCTGCTCACCTACCCCGGCGCGCCCAGCATTTATTACGGTGATGAAATCGGTCTCGATGGCGGCAGGGACCCCCTCTGCCGTAAGAGTTTCACATGGCGCGAAGAGGATTGGAATGTGGATCTTCGGAACGCCATCAAGGAAACTATCACCATCCGCCATGCCATCCCAGCTTTGCGGACAGGTTCCTATGAGCCCATCCATGCCCAGGACGGCCTGCTGGCATACTTACGCCGGGATGAACAGGACACTGTTCTGGTTATTCTGAATAATTCCGATGCGGCTGTAAAACTCAACCTTGCCACAGGCGATGCTTACGAAAACGGCACCGAGCTGCAGGATCAGCTCAGCGACAAACACGTCATCATTGAGCAGCAGCAGGTCAACAATCTCGCAGTCCCTGCCTTTGGGGCACTGATCCTGGCGTAAACGCCTCCAACTTGTTTTTGACTGACCCCAGCCTGGGGTCAGTTTATTTTAATATTCAGCCAAGGAATGGAAAGATAGACGGCAATTTCTGGATCAGAACAGGGAGAAATTTGAGTGCCAAAACACCGCTCAATGCGCCGATCAGCCAACCAACCAAAATATCAGAGAAGTAGTGCAGGCGTAATGCCAGCCTGGAGTAACCCACCAGAATTGCCCAGGCAAGCAGCAAAAGAAACCAAAGCGGATTCTCAAACTGCAGCGCCATGAAGGCGATCGTCATTGCGCGGGCGGCATGCCCTGATGGGAAGGAGTGCGGATCAGTAACACGATAAATGCTGCCCCACTCGCCCTCAGGACGCGGTCGGCGCAGCAGGAATTTTACTACAAGCACGATCACCGCCAGGCTGGCCAACGCAAACCCCCACAGGATGGCGGTGCTGCGGACTGGTCCCCTTATGAAAGCCCAAACCAGGGTCAGTCCAATCAGCCAGTACCAGGAATCGCAGCTATGCCCTAAAAGTGCCGCCAACTTATGCGCAAACCTGTCCTCTGTTTGCAAAACAAGGCGAGCCGAGATTTCTTCATCCACTTTCTGGATACGATCGAGCAATTTCATGCTTACTTGCTTAGCGTGTGATAAAGGGAATGGCGGCAATCACGATGAAAGCAACCAGCACCATCCCGGCTGCCAGCCAAATCTGCTGTTTGTTGCGGCTGTCTTCCAGGCGCAATCCAGCCTCACTTCGCCGAACTGCCAACAGAGGACCTGCCATGTAAGCAAAGAAAAATCCTGCCAGCAAGCCCCCAAGATGGCCCCAGTTATCCGTGTTGCTGCCAGGGGATATGCCAATGAACAAATTGAGCACTAACACAAAACCCAGGTTCATCAGAATCCCTTGGCTTTGTTTGCCAAACACTTCGCGATTCTGCCAGATCAAGACCCCCTCTGCGGCAAGCAAAGCGAATATTGCGGTGGAAGCTCCAAGCGAATTAAAGTCGCTCAAAACGAATGAGAGCACGTTTCCCCCGAATGCTCCAATCACATAAAGCAAAATGAAGCGACCTTTGCCGTAGAAGGGCTCAATCTGCCGGCCGAGGATACTCAGGGCATACACATTGAACATCAAATGGATCAAACTGGAATGCAGCAGTGCTGGTGTGAACAAGCGCCAGAACTCCCCTGCCTGGATCAAAACATTGATCTTCCCCAGTAGCGCAAAAAGCAGATCGAAGCCGTAAACCCGCTGCACGATCTGTTGGACAACATAAAAAAGTACTGTAATTGCCATGAGGAAATAAGTCACCCACGGAAATCCCGGCCTGCGCCAGCTTTTTTTTAGTCGGTCAAGTCCGGATTGTAAATCTCCCGGGCGTGTTGAATTCGGCTGGAATTGAAATTCAGAGCCAGCCTCTGGTTTGTTTTGTTCGCTCATAAATCTACCTTGCGTGGAGTTGTTCTTAAATGTTCAGCACGGATGATCGCCTGGATATCCTCGATCGTTTTGTCAAGGTGCTGGTCAGAGTTGACCACGAGGTAATCAAACCGATCCATCACCGCATATTCCTGTGCTGCGGTTCTAAAACGCAGTTCCAGTTCTTCAGGGGTCTCACTGCGGCGCTCAAGCAAGCGGTTCACCCATTCTTCCCGCGAACTGGCTGTCAGGAAAATCAGGATGGCACCGGGACAGATTTCGCGGATGGTCATCGCGCCTTGCACATCAAGCCGCATGATGACATCCTTCCCCGAGGCAAATGCTTCGCGAACCTGTGACTTTGGGATGCCTTTGTAGTCAGAATAAACTTTGGCGTGTTCCAAGAGCTCGTCCGCCTCAATCATTTCTTCGAATGTTTCCCGGGAGACAAAGAAGTAATCCCGACCATCCACTTCCTCCGGTCTGGGAGGACGCGAATTCATCGTTATCACAAAATGGGTGTCGGGATTGGTTTTTCGCAGCAGACCAACCACGGCATCTTTACCAATCCCCGAAGGACCGGAAATAACAATCAATAGTGGATTGGTAGGCGGAGTTCCAAATTGCATTGCAGGTTAATTCATCCCTTCTTGCTCTTAGTTCTAACCATTATAAATTAGAAAAGTGTTTCACATCAGATTAGTACGCCCCTCAGGTTTCTTACTCGCCGGGAACTAATCCAGCAAAACCATAAGTTGATCAAAACTTTTAACCCTTCGGATGACCTGAAGGAAATTGTTCAGACTGGCATAACGTGCGCGCAAGGCTTGCACAGCTGGTCCAACCGGATCTTCTCCCGAGGCTCCACCGCCGGGCGTGTCGTTATAAGAGCCGTGAAAAGCAAAATATGCCTGGTTGATTTTCCGCAGGCGGTAGCCGTTCTCCCAGAAGAAATTCCTCCTGGCTTCCATATAGCTTTCCGCCTCATCCGTCTTCCCGCTCAACAAAAGCGCATCCACCCGCAGTCTTGTTTCCCGCATTTCCGAACGGAAGTCAAAGGGGTTGAGCGTTTCCGCGCCTTCAGCCAGGACAGTCGTATAGACAGGCATTGGCTGATAATATCGTGGCGTTTTTTCAGGGTAGTAGGCAATAATAAGAGCAAGTCCGATCTCTTTTCCGGCCAGGGAAGCGGTGGTCTCGTTGATCGTCCGCATCTGGTCGTTCAAATAGTACCGGATCCCGAGCGGGAAAAATGTCAGGTAGTTGTGAATCCATTCATGGGCAATCGTTTCAGTCAGCCAGTTGAGGTTGGTGGTGCGCACGACCATCGTGGGGTAAGCCCCCAGCCCGCCAACGGGCTCAATCAATGCTGAGAGATCGTAGTCTTGATAGATTCCAGTTTCAATTTCATCCTTTTCAACCGCATCCAGTCCAGCATCAAGGCTGATGCTGAGCTCGTTCCTGATTTCCGTCCGGGGAGAGATGATCAGATTGAGCGGAAGATCAGAAACCTGGTAGAGCACCGGCGGCAGGATCTGACCCCCCAGACCAAACCCAGCCTTAGCCAGGGTAACTTCTGTCTGGTTCTGCAGCACGGCTTCAGCCAGTTTGGCAAGGCGGCTATGGTTTGCTTTCACCCGGTCAAGCTCGGATTTGACTGCCTGGACCATTTTGTCACGGTTAAGAGAAGTATCGTTTTGAGCAGCGATCAGATCTTGCTCAAGCGTGATCACCTCCTCAGTTTCTGCCAGCCAGGTCTGGACGACATCAACTTGCTGTTCGTTATCCAGAAAACGCTCAAGCTTGAGTGAAGCGCTGACCGCTTTATTGAAAAGGGCATTAACTTCCCATTCAACAAAGTCAAACTCTATGCCACGCGTATACTTGCGCAGTCCATCCAGAGGATTGACTGACTCAACGGATGACCCCACCACCAGTAATGCAATCGCGACAATAACAACCAAAAGGCGCAGTCGCTTTGCCAAAGAATCCAAAAATGGTTCATCACGCATAACCTGATTCTAACACCAGCAACTGCCAAAAGTTTCACCCGGGCTTGGGTGAAAATGGTATATAATTTTCAGAGAAGTCGGATTTCGATAATCGGTTTGTTCATCAAGAAAGGAGCCCCATGAATAAAAAACTTGCCCGAATATTTACTTGTTTAATGGCGTTTTCTTTCGCCCTGCAGCTTTCTCCAGCCGCAGCCACATCGAACCATCTCAATGTCCAGGACATCTCCCAAAATGTTGCTCCTGAAGGGGATGGCCCTGAGACAGGATACCCACCTGATTTCCCTGATGAAAGGCTTGATCCGGAATTTGAAGCACATTTCGAAGTTGAACAGGACAGGCACTACCAGGACTACCTGTTAAACGCGGACCTGCCTGAAGAGGTCATTGCCCGACTTAAAACGAACTCTGAACCGCTTGAGGAGCGTGAGTACGTTCCCCCGACTGCGGAGGAGCTCGACCAGACCAGGGTGCAAGCGGAGAGTTTTGATTGCACCACAGTGACAGATGTACCCGCAACGGAGTGTGAAGCTTTAGTCGCGCTGTATGAGAGTACGAACGGGGCAGGCTGGACAAACCATACCAACTGGCTTGTGACGACCACGGTAGGCAATTGGCATGGAGTAACCGTGACTGGCGCGCATGTTACTAACCTCTCTCTGGGCAGCAACCAGCTGAGCGGGGCAATTCCGCCAGAACTGGGCAGCCTCACCAACCTGCAGATGCTCTCTCTGTGGGGCAACCAGCTGAGCGGAGCAATTCCATCCAGTCTGGGCAGCCTCACCAACCTGAATGTGCTAGTTCTGGGCTTGAACCAGCTGAGCGGAGCAATCCCAGCTGAATTGGGCAGCCTCACCAACCTGCAGTCGCTAAATCTAGACAACAACCAGCTGAGCGGAGCAGTCCCAGCTGAATTGGGCAGCCTCACCAACCTGCAGTATCTCTATCTGTGGAACAACCGGCTGAGCGGGACAATTCCAGCTGAACTGGGCAGCCTCACCAACCTGCAGTATCTCCATCTAGACAGCAACCAGCTGAGCGGAGCAATCCCAACCGACCTGGGCAATCTGTTGAGCCTGAAAAGTTTGAATTTGAGTAACAACGCACTCTCAGGGGATGTTCCCGCCAGCTTCACCAACCTGGTCAATTTGTGCGATCCGAATGATGATGGTTATCCCTGTTATGGATATTATCAACTAGATCTTGGCTACAACCATCTCAATGTCCCAGCGCCTGAACCACCCGCGAACTTCCTTGCCAGCAAGGATCCGGATTGGTACCTGACGCAAGCCGTGGAAGAGGTCATTCAAGGTGAGAGCGGCGGCACGCTCATTTCGAATGATGAAAATACCGAAATCACTATTCCTCCAGATGCAGTCAGCGGAGAGGTGACCTTCCTGTTTGACCCTCAGCCAACCCCAAGCCAGGCCACTGGTAGTTTGGTCTTTGCCGGCAATAGCTTTGAACTGACCGCCTGGGATGAAATAGAGCAGCCGGTGACCACATTTGCACCACCGCTGGTAATCACCATATCTTACGATGAGGAGAGCCTGGGCGTCATTCCAGAAAAAAGCCTGATCTTGTATTACTGGGATGAAACACAATCTGCCTGGCTGGACGCGGTGACGACCTGCGAGGGTGGGGAATACACGCGCAACCTGGCAGAAGACTGGTTGAGCCTGCCTATTTGTCATCTAAGCGAGTTCGCGCTGTTAGGCGAAGGGTATCCGCTCTTCCTGCCGCTGATCGCACGGTAAATAACATTTACCACTGGCATGAGAGGGCATCCAAGCTGATCTTGGCGCTTGTGATGCCCTCATAACGCGCGGAGGAGTTCCTTTAAAGCCAGATTCTGCATCGCCAAATTAGGGAAGGAAAAGCGCTTTTAGAAAACAGCCCCTTTTTACCTCAAAAATGGGCTGGTTTGAGTTGTTTTTCATCCGTTTTGAACCAAAATCTACACTTTTTGACCCGTTTTGAAGATGTTCAAACAAGTGTTCTCAGGTTCGAACTTTCACCAGTTTAGAGACGTGTATGAAAAATGCAGGGCATAATCATCGGTCTCCATAATCCCAATCTGTTTTTCTATTTAACCAACAGAGTGAAAAAACATGAGAATATTGCAACACCCCTTGCTGAAAGTGTCAGGTTATCCGTTTTTGAGTGAATCTCCGCTAATTATTTTGTTCACTTTAGACGTTTATGCGAGCAGAAAGAAGCACCCCTTTCTTTATTCTGAGTTTACCAAACAAAGCATAGTCAAATCAACCTTAGATGATATATTTCGCAAAACCTTCCAAATTGGGTAAAATACCCAACAGTCTGTTGCACATTGAAGCAACTGTCAGAATAGCGAGTGTATTAATGAATAATTCAACCAAGATCGTTTTAATCATTGCAGCCATTTTGGTTTTATGCGTGGTGTGTTTGTGTCTCATGATCATTGGCGGTGTGGTGTTCTTTTCCAGCAATGTCATTTCAAACCCAATGCCCGTAGAGTTGACACCCTTCAACCTGACCGAAGCCACGCCTATTCCATTCGTCGATCCGGGTACACAAATTCTCGATCCAACAGCTTCCGAGAAGGCTTCACAAACCCTATATGAACTCAAACAGAATACAGTCCCGATCAATGACCCCATCGATCTGGCAGCCAGGTTAGGTGGAAAGCCCAATGTGCCAAACGTACTGATCGACACAGAGGCTCCCTATTCAGTCGGAGATCAAAAGAAGTTCTGGGCAACCAATACGGACACAAACGATAATTTCCAGGTCGATGCAACCCTGCGCTACGTTGGGGATAATATCTATTTCTGGATTGAGAACGGCGTACGCTTTGATCAAAGCGATTTGAAGGAACTTGCTGACACGTTTGACAAGGAAATCATTCCGACCAACCGGGAGTTTTTTGGTCAGGAATGGAACCCTGGAGTGGACGGCGATCCGAGATTCTATGTTCTTTACGCTGGAAATTTAGGCTCAAACCTGGCAGGCTATTATTCTTCCGCCGATGAGCTCCACCCAGACGCGCATCCGTACTCGAACGCGCATGAGATGTTCCTGATCAGCTCAGATAATGTTGACCTTGGTGACAGCTACATTTACGGCACTATGGCTCACGAATTCCAGCATATGATCCACTGGTATCAGGATAAAAACGAAGAAACCTGGGTCAACGAAGGCTTTTCAATGCTGGCTGAACATGTGAACGGTTATGACGCGGGTGGGTTCGACTGGTCCTACATGGACAACACCGACATGCAGCTCAACGACTGGGGCGGAGATGTCGGCAACAACGGACCCCACTACGGCGCGAGTTATCTCTTTATGGTCTATTTCCTCGACCGTTTCGGCGAGGACGCAACCAAAGCGCTCGTGCGCCACGATGACAACGGATTTGTTGGTATTGAGAAAGTGATGAACGAGCTCTCGATCACCAATCTCACCACGGGCAAACCTTACACAGGAGATGAATTTTTCGCTGACTGGGCTGTGGCAAACCTGCTGCAGGACACGGGCATTGAAGCTGGACGCTACGACTACCAAAGCTACAATCCCACCTCCGTGGATATGGAAAAATCAATCCTGGATTGCCCGGTAAAGGTGAATGGCAGCGTTTATCAATTTGGTGTGGATTACATCGAAATCGAGTGCGACAACCTGGAAAGCATCCAGATCAACGCTTCCGAGGCTGTCAATATCCTGCCCTTCACCGCTCCAAGCTCAGGTGAGTATTTCTTCTGGTCGAACCTTGGAGACGAGTCAAATGCATCCCTCTCGCAGACCTTTGATCTTAGCAGTGCCGCTGACGAAGCCGCCCTGACCTTTAAGACCTGGTATGACCTCGAAGAGGATTATGACTATATTTACGTCAGCGCCAGTACCGATGGAATCAACTGGGAGATCCTCGATTCCGAGAACTGCACCACCGCCAACCCATCCGGCAACAGTTACGGCTGCGGCTGGAACGGCCAGAGTTCAGGCTGGATTGATGAAAAAGTTGATCTATCTGACTTTATTGGCAGCCAGGTGACCCTCCGCTTCGACTATGTGACGGATGCCGCGGTAAATGGCAAGGGCATGGCCATCGATGATCTTGCAATTGATGCCATCGGCTATATCTCGGACCTTGAAACTGATCTTGGCGGTTGGACCGCTGCAGGTTTCGTGCGTGTGCAAAATAAACTGCCTCAGACGATGAATCTCAGCATCGTGACTTACACAAAGGGCGGCATCACCGTAGACCACTACAGCTTCCAGGGCAGCATCACCATCTCGGATTCTGCGTTGGGTGGAAGTAATGTGGAAAGAATCGTGCTGGTAATTTCAGGCACAACCCCATTCACAAGAGAAAAAGCGAGTTACACTATTGAGATTGAGTAGCTGGTAAGAATCACAAAAAACAGAGGCTGAAATTCTTCAGCCTCTGTTTCGTTATTCCTTAAGCTATACGCTTCCGATCGCGTCTACCAATTCATCATAGACCGTGAAGTAAGGCAGGATACCAATCAGATCCATTGACTCACGCACGTTTTGGCACAAGCCAACCAGCATCAGGTTTCCTCTACCGAGCTTTTTGAGCTCCTTCTGGACGCGAATAATCGACCACCAACCAGCACTTGAAACAAAATCAATGTCACTCATGTCGATTATGATGACTTTGTTTTTATCGATCAGATCTGTCAGAACCCGCTCAATTTCAGGAGCGACAGCGCTATCGATCCGACCAAGCCCCTTAACCACGCAAGCGCGTTTATATTCAGTTACTTTAAAGTCCATAATCACCTCATTTGACTAATTAACTCAGAGAAATAATTATAACATTATCCGACAGAATCCCGGCGGTTTCTTGTAGATGTTGTTGTAGATGTTGAGTCATGTATAATAGGTGCCTATGCGTTACCACATCTGGACAGAAGGCTGTCAAATGAATGTTGCGGATTCAAGCCGTCTCTCGAGAGCGCTTGATTCTCTCGGGCTGAGTGTTACTTCTGACGTAAATCAGGCGGATTTAATCATCCTGAATACCTGCGTGGTCCGGCAGAGTGCCGAAGATCGCGCGCTGGGTCGCCTTAACTCTCTCAAACCACTAAAACTCGCTAATCCAAACCTGATGATTGGCTTAATGGGCTGCCTGATCGGCGTTCACGGCAACCCCGCCCTTGAAAAGCGCTTTCCCTGGGTGGATATTTTTGCGGCTCCGTCAGATCCCGAACCCTTTTTGCGGGCTCTCGAAGACCGGCTCCAGCATGATAGTTCCGAAGCCTGGCGCAAACAAGTGGATGAGGTTTTGGATGATGAATTTGGTCTGAGGCTGGAAGAAGCTCATGCGGTATCGGAAAATCTGCCGATTGTTCTCGGTTGTTCGCACGCCTGCGCCTATTGCGTTATTCCAGGCAAACGCGGCAAAGAACAAAGCCGCAACCCAAAGAAGATCCTGCAGGAAGCCAAAAGTCTTGTTGGTGGTGGCGCCAGGGAACTGGTCCTCCTGGGGCAGATCGTGGATCGTTTTGGGCTTGAATTGGAAGGTAGTTACCACCTGCCCCAATTACTTGCGGACCTTTCAGAAATTCCGGATTTACGCCGCTTGCGTTTCCTGACCTCCCATCCCAACTGGATGACCGATGAGCTGATAGACGCGGTTGCCGTTCTGCCCAAAGTGATGCCTCACATTGAGGTACCCATACAGGCTGGCGATGACGAAATCCTCAGGATGATGCGCCGGGGCTATACCAACAGCCAATATCGCGATCTGGTTGCGCGCATCCGTGAGCGCATTCCCGGAGTATCGATCGGCACCGATATCATCGTCGGTTTTCCGGGCGAAAGCGAAGCAGCTTTCATGAAAACCTATGATACTCTGGCAGAGCTCAAGCTGGATGTCGCCCATCTTGCGCGCTACTCTCCCCGACCCGGCACGTATTCTGCCCGTTTTCTTGCGGATGACGTTCCAGCCGAAGAGAAAATGCGCCGCTTCAGAGCCCTCGAGGACCTGCAAAAAGAAGTGGTAGGCAATCTCAACGCGGCCTATCTCGATCAGAGTGTTCAGGTACTGTTTGAAGGCAAGCCCAAAAACCGCTGGCGCGGCAGGACCCCCACCAATCGGCTTGTATTCGTGGAAACTGATCAGGATTTATGGGGGCAGGAACTGGATGTGCGCATTAGCTGGACCGGACCGTGGTCCTTGCTCGGAGAAATTCAAGATCAGGTTTAGCTCTACAGTAGCTGGAAATTTCGGCTGAGCCTCCAGATCTGAAGCCCAAATCCTGGTAAAGTTGATTGCTTCAGGAGATCAAAAAGATGCTTTTGAGCATCTTTTTTCCTTCATCTGTTTTGCCCTCAAACTGGCATAAATCCCGTATCGGGCAAATCTGGCACTTTGGCTTGCGAGCCTGGCAAATCTCGCGGCCGAGGTCAATCAGGTTTAGATGCAGGCTGCCAAAATCAGTAGGGTCCGCAATCTGTTCCATGTAAGTATGCGTCTTGGTAACGTCCAGCTCCTTGGGGCGCAAGCCAATGCGCCCGGTGACGCGATAGATATGCGTGTCCACCGGAAAGGCGGGCATCCCCAGTGAAAATGTCATCACGATTGCGGCAGTTTTTGGGCCTACCCCGCGCAATTTAACCAGCCAGTCGCGGGCTTCTTCAGGGTCCAATTCCTTCAACCAATCCAGATCAATCTCTCCGCGTTCCTGGGTAATTTCCCGCAAGGCGGTTTGGATATTAGGACCTTTTTGGTTTGCCAGACCGGCAATGCGGATCACGTACTGCAGTTCCGCCGGGTCGGCATCCCGCACGGCTTCCCAGCTTGGGTAGCGCTCTTTCAAAGCCTCGAAGGCTTTGTCGCGGTTGATATCATTTGTGTTTTGAGAAAGAATCGTGCAGACCAACTCATCGACAGCAGGCAATTCAACATGCCAGGTTGGCGTCCCAAATCTTTTGCGCAAGCGTTCTTGCACCTGCACCATGCGTTCGCGGTGTTCCTGGATTTGGTCCATGCCCACTTACCAGGTTTTCGTGATCTCGATCGGTCTCGCGAGCCGGATTTCACCAATTTCAAGACCAGCCCAGTTTTTCAGCAACGGGGTATTGAAGTTGCGGAAAGTTTCGCTTGCTATTTCTGTCTCAAAACCCAGTGCTTTCAACAAGCCAACCATCAGAGCATAGCTTGCCCTGCGGTTCGGATCACCATCACTGAACTTAAATGCCACCCCAATGCCAGGTGAGCCTTTACCGCAGGCTCCGGGCATCAAACTGATCATCTGGTAGCCCTCCGCCCCACCTTTGACGGCAGCTTTTGCTCGCATCAAGCTCATCAAAACGCTATCAAACGCTCCGGGTCCTGCCACTATTTCCGGATAAGCCATCATGGCATGGGTAATCTTCTGGCAGGCAGTCGCGCGCACTTCTCCCAATCCACCAGGGTCAGCCAGACGTGCCATCGCCAGGGCAAAGTTATACAGTGGCATGGCGAAGACCGGGGCACTGCAGCCATCAATTCCGATTGGCATATCGTCCGAATCCATCCCGCACATCTCAGCCACAGTTTTGAGAATACGCTGCTGCAGGGAGTTATCCATGGATAAATAGCTTTGCTTGGAGTAGCCATGCAAAAGCGCCTGCGCAAGCATGCCGCTGTGTTTTCCTGAACAGTTGTGCCGGTAGGGGGTTGGCTCCTCACCGCTTTCGCGCATGGCAAGGGCAGTGGCTTTGTCTGACGGCCAGTGGACGCCGCATTGCAAATCCGATTCCTGCAGACCAACTTTGGCGTGGATTGAGCGCAAAACACGCACATGCTCATCAGTTCCGTGATGAGAGGCGCACATTATGGCAAGTTCTTCTTCGGTCAAATGGAAGTGTTCCGGACCGCCATCTTCCACAAAGGGCAGCACCTGAAGAGGTTTCATGGAGCTGCGCGGGAAGGTAACCAGCTTTGGGTCGCCAAGTGAGGTCAGCAGAAGACCTTCCGAATCAACCACAGCCATAGCCCCAAAATGGACGGATTCCACGATGCCGCCTCTTGTCAGTTCAATCACCGGTTCATAACCTGCCAGGGTTTCTGTCATGCACAATCCTCTCTATGCTTGATTCAATTCATAATAGGTCGTCAAACCCCATCTGAGACGGTTGAAAAATAATTCGCCTTCAGAAGGTGAATATTCAACGCGCTTCAAAATGCGCGGGATTAATTCCAGATAAGCATCCAAATCAGCATGATTCTCACGCAACCTGCCAATTGAATTCTCAATAAAAGTCATCAGTTTTCCCATCTCTCGAACCTGGTCCAAAGTGACCAGACCAGCTCGCGAAGACACAATTTGATAGCCTTTATAGGCCTTGGAAGCCAGCAGTTTCATATCTGCTGCCCAGGCAGCCGGGTCGCAGTGTGCCAAAAATGGAGGTTGGTTGACCATTACACTGTCCCCCACAAATATCACTTTTTCCTGCGGTAAAATCGCCCAAATTCCAGCCATATTTGAGCCTGGGTGATTTTCCAGCAAGAGTTCCGCACCTCCTAAGAACAGATTCATATTTTGGTCAAAACTGATTTCTGGTGAGCAAGGACGGGTTGGTGAACCGCTCTGTTCATAACCATCGCCAGTGGCGAGCAGTTCCTCCTGTAATTTAACCGCCTGCTGGCGCGGTTTTGCGGGCAAAAGATAGTCGGAATGAGAAACGATAATACAATCAAAGCCTTTGGCACTCAAGGTGCGATCATATTGGGTGTCGAGCAAAACCAAAAAAACTGCATCCGATTTTGTTGCGCGGTTACCCCAGGCTTTGTAGTCATCTGTACGGTAAGGGGAATCGATTAGGATCGTGCCCTCTGTTGTTTGGACAATGCCTGTATAAAGGCCGAGTGCGTTTTGCTGAATCGCGACATTTGGTGTTAATTCCTGCATGGGAACTCCTTTTCTTACCTCCGCCCATTATAGCCAAATTCGCGCTTAATCGCCAATTGATGAGGCTTTACTGCTTACATTTGGGAATTTCCGACTTGCCAAGCACCTTTGCGTTGAGTTCAAATCCAAAATAAGGCGTGGGGTCAAGCGAATTAGCAATGTCGAGCTCATTTAGGTAATTGCCTGCGCCGTCATCCTTGACGATCGAAAAATGCAGGTGCACACCCACCGGTCGGGTTGTATCCCCTGAGTAATCACCCTGAAAGCCCAATAGATCCCCGGCAAAAACCGGTTTTTCGTAGGTCCCCGGCGGGAAAGCGCTGTCGATAAAAGAATTTCCTTGAGCGTCTGCCAGGTGGGTCATGTAAAGCCAGATTTGCCGGCTTGGGTCAAGAGGGTCCTGCGGGATGCGAATGATGAGGCTTGATCGCCAACCCTCTTCACGGGTCAAGAAACCATCGTATGGTGCGTATACAGGCGTTTTGCCTGCTTCAGTTCCCGCAAAGATGTCAATCCCCTGGTGCCGGTTGAAGGGCTTGAATGAATCATCCCAAAGGTAGCCGATGAAGCCCCTGCTCGGCAGCAAAAAGGGTGCGTCGCCGCATTTGGTCAGGGCTTCAGCTTCGTAATCGGGGTGTTGTTCCGGATTTCGAATGAAATCGATAACCATCTTATTTCGCCCGCCGAGGTACGCTCGCCCCAGAAGGTATAAACCTGCCAGTCCAATCACCCCTGCGGCAAGGGCTATTATCAGGCAGGCACTCCGTGACACTTTGTGAGCTTTGCTCGATGCGTTTTTTTCCATAACGGCTGATTATAATGTCGTTTTGGGAGCAGTTGCCAGAAACCTTGAATCTCTCATTGATATCTCATTCCAATGTTCTTACAATGTTAATGGAACTAATTGATCAGTCAAAACGTCTTGATCTTGATTAGAAGGATTGACGATTTAGCCGAAAAAGGAGTGAAAATGAACAAGAAACGCACTTTAGTCATTTTTTTGCTGCTGACCATGCTCTTCCCGGCCGTATTAGGTATCAGTAAAGCCCAGGCGGCATACCCAAGCTTTACCATCAGCGAAGTTAAAAAAGACGAGTCAGTCACCATTCTGACCCAGGACATGCCCAAGAATCTGGATTGGAAAGTTCTGATGGGTGAATACAACACCCGTGGTGAAAACGGCATTGAAGTCGCCACCTTCAATTCTGGTTCTGGCGGCTCGATGTTGGCCACCTTCAACATTCCCGATGCGCTCAAAGGTCGGGCAATGATTTCAATCCGCATCGAAAGCCTGACTGGCGGCTATTATTATTACAACTGGTTCTGGAATGACCAGGCCAATGGCACCTGGCCAACCCCCGCACCGACAGTGACCCCTGCGCCGACCACAACTCCAGCCCCAACTGCCACCCCTGCCCCAACCAGCACACCCGCACCGGCTGTGAAGTATCCAACCTTCAATATCGTTGCCGTTGAAAAGGACAATACAGTTTCTGTGGTAGGAAAAGGCTTTCCTGCAGACACAGAATTCACCGTCCTTATGGGTCAGATGTGGACCATGGGCATTAAAGGCATCAAAGCTGGCACTTTCAACAGCGGCGATGGAGGCGATATGACCGCCACATTCACCATACCGCCTGAGCTGGCTGGACTAATTCGAATTTCCATCCGCCTGCAGGCCACATCCGGCGGTTGGTACGCCTACAACTGGTTCTGGAACAATACCACCCAGGAGTAGACCGAATATCCTAATCTTTTCAGGACCGGTTTTTTACCGGTCCTGATTCCTTACTTTCATGCAACAATGTGGTATGATATTGCGCAATTATGAACAATAAAATTACCATCATTGAAGGACCGACCCCGGTATTCGAAAGACTTTCAGGCGACCCTGATCGCAGCGAAGAACTGAATTGGGCAATCGGAATATTAGAAGGTCCGTTCCTCTACGACACCTTTCTGACTACTTTGCGCACGTTCGACAGCAACAAGCTGTTGGAGCGCTGCAAGACGACTTGGGAAGCCCGGCAGACCATGTTCCTTGAGTACAAAGATGAAATTGGTCTCCGCAAAGAAGACCCCATCATCGCCGCGCGCGCGTTGAACGTGGAAGAAGGCGATATGTTGCTGCTGTGGGTCAGGCGCGAGCTGGACAGCGAACACGCCAGCGACTTTGTTGACTTCAACGACCTCGAAGATTAGCCGAATTGGTTTGGTACACATCAAGCAAAAAACCACCTTGAAGGTGGTTTTTTTATGCCCCAGGAGGGAATCGAACCCCCAGTCTAGGCGTTAGGAGTGCCTCGCTCTATCCATTGAGCCACTGGGGCGCGCAGGCATTATATCACCGCTAAGGCAGATAGTCCCAGGGGTTAACTGGCATTCCGCCATAACGAATTTCAAAATGCAGGTGGGCGCCAGTTGAATTGCCGGTCGAGCCCGCTGTGCCTATGACGCTTCCTTGGAAGACATTATCACCACAATTGACGTTGATGAATTCCAGATGCTCATACCATGTGGTGAATCCATTGCCATGATCGATCATGACAAAATTACCGTAGCCTCCGTCGAGCCAGCCGGCATAAACAACCGTGCCGCTATCGGCGGCGAATAATGCTGAGCCAATTCCAGCACCAATGTCGATACCGTTATGCCCCGGGCCATATTGGTTGCCCGAGATCGTATGTACCGCGGAAGGCCAGATAAAGTAACCGTTTCCAGTCAGCCCCACCCCGGAGAGCGAACAAGCACCAGGTCCTGAAAAACCGCTGATAAGATTACCGCGTTCGTCGGTTGTGACACCCGGAAACGTGATATTGACCAACTCCCGGTTTCCTCCCGGCACCATTACCACTGTGCCTGGGTTAATCTCCGGATTGGCAAGGTCCAGTTCGTTGCCAATGAAAAGCAGAATGTCCTCAATGTCAGCACCATAACGCGAAGCGACTGAGCTCAGGTTGTCACGGCTGCGCCAGGTGTGAAGAATTCCGTTTGTCGGTGGAATTGTGAGGTTTTGCCCGGGCATAAGATTATCCGATTTATCTTGCAGAATGTCAAAGTTTGCGTAGAGCACGGATTCGACGCTCAAACCAAACTTTTCAGCAATGCCCCAAACAGAATCACCGCTTTGTACGGTGTAAGTAATTGGAGAAGAGCGGTACTCACTTGAAGTTTCGGTGTTGGGATCCAAATCGCGCACCAGACCTGTTGCGCCTTCAGTTGGCAAAAAGTCTGGCAATGGCACCTCTAAAACTGCCGGATTGTCGGCAGGTAAGGAGCCAACTTCAACACCTTTCTGGTAACTTGTCATCGATCTTGCGATTTCAGGTTGCCAGAACAGGAATGAAATCAGACCGGCACAAACTGCTGCAGCCAAAATCCAACCAATTGCCCCCAATAAGCGTCCGGATGAAGATGGCGCCTTTGTATTATCTTTTTGTGTCATGAACTTTCTCTCAAATCTTGCGGCCAGACCTACATGTCTGCCAGGTTCTCCAGGAACTCCGCGTTCGTCTTAGTCTTTTCCATTTTTTGTAGGATCGCTTCTGTGGCGACCGCGGTATCCATCCCAGCCCCTTGGGGAGGATTGGAAACCATCTGCAGGTACATTCTACGCATCAACCAAACTCTTTGCAAGGTTTCAGGGCTCATCAACAGGTCTTCTCGCCGTGTAGAAGATTTTTCAATGTCGATTGCGGGGAAAATCCGGCGCTCTTGCAAACGGCGGGAAAGGATCATTTCCATGTTGCCAGTACCTTTGAACTCTTCATAGACCACATCATCCAGCCTCGAGCCTGTGTCCACCAGGGCAGTCGCGACTATTGTCAGGCTGCCGCCATCTTCAAGATTACGTGCCGCGCCAAAGAAGCGCTTGGGAGGATAGAGCGCGGAGGGGTCCATACCGCCCGAGAGTGTGCGCCCGGAGGGATTAACCACCATGTTGTAGGCACGCGCCAAACGCGTGAGGGAATCCATGAGAATGACCACATCCAGTCCAATTTCAACCAGGCGTTTTGCACGGTCCAGTGAGATTTCAGCCATGCGCACATGTGCATTCACGGGTTCGTCAAAAGTACTGGCAATCACCTCAGCATCCACTGAGCGGTCCATATCGGTCACTTCTTCAGGGCGCTCACCGATCAGTGACATAATTTGACGCACTTCCGGATTATTGGCGCTGATGGCGTTTGCGATATCCTTGAGGATCGTGGTCTTGCCTGCTTTTGGCGGGGAAACAATCATGGCACGCTGCCCACCACCAATTGGAGCCACCAGGTTCATCATACGGGTGGCAAGGTTGAGTGGGTCATATTCCAGATTTAGCAATTTATTGGGAAAAATGGGGGTCAGATTTTCAAATTTTGGTCGTTTACGGGCCTCATCAGGGGTCAATCCGTTTATTGATTCCACTTTGAGCAATCCGTGATGGCGTTCAGATTCCCGCGGCGGTCTGACGTGCCCGATAACAAGATCACCCGATCGCAATTCATAGCGGCGCAACTGTGCCTGGGAGACGTAGACATCTTCCGAACCGATGCGGTAGTTGCCGCGCAGGAATCCAATCCCTTCATTCATGATCTCCAGCACGCCGCCGCGCATCTCAAGACCTTCCGCTTCCGCAAGTGACTGGGCAATCTTTATGATCAGCCCTTCACGCTTTAGCCTGTTTAAATTTGGGATTTCCAGATCTTTGGCAATCTTTGAGAGTTGTTTTACTGTTTTCTTTTCGAGTTCAAATATATCCATGTCTCACTCACCACGTTCTTCCATTATTTCCACCCTCTCACAGGACTTTTACAAAACTTCAAGAAGTGATAATTCTTACAGACTAAAGTAGCACAATTTCCATTTTATTATCAAGGATAGCTTTAGAGGGATGCGGAGTTGTTAAATCGAGAATATCAATTATGTGTAGATTATAACAGTTTAATCGGATTGTGCAAGCCAAAACTCTACTGAGTTTCTAATAATCCCTTACTCTGAATTTATTAATATGATTGAACAAATCTCGCATGCTATAATTCGAATACTAAGGGAAAGTGAGTAGGATTGCAATGGCTCGGAGCACAATAACAAGTAAAACGAAAAAAACTTCTGGCAGCAAAAAGAAACCTGGTAACACAACCAGAACGCCAGGCCGTACCAGAAAGACCACCGCACAAACAACTCGTTCACGAACCGCTGGAACGGCTAAAACTTCAACTCCGCGCAAGAAACCCACCATACCAGCCCCCATTCCAGCACCTCTTTCACCTGAACGTAAAGTCGATATCGCCGGGATTGTCTTGCTCGTGATTGGCTTGCTGACTCTCCTGAGCCTGATGACCTCACTTTCTGGCGGGCTTACCCAGGCATGGGCGAGTTTTTTGCACCGCTGGATCGGCTGGGGAGCCTATGCTCTTCCGCTTGTTTTACTTTTGATCGGAGCCTGGTTTTTGCTTTCAAAGATGGACCGCTTTCCGGGGGTTTCATCTGAACGAATTTTTGGAATTATCCTGCTCTTTTTCAATCTTCTCACCTTGTTTCAATTACTGGATGCCAGTTTTGGCAGCCTGTCCACCCCCCCTGGTGGCGGCATCCTCGGTGGAGCCCTCTACCGTGGTTTGGAGTCCGGACTGGGCAGGGCAGGCACAGGAATTGTTTTGATAGCCTGGCTGCTTGTGGCATTGGTGCTCTTGATCGATCTCTCCATGTCGGACCTCGTGAACTGGCTGGCTGAAAAATACAAGCATAGCCACTCAAAGTTCGCCAATTTCCTGCGCAAAAAAGCCGAAGCACACCGACTCAAGGCAGAGAAAAGTCAGGACCTGGCTGAATTAGAACAAAATGAGAAAGTAATCATTCAGACCAGCCCTGTCGAGTCCAGCCTGAGCTCATCCGCCTCAACTACAACGGAAACTGAATCACGTGCACCTGAGAAATCCTGGATAATGCCTGTACCAGAGGAGATTCTCAATCCAGTCCAGAAAGCACCAATCGACGAAGAGTCCGACGAAGATAAGGCGCGCGTGATTGAGGAAACCCTGCGATCCTTCAATGCCCCCGGCAAGGTGGTCGAAATCAGGCGCGGTCCAACAATTACGATGTTTGGGGTAGAACCGGAGTACAACGAGAGCCGCACTGGACGGACGCGTGTGCGGGTGAGCAACATTACCCGCCTGAGCGATGACCTCGCAATGGCGCTCAAGGCCTCGCGAATTCGCATCCAGGCACCAGTTCCCGGCAAGGGCTATGTTGGCATTGAGGTTCCGAATCTGAAAACCAGCATGGTGTCCATGCTTGAGCTTGCAACCAGCCTCTCCTTCCAGAGCAACAAATCACCCCTCAAATTCGCCCTGGGCAAGGATGTAACCGGCCTCCCGACAACCGCAGACCTGACCGCCATGCCGCATCTCTTGATTGCTGGCACGACTGGTTCAGGCAAATCAGTCTGCGTGAACGCGATCCTGACCGGCTACTTACTCAATCTCAATCCAGATCAACTGCGGTTGATGCTTGTGGACCCCAAAAGAGTGGAGTTTTCAGTCTATAACGGAATCCCCCACCTGCTGACAGATGTGATCATGGACCCGGAGAAAGTTGTTGGCGCATTGCAGTGGATGCTGCGCGAGATGGACCTGCGATACCGCATTTTTGAAAATTTTGGGGTCAGGAACATCGAAGAATATAACAAAAAAGTCAGCGTCGAAGGCGGCAAGACCCTGCCGTATATTGTTGTGGTCATAGACGAACTGGCAGACATGATGCTGCTGGCACCCGATGAAACAGAACGCTCTCTGACCAGGCTCGCCCAACTGGCGCGCGCCACAGGCATCCACCTCATAATTGCCACGCAGCGGCCTTCAGCGGACGTGATTACTGGTTTGATCAAAGCCAATTTCCCGGCACGCATTGCCTTTGCAGTCGCTTCCAACATGGATAGTCGTGTCATCCTGGACCAGCCCGGCGCGGAACGCCTGCTCGGTCGCGGTGACATGCTCTTCCAGGCACCCGATGCCCCTGCCCCGGTAAGGCTGCAAGGTGCCTTTGTTTCAGAAGATGAAGTAGCCCGCCTGGCGCGCTTCTGGCAGGCACAATCCTCCGCTAACGGCGCACCGGAACGCCCGGATAAGGCCCTCTACACCAGCGCAAATAACCTTCCCATGAGCCAGGAGCCCCTTTGGAAAGAACTCCAAAAGGATCCGGAGGAAGATCCATTAGCTGAGGAAGCCCTCCGCGTCATCCGCAAGGAAGGGCGCGCATCTGTTTCCATGCTGCAGCGGAAATTACGTATTGGTTACACACGCGCGTCGCGCATGGTTGAAAAATTTGAAGAAAAAGGTATTATTAGTGAAGCCCATCCTCAAACAGGCACGCGAGAGGTTCTTGACTGGGGCGATTATCCCCCACTCAAGCAAGATTAAGCCACAGAAAGTCAACATTGCCGCTAAATCCAAGCTTTCCCCGACCCTCTTTAATAGGTACTGTTTCATATTTGCATAGATTAGAAAAGTTCAGTCAAGGAGAGTTCTCTATTCATCCTGATTTTCAGTAATTGT
>ENA-OSEO01002973-OSEO01002973.1-sediment-metagenome-genome-assembly--contig:-NODE-2973-length-21614-cov-3.389516_pt1 | contig 21614 bp, 23 predicted proteins | sample MGYA00237883_ERZ534232 | MGnify/ENA metagenome assembly ERZ534232
CGAAGAATCCCGTATGTTATGGAAAAGACGAGATTCTTCACTCCGCTACGCTCCGTTCAGAATGACAAATATTGTTTAAGTTAGCGCTTATGGGTACGGGGGGAGGGGGAGAGACCCGTAGGGCGGGCGTCCTCGCCCGCCTTTAGTTCCTGGCCCCTACCCCCAATAGCTTACTCACCGAACAGGGCGTTCAGTTTCATCAGCAGCCCCAGGTCTCCTTCCACCTTAAATTTCCCGGTCAGGAACGCCGTGGCCCCGTCCAGCTCCCGCCTGGAGATGGCCAGCCAGACGTCCGCGGGGGTCCGGACGATCACGTCCGGCTGCGGGGCCGGGCCTTCCTGGAAAGTCGCTGTGCCGTCCTCGATATGTAGATGGGCGGTGAAATTCTCGTCACCGCTCACCTCGAACTGGTAGGTGACGTTCAACCCTGCGGCCGCTTCCCGGTTCAAGGCCCCGGGCATGGCCTCTATCATCTCCCGGACCGGTTGATCCTGGCCGGGTCCCGGGTTGGCCGCAGCCGGGGAAGCTTCATCTGCCTGCGGAGCTTCCTCCCCGCCTCCTTGCTGGCGCGCCATCAGGCCTTTTATCCAGGCCTCCCGCATTTCCGGGCTGCCGGTGGCCGGAGAGCGGCTCTGGCCGATAAAGGCCTCGAAACTATCCAGAATCCCCAGTTTCTGCCAATGCTCGTAGTCCGCTTTCATGAAATCCCGGTTCTCTTTGATCAGACCGCCGATAAAATGCCAGTAATCCAAATCCCGGTCAGTGGGAGGATAGCGCCGCCCTTCTTTCACCGCCCGGGCCAGGTCCCGGGCCAGGTCAGAGGCCCGGGTTTCCACGGCCTCCTTCCCCCAAAAAGCCCCGGGGCCAACCGCGATGGCGGTGAGCTGACCCACGGCAAAGGCCCCGTAGACTCCCAACACCTGGGCCAGGTAATGGGCCACCTCGGTTTCCCCCCACCCCGCGGAGACGCTCACCGCCAGACCCGGCTTCCAGGTCCCCCGGGGCCGGTGCCCGTAACCCAGGGACCGGTCCAAAAAAGTCTTCATCTGGGCGGTCACGTGCCGGAAGTACACCGGCGACGCCAGAATCACAGCATCCGCCGCTAACAGCCTCTTTACCACCCCCTTATGGTCGTCCCTGATCCAGCACGCGCCCTTGTCAATACACACCCCGCAGCCGGTGCAATATTCGATCTGCTGCTGGTTCAAGAAGATTTCTTCCAAATTGAATCCCTCTTCCGCCAGCTGCTCTTTCAGCATGGCCAGTATCTGTGAGGTGTTGCCGAAACCCTCGTGGGGCGAGCCGTTAAGGGCCACTGCCTGGTATTGAAAAGACATGCCGCCTTCCTCCTTTTTATCCTTTTATCCTTTTCATTTCTCTTGAGACCGCAGACTCATTACCCGTTGTTGAAAAACCCGGTCGATGATATAGGCCCTTAAGGCCCGGGCCGCCCGGGTAAGCTCCAGGGTGAAGATGGCGTTTTGCTCCAGGGGCAGGTGGCCGGTGAGCCGCTCACGCACCGCCATCTCATGATCCACGATTTCCTCCGCCAGGAGGTGATAGAAGCCGCAATCGGCCGGAGTCACCCCCAATTCCAGGCCGCCCCGGAGCAACCGCCCCATGGCCACATCCCCCTGATCGAATTTGCCGGCCTTGAGGGGTAACAATACATTGGCAGCCAGCAATTCTTTCACCTCCTGGAGGCTAAGCCCCGTGGCCCGGCAGAAGGCTTGCTCACTAAGTAACTCCCCTGCCGTGGGCGCCCCCCCGAAAATGACCGCGTTCAATTCCTGGAAAGCCAAAAACTCCCGCCCGGGCTCTGGACCCTGAAGAATCTTTTTGATTTCTTCCAAGGGCAGACGATGCTTTTTTTGCATAAACTTGATGAAAATGAGGCGGTCCACACAAGCAGGATCATAGTAGGCCATATTGCGGCTGGTCTTGAGCGGCAGGGGCAACAGGCCCTCGTTCAGGTAATGGAGAATAGTGGACTTCGGCACCCCGGAGGCCGCCACCAGATCCCGCATCTTCAGTCCTGGCGAATCTTTTGTAGTTTTGGCGGGCCTACCTCCCGGTTTAACCGGGCTCCTGCTCTTTTTACTTAAATCTTCTTGAGAATCCATAAGTTGAACCTTTTTGGCCTTTATTGCCGGTAATAGAACGGTAAATCAAATGTTCCTGGGTCTCTTGCTTTGAAGCGCAATCTATCTCATATAGCATAAAGTGTCAAGTGTCAATATACACTTTGTGCTATTAGGGAGCCTTTTCCAGGGAGATTTACGGGGTTTTTTCCTTAGAGACACAAAGGACCAGGAGTTTCAGAAAGTACCATAAAAAGAGAGGGTGGGCCCCGGGGCCTACCCTCTCTTTTTATTCTCTGGGAATCTCCAGGATCTGTATGCTTCTCAGGTGAGTCTTGTCATCCCCCCGCGGCCCGGATCTGCATCAGGTCGATATGGTGCGAGTTAAGCCAGCGGTAGATGGTCTTGCTGCATACCCTAAGCCGCCGGGAGAGGGCGGAGATATTGCCCCCTTCCGCCAAGAGGAGTTCTTCCAGTTGGGCCCGGTCCGGCCGGGCAGGGAGCTCGGTGACCCGGGGATTTAAGGGGGGCAGGCCCGGTTCTGATCTCTGAAAGGTAAAAGACAGGTCCCGTTCCCGGATCATCCTCCCGGCGCTAAAAAGCACCGCCCGGGTGATGACGTTTTTGAGTTCCCGGACGTTTCCCGGCCAGTGGTGTTGCGTGAGACGCCGGGCCGCGGCCGGAGTAAAACGCACCCGGTGCGCCCGGCTGTGGGGTGGGCCCGCGTCCCGGGCGAAATGGGAGGCCAGGAGCAAAACGTCCTCCCCCCGCTCCCTCAAGGGGGGCAACTGGATGAGGAGTACGGCCAGGCGGTCGTACAGGTCCTGGCGAAAACGGCCCTGGGAGATAAGGCCCGGCAGGTCCTGATTGCTGGCGGCCACCAGGCGCACGTCCACCTGCACCGGCGCGTCGGCGCCCACCGGCTCGATCTCCCCTTGCTCCACGGCCCGGAGCAGGCGGGGCTGCACGGACAGAGGCAGGTCCCCCACTTCATCTAGGAAGAGGGTGCCCCCATGGGCCAGTTTGAACTTGCCGGAGCGGGTACGGCGGGCGTCGGTGAACGAGCCCTGCAAATGGCCGAAGAGTTCGCTGCCGGCCAGAGGTTCCAGGTAGGTGGCGCAATTGGTCCGCAAAAATGGCCGGCTCCGGCGGGGACTAAGCTGCCAGAGGGCTTCGGCCACCAATTCTTTACCGGTACCCGGCTCCCCCACCAACAGTACCGGCAGCTCGGAGCGGGCAAAAAGAGGCAGATTGGCCAGGATTTTTTGCAGAGGAGGATAGCGGGTGATGATCCGGTCTGCAGGCTGAATCTGGCCGGGATTTAGCAGTGCTGCCTTCCCGGAGACCACCTGGCAATCGTTTCCCAGCATGTACCCTGCCCCTCCTTGAGGTTGCGAAGCATCAGGCGGACCTTGAGAAAAAAATGGAGGTCAGGCCAGGGAAAATGGACGTTCCACCTCCCTGGCAATAGTTTACAAAATATATTGCTAAAATAATAATAAAAGATAAAATATATTGTCAACATATTTTTTCAAAAATATCTGTAGACCCCTAATTATTATACCCCTTTTCTTTCCTGGCTAGAAATTTGCCAAAATTTCCTCGGCCCGGGCTCGCACCTCGGAAAAGGGACTGGTCAGCGCCAAAACCTGCAACCGCCCCTTGAAACCCTGCTGCTCCACCCGGCTGCGGGAGCCGGCCTGCCCGGCCATCGCTCCCAAAACCTCCGCCACCACCTCCGGCTCCGGATAATCCAACAGCCGGTTCAAAGCCCCCCACTCCTCCGGCAAACCATACTCCTGTAAAAAATTCTTTACAGTTTCCATAAATTTTTTGGTGCCGTGGTGCGCTTCCAATTCCCGGAGGGCCTTCTGATACTCGGGCCGGCCCCGCTTCCCCTTAAACAGGGCCTCAGCTTCCCGCAGAGCCTGTAGGCGCACCTTTTCCGCCTCTTTCTTGGGCAGCCGCTGCTTCTTCGGGGCCCCCGGCTGCTGGCGGTCCCGCCGCTGGTCGATCTCCCGCCAGCTCAGGCGCTCTCTATCGTCGTCATCTCTCGGTGCCATGTTTCTACCCTTTGAAAAAAGTTTTCTGTTTTCTGTTTCCTGTTTTCTGTGAAAGGCAAAATACAGGGCCAGTGAAAATTCTCGCAGATAAATCATTTCCACGAAGAAGCAAGAATATCAAAATATTTATTAATTATAAGCAATTATAGATAATCGACGGATTTTCGAGAAGGGACAAAGAACTATCTTTGCCGTAAACAGAAAACGGAAAACAGAAAACAGGTCTTTAAAAGATCCAATTGGGATGCCGGGCGGTCACCTCGGCCAGATACCCCCAAATCCACTCCTTGATGGCCGGGGCCAGATAGAAATGGGGCCAGAGGAGATTGTCCTCAGGCGCCACCACCCCTTCCTCCAGGGCTTGCCAGTGCAGGGGCAAGCCTGGATGGATGCGGACTCCCACCGTCAAGTTAACCATCTCCGGCTGGTATTTCTCCAGCAGGGCCACGCTCTCCTGGACCGTCTCCGGGGTTTCTCCGGGGCTCCCCATCATCAGAAAACAGGAAAAGGGCAGGCCCTCTTCCTGGAGCAGCCTCAGGGTGAGTTCCACCTTTTCTTTGCCAAAACCTTTGCCCAGGTTGGAGAGCATCAAATCGGAGCCGCTTTCGTTTCCCACCTGCACCATCTTGCCCCCGGCCCGGCGGATCATCCGGAAGAGCTCCCGGTCGGGGAAGGCGGGGTTGATGAGGCAGCCCCAATCCAGGGGCAGGCGCAGGTCCTCTAGGGCCTGGCAGAGGCGGCGGGCGTAGTCCAGCGGGTGGTTAAAGATGTTATCCACGAAATAAAAGCGGGTCAAGCCCCATCTCTGGTGCCAGTCCTTAAGCCAGGCGGCCACCTGTTCCGGGGGCCAGGCCCGGATGTGGCGGCCCTCCAGCCGGGGGGTGGTGCAGTAGGTGCAGCGCATGGGGCAACCCCGCCGGGTCTGCACCGGAATCATCCCCGGGAGTTTGGCGTTACCCTGAGCCTCCTCATAAAGCCGGGGAGTGAAATACTCCAGGGCCGGAGCCGCCAGCGCCGCCAGATTTTCCACCCGCTGGGGCGGATTAAGCCGCCAGGCGTCCCCTTGGCGCCAAACCAGGCCCGGGACCTCCTCCACTTCTGGTGTGCCCCAGGCCCGGAGGAAGGCCGGCAAGGCTTCCTCCCCCTCCCCCACCAGCCCCCAGTCGGCCCCCAGGTACTCCATCAACTCCCGGGGCACAATACTGAAGCCCGCGCCCCCCACCATGATAGGCGCGGGGCTGAGGTTCCGCAGCAGACTTACCAGTTCTTTAAATTCCGGGAAATAAGTAATGGGCTCGCGCATGTCCTGGTTGTCCAAATTTCTCAGGGACAGGGCCACGTGTTCCGGTTGCCACTCCGCCACCACCCGGCGCATATCTTCCAGGGGGTCGGCGGCAAACATGAAATCCAGGACCTTGACTTCATGCTCTTTTTCCACCGCGGCCACCACTGACGCCAGCCCCAAGGGCAGAGGCGGGGCAATGAGACGCAACCGGTTGGGAGAGATGAAGAGGAGGCGCATAGACTGGACTCGCAATAATTTCGGGAGATGGCGCAGCGGCTGAGCATTAGCTGTCAGCGGTCAGCCACCAGCTTTCGGCTTTTAGCTTTTAGCTTTTATAAAAACAACTCAAAGCAAACAACGGATTCTTTATTGAATTCAACTTACTTCTAACATCTGACCCTTAATCTTTTAGCTGACTGCTGATCGCTGATAGCTGACCGCTTACTCTCGCGCCCCATGAAACCGGTTCTGGGCCGCCTTCAACCCCTCCCGGACCAGGCAATCCACCGCCTGGGCGGCCCGCTCCACCAGGGCGGCCACGGTTTCCTCCTCCTCCCGGGCAAAAGGGGAGAGCACGAAATTCTCCCCGGGCATCTTGGGCGGCGGGCGGCCGATGCCCAGCTTCACCCGCAGGAATTCTTCGGTGTCCAGGGCGTTGATAATGGAAAGCACCCCCCGGTGCCCCCCGGGCCCTCCCCGCTCCACGATCTTCAGGCGTCCCAGGGGCACGTCCAGATCGTCATGGACCACCACCAGGGTAGCAGGCGTCAGTTTAAAGTAGGCCAAAAGACGGGTGACCGCGCGGCCGCTCAGGTTCATGTAGGTCGCGGGTTGAGCCAGGACCACGGTTTTCCCCCCTACCCTCCCCTGCCCCCAGGTGGCGCCCAGGGTGCTCCGGGTCAAAGGGATTCCCCAATCTTCGGCCAGGGCCGCGGTCACCATAAACCCCAGGTTATGCCGGGTCCAGGCGTACTGGGGACCCGGATTCCCCAATCCCACCACCAAATGCCGGTTTTCTGTTTTCCGTTTTCCGTTTTCTGTTATGTTTCCCATAAGTTCCACGAGGCAGGCAATAAATTGACGCACACTTTCAGGGGCTTATGTCATTGGAGGATAGATGACTTGCACGGAAAACAGAAAACGGGAAACGGAAAACGGTCTTTAAACGAACAGGGAACTCACCGAATCCTGGTTATGAATCCGCTTAATGGCTTCCCCCAGGAGCGGCGCCACGGACAGCACCTGGATCTTTTCCATGGTCGCGGCTTCCGGAGTCAGGGGAATACTGTCGGTCACCGCCAGACTCTGGAGGAGGGACCCTTGCAGGTTGCTCACCGCGTTCCGGGCCATCACCGGATGGGTGATGCAGGCATGCACTCCCCGGGCCCCGTGGCGGATCAGCAGTTCCGCGGCCATGGTCACCGTGGAGCCGGTAGTGATCATATCGTCCAAGATGATGGCCTCTTTGCCCCAGACGTTGCCGATGAGGGTCATGGCTTTGATGGCCGGCCCTTCCCGGCGTTTGTCGATAATGGCCAGGGAGGTGTGCAGCCTCTTGGCAAAGGCCCGGGCCCGTTCCACCCCGCCTGCGTCCGGGGAGACCACGATCACGTCGGGGCCGAAGCGCTCCCGGATATATTCCAGGACCACCGGCGCGGCAAATAGATGGTCCACCGGGATGTTAAAAAATCCCTGGATCTGGCCGGAGTGCAGGTCCATGGTGAGCAGCCGGTTGGCCCCCGCAGCCGTGATCAAATCAGCCACCAGCTTGGCGGAAATGGGCACCCTGGGCGCGGTCTTGCGGTCTTGCCGGGCATAGGCGTAATAAGGCATCACTGCAGTGATACAGGCGGCTGAAGCCCTTTTCAGGGCGTCCACCATGAGCAGGAGTTCCAGCAGGTGTTCATTGCTGGGCACGGACAGGGGTTGCACCACATAAACGTCCTGGCCCCGGACGTTCTCCCGGAATTCCACCATCAGCTCGCCGTCGGAGAACTGCCCCACCACCGCCTGGCCCAGGGGCACCCCCAAATGCTGGCAGATTTTCTCCGCCAGGGGCCGGTTGGCATTGCCCGTGAAAATCTTCAAACCATCCATGCCTGTTCCCCCCCAAGAGCGTCCGTCTCTTGACCGGTAAGTCCCCGGGCCAGGGCCATCCACCCTGGAAAAGTCCCCCGCATTTCCTGTCCGGCCTGCCGGGCCTTCTCCAGAGTGGAAAACAGCCCGAAAAGGGTGGGGCCGCTGCCGGACATGCCCCGGGCCTGGGCTCCCAAACTCCCCAGGGTCTCCAACCATTGGGCCAGCTGGGGATGTTGCTTCATGGTGACGTTCTCCAGATCGTTGTGGACCCAGGTTCCCGGCTGTTCCGGGTCCCAGTCCCTTTCCCCCAGAATCTTATACCCTTTTAAGGCCTTCAGGTCCAGACTTTCATAAACCCAGCGGGTAGAAACCCGCACTCCGGCATTGAGCAGCAGGTACCAGTAGGCGGGCAAGGCCACCGGCGTCAGTTCGGTGCCTATGCCCCGGGCCACTGCCGGACCCGCCCCCAAAAAGAAGGGTACGTCTGCGCCCAACCCCTTGGCCAGGTCATGCAGTTCCGCGGCCTTAAGGGGCTCACCGGCCAGGGTATTCAGAGCCAGCAAGGCGCCGGCCGCGTCGCTGCTGCCGCCTCCCAGGCCCGCGGCCGCCGGTATCCGTTTCTTGAGCCCGAAATGCGCCCCAACGCGGTGGCCGGTGGCCCGCTGGAACTCCAGGGCCGCCTGCCACACCAGATTTCCCGGCCCCCGGGGTATCTCCGGCTGGTCGCAATCCAGGAAGATGCCCGGGGGGGTGGGACTGACGGTCAATTCATCCGCCAGGCTCAGAGGCTGCATGATGGAGAGCAGATCATGGTAGCCGTCGGCCCGCCGTCTCAAAACCCGGAGATAGAGATTGACTTTGGCCGGACATAAAACCTGGAGGCTCCCGTTGTCGGGAGGGGCGGCCAATTTGCGCAAAGGTCTGGTCATGCCGGGGGAGAGTTAAGAAACAGTGATTTGGGGAAGAGGATTATTGGCTTTATGTGGGAGGAAAAGGGAAAAAGGGGAAGAGGGGAAAAGGGATAGGAAAAAACTAATCCAGATCCCTTTTTCCCGTTTCCCCTTTTCACCTTTTCACCCCGTTAATCTATTAGAGCGGGAAAACCTATCCGGCTTCTTTAATATACCGCATCCGCAAATCGTACAGAAGGTGGTCGAACAGGTCCTCTTCCTCCCGGCTGAGATTATTCCGGGTCTTTTCCCGGAGCAGCCCTAACAGATCGATAGTCTGTTTAGCCAAGGACAGATTCCTGTCGGCTTTGCCGCTGGCCGGGTCCGGCACGGCTCCCAGATGCACGAAGGCCGAAGTGCTGAGGGAAAAGAGAAAGGAAGAAAAGGTGATTTCCGGCAGGGGCACTTCATCCGGGCCGGATTTAGCATCCCAGGCCTCTTCCGGGGCCGCCTCTTCCTCCGGAGCCGCGGTCTTTCCGGTCTCTTCTTCTTCCCGGACCGCAGTCTTCTCTTCTTCGCTCACCTGATGGAAACGCCGATCCTTGACCGTGTAGCCTTTGTCCTCAGTGTCGGACATGTTTGCCTCCTCATCCTGGAGTAGGCTCTTACTTACAGCCCTGCATTAACGCATCAGAGGGAGGGCCGTTGACCAGTCTTGCCAACCTGTCACCACCCTCCCAATCTGACAAATCCTTACAACTCCAACTGGATGGCCATGGCCACGTGTTCCAGGGCCCGCACGTCCTTCAGGCACTCCGGGGTCACCGGGGTGTCGGTGGTCAGCAGGATGATGTTCTGTCCCCGCTCCCGCTCCTGGCCCACGGTCATCCGGGCGATATTGATCTTGTGCTTGCCGATGGTGGTGCCGATGGCCCCGATCACCCCGGGCCGGTCGGTGTTGTAAATGAACAGCATATGGCCTTCGGGGGTGGCCTCCAGCCGGAATTTGTTAATCCGCACCAGACGGGGCTCGTATTTCCCGAAAATGGTGCCGGCCACCACGTTCTCTTCGTTATCGACCCGCACGGTCAGGCGGATCAGGTTGGAAAAGTCTTCCGCGGACGCCACCTTCTCTTCGGTGATATGAATCCCCCGGGACGCGGCTACGGAGGGCGCGTTGACGTAATTAACATCATCGTGCATCACCGGATAAAGCAGCCCTTTGAGTATGGAGTGGGTCAAGGGCTTGGTGTCCAGTTGGGAGACTTCGCCGATATAAGCGATGCTCACCGCGGAAATAGCCCCTTCCGCCATCTGCGCCTGGAAGGAGCCCAGGGCCTCGGCCAGCGTCAGGTAGGGCTTCAGTTTGGCCATGCTCTCCTGGCTCACCGAGGGCGCGTTCACCGCGTTCTTGATGGTGCCGTACAGCAGCAGCTCTACGATCTGCTCGCACACCGCCACCGCCACGTTGGCCTGGGCCTCTTCCGTGGACGCGCCCAAATGCGGCGTGCAGATGACGTTGGGCAGCTCCCTCAAGGGAAAATCCGCGCCCGGCGGCTCCGTCTCATAGACGTCCAGGGCCGCGGCCGCCACCTTCCCCTCTTTCAGGGCCGCCAGCAGGGCTTCTTCATCAATCAGCCCCCCCCGGGCGCAGTTGATGATACGCACCCCGGGTTTCATCTTCTTGAAGGCCTTCTTATTGAGAATCTTGGCCGTATCCTTGGTCTTGGGCGTATGCAGGGTAATGAAATCCGCCCGGGCCAGGAGGTCGTCCAGGGACACCAGGTCCACTCCCAGGTTGGCGGCCGCCTCCTTGGTGATGAAGGGGTCGTAGCCCAGCACCCGCATCTTCAGCCCCAGGGCCCGGTCCGCCACGATGGAGCCGATGCGCCCTAAGCCGATGACCCCCAGGGTCTTGTTGAACAGCTCCGTGCCCTGGAACTTCTTCTTCTCCCATTTGCCTTCCCGCATGGACTGGGCCGCCTGGGCCACGTTCCGGGACAGGGCCATCATCAGGGATAGCGCGTGTTCCGCGGTGGTGATGGTGTTCCCCCCGGGGGTGTTCATCACCACCACGCCTCTTTTGGAGGCCTCCGGGATGTCCACGTTGTCCAGGCCCGTGCCGGCCCGCCCCACCACCTTCAGCCGGGGCGCGCCCGCCATCAGTTCCGCGGTCACCTTGGTGGCGCTGCGGATCACCAGCGCGTCGGCGTCTTTGATGGCTTCCTTCAACTCCTCCGGTTTCATGCCCGGCTTATTCACCACCTCGATGTTGGGCTGGGCCTCCAGAACCGCCACGCCCGCGTCGTGCAAATTATCGCTGATCAGGACCTTCATACCGCCGCCTCCTTGGCCAGAACCTCTTGCGCGGCCTTGAGCCCCACGCCCGGCTGTACTTTATACCCCAGGGCCGTCAGCACCTCTTCCAGGCCGCCGATGGTGCCCAATAGATCCACCGTATCAATGAATCCCATATGCGCAATCCGGAAAATCTTGCCCTTGGCCTCCGCCTGGCCCCCGGCGATCCAGATGCCTTTTTTGCGGAGCTCCGCCACCACCTTCTGGCCGTCCACCCCTGCCGGCGCCAGCACCGCGGTCAGCACCGTGGACGGATTATCCTTGGAGTAGAGCTCCAGACCCATGGCCTTCATCGCCGCCTTGCAGGCCTTGGACAGCCGCTCGTTGTGCGCGTAAATTTTCTCCAGCCCCACCTTCTTGATCTTCCCCAGGACTTCCCTTAGGCCCAGGATCAAGGACACCGGCGAGGTATAGGGCGTCTGGTTCTTCTCTGCGGATTTGAGCGCCTTGGAGAAATTGAAATAATACTTGGGCAGCTTCGATTCCTTCACGAAGCCCCAGGCCTTAGGGCTCAAAGCCGCAAACGCCAGCCCCGGCGGCAGCATCATCGCTTTTTGCGAGCCCGCCACCAGGACATCGATGCCCCATTTATCCATGGGTATGGAGTAGCCCCCCAGCGCGCTGATGGCGTCCACCACCAGGATGGTGCCCGGCCGCCCCTTGGTCACGGCCGCCAGTTCCTTGATCGGATGCGACACGCCCGTGGAGGTCTCGTTGGCCTGGACAAAGACCGCCTTGATGGCCGGATTGGCGTCCAGCATCTTGGCCACTTCCTTGGGATCCACCGCGTGGCCCCAGGTCACCGCCAACCTCTCCGCCTTCACGCCGTAGACGTTGCACAACTCCGTCCAGCGTTCGCCGAACTTACCGCCGTCCACCACCAGGGCCGTGTCCCCGCAGCTCAAAGTGTTGGCCACCGCCCCTTCCATGGCCCCGGTGCCCGTGGCCGCGAAGATCAGCACTTCCTGCTCGGTCTCGAAGAGATATTTCAAGTCCGCCCGCACCTCCCCCAAAATCTCCATGAACAGGGGAGACCGGTGGTGGATAATGGGCGCCGCCATGGCCAGATTGGTTTCCGGAGCCACCGGCGTAGGCCCCGGAGTCATCAGATACATTTTCATTGCTTTTCCCTTACCTTAAAAACCTCGCCGCCTTCACGAGGGGATTTTACAAAACTATAAGAATTAATAATTTTATTCCCCTCCCCGCCCCCTGTCAAGATTTCTGTCCAGGGATAGTGAAATTTCGCACGAACAAATTTATAAAGAAAAAAAAGAAATAAGGCCAAATCCTGTGCTATTATGTGATCAAATGACTTCGCCTATACCTACAGTGGATAATTCAATTGGATTAATTAAGCCTTTTCTAAGATGGCCAGGGGGCAAACAATGGCTTGTCCGTCGTCTTTCTAAAATCTTTCCAAAAAATTGGAACAAATATTTTGAGCCCTTTTTGGGAGGAGGCTCACTTTTTTTTGCGTCTCGACCTTGTTCCGCGAGATTAGGAGATCTAAATGAACGCCTTATAGAAACTTATATCGCTGTCCGTGATCAACCTTTAGATGTTATTGAAGTACTCTCTCAATGGCATAACTCTAAAGAAAATTACTATCAGATCCGGAGCCAGATATTTAAGGATAATATTAGAAAAGCTGCACAGACAATATACTTAAGTAAAACATGTTGGAATGGACTCTACCGAGTAAATAAAGATGGTCATTTTAACGTACCTTTTGGAAACCATAATCGGGCAGTTTATGATAGGGAAAATATTATTCGTGCATCGAAAACTCTTCAGACAGCAGAACTCATAGCTTGTGATTTTGAAAAATTAATTAAATCTGCAAAATGTAATGATTTCGTGTACCTTGATCCTCCTTACACTGTTTTGCATTCTAAAAATGGTTTTCGTCAATATAATGATCGCTTGTTCAGCTGGAATGATCAAATTCGTCTTGCTAATACAGCTAATAAACTCATGGATAAAGGTTGCTTGGTGGTAATTAGTAATGCAAATCACCCTGAGGTTATCAAACTTTATCATCGATTCGAATATTATAAGCTTAATCGTCATAGTATCTTAGCTGCAAATCCTGAAAAAAGATGTAAAACTGAAGAAGCACTCTTTTTATCTTTTCAAGCATCTGAATTTGATGATCTTAAAAATGGAGAATGAAAGATGCCTGCTGAAACTATCAGTGTCAAGGGGTTCAAATTACAGGATACACCACCAATATATTTTACTGCAATTTCAGGAAAATGGTTGCTCCAACGGACCACTCCGTCATGGAGAATTGAAGATCCAGAGAAAGGGTTTCAAAGAATTGTCCGAGAGACTAGGGCAAGAGAGATTGCTTTAGCAGTTCTTGATCAAGGTAGGACTTTCCCAAATGCAATTGTTCTTGCGACAAATGTAGCTAATTTTGAAGATAAAGATTTCGCTATTAAAATTCCTCATTCAGTGAGATTTCTTGTGGTTGATGGGCAGCATCGGCTATGGGCTCAAAAATTTTCAGGATTTAACGCGGAATATGCATGTTTAATTCATATGGGTCTTTCCGAAATTGAAATGGCTCGTCTATTTTTGGAAATCAATGATAATCAAAAAAGGGTTCCTTCCTCACTGCGTTGGGATCTTGTACGATTGGTTCGACCTGACGATGATCCATTTGCCATCGCTTCGGTGGATATTGTTTATCTTCTTGCTACTGAGGAAGAAAGCCCTTTATTCCAACGAATAGATCTTACAGGAGAGCAATCAGAAATTCTTCTAAAACAGGGATCTTTAGCTCCTGATATAAGAAAATTACTCACACCTAAATACCCTTTAAATAAACTTTCTTTCGAACAACAATATAATATAATTAGTCAATATTTTATCTCAATTAAGGAACTTGATCGTGATAGTTGGGGAACGCCCGCCTCATCTTTTTATAAAGCAAGAGTTTTAAGAGCACTTCTAAGACTTATGCCAGATTTAATTAATCATCAAAAAATAGCCCCTGAATTAATTACATATAACCATTTTTTAAGTTATCTGAAAAAAATTGATGTAAAATCATTAGACCCTGATGTTATCCGCCTTGCCCAAGGCAGCGCTGGTATGAAAGCTATTTATGACCAGATGAAGAAACAAACTTTGGGTAAATAATAATGAGACTCTTTGGAATTTCGGAAGCTCATCATTATTGTAGATCTTTCATTGCGCTACCTGGTGATGCTGAGAGATCGCTCGATAATTTTTTTGATAATTATCTTATTCATCAGCGCATTTTGAGAGAAAAAACTGATTTGTTTGATCAATATCGCTCATGTTCGCTTCGTGAGGTAGAACGACATTTATTTTTCGCTGTTTCTCAATATAGGAGATGTTTGGATTTAATGATTTCCAGCGCATCTCCTTGGGCACATGTCACTATATATTATGGAAGCTGGTATATTTCTCGAGCCTTACTTGGTATGTTTGGATGCACAATTTTTAATCGATTTGTCATCGACGTTCAGAGAAATTTACCCGGAAATCAGGAACTCAGAATACGTAGAATAGGCAATAATCCTGGCCAACAACCTACAACATATGGCGGAGGACATCAGAGATATTGGGATTTATTTTATAACGCTGCTTCAAGTTTAAGGCCAATGGTCCCACCTAAATTCGCAGCTGCATTAACTCCTGTGAGTGGAGATCCGATTTGGCAAATTGATAGGCGTAATAAAATTAATTATGATTCATGGGAGGCGTTAAATCTCTCACGAGATTTTCAAGCATCATTTTCTCAAGATACCTTTCCGGCAAGTTTGCCTGGTGTCATCGGAACGCAATTTGGAATTTTTGAAAAACTTCTTGAGTTAACTTTTTCTTTTGCTAAACAATTTGGATTTCAAACCGATGCTTTAAATTCTTTAGGACATGTAGGTTCATTGTCTCTGAGTATCCGTGGCTTGGTCTATAATTCTGGGGCTCCGGGGCTTGTCAAAAAAACTCTAAAATCTTCTTTTATATAAATTTTCCGTAGCCTTTGTCTGGCAATCTTTTAAATTCCTAAAATTAACGTCAATCATCCCATCCTTTCTGGCATTTTCCCTCGTTTCCTCTAAATTTCCCTGGGAAGCAAAATTTACTGGGATAAGGTGGGATTATGCGTATCTTGCCTTTGCCCCGGCGGTGGGTGGGTGGCACTAAGCGGTACGGCAGCGGCACAGTGCCGCAATTTAGGCGCGGTTTATCCGGAAAATACCTGGAAAATAGCGGCATTAAGCGGATCACTACCCACTGTTGCGGCACATTTCGGTTGCCAAAACCTTGCCTTCCGCGCCGGATTATGACCCGGAGCGGGTTTATAAATCTAGAGAGGCCGATGCTGTGGGCCTCTAAGGATAATCAAAACTAGGGAGGCAAGCATGAGAAAGATTCGTGTGGCCGTGGTGGCTGTGAGCATTTTGACTCTGACCCTGGCCGGAAGTGTCTTCGCCCAGCAGGGCCTGGGAGGGAAAGGCGGGAAAGGCCGCTTCTATAATCCCCAAACCGTGGAAACCATCACCGGCCAGGTGGTGTCCGTGAAATCCACCGGCCGCGGCCGCTATCAAGGAGTGCATCTCACGGTCAAGACCGCCAAGGAAACCATCGCCGTGAGCCTGGGTCCCAAAAAGTATCTCGACCAGCAGAAGATGACCTTCTCCCCTAATGATACCCTGGAGATCACGGGTTCCCGGGTCACCTTGGGCGGCCAGCCGGCCATCATCGCCGCCACCGTGAAGAAGGACAGCCAGGTCCTCACCCTCCGGGACGCCAGCGGCGTCCCGGCCTGGGCCGGCCAGGGCCGGAGGCGGCAATAGGCAGCAAACCGGCAACTCCCCAAAAAAGGGGAAGGGCCGTCACCAGCCTTTCCCCAATTATACCTGTTGCCGAAAGCTTTTTCCGCCCCCCCTCTCACCCTAGCCCTCTCCCCCCTGGGGGAGAGGGGATTAAGAGGAAAGGACTTTTGGCAAATGCTATAAAAGAATCACCCCTTAGGCTTACTTTTTCTTTTTGCCGAACACCTCCGGGGGTTTCTGGGTGCTGCCGCCGGCACCGGGGAAGACCGGGGCCTGGTAAGCTTTCTGGTTGTGTTTGATCAGGTCGTCGGCTTTTTCCATGAAGTGGACGTAGCGCTTCTTCAACTCGTAGAAGCCATGCCACCAGGTGTAGTCCGGGGCCATCATGGCCGCGCCCATGCGGGCCCGGCGCCCTTCGTGGTGCCACAGTTCATAGAACTCGAAGTAGAGCGGCTCCCTAAAGAAGGCCTTGGGGTCCATCAGTTTTTTGGCGTAAAGCTCATCCAGCATCTTCTTGGCCGGCTTGAAGTAGACATCATTATAGGTCTTGACCACGTCGTCCAGCTTGACATAATGATCGTCAACCCAGGCGTTGCCGTGGCACTGGAGGCAGATTTCTTTCATCTTCTGGCGCTCCGTCTGCCAATTGGTCTTGGCCGGGAAGGGCTTGAAGTCCGAGGGCCGCACCGTCAAAGGCGCTTGTAGTTCCCAGGAGAGCCGCTCGGTGACGTCGTGGGTGGTCAAGACCTTGCCCGCGCCGGACATGTGGCAGACCGCGCAGGTGGGGCCCCGGTAGTCCACCCCCGGGGTCCAGGTGCCGGGCGCGGCGTTCCAGTTGTATTCTGAGCCGAAGGCGTCGTAGATGTCGCCGTGCTTGGACTCCTTATAGATTTCGATCTGGGGATGGTCCGGCCCCAGGTGGCAGGAGCCGCAGGCCTCGGGTTTGCGGGCGTCCATGACGGCAAAGCGGTGCCGGGTATGGCAACTGCTGCAACTCCCCAGGCTGCCGTCCAGATTGACCCGGCCCACGCCCACGTTAGGCCAGGTCATGGGGTCCAGCTTGCCGTTTTTCATCTTGAGCACCGTGCCATGACAATGGTAGCAGCCCGTGGCCCGCTGGATATCGCTGTTCAACCCGGCGTTGAGCCAGGGGTCGATCTTCCAGATGATCTCCATGGTATGGGCGTGCTTGCTCTTGTCGTATTGGGCCACTTCATCCGGGTGGCAGCGGGAGCAATCCTTGGGCGTGACCACCGCGGCCACCGGCGTCCGGTACTGGGCCTTGCCCCAGGGATTATCGGCCAGTTGATACTGCTTAAAATGCTCCTGGCTCACGTCCGCGTCGGAATCTTGGGCTTGGTGGCAGTCCAGGCAGGTGATATTGGCGGATGCGTGGCGGCTCCGGGCCCAATCCACAAAAAGCCCCGGAGTCTCCTGCTTGTGGCATTCCAGGCAGGCCACCGCCTGCTGGGACATGCTGCGCTCGATGCGGAATTCCTTAACTGTAGGGAGATTGACCGCGGCCCCCTGCTTCTTAGCTTTGGCAGCCATTCCCGACGCTGCTAACAGGGCCAGGACCCCCACCACTGACAACAGGATCATCGTCTTCCGTTTCACCGCCTCAACCTCCTTGCCCTCCGATTTTCACATCCGCGCCTCCCGGGGCCGTCATTCGCTCTGGCATACCCGGTAGTCATAATAGGCTTTGGTATTGTGGACCAGGTTCCGGTGACAATTAAAACAACTTTTCTCGTAACCCGGCCGGGGATAAAGGACTGTGCGGTGAGCCAGCATGGCCCCCCGCTTATAAGGCAGGTAAAGCAGATTGCGGTGGCACTTCAGGCACTGGTCATTTTTTATGGAAGCGTAGGCTTTTTGGCGATTTTTCTCATGATCGTAGACGCCACCCAGGACATGGGCAATGACGTCTTTCACCCCATGGAGGGTCTTAGCATAGAAGAACTCGTAGGTATCCTGGGGCGCAGGCAGGTGGCAGTCCATGCAATCCGCCACAAAACCTTCCCGGTTGGTGGTATGGCTGGAGGTACGCCAGGTGTTGTAAGCAAATTCAATTTCGTGGCAGGAGGCGCAGAATTGCGGGGTGGAGGTGCGGACCATGGTGTAATAGGTGAGGCTGAAAAGAGGGAATGCCAGGATGATACCAACGATGACATAGAGAACCGGTTTAAGGAATCTCTTCATGGGCGCCAGGCCTCACCAGGTTAACTGCGGGTTCTTAACCGGCTTGCGAGGAGACGACAAAATTAGTTTCACTAAATATAAGAGGGAAAATACAAAAGTGAAGTACTAAGGACCATTTTTTACAATCAGGATAATTTTTTCTGAACTGTTCTGGGGGAAGGAAGGAAAACCGAGACATCCCCCCTGTTTGACATCTATTAGTAAAGCGACTAAAGTTTTCGAAATTCCCAAGTAGCCGGAGGTGCTGATGAGCGAGATACGTTATCCCACGCCTGCTGAAATCGCAGCATGTCTGACCCAGCCCGCCCAAGTGGTGGAAACCGCGGCTGGCCCCGTGGAATACGCAGTGCGGGGCCAGGGTCTCCCCCTCTTAAGCGTCCACGGCGGACCGGGAGGCTGTGACCAGGGATTATGGTTAGGAGAATTCTTCCGGGTCAACGGCTTTAAGACCATCGCTCCTTCCCGGCCCGGGTACCTGGGAACGCCCATCGCCACCGGACGCACCCCGGAGGAACAAGCAGACGCCCTGGCCGCGCTGCTGGACACCCTGAAAATCGAGAAATGCGCGGCCATCGGCGCGTCCGCGGGGGGCCCCTCCACCTATCTCCTGGCCGCCCGGCACCCGCACCGGGTCTCCTGCCTCCTGGAGGTGGACTCCGTCTGCCTGGACTATAAACCCGACGTCAGCCCCCTGGAGGAAAAGCTCTTTATGAGCAAAGCCGGCCTTTGGCTGATGAGTTTTTTCATGGACCATTTTCCGGAGTCCACGGTTAAAAGCTTCCTGAAAGCCGAAAGCACCCTGGACCGCCACGAAATGGCCATCAGGGCCAAGGAAATCCTCCAGGACGAAAGCAAGTTCGCGTTCCTTAAGTTCCTCATAGCCACCATGAGCGAACGCTATCAGGAACGCCAGGAGGGGGTGCACAACGATCTAGAGCAGTTTGCGGCCATCACCCAACTGGACCTGGCTCCCATTACCTGCCCCACGCTCATCTTTCACGGCACCATGGATAAAGACGTGCCACCCCGACACGGAGAGTACGCCAAGGCCACCATCGCTGGTGCGGATTTCTACTGGATCGACGGCGGTTCCCACACCGGCTTCTGGACAGCCCCGGAAGCCCAAGCCGCCCAGGCTCATGCCCTTAACTGGCTGCGTTCCAAGATCCAGGCCTGAGTCGGGCCGCAGGTTTGACAACCGCCGGGAAAGCGGATAAAATTCCCCAATTAAAACCTTAGGAAATCTTAATTGGCAGGAAGCTGGAAATTCGAAATTCTGAGCCAGGAGGCCCGCTCCCGGCGTCTGATAGTGGAAGGTCACATCCTCCCCCCTTATCCCCGGCCCTATCACGACCCTTTGGTCTTCTACCTGGTATTAGGGCCGGATTTTCTCTCCCTGGAAATAAGCCGGGACTTTGATGGTGACAACTTTCTGGCTTATCTGGCCCGTCTTTGGGGCCCGCCGGAGGAGGGGCCCAGAATCCAGGTGGGGGGCCGCCAGGATGAAGAAGAAGGGGCCCTGCAACTGGTGGAGTACCACTTCCTGCCTGATCTGAGACCAGAAGTGATCCGGCGCCTGGGCGACTTTCTCGATTACCCTTTACCCGGCGCTGCGGCCGTTACCCCCGGCGTTGCGGAGGAACCATGATCCATTTGACGGAATACGATCCCCGGCTGGAAGGCATCTGGTGGGTCCAGGAATCGGGCATGAGCTGCAACGTCTATGTCCTGGATGAAGGCCGAGTCATGATCGACGCGGGCAACTACTACGGCCTGCTCCACGAAATCAGCGACGAATTCGACCTCTCCCTCATGGAGCGCCTCTTCCTCACCCACTGCCACTTCGACCACGTAGGCGGCATGGGTGAACTCTTCGACTGGTGCAACCCCCAGGTCCTGGCCCACAGGGACACCCTGGGCTTCATCAATTTCCAGGGCGTTCCCTTCATGAAGATAATGGAACAGTCCGGGAGAGTGGATAAGGTGGTGCAACTCCGGGGCGGCGAAAAGTTTGAGGCCGGCCCCCATCTCCTGGAGGTGATCGCCACTCCCGGTCACACCGCGGGGGATATCTGCCTTTACGAGCACCACAACCGGATTCTCTTTTCCGGAGACATGGTCTTTGTCTCCCCGCCTACGGAAAACCTCCTGGCGGACGCGGACCAGAAGCTGGGAGATATGAAGGAACTTATTGCCTCCCTGGGCCGCCTGCTCGCCTATCCGGCGGATTTTCTGCTGCCGGGCCACGGCCATCCGGCCCTGGCGGACGGCGGCGCTTATGTCCTCAACGCCTACCTGGAAACTCGAAAGAACAAGGACCAGGGCGCCGGCAAGCCTTATCTGGACGCGGCCCGTATTCTGGGGGATTCGAGCCAGCCGGAACGGGCCCTGGAATGCTACAATATGGCCCTGCTGGCAGACCCGGCGGACTTCGAGGCCCTAGTCTATAAAGGGGCCACCCTCACGGAACTGCAGCATTACGACGAGGCGCTGGAATGCTTCGATAAGATCTTGAAGGTGGCCCCCAACCTGGAAGAGGCGCTGATGGGCAAGGGCTTCGCCCTCCTGGGGCTGGGGCGCACCGAAGAGGCCCTGGGCCTTCCCGGTTTTGCAGCTAAATTGCGGGGAATGAGGAAATAAGGGACCCTAAGGGCAACCCTGGGTTCGTCCTTGCACTCCAGGGTAAAAACCAGGGTCACGCAAACGCGAAAACTTTTTTGCTGAAAAATAGATATAACCGCACATGGAAATCTTGTTAGACAATTGGGAGAAAGGGCGGCGGGTGTCCCAGGTGGAAGGACGGGCCCGGACTGCCGCCGGCGCGGCTGAAGTCGAAGAGGTGGAATTTACCCTGACTCTTTACGCCGATCAAATTTCTCTGAACATCCCCGCTTCAGCCGGGGGCCGGGAGTTCATCACCCGCTTGACCGAGGTCCTGGGCCCCCCCAAAATGGAACCCACCATCAAATGCAGTTGCTCCTGGGGTGACGGTGTCATGGGGGCCATGTACCTGGTTCTCTGGGACTTGACTCCGGAAGAAACCCCCCAGACCCTGGAAGATCTGCACACCTTTATAGAAGGCCCCCCCGGCCGCTGAAGAACCGGCGGTCACTCTCCCTCCTCACCAGGCAATTAACTTAGTTCTGCTGATTCTCTGCTTGTTGTTTGGATATGGGCTGGGTGAGAACAATCCAGGGCAGGCACAAGGGCTGCTCCGGGGAGGCAAAGGGAAAGCCGGTGGGCAGATAGGCCCCAAAGGGGCACTGCACGCAGAGCTTGCCTTCGGTGCCGCAGACGGCGATTAACTGTTCAGAGTCGCCGAGCATCTTGAGCAGCTCCTCCTGCATTTTCTGGACATCTTCCAATTGCGGCCGCTCGATCTCCTCGATCATCTGCCTAACCACTTGGGACAGTTCCAGTAATAAGGGGGGCAGTTCTTGCTCAAATTTCTCCATCCGTTCTAAAAAATCACTAGTCTGCAAACCGTAATGCGTCATGGTTATTTCACTCCAATCCCGGGGCTGAGGCTTCCGGAAAAGCGAATATGGGACATCATCCCTGTCCCCAAGTAGATTTTATATAGAGTATTCATCCATTTATTCGGTTTGGGAAGATATTCCAACAGGGGCCGGCGGCCTTCACTCCATTCCATGAGAAATTGGGTAAAGATGATCCATTGCATTAACTCTTCCGGTTCGTCCAGCAAGGACGGGAAATAACGGAACTCGATGGTCTTCCGGTACCAGTAGGAATGGAGATTCAGTCCATGGTAGCGGGTGGGATGCATCTTGCGATTCCGGGGCGCCTGAACTTCATCGCGATTCTCCGGAGAATACCAGAGA